>Ga0114962_10000237_pt1 | contig 48143 bp, 43 predicted proteins | sample C_130820_MF_Meta_FD_87017 | JGI IMG/M metagenome (GOLD analysis project Ga0114962, IMG submission 87017) | Freshwater microbial communities from Lake Croche, Canada to study carbon cycling - C_130820_MF_MetaG | ecosystem: Environmental > Aquatic > Freshwater > Lake | place: Lake Croche, Canada... | reverse complement strand
GAAAATTCGTAATTCATAACCCATAATTCTTAATTCTTCTCTTTTCTCTCAACTCTCTTTTCTCTCCTTTTACCTCATACATCTTACCTCATACATCTTACATCATACATCATATATCATACATCTTACATCATACATCTTTCAAGTATTCTTAATTTTCCGAACCATAAAAAACAACAAATTCGGAAAAAAGCGTTTGACAAAGAGTCCTAAAGCTTCCAAATTTCCTCCAACAAAATATTCTAATTTGCCTTCGTGAATCGCACCCACAATTTTTTGTGCTGTAATAGTTGGGTCCAATCCTTTGGCTTGATTGGGGTCCATTTTAGCATACTTTTCACCATTTTCATTCATCGCATTCAATGAAATATCTGTTTTAATGTAACCTGGCAAAATAGTCGTTACCTTGATTCCGTAAGGATATACCTCTGCTCTTACTGCATCGAAAAATCCAATCAAGGCATGTTTGCTAGCTCCATAAGCAGCTCTTCTAGGAGTGCTGATTCTTCCAGCCACAGATGCAATGGGTACAAAAATGCCCGTTTTTTGTGCTTGAAAAATAGGTAATACGTGTTGTGTTAGGGCTACGATAGCAAAAAAGTTGATCTCAAAAAGTTTACGATACACCTCAAATTTGGTGTCAAGTACAAAAGACCTCTGACTCACTCCAGCATTTAAAATGACGGCATCCAATCTTCCAAAATGTGCAATGACCTCCTTGACCTTTTGTTCGTGCAAATGCAAGTCAGTCATATCGAAAGGGAGTACCAACGTTTTGGATCCAATGTTTTGGCAAATCAAGGCTACTCGTTCCAATTCTATTTCTCTCCGGGCTGATAGGATTAAGTGAGCCCCTTCTTTGGCAAATTGAATTGCTAAAGCCTCTCCAATTCCTGAAGAGGCTCCCGTTACCCAAACGATTTTATCCTGAAATTTCATATTCAACTACAATGAAGCGTTTTCAAAAGCTGCTTTCTTGTTTTCTTTAAAAAACAAAACAAATAATGCCAATACTAAAACAGCAATGCCTGCAGGTACCATCCAAACGGATTTCCAATCATGAAAACCATTTGAAGTATATATGTCAAGAACAACTCCAGATAGTTTTGAACCTATTCCCATTCCAATCCCATATGTAGCCAAAGTAATTAAGCCTTGAGCCGCATTTTTGATTTTCACACCGGCTTTTTGATCCGTATAAATTTGCCCAGTAACAAAAAAGAAATCATAACAAACTCCGTGTAAAATGATTCCAATGTATAAAATCCATTCGCTAGAAATTCCATCTCCGTAGCCAAAACAAATAAAGCGAACAATCCACGCGATTAAACCAACAATCAACATTTTCTTTACTCCCAACTTCATAAATGCGATAGGGATCAAAAGCATAAATATCACTTCTGAAGCTTGTCCTAATGACATTTTATTTTCCACATTGGTCATATGAGAATCGGTCAAAGATGGATTCGCCATGGCATAATAAAAAGAAAGAGGAATACAAATTAGTATGGATGAAATAAAGAAAATCAAGAATGAACGATCTTTGAAAAGTTGAAGAGCATCTAAACCAATGATTTGTGAAATAGAAGAATTGGCATCTGCTTTTGGAGGTGTATCTGGTAAAAAGAAAGCAAATATTCCAAGAGCAAATGAACTAATCATGGCAATTTGGAAAATAGTCACTTGGTCACCCAAAGCCATAAATCCAATGATATTGGTCACCACAATCCAAGCCACTGTTCCCGTTACGCGAATACTCGGGAATTCTTTTTCAGGATTTTGCATTTGGTTCATTGCGATTGAACTTGATAAGGCTAAATTGGGTGCAAAACAAAGGGTATAAGCTAAAATGTACCAGAAAAAGTTTTCTGCATCTGTATTTTGACAAAGGAAATATAAAATAACCCCACCTAATAAGTTCAAAACACCCATTACTTTTTGTGCAGAAAAAAATCGATCTGCGATGAGACCTACGAAAAATGGGGCCGCTATGGAAGCAATAGAGAATGTAGTATAAGCCATTCCCACTTGGTCTCCTGTGGAATGCAATGTGGTTAATAGATATTTACTCATTTGACCATACCATGCTCCCCAAGAGAAGAACATCAGAAACATCATGGACATTAATTGAAATTTTGTAGAGTTTTTCATATAAAATGGTATTGTTTATCTTCAAAAGTACGAAATACTAATAAATTTCAAATTTTATGAATATTTTATTTTAGACAAAATACTATCTGTTTTAATGTTGTTTTTTATAAAAAATCAAAAAAATCGGTACGACTCATATAATTTATAACCGATAAAATATAGAATTGCATTTTTTCATTGAATTTTATTTCAAAATTAATGCTAAAACAAAAATTATCTACTGTTCTAAGTATTTGATATTCAGGTATTTTTCTATTTAGTTTGAATAAAATTAGTCAAGCAATTTATTCAAGCAATGTTTTTAGTAAGTATCTTTTTGATTTCAGGGCGTCCCGTAGGGGATTTTCAAGGTTCCACAACTTTGTTTTTAACCCTTTTTTCTTTAATAGCTCTAGCTCTAATTGGCGTTGGTTTTTTATTATTCCGTAAAAGAAAAGAGTGGCTTTCTCAATCCAAAATGACCTACGGAGAAATAGTAGAAATTTCTAAAAGGTATGCACGTGACGACCATTCAGGGCGTTTCCCTATTTATTTTCCAATTGTTGCTTATCACGTGAACGGTTGTGAATTTAGAAGTGAGGCTGATAAAGGATTAGGGCAGGATTGTTACATTGGTCAGGAGATTCAAGTGCGTTATTTGGCTCAAAATCCAATGGAAGTTGCTTTGTCTGAAAATAATGTACCCATTTTAAATCCTACTATATTTTTTATTTTAGGGATTTTGATGATGTTGAGTGCATTAGCACTTTTGTTTTTGAAATAGCCTCCCACACATGCTAATTCATTCGTGATTCGCAATAAAGGTTTAATTGAACCTGAGATTTTAATCTTTCTTAATTTCGAAAATCCAGATTATTCTCATTTTATTCTCTTTTTATACTTGTTTATTTTTTTTAATTTAGTCGCTCGATAAAATCAAAACTATGGAATCAACGATTGTTAAGGAAAAAGCTGAATTTAGAAATTACGAGCAGGGAGATATCACTGCAGCAGTGAAAGAGCATTATCGCAAGATGCGTTCTCGACAAACATTTGAATATGTTGAACGCATGAAGAAGAAATATTTAACCTTCGATCATCCAATGGATTTATGGGATATGATGGAGCGTTTGAATGTTTTGGTTGATGTAAGTGATCCTGATTTGAATCTTCCTAATATTATACATTTATTGCAATCAGCGGAAGGTATTCGCGCTGATGGTCGTCCTGATTGGATGCAGTTAGTCGGTTTGATTCATGATTTAGGGAAAGCGATGTATTTATTTGGCTCAGATGAGGATGGAACAAGTCATGCTGAACAATGGGGCTTAGTCGGTGATGTATTTGTCGTTGGAGCAAAATTACCTGATACCTGTGTTTATCCTGAATTCAATGCATTAAATGCTGATATGCAGGACCCTCGTTATAATACTGATTTGGGAGTTTATGCAGAAGGTTGTGGTTTAGATAATTTACAAATTGCTTGGGGCCACGATGAATATTTGTATCAAGTGCTGAAAAATCATAAGGATAATATGATTCCTGCAGAAGGCATGGTCATGGTTCGCTACCATTCTTTTTACCCTTGGCATACAGGAGGATCTTATAAGCAGTTCATGAATAAAAACGATGAACAATATTTGGATTGGATTCACGATTTTAATCAATATGATTTATATACTAAATCTCCAGTCATTCCAAATTATGAAGAATTGAAATCGTATTACATGCCGATTGCAGAAAAGTATCTAGGTAAGGGTCCAATATATTGGTAGGTAAATATAGGTAATAGGTAAAAGTTAATAGGTAATAGGTAACAAAATTTATTTATTACCTTTTACCTTTTTAATCCGAATTAAGAGTTGAAATTAATTAGGATTAGTTCGAAACGTATGTTTAAAATCGAATTTACTATACACCTATTTCTTTTACCCCAATGCAATTTATGGACTAATTCTTTTTCATTGGCATTTCTTTTTTTGAAAAAAAAGAAACAAAAAAACTTTTCTTTTGCTTAATCCAAGACGAATGAAAATGATGTATGATGTAAGATGTTGAGAATGTAAAATCTGAAATCATTCTTCTCTTCTCTTCTCTTCTCTTCTCTTCTCTCTTACGTCATACATTTTACATCATGCATCTCCACCGCTGCGTTCAAATCTTTGGTTGGGATTAAGCCTTGGTATCTATGAATAGTTAGATAAACTAATCGGTATGTTTTTCAACCCTTAATTCGCATTATTACCTAATATCTTTTACCTATTACCTCTTACCTCTTCTATTACCTCTTACCTAAAATCACCATCCATCATCTTTTTTCGCTTTAGAAGCAGGAGCAACTGTCTTTTTAGGACTATCCCAACTGGTATTATTATTCGAGTTCGCTTTTGAAGCATTTGAATTTGTAGAAATACTTTTCATGTTGATTCCTAATTCAACCCTGCTAAATACACGGCAAACAATTTTCCATTCATTGTTTACTTTCAAAAGGCTGAGCAAATCAATGTATTTGAAATCTTCAAAGCTTAATTCTGCACTAGCTTGCGCAGAAATTCCAGCAAAAGAATAGCTAAGTAATTTTGTCGTCGCTTTTACTCCACCAACGGGCGTTTTTGAAATAAAAGTTTTTACTGGGAAATCCTGAATCTTTCCAGTGGAATTGTTGACTGTTCTAAGTATCGCAGTAGGGTGAAATGCTTTGTTTAACAAGGAAGTATCACCTTTGGTAATTCCGTCTAAATAGTTGTAAACGGCGCTTTTAATAGACTCTTCCTCTGTTTGAGCCTTTGATAGTTGTGGGAGACAGCAAATCAATAATGTGATTAGCAAACCTTTCAATGTCGTTTTCATATTGTTAAATGTTTAATCGTTTAATTACCTCCATTTCCATTGGTAAATTCAAGAGGAAGCGGTTCTCCTTTCATAAAAAGGGCAGCTTTTTCTGGATATAAAATGGATTGCGCAATATTGATTTTACCTAAAGCATGGTTGGCCATATTTCCTAGGATGATAATCGCTGAATTATCTTTGGCATTATGTAAATAGTAGTTTTTGAATCCATGCCACCATCCCGTATGATAAGTTAGCCATTCTCCATTCTCTAATTGGGTTAACCTCCAGCCAAAACCGTAATTTTTATTTAACATTTTTGGACTATTATGTTGAGGCGTAAATGCTTCAGAAAGAGTAGTAAATTTCACTAGTTTTTCTTCATTCAAAGCTGTGTCCCAATGGTGCATGTCTTCTAAGGTGGAATAAATGCCTTTGTCCCCAACAACTCCATCTAAGTGATCAAATGCAACTACGGCTGGCCCTCCACGTCTTGGGGAGTAGCCTGTTGCAGCATTTTTTAATAGTTCAGGATGCATTGGGTCGTACACGAAAGTTTCGTGCATGTCCGATGGATCAAATATATTTTTCTTAAGGTATTCTCTGAAATTTTGCCCGCTCAATTTTTCAACAATGTAGGCTAATAAAAGATAATTAGTATTGTTGTAGCTGAACTTTGCGTTAGGTCTATAGTCAATTCTAGGTTTGTATCGAATCATTAATTCAACGACTTTGCCATTTGTTAACGGATTTTTTTTGTCATAATACTTATCCAAACAATACGCATAATTGGGTAAACCTGATTTATGCGTTAATAAACTGCGTATGGTAATAGAACTATCGTAGGGGAAATTGGCTATATGTCTGTAAACCGGGTCATCATAATTTAGGAGATTTTTTTCTTTCAGTTGCATAATGGCAACTGCGGTGAATTGTTTGGAAACGGAGGCTAATTGAAAATGTGTATGAGTTTGAATGGTCTCTTTGGTGAAATAGTTGGCATATCCAAAAGTCTTTTGATAGATAATTTTACCATATTGGGAGATTAAAACCGCTCCATTAAAGCCAGAGGTTTTATGTAATTTTTGAAAAAAAGTATCTAGTTTGATGGCTTTTTGTTGCGCAACACTAGGATTGTACAAAGCAGCTAGGCTATCATTTTTTCTCTCTGTTTGACTAGAAAATTCAAACAGGTGCTTTGGTTGATGAGAGCAGGCCACTAAACCAACCAGTAAACATAAAGAAAATAGGAATATTGATTGAGTAAATGTTTTCACCGGATTTATAATTGAACTAGACAGAGCAATATACTTCAAATGCCTTTTTTTAACAAGTTAATTGAAAGGAAAATTAGTTTATTTTTTATCCTTACATTTGAAAAATATTTGTCAAATGAATTTGATAATGCGACTGTTAGTCCAAACTCTTTTGGTTTTCTTGAAAATTTATCAGGGAATGATTTCACCATTCTTACCCAATTCATGTCGGTATCAACCTACTTGTTCTGAGTATTCGAAACAAGCTTTATTGAAATATGGTTTTGCGAAAGGCCTAAAATTGGCGTTGAAACGAATATCCTCTTGTCACCCTTGGGGAGGAAGTGGCCATGATCCTTTAATTTGAAAACAGAGCGTTGCTATGAGGGTTTTTTATCTAAGATGTATTTTTTTATTTTTTCACCTTATTTTTTTGAATTCGTGTGGACATTCAAAAAAAGATTCTTTGTTTGAATTAATGGATGGAAGCGATACGGGTATCGATTTTCAAAATCAAGTAAAAAATCGCGAAGATTTTAATATTTTCAATTACAGAAATTTTTACAACGGAGGGGGAGTGGGTGTTGGTGACCTTAATAATGATGGTCTTGTGGATGTATTTTTCACCTCAAACATGGGATCAAATAAATTATACATTAATAAAGGAAATTGGAAATTTGAAGATATAACCATTAAAGCTGGAGTAGATGGTAAAGGCAAATGGGGAACGGGTGTGGTCATGGTTGATATCAATCAAGATGGTTTGTTGGACATCTACGTGTGCAATGCTGGATATCAAAAAGGTGTTCCTCAAGGAAATGATCTTTACATCAATCAAGGCAATTTAACATTTGTTGAGTCATCTAAAGCGTATCATTTAAATGATCAAGGTTATACTACTCATGCTGCATTTTTAGATTACGACAAGGATGGCGATTTAGATTGCTATATTTTAAATAATAGTTTCATTCCTGTGAATACACTCAATTATTCGAATAAACGTGAGTTGAGAGCTGAGGATTGGCCTGTAAAGAATTTCTTAAAAGGGGGAGGAGATAAATTACTTCGAAACAATGGAGGTAAATTTGTAGATGTAACCAAAGATGCTGGCATTTTTTCTTCTTTGATTGGATTTGGTTTAGGTGTATTAGTGGGTGATGTCAATAATGATTCTTATCCAGATATTTATGTTTCCAATGATTTTTTCGAAAAAGATTATTTATACATCAATCAAAAAAATGGAACATTCAAAGAGGAAATAGAGGAGAGGATGGACCATTTGAGTATCGCATCCATGGGTGCCGATATGGCTGATATCAATAATGACGGCAAGCCGGAAATTTTTGCCACAGAAATGCTTCCTAAAGATGAAACAAGGCTAAAAACTACCACATCCTTCGAAAATCATTATGTTTCAAAATTGAAAAAAGACTTAGGTTTTTATTACCAATTGCAACAAAATTGTCTTCAATACAATAACGGCGACGGAACTTTTAGTGAAATAGCCAATTTTGCCAATGTAGCTGCGTCTGATTGGTCTTGGGGAGCACTCATTTTTGATGCAGATAATGATGGTTTTAATGATATTTATGTTTCAAACGGTATTTATCATGATGTCACTAATCAAGATTTTATTGATTTTTTTGCCAACGATTTGGCAAAAAAAATGGTCTTGTCTAAAACCAAAACCAAAATGGAAGATATCATAAATAAAATGCCTTCCACACCCATCGCCAATAATTTCTTCCACAATAATAAAAATCTAACATTTGCAGAATCGGGTCCTGAATTTGGATTTGATCATCCATCATTTTCTAATGGTTCTGCTTATGCCGACTTAGACAATGATGGTGACCTTGACCTATTAGTCAATAATGTGAATCAACCTTGCTTTGTTTATCAAAATCATTCTGAGAAGAAAAAAAGTAAACCAAATTTTGTTCAAATTTTGTTAAAAGGGGACGTCTCCAATCAATTTGCCATTGGTTCTCAAATATCCGTTTTTGCAAAAAATAAACAATATTCTCGTTACATCGCACCTTCTAGAGGTTTTCAGTCGAGCACCGAATACAAACAAACCATCGGTTTAGGAAATAACACAAAAATAGACTCCATTCAAGTTATTTGGCCCAATGGCTCAATCAGCTTGATTCGATCACCTCAATTGAATACCTTGGTGAAAATACCTATTTCTACAGCTAAAAATAGTCCATCAAAACCAATCTTAACCTTAGGGAAAACTATTTTCACCTCTGAAAAACATTCCTTAGCATCACATGTTGAAAATTCCTACGAGGATTTCTACAAGGAGAGAAATATTCCATATTTGATTTCAGCTGAAGGACCGAGAGCCTGTGCTGGAGATGTTAATAAGGATGGTAAAATAGATGTATTTATTGGAGGTGCAAAAAATCAGGTAAGTCAATTGTACCTATCGAATGGTTCAGGTTTTACTGTTAAGCCACAACAAGCCTTTAATAATTTAGCCTATTTTGAAAACACGTACTCAACTTTTTTTGATGCAGATAAGGATGGCGATTTAGATTTATATTATGGAGTTGGAGGAAATGAGTCCGATGCCAATTCCAAAGATTATATGGATCAATTATTGTTGAATGACGGCAAAGGCAATTTTTCTATTGCAGTGGGTAATCTGCCTTATAAAAATACGAATTGTGCCTTTGTGAAAGCATTTGATTTCGATAATGACGGAGATTTAGATTTATTGGTTGGAAGTAGAAGCGTTCCCAAGCAGTTTGGCTTAGCTGCGGATTCTTATTTATGGATTAACAATGGAGCAGGTAAATTTAGTGATCGAACGAGTGATTGGGCGCCAGGACTTAAAAATTTGGGGATGGTAAAAGATGCTATATTTATTGATTTAAACAAAGATCAAAAAAATGAAATCATCATTGTAGGGGAATGGATGGCCCCAAGTACTTTTTGGATTAAAGCCGGTAAATTAGTTAGAAAACAAAATTCTTTGGATAAACTGAAAGGTTTATGGGAAGCAATCCAATCAGCTGATTTTAATCAAGACGGGCAAGCCGACTTAATTCTAGGAAATGTGGGTCAAAATTCTTCCTGTTTTGCTGCCAATCTTTTACCAGTTAAAATCTGGAACAATGATTTTGATAACAATGGAACAAATGATAAAATTTTGACAAAAACAATCGATGGGGAAGATGTTCCATTTTTTTTAAAACGAGAAATGGCAGAAGAGTTCCCCATTTTGAAAAAGGAAAATTTATCTCATCAGGATTATTCTACTCGAGATTTAGTGGATTTGTTTCCTCGAAATTTGATTGAAAAGGCAACGGTAGGAACCGTTAGTTTCAATCAATCTATTGTGGCCCTTTCAAAAGGAAATGGAAATTTTGAGGTCATTGGTTTACCAAATGAAGCTCAATTTTCAAGCATACAAGCTATTATTTGCCGGGATTTTAATAACGATGGTCAAGTGGATGTACTAACAGCAGGAAATTCTACGCATTTTATTCCAATGTTTGGCCGTTTAGATGCAAGCAAAAGTAGTCTGTTTTTGAATCAAGGAAAAGGCCGATTTAAATTTGTTCCAAATGCGCAATCGGGTATGCATTTGAAAGGAGATGTAAAGCAATTTTTGCCTGTTCAAATGAAACAACAAGAGTGGATAATTGCGTTGATTAATCATTCAAAGCCACAAGTTTATCGGGTAAATAACTGATTTTATTTTTGTATAAATTCTCCATTTTAGTAGAAAAATATACGCTTTGTACCTAATTGCTTGCCTTGATTTTTTGAAATAAAAGGTATGCTTGCATAACACTTTTTTTTTATGCAAATTTGCCATAACTAAATTAACAGCTATGGCAAAAGAATACGACCGCCGAAATCTTGACTTTATTTTAAAGGAAGTTTTTGATTATGGACAACTTTGTAATCATCCGTATTACGCAGATTATGCTCCTGATATGTTTGATATGGTGCTTGACTCCTCAGAGTCAATTGCAGAAAAATATTTACGCCCTTACTTCGTTGATGCGGATCGAAATCAAGCGGAGTTGATTAATGGAACAGTTCATGTTCATCCATCTGTAGAAGCCTATGTCAAAGAAATGGGTGATTCTGGTATCATTGGTGCAACTTTTAGTTATGAGGAGGGCGGTCAACAATTGCCTTCCATTGTGGGTGGAGCACATGAATTCATCCGCGGGGCAGCCAATAATTCCATTGTGATGTTTACGGGACTTAGTAATGGTGCCGCCCATTTAATTGCTAGTTTTGGTTCTAAAGACTTACAAAATCAATTTGTGCCTAATATGTTGTCTGGAAAATGGACCGGAACGATGTGTTTAACCGAACCTCAAGCTGGTAGTTCATTAAATGATGTCTCTACGCAAGCCAAAGATTTAGGAAATGGAACTTATTCCATCAAAGGACAAAAAATATTTATTTCTGGAGGAGACAATCATTTTTCTGAAAATATTATTCACTTGGTTTTGGGTAGACTAGAAGGAGCACCTAAAGGAACGAAGGGTATTTCATTATTTGTAGTCCCAAAAAATATTCAAAAAGATGGTCAATGGGTGAATAATCAAGTTCTTTCAATGGGTCTTTATCATAAAATGGGGCAAAAAGCCACACCAGCTTTACATTTATCTTTTGGCGACAAAGGAGATTCCATCGGATATTTAGTAGGAGAACCCCATAAAGGTTTGTCTTACATGTTTCAAATGATGAATGAAGCCCGTTTAGGAGTTGGAATGGGAGGAGCTTACATCGCCTCTGCTTCGTATCATTTTTCAAAACAATATGCCAATGAAAGATCCCAAGGTCGTTTATTGAAAAATAAGAATCCAGAAACACCACCAACTTTGATCAAAAACCATCCCGATGTTCAGCGAATGTTGTATTTTCAAAAAGCTGTTTTTGAAGGTTCTATGGGATTGTTATTTCAATGCTTTTTGTGGGATGATTTAGCAAAATGTTTGGAAGGAGAAGAAAAAGAAAATTACCATCTATTATTAAATTTGATGACTCCCGTGGCTAAAACTTATCCAGCTGAAATGGGTCAATTAGCAGTGAACCAAGGACTTCAAGTTTTAGGAGGTTATGGATATACTGAAGATTTTCCTTTGGAACAAATGGTGAGGGATTGTCGAATCATGTCAATTTATGAAGGAACCACAGGTATTCATGGTTTAACACTATTAGGTCGTGAAATTCCGAATAATCAAGGTAAAGCATTAAAAATCTTGTCAACAATAATGTTGGAAGATGTGTCAAAGGCTTCAGCGGACGAACAATTAACAAAGTATGCGAAGATTCTTCAAAAGGAAATCGAAAATTTAGGTAAAATTACCATGCATAAATTGAGCATAGCCGCTCAAGGTAAAACTGAGGAGTTCTTAGCTGATTCTACTCTATACATGGAATTGTTTGGATTGGTCATTGTAGCTTGGCAATGGTTGAAGCAGGGAACTGTAGCTGCTTCTAAAATGGCAGCAGGAGGACTTTCTGAAAGTGATTTAACATTTTATGTAGATAAAATCCATACGATGAAATTCTTTTATCATTATGAGGTACCCAAGGCTTTGGGATTAAGTCAAAGATTGCTTGATTCAGAGATTTTAACCATCTTTGAAGATTAATTCATCAACACTATTTTTATGAAAAAAATTATTTCTTGTGGCGCATTATTTTTAATGAGTTTAACAACTTTCGCTCAACAAAAATCTATCTATAACGCTTATGAATTGTTCCATCCACTTTGGAATTATCAGTCTAATTCTCCTTATCGATCAGGTTCAGGCATACCAGGGGCTGCATATTGGCAGAATGCCGCTGATTATAAGATCAATGTTTCTTTGGATGAAACCAAAAGTAAAGTGTCAGGTGATGTTGAGATAACTTACAAGAATAATTCCCCCGATAAATTATCTTTTTTATGGCTTCAATTAGATCAAAATTCTTTCAACACAAGTTCTCGAGGGAGTAAAACGACGCCACCTTCAGGAGGCCGCTTCGGAAATATTGGTTTTGACGGAGGCTATCAAATTGAAAGTGTTTCAATTGATGGAAAACCTGCTAATTATGTTGTTGAAGATACACGTTTGCAAATTCGACTTGCCTCTGCCTTGTCAGAAAAGGTGGGTATTGCTAAAATTAAAATTGTTTATTCATTCACTTCTCCTAAAAATGGTTCAGATAGAACAGGTATTCAAGAGACTAAAAATGGTGCTATCTATCAAATGGCACAATGGTTTCCTAGAATGTGTGTCTATGATGATATCGAAGGATGGAATGTGTTACCTTATTTAGGAGCGGGAGAATTTTATTTAGAATATGGAAATTTCGAATATGCTATCAATGCTCCAGCAAGTCATATTGTAGTTGGTTCTGGTGAATTACTGAATCCAGCTGATGTGTATACTCCTGAACAAGTTAAGCGTTGGAATGCCGCTGCACAATCCGATCAAACGGTAATCATCAGAAGTGCAGAGGAAGTAACAAACCCTTCTTCTCGACCTGCCAAAGATCGTTTGACTTGGAAATTCAAATGCCAAAATGCTAGAGATGTAGCTTTTGCAAGTTCTAAATCTTTTATTTTGGATGCTGCAAGGATTAATTTACCAAGTGGAAAAAAGGCGATGGCGGTATCAGCTTATCCTGATGAATCCAATGGTAAAAATGCTTGGTCAAGATCTACAGAATATGTAAAAGCATCCATTGAATATTATTCGAATTGGTTGTATGAATATACTTATCCTGTAGCTACGAACGTGGCTGGTGTTGTCTCGGGTATGGAATATCCAGGAATTATTTTTTGTGGATTTGAAGATCAAACTGCCAGTTTATGGGGAGTGACGGATCATGAATTTGGACATAATTGGTTTCCGATGATTGTTGGAAATAATGAACGCAAATTTGCTTGGATGGATGAAGGATTCAATACATTCATTAACTTTTATTCAACAGATGCTTTTAACAAAGGGGAATATAAGAATCGAAAATTTGATATGCACCAGATGGCAAAATCTATTTTTAGAGAAAATGCGGACCCTATTATGTCGATTCCAGACGTTATTCAAACAAGAAATTTAGGTTGGGAAGCTTATAATAAACCAGGAATCGGCTTGAAAATTTTGCGTGAGCAGATTTTGGGAATTGACCGTTTTGATTATGCCTTCAAAAATTTCATCCAAAAATGGGCCTTTAAGCATCCTACTCCTTTTGATTTCTTTAAAGCCATGGAAGACGGGGCTGGTGAAGAATTAGCCTGGTTTTGGAGAGCTTGGTTTTATGAACTTTGGAAATTAGATCAATCCGTAAAAGATGTTCAATACATTGAACAAGATCCAACCAAAGGGGCAATCATCACCATCGAAAATTTAGAAAAAATGGCTATGCCTGCTATTGTGGAGATTGAACTTGCTGGCGGTAGTAAGCAAAGAGTTGAATTGCCCGTTGAAATTTGGCAACGTGGTGCATCTTGGGAATTTAGAGTTGATACGAATTTGCCCATTAAGTCTGTCGTGATTGATCCTGACCATGTTTTTCCTGATATTAACTCAAAAAATAATACTTGGAAACCAATGTCATTCAAAGCCCCTCGAGGGAATTAATTACTAATTATGAGTTATGAATTATGAGTTATGAATTGTTTTAACTCATAATTCATACTTCATAATTCACCCCACCTTTCCTAGAATATCCAAGCGGACATTCAACCGTTTCAACAACTGCTTCGATCATTCTTACCCATTTTTTTGGGGAAAACTTCGACTATGTAGACACGGTTGAAATGAGGTACGGAATTGCTGCTAGACCCTTTAAATCCTTTAAATTGGCAGCTGAAGAAGCGGCTATATCTCGCTTGTATGGTGGAATACATTTTATGGATGGAATAACTGCGGGCCAGCAACAAGGCAGGTTATTGGGGGAATATTTAGTCGAAAATTGGTTGAAGTAAAATTAGCAGATTTTAGAAGTCTCGCGCTCAGCTGTGCTGAGTGCGTAATAATTGAAAATCATTTTGATTTTTATTAAGAACAGAATGTTCTACAAACATTCCGCACTCAGGACAGCTGAGCGCGAGTTTAGGAGTTACCCAATGCTCACAGAAATCAGCCTCAGACATTTTACGTATGCCTTTTCCTGGGTCAGCCAACAGAACCGAGCCTTTTTTAGCCTCGACCAATACCACAAAATGATTTTGTTGCCAATGAATAATGCAGGGTAGTGGAGCATCTTTTACCAACTTCTCAAAAGGAACTTTAACGGCCAACGTTCTAAAACCCACACTTTCAGCAGCTTCGGCAATACCCAATAATGAAACCCCCTCCCGATTAAAGCCCGAAGCATTTCGTAATTTTTGAATATTGAGATTACGCCCATGAAATTTAGCTATCATACGCAGACAGGTAGGACCGCAATCCATTTGGTCGAGTTGATGATAGAAAGGGAATTGGGGCATGGATAGGTTCGTTTTTTAAGAGAGGTGTTATTGACAATATACTAAACTGTCTGTTAATTAGGGAGACTTACGAGGTATGCAACTACCTGAAAATTTTTTCATTTCTAAACGGCTGAGTGAAGAGTTTGCATTTGCAAAATTTAATTTTGTCGTTTTCATTTAAACATTTGGTTGAGTTAGGTAAATGAAACCATCATGGGGATAAAATTTTATTTCTAAATCATCTGTTACTTTTTAAGTACAATAAACGCTATTAATACGAAAATCAATAAAAAAACGATCAAAATCGGTGGGTTGAAACTCGATATTGTACTATCTCCCGATGTGTCAATACGTTCAATCCATAACCCATTATCAACCAGTGCAGATCCATTAGTAAATGAAGTAGCCGTAATATATTTGGCTTCGATAATTTCCTCCCCCTTCCAATTTATAAAACCAAACTTCTTTTCTCTTTGAATCAACGCAAGCCCATCACTAAATTCAAAAATTCTCTCAAATTTAAAAGGTACGATAGTTCTATAACTTGAGTCAATCATTCCAAAATGTTTGCCTTTCTGAACGATTGACCTTCCACTTGAATCAAATTGAATTAAAGAGTTGTAAATAAATGGGAATTTTATTTTACCATTAGAATAAATTGCACCCCATTTTCTGTTTTTTTGAACCCATGTAAAAGGTAATCTTGACGGATAAACATTCTCATATTCCTCTTTCAGGGGATTGTCTCCAGTATGTATGTCAAAAAAAGCATACATTTTATTTTTCTCTACTAAACTCCAATTATTCCAATAATATGGAATAACTCTATCCAATGATATAGGTATCTTTAATTCCCCTAATGTGTCCAAAAACCCATATCTACCACCTTTTCCCACTAATCTTAATTCGCCCTCATGAAAATCTGAAATAGTATCAAATTTATTTGGAATAAGAAACTCAAACTTATGGTTCAGATAATTCCATTTCCATCCCTCGGGATTTACCTCACCTTTTCCACATTGATAATACATTCCAACCTCAGTCTTTTTGACAAGAGTTTTTGCAATTCCTCACTGAAAAAAAGTTCCTGTTGAGTAATCATTAGGGTAATATTTGCCATTTTTATCAATAAATCCCCAATTAGTTTTTGAATCAATAAAAGCGTAGCCTTCAAAAAAATCAGACCACATTATACGAGAACTGTCTACTGGGAGAACTTCTTGATATTTTTTGTTTAAAATATTCCAAAAGTATTTGTAACTGCTTCCTTTTACTCTATTTCCCACTAACGCTCTACCTTCTCTAAATGGTCTAATTGAATCATATTCTTTCGATTTAATTTTCAGGCTTTTATCCTCAAAAAAATAAATGTATTTATTTTTTGTTTTACTAAACTTGTGAACAATAGTCTGTGAAAGTAAAGGACTTTGTAAGAGTAGGAATAATACGGGTAGCTTTATAAATGCTATCCAATATTTACAATTTGTATTGGTTTTTAAATGATCCATAAAAATCAGGTTTTATCAGGGAAATTTTCCTAATCCCTATAATCTTAGAGGCACACTATTTAATACCACATCGCAATTTGCTTTTCCTTCAATTCCACAAAGATTTTTATCAAAAGCACATATTTTCTATCTGATTTCAAGTCTAATTTTCTTTCTAATTGATGCCTTAATGAATGGAATATTACGCTTTTATAAAATATAATTATTGCCAATTTTATTTGTACTTTAACGGTGCAAACTTGAGGACTATATTTTTTACTCCCAAACAGTAAACTGATAATTTCAAACAGTAAACTGATAATTTCAAATAGTAAACTGATATTTTTAAACAGTAAACTGATATTTTTAAACAGCAAAAGGAAAATTTCAAATAGTAAAAGGAAAATTTTAATCAGTAAATTGATATTAAACGATAAAGCTGTATTATTGTGCCTATATCTAACCCAAAACTATACCCTTGATACAACCTTTTTAATAGAATCACCCTCAATGAATCAATCTACCTTATCCGAAGTAATTCTAAATGCCAGATTGTCTTTGCGTTTAGCCCAAACAGAAGTTGCCGCACATCTCGGTGTTGCTCAAAGTACCTATAATAATTGGGAATCTGGAAAACACATACCTTCAAGTAAGCACATTCCAAAGCTCTGCCAAATCCTAAAATTAGAGACCCATGACGTTTTGCCTAGCGCTCCAACTCTGATGTAAAGCATTGGTATTCAGATTAATGTGTGTTCTTTTTGAATGTTTTTTTTTGAAAATAGGATCAATCAATATTTTGAGTCCTTTATTGAGAAATTTTTGCCTTCAGAAATCTGCAGGGCTTTAGCTCTTGCTTTTTAAGTTGTACTTAATACAAATATATGGTAAGGACCTAGCCATTACGAGCTTGAATAGTGATTAAATGAACGTATTTCTTATGAAGGTTTTTGCAAATAGCCCATTGAAATGGCCGCTTGTTTCTACTCAAATTTAAACTTGATTCATTATTTCTTCAAAATCCGGCCAATGTCATTGGCTTTGCTTAATTCCTCCTTCAATTTTTCATAACTGTCAGACAGCATTAAACCTTTGTATTTCAAAAGCGTATTGATGTATTCATCCAATACATCCATTAAATTTTCTTGGTTTTGACGGAAAATTTGAATCCATGTTTCAGGAGATGATTTAGCCAAACGTACAGTCGATTCAAATCCGGTAGAAGCTAATTCAAAAATGCGTTTTTCATCTTTTTCTTTTTCCAAAACGGTATTCGCCAACGCAAAAGAACAAATGTGGGATATGTGTGAAATATACGCTGTGTGCATGTCGTGGCTAACAGAATCCATGTAAATCAGGTTCATGGATAAGCCATCTTGGTACAAATTTTCTAATTCTTTCACTGCCCAATCCGCACTTAATTCCTTGTCGCAAATCACACATCTTTTTTCTGTGAATAAACCTTCAATCGCTGCATCAGGGCCAGAAAATTCGGTTCCAGCCATGGGGTGAGTAGAAACAAATTGCGATCGTCTTGGGTGGTCTTTCAAGGCTTCAAAGATGGGACTTTTGGTTGACCCAACTTCAATGACTATTTGTTTTTCGTTGAATTGATTTAGAATGAGCGGTAGTTGTTCCACCAAATTGTCAACTGGAGTAGCTAAAATTAGAATATCTATTTCTTTTAAAGCCTTTTCCATGGGTAAAAGCCTGTCGATTAAACCCAGTTCCAATGCTCTTTGTTGGTTTTTTCGCTGCGTATCAATGCCTATGCATTCCTTCGCCCAGCCGCTTTTTTTGAGTCCCAATGCCATGGATCCCCCAATTAAACCTATTCCTAAGATGCCAACTTTTCTATTTGATTCCATTGCTGTGTTGCTTAATTCTGTCAATTGCTTCTTGAAATATCTCTTCTTTGGCGCACAAAGATACGCGGATGTAGCCATTGCCTTGGCTACCAAAAATGCCTCCAGGAGTTATGAATATGGCATTTTCAAATAAAATTTGGTCAGATAACTCATAACCTGAGGAAAAGTTGTTGGGGATTTTGGCCCAAACAAACATGCCACTTTGTGCTGGGTCATATTGACATTCGATCAAATCCAATAATTCAAATACTTTCTTTTGTCTGGATAAATACAGGTCATTTTGCTTCTCAAACCACTTGGAATCTGCTTTTAATGCTTCAATCGCCGCTTCTTGCAAAGGAAGAAACATACCAGAATCCATGTTCGATTTGAATTTCAAAACGGGTGCTAAGAAAGCTGATTTTCCCAATAAAGCCCCAATTCTCCATCCCGCCATGTTGTGCGATTTGGATAAGGAGTTTAATTCTATCGCTACCTCCTTCATTCCTTCAATCGCCAACATACTCATGGGCTCTTTGTTGAGAATGAAGCTATAAGGATTATCGTTGACAATTAATATATCGTGTTTTTGGGCAAAATCTCTTAGTTGAATAAATAGATTTTGATTGGCTTTAGTTCCAGTAGGCATGTGCGGATAATTCACCCACATGATTTTCACATTGGATAAATCTCTCTTTTCAATTTCTTCGAAATTAGGAAGCCAATGGTTTTTTTCATCCAATAAGTATTCTACAACCGTTGCCCCAGCTAATTTACACGCTGCGGAATAGGTGGGATAGCCTGGGTTAGGAATCAAGGTTTCATCACCCGCTTCCAAATAGGCCATGGCAATGTGCATGATGCCTTCCTTGGACCCAATTAAAGGAAGAACCTCTGAATTCGAATCGATAAAAACCCCGTATTCGCGTTGGTAGAAATCCGCAAAAGCTTTTCTGAACGCAGGAATACCTTGATAACCTTGGTAGGCGTGGTTATTGGGATTGGTGGCACTTTGTGCCAAAGCCAATATGGTGGAGTCGGAAGGGGCCAAGTCTGGACTTCCAATTCCTAAATTTATCACGGGAATGCCCTCGTTTTTCATTTGGGCAATTTGCTTCAGTTTGGTAGAAAAATAGTATTCTTCTACGGAATTCATTCTGGAAGCAGTGTTTATCGATATACTCATAAAACAAAAAAACCGACATAAGGCCGGTTAAAAATAAGTTATTGATACAAAACCTATACTAACCGATTAGATCCCTGGATAATATCCAGCGTAATAATAAGTTGCGTAATAAGTGTTTGCTTTTAAATTCATGATCCAAATATAGGGAAATATTTCATCTCTGTGTCTTTGTGTTCAGAATTAATTCTTTTTTCTGTTTTTATTCAATTCACTTTGGAACAAATGTTACCATCTTTCCATTTTTCATAATGGCTATTTTACCATTGGTTCTTTTTTTGTCTTCCAAAAACTTTACATAAGCTTTGTGCAAACCATTTACTATTTTTTTTTGATCTGCGCTTAATTTAAATGCTTTCATAATAATTTATTAAAATTTCAGGCAAAATGGAAAATGATGCGGTTGTTTTCCCTGCACCATTGCATCCTGCAATTATGTATAGAGTCTTCTTCATTTTTACCATGTTTTCAAAACCTCCCCAATCAAATCACTTTCAAAGCCCTTACTTAATGCGAATTGATAACATTTTTGCTGATTGGCCCAAACGTCTTTGGACGTCAATTTTTTGGCTTTTTGTTCAATGACTTCTTTTAAAGTCGCTAAATAAAGCTCATCATCTATTTGTTCCAAAGCTTTTTGAATGAAAACAGGGTTGATCTTCCTTTGCTTCAATTCAAATCGGATTTTATTGCGGCCCCACTTTTTTTGGTTGAATTTAGATCGCGCATAAATTAAAGTAAATCTTTCTTCGTTCAAATAATTATTTTCTTCCAACCAAAGAATATAGTCGGTAAAAAGATGATCCTCTATTCCCAAGCTTTTCATTTTGAGGTGCAATTCTTGAACACAGCGTTCCTGGTAGGCACAATACCGAGCCAAAATGTTTAAGAATTCACTGTTCATGGAATGTTAGGATTTACCCGGATTTTCAATTTCAGCATATTGCTCTAAATTGAATAAATCATTTAAAGCATCTACCATCGATTCAGATTCACCACGTTTGCAAGCGGCTTTCAGGTGAATGATGGGTTGTTTGATGATTTTTTGAACCAAACTTGCTGTTATTTTTTCCAGCTTGTCAATTTCTTCTTGCGACAATCCTTTAAGATGGCGGTTAATTTCCTCTTTTCGGATTTGTTCTAAGGCGTTTTTTAATTTGTGAATCGTCGGGGAAACTTCCATTTCTTTCGACCAGTCATTGAAACTGTAAATGCTTTCTTCAATGATTTGATGCACTTGTGGCACAGAAGCTAAGCGGGTTTGAAGTGCTTGGTCTGCCCTTTCTTTCAGCGTATCAATGTTGTATAATAAAACTCCATTGATTTTCTCTATGCCTTCGTCAATACTTCTAGGGACAGATAAGTCGATGAAATATTTGAAAGATAATAATTGTATTTTCTTTAATTCTTCTTGTGTGATAATCGGTTCATTCGTTCTAACCGAAGAAATAATAATATCGGCTTTGGCAATTTCTTCCCAAAGATTTTCATATTTTGCTACACGGAAAGATTTCCCTTGGGCCACTTTTTCAGCTTTTTCCAAGGTACGGTTCATGATGGTAATTTCTGCAAAATCCTTATCCTCTTCCATGTTTTTGCAAACATCTAAACCAATTTCGCCTAAGCCCAAAATTAATATTTTGGGTGCGGCAATCGACTGTGACAATTCTTCCGCCAAGGCTACTGTGGCGTAAGATACCGAAGCCGCTCCATCTCTAAAGGAAGTTTCTTGCGCAACTCTTTTGTTGGCATAGAAGATGGTATGCATCAAACGATGTAAATAGGGGCCCGCTAAATTCAAATCTGCCGACTGTTGATACGCTTTTTTAATTTGATTCGGGATTTGTAAATCTCCAACTACTTTAGATTGCAAGCCTGTCGCCACTTCAAATAAATGTTGCAATGATTCATTTGTTTCATTGACCATTTGAAAGTGACTCGCATAATCTAATTGCCCCGTTAGACCTTTTTGTTCTAACAGATGATTAACTAAATTTGGAGAAACATCTTCATAGGAGGTGTAATACATTTCTGTTCGATTGCAAGTAGAAATAATCAATAATTCACTAAGCCCGAATTGCTCTTTACATGTAAGCGCGAAATCTCTGCTTTCCTCCTCATTCAAAGCTACCTGCTCACGAATGGTGAGCGGCGCAGTGTGATGAGAAATACTTACGGACTTTAATGGAATACTCATTCTTTTTTTTGACAGAAAAATAATTAACAAAAGTACTATGCAATTCTTTAATTTTACACTGTCTTGTAAAGAAAATCGTAATTTAGACAAAGAATAAATTGAATAACTATGCAGTTTCAGAATAAAACAATATTTATCAGCGGTGGATCAAGAGGAATAGGTCTTGAAATCGCTAAAAAATTGGCTAGTCATGGTGCCAATATCGTTATTGCAGCCAAAACTGCCGAGCCTCATCCTAAGCTTCCAGGTACCGTTTATACAGCTGCTGCTGAGATTGAAGCTTTGGGTGGAAAGGCACTTGCATGTGTAGTAGATATTCGAGATGAAGAACAAGTGAAAGCTGCCGTACAGTTGGCAGTAGAAAAATTTGGTGGGATTGATGTTTTAATCAATAATGCTTCGGCTATTCAATTGACTGGAACCTTAGAAACTTCCATGAAAAAGTATGATTTGATGAATCAAGTCAATGTAAGAGGAACTTTTTTGTGTTCTCAAGCTTGTTTGCCTTATTTGTTGAAATCAGAGAATCCTCATGTGTTAACGCTTTCTCCACCCTTAAATTTTGAAGCAAGGTGGTTTAAAAATCATTCAGCATATTCGATAGCTAAATTTGGTATGTCGCTCTGCACCTTGGGTATGGCAGCAGAATTCAAAGGCAAGGTGGCTTTTAATTCACTTTGGCCCCAAACAATCATCGCTACCTCTGCGATTGAATTTGCCATAGGTAGTGCTGAAATTTTTAACCAAGCTAGAAATGCAAAAATAATGGCAGATGCAGCTTTTGAAATTTTGTCTGAAAATTATAAGGAAGTAAGTGGGAATTATTTTATTGACGAAGCAATTTTGAGAGATAAGGGTTATACGGATTTTGATGTGTACAAAATGAATCCATCAACCAAAGACGAAGAATTAATTCCTGACTTTTTTATCTAAAGATTCGTGCCCAATATTTTCCATACAGATTCCATTCAATCACCATTTTGGTTAAAGGGAGCTCACGCCCAAAGTATTTATCCTGCTCTTTTTAGAAAAGTGGAAATCAAAGATCCCTTGGTGGAACGTTTGATTTTACCTGATGGAGATTTTTTGGATGTGGATTGGTATCTAAATGATTCTTCCTTGGCTAATCGGCCCTTATTATTGGTCTCACATGGACTAGAAGGGAATAGTAGGAGGCAATATGTGACGGGTTTGGTAAAGGCATTTGTAGAAAAAGGTTTTAATGCCTTGGCATGGAATTACCGTAGTTGCTCCGGAGAGCCCAATAAATCCTTGCGTTTTTACCATTCTGGCGCAACAGATGATTTAGATTTTGTCATTCAGCAAGCCATTCAAAAAGGGGTAAAAGAAATATATTTAGCAGGTTTCAGTTTGGGAGGGAACATGACCTTGAAATGGTTGGGAGAAAAAGGGCAAAATCCACCTGATTCTATTCGAAAAGCTATCGCATTTTCCGTACCTTTGCACCTATCTAGCAGTAGTCGAACGTTGGCTCGCTGGGATAATGGGATATACACTTCACGTTTTTTACAAACACTCTTAGAAAAAGTTAAAGAAAAGTCTGCGAGATACCCTCAAGATATTACGCCTACTATGCTTTCCAATATTCGAAGTTTGTTTGATTTTGATAACGTGATTACGGGTCCTTTACACGGGTTTATTGATGCGGAAGATTATTATCAGCAATCTAGTTCCTTGTATTTTTTAGATAAAATTCAAGTTCCAACACTAATTGTCAATGCAAAAAACGATCCGTTTTTGTCGCCCGCATGTTTTCCTACGGAGCTTGTTGCTGATTTGGAACATGTATTTTTGGAAATTCCAGCAGAAGGTGGACATTGTGGGTTTTATCCTCGTTCTTATCAAGGACAATTGTGGTCGGAAATGCGTGCGCTAAATTGGTTGATGTAAGTATTGAATATAAAATTATGCCTAATAAAACAGAAATTTTGAATATCGTCATTGATTTTGACAGCACCTTCACGAAAGTAGAGGGTTTAGACGAATTAGCCAGAATTGCTCTGCAAGGAAATCCTAAGCAAGCTGAGATAGTCGGGAAAATTCATGATATCACTGAAAAAGGAATGGCTGGTTCTATTTCTTTTGCTGATTCTTTGCGTGATCGAGTTGCTTTACTTCCGGCTAACAAAATTCATGTGGAGGAGTTGGTTACCTTTTTGAAAGGTAAAATTTCCGATTCGTTTAATCGAAACAAAGATTTTATTGAAGAGTACGCTGATCAAATTTATATCGTTTCTAGCGGTTTTAAAGATTTTATTGTTCCGGTGGTCAATGAATTGGGTATATCTGCAGAGAATGTATTCGCGAATACATTTATTTATGATGCAGAAGGAAATATTACGGGTTATGACCAGGATAATTTATTGTCAAAAGACAAAGGAAAAGTGAGCTTGTTGCAATCACTTTCTTTAGAAGGAGAAATATTTGTGATTGGTGATGGATATACGGATTATGAATTGCGTGAAGCGGGTTTAGCCAATAAGTTTTTTGCTTTTACGGAAAATGTCTCTAGAAAATCAGTGACGGACAAAGCCGATTTTATCGTTCCTTCTTTAGATGAGTTTTTATACATTAACGGATTAAGTCGAGCTCAATCCTACCCAAAATCACGAATCAAGGTTTTATTATTAGAAAATGTTCATCCAAATGCAGTGAACGCGTTTAAAAAAGAAGGTTTTCAAGTAGAATTATTGAAAGGGGCCTTGGATGAAGCAGAGTTAATCGAAAAAATCAAAGATGTATCGATTTTGGGATTACGTTCAAAGACGAATTTGACAAAAAAGGTTTTGGAACATCCTAATGCGGCACGTTTAATGTGCGTAGGTGCTTTTTGTATAGGTACCAATCAGGTTGATTTAACCGAGTGTGAGAAGAGAGGAATAGCGGTCTTCAATGCGCCATATTCAAATACTCGAAGTGTCGTGGAGCTTTCTATTGGATTGATGGTGATGTTGACGCGTGATATTTTTGAAAAATCGAATAAAATGCACGCGGGTGTATGGGACAAATCTGCCACCAATTCTTTTGAAATTAGAGGAAAAAAATTAGGTTTAGTAGGTTACGGAAATATTGGAACACAAATTTCTGTGATTGCTGAGGCACTTGGTTTGGAGGTTTATTTTTATGATACAGTAGATAAATTGGCACTAGGAAATGCTAAAAAATCCAATTCTTTGAAAGAATTATTGTCGTTATCCGATTTTGTGAGTCTTCACGTGGATGGTAGAAAAGCGAATACCAACATCATAGGGAGAGAGCAGTTTTCTTGGATGAAAGACAATGTGATATTCTTGAATTTATCTAGAGGCCATGTGGTTGAAATACCCGCATTAGTGGAAGCCTTGAAATCAGGAAAGGTTTGGGGAGCTGCGGTGGATGTATTTCCTTATGAACCTAAAACAAATGAGGAAGAATTTATCAATGAATTAAGAGGTTTGCGCAATGTGATTTTAACTCCACACATTGGAGGTTCCACAGAAGAAGCACAAGCGAATATTGGAGAATTTGTCCCTTCCAAATTATTGCAATTCATGAACAATGGTAGCACATATGGATCAGTGAATTTCCCAGAACTACAATTGCCACCATTAGAAGATGCCCATCGATTATTACATATACACCATAATATGCCAGGTATATTAGCAAAAATCAATAATGTTTTCGCGAAATACCATGTCAATATTATCGGTCAATATTTAAAAACGACCGAAAACACAGGTTACGTTATTACTGATGTTGCTAAAGAATATTCGGAAGAAATTGTCAGTGAATTGAAATTGATTGAAAACACAATTAAGTTCAGAATGTTATATTAAAATGAATATAAAAAATCCCATTTTCTTTACTCCAGGACCTGCTGCATTGTATCCTACTGTTCAGGGACATTATGAAGAAGCTTTTCGTCAGAATTTAGGATCTATTTCTCACCGTTCTGCCGCTTTTAGAAAAATCTATCAGCATACGGCAGAACAATTACGAGAGTTGTTTCAATTGCCAAAAGAAAACGCAATTTTGTTTACAGGTTCTGCAACAGAAATTTGGGAACGCGTGATCATGAATACGGTTGAGCATGAAAGCTTTCATTTGGTGAATGGTTCTTTTTCTACCAAGTTTTACAATTTTGCGCAAGATTTGCACAAGTTTGCACATGTTATGAAAAAGCCATTTGGAGAAGGTTTTGATGCAGCTGAAATTATAGTGCCTGAGTATGCAGAGTTGATTTGCTGCACAACCAACGAAACAAGCTCTGGGGTTCAAATGCAAGCCAAAGAAATTCATAAATTAAAAAAAGCCAATAAAGACAAGTTCGTTGTGGTCGATATGGTTTCTTCTGCTCCTTATACCAATTTGGATTTTAATTTAGTTGATTCAGCCTTCTTTTCTGTTCAAAAAGCCTTTGGGATGCCAGCAGGTTTGGGCGTTTGGATTGCCAATGAAGCTATGTTAGAAAAATCCGAGCGAATGAAAAAGCACGATGGCGTCATTGGAACTTACCATTCTTTACCAAGCCTTTGGGAGAACTATAAGAACTTCGAAACACCTGAAACCCCTAATGTGATGGGTATTTATGTGTTAGGTAAAGTAGCAGAAGATTTTAATCGAATAGGGGTGGACGTGATGCGAAAGGAAATCGATAAGAAAGCAAAAACCTTGTATGACTTTACTGAAAAATCTTCTCAATATGATATTTTTGTTGAAAAAGAATCACACCGTTCTGCAACGGTTATCGTGCTGAATTGCAAAGAAGTGGCAAGTTCTGTTATCCAAAAAGTGAAAGAAAAATCCGGGATGATTGTCGGATCAGGATATGGTAAAATGAAAGAAACGCAAATTAGAATTGCTAATTTCCCGGCTGTAAACTTGGAACAAGTGCAGCATTTGATTGATACATTAAACACTATTTAACACATATTAAACATGGAAACTACATCACCTATTCGTTGGGGTATTTTGGCATGCGGTGGTATTGCCCGCAAATTTGCAGATGATTTAGCCTTTGTAAAGGATGGATATTTAGCAGCAGTTTCTTCTCGTGATCTAGGACGTGCCAAAGAATTTGCCTCCCATTATGGAGAAGAAGTAAAAACCTATGGTTCTTACGAAGAAATGTTATCGAGCGGAGAAATTGATGTGGTATACATTGCCTCACCACATGGATTACACCACGAGCATACGTTATTGTGCATTGAAGCTGGAATTCCCGTATTATGCGAAAAAGCCTTTGCAATTAATTCCAAGCAGGTTCGTGAAATGGTGGAAATGGCGCAAGCCAAGAAAATTTATTTGATGGAGGCCTTGTGGACTCGATTTCATCCATCCGTGGCTAAGGTTTTGGAAATTTTACAAAGCGGGGTAATCGGAGAAGTGGTTCATTTGGTGGCTGATTTCGGTTTTAAGGCGGATTATATTCCCGAAGCGAGATGGTTTAATCCCGAGTTGACAGGCGGTTCTTTGTTAGATATTGGTATTTACCCCTTATTTATTTCCAAATTGGTGTTAGGCTCACCCCAAGAGTTGAAGGCAACAGGTGTTTTTGCACCAACGGGAGTTGATATGAATTGTTCTATTTCTGCTAAATATGCTTCGGGAGCCACTTCTAGTCTATTCTCAACTTTTGCTGCTCAAACTGATACAACTTGTACCATTTACGGTACGCTTGGTAAAATATTTATGCACCCACGTTTTCATGAAACCAAAGGCTTGACCTTAGAAATTTATGGGGATGAGCCTATTGTGATGGAAACTGAAAGATTGGGCTGGGGTTATAGCTATGAAGCGGAGGCGGTTCAAGCTGATTTGCGAGCAGGTAAATTGCAAAACGATTGGATTTCTCATGAATACAGTTTGGAAATGATGGGCTTAATGGATGAAATTAGAAAACAAATTGGATTGGTCTATCCAAACGAATAAACCAGCTTAATACAATGAAAAATAGTCTTCTTGTTGCATTATTGTTTTTGGGGCAAATCACTTTTGCCCAGAATAAATTTGAGGCAGAAATCAAAGCTTATGAAAAGCAAGATTCCATTTCAATGCCTAAGCCTAATCAACTATTATTTTTAGGCAGTTCGAGTTTCCGATTATGGAAAACTTTTGACCAAGATTTAAAAGGGTTACCTGTTTTTAATAGAGGATTTGGAGGATCTACGCTAGAAGATGCTTTGTATTATTTTGATCGAATGGTGGTAAAATATCAGCCATCATGGATTTTTTTATACGAAGGAGATAATGATTTAGCCAAGGATCAAAGTCCTGAATTCATTGAAAAGGAATTTATTGAATTTTCTAATCGGGTTAAAAATCAATTACCTAAAACCAAAATCGTTTTTGTAGCAGCTAGACCAAGCATTGCAAGGGTAGCAATGGTCGACAAACAAAAAGACTTAAATTCTCGAATAGAGCGATTTGTTAAGGGGAAAAAGAATCTATTTTATTTGGATATGCATTCGCCATTTTACCTAGCAGATGGAAGTTTAATGCAGGATATTTTTGTTTCTGATAAGTTGCATTTGAATGAAAAAGGCTACGTTATTTTTGCCTCCAAAATTAGAACATTTATCGAAACCAAGATTCGATAATTGTATGGAAAAAACGAATTCGTTACAATCTTCTCACCTGACTAATATATCTGTCGATGGTGTGATTTTTGGTTTTCAACAAAATCAATTAAAAGTATTGTTGCTAAGATTTAAAAATGCGAATGTTTAGAGTCTTTCAGGTGGATTTGTTGGGATTGAGGAGGATTTAGATAAGGCAGCACAAAGGATATTGAAAGAAAGAACAGGTTTAGACGATCTTTATTTAGAGCAATTTTATGTTTTTGGTGATGTAAAAAGAAATGTTGGGGCACGTAAAGAACATAAGATAGTGAATCATGCTTTCGTTAGAAGTGATGATAATAGGACATTTTTGTCTAATCGACATCTAACAGTAGGTTATTTTGCTTTGGAAGATATTAGCCAAGTAATGGTAAGTCCGGGAGATTTGTCTGATGCAGCCGAATGGTTTGATATGCATAAAATACCTCAGTTGTTCTTGGATCACAATGCTATCGTACAAAAGGCATTAGAGCGATTAAGGGCGACGCTAGACGAAAAGTTATTAGCTTTTAATTTATTGGCAGAGACCTTTACGATGTCCGAATTGCAGGTTGTTTATGAAACTATTTTAGACAAAAAGTTGGTTCGAACGAATTTTCAGCGAAAAATTTTAAGTTTAGATATTTTAGACCGAATTGAAAAAAAATACACTGGTGGGGCACACAAGGCCCCTTATGTGTATCGGTTAAAATAGGGATTCGATTCAGGTAAAAGGTAATAGGTAATAGGTAAAAGGTAAGAGGTAAGGTAAGAGGTGTTTTTCTGTTACTTCTACAGAAATGTAATTTACGGTCTAATTCTTTTTCCCTGGTATTTTTTTTGTAAAAAAAGAAATAAAAAACTTTTTTCTTAAGCTTAATCCAAGACAAATGAAAATGATGTACTAGTTAAGATGTATGACGTATGATGTAAGATAAATGACGTATGATGTTGAGTATGTAAAATCTGAAATCATTCTTCTCTTCTCTCTTACGTCATACATTTTACATCATACATTTCTACCACTTCGTTCAAATCTTTCGTTAGGATTAAGCGTTGCTAATAACTGAAATTTTATAACGAATTATCCTGATGTTTTTTAACGCTTAATTCGCATTATTAGGTATTAGTTTTTGGAATTTTTTACATACCTCTTACCTCTTACCTCTAACCTCTTACCTCTTAATCTACCCAAGGTTGGTTAATGCTTCCAATATACTTTCCGGATTTTTGAAGAAAAATTAAATCTTGTAATTCTTCTCCTACATTGGGATACAATAGATTTTTAGAAATTTCTGCAATCGGCATCCAAATAATTTCTTTGGCAGTGGTTTCGTTTTCTTGCAAAACAGGAATACCAGAGATAATTTTACCTTGAAAAAGAAGGTGTAATGAAGCTACTCTGTCTTGAGAAGCAGGTATTTCTCCCATTAATAATAATTCACCAATTTCCACCTCAATGGCTAATTCTTCTTGACATTCTCTAGCGATAGTTTGTGGGAAAAGCTCATTCTCATCTGGATTTCCTCCAGGTAAGTTAAAAATTTCTTGGGACCCGTACTCATATTTCATGAGTAAAAGGTGGCCGTTTTCAATAATGACAAGTGCTGGTCTACAACGCATAATAAAGTTCTTAAAATCAATTGATTAGGATTTAAATCCTAAAACTGGTAATTCAAACATTTAAATATACAATTATTTCTGTTCCGTTTGAAAGAATTTTATCTTTGTGTTTAAATTTATTGAATATGACGATTAAAGATGTGTGCGATAGCATGGAAAAATGGGCGCCCTTGCAATGGCAGGAGTCTTATGACAATGCTGGACTAATCGTTGGGGATAAAAATGAAAAGGTCAGTGGGGTTTTGATTACCTTAGATTGTACAGAGGAAGTGGTCGAGGAAGCGATTCAATCGGGTTGTAACTTAATTGTTGCACATCATCCCATAGTTTTCAAAGGTTTAAATAGTTTTACTGGAAAAAATTATGTTGAAAGAACTGTTATAAAAGCCATCCAAAATAACATTTCTATTTACGCCTCCCATACCAATTTAGATCATGCACCCAAAGGAGTGAGTTATCACTTAGCTAAAAAAATTGGGATTGAAAATGGACGAGTGTTGAAACCATTCCAAGGAGCTTTAAAGAATCTACAATATTATATACCCAAAGGTCAGGAAGTAGCAGTTCGCGCGGCTTTGCATCAAGCAGGAGCAGGGAATATCGGGGAATATTCTTCTTGCAGTTTTCAAAGCGTAGGAGAGGGGCGTTTTACGCCTTCTATTGACGCAAACCCCACTTTAGGAAAGGCCGGCCAAGCAGAAATTGTGGAGGAATTAAAAGTCGAAATGATATTTCCTAGTCATTTGGAAGGTAATATTCTAGAAGCACTAAAGAATGCTCACCCGTATGAGGAGGTTGCTTATTCCATTATTAGTTTAAACAATTCTTGGAAAGAAGTGGGGTCTGGTTATATTGGAAAACTTCCAAAGCCGATGGCTAAATCAGATTTTATTCAATTGTTGAAAGATAAATTACATCTATCCTTGGTTCGATATACTAACTTTTATAAAAACGAAATTGAAACAGTTGCGGTATGCGGAGGCGCTGGAAGTTTTTTGATTCAAGAAGCTAAAAGACAAAAGGCCGATGCCTATATCACTGCAGATATTAAATATCACGAGTTTTTTGATGCTGAAAATGAATGTTTCATTTGTGATATCGGACATTATGAATCAGAAGTTATGATAAAGGAAGCGATTCATGAATATTTATCAAATATATTTAGTACTTTTGCAGTTCTGAAAAGCAAAATTATTACTAATCCAGTAAGTTATGCTTAAGAAAAAGAGAGGTTAAACACTTTCAAAACGTAACAATAATAATGGCTACAGCTACCGAAACTACGATTGCCCAAAAGTTAGAAGCATTATTAAAGCTTCAAACAATAGATTCAGCCTTAGATAATATCAAGAAAGTACGAGGAGATTTACCTGAAGAGGTACGTGATTTGGAAGATGAGATTGAAGGTTTACAAACTAGATTGGCAAAGTTCCAATCAGAAGTTGAAAATTTCGAAACACAAATTTCCAACTATCGTAATTCTAAGAGAGATTCTGACAAATTAATCGCGAAATACAAGGAACAACAAATGAATGTTCGTAATAACCGTGAGTTTGAAGCGATTTCTAAGGAAATAGAGCTACAAGGTCTTGAAATGGAAATTGCTGACAAGAGAATCAAAGAAATTGATTTCAAAATTTTGAATAAAAATGACGAAATCGCTGGAGTAGAATCTAATTTATTTGAGCGTTCTAAGGATTTAGAATTAAAGAAAAAAGAATTACAAGTAATTATTGCAGAAAGTGAAGAAGATGAGCTTAAGTCTTTGAAAGACAGAGATAAAGCTTTAAAATTTGTGGATGCAAGGTTATTGAAATCATACGACAAATTACGTGGTAATGCTAGAAATGGTCTTGCTGTTGTAATGGTAAAACGTGGAGCTTGTGGTGGTTGTTTTAGTTCTGTTCCTCCCCAACGTCAAACGGATATCAAAGACAAGAAAAAATTATTAGTTTGTGAGCATTGTGGTCGTATTTTTGCTGGCGTGGAAGATGTCATTCCTCCTCCAGAGAAAGAGAAAAAGACTCGTACTACCAAAGCTTCATTAGCAGCAGCTGCTGCTCTTGCTGCAGCCGCTCCAATCATAGAGTAAATTATTTACATATCTTGCATAAAAAAGCCATCTGTCAACTGACGGATGGCTTTTTTATGTCATTTAATATAAGTTCTTTTCTCTTTTGCCACGTTCTTAAGTCTATGGCTGCAAGATATAATCCTTATGGCATTCATTCTTAATTCTACATTCTAAATTTTTGATAATTTTCTCTCTCCTAGTTTTTTCTCTTCTCTCTTCCAGTTTTCTCTCTTCTAATTGATTTAGTTCAACATTCGAATCAATGAACTCAATTTGTCTTTTAAGTCTTTTCTGTCTACAATAAAATCAAGAAAACCGTGTTCCAAAACAAAATCAGCGCTTTGGAATCCTTTGGGTAAATCTTTGCCTATCGTCTCACGAATTACGCGCGGCCCAGCAAAACCTATTAATGCACCCGGTTCTGCAATGTTAAAATCTCCCAGCATCGCAAAAGACGCCGTTACACCACCGGTTGTTGGATCTGTTAATAAAGAAATATAAGGTATTTTAGCTTCCGCTAACAAGGCTAATCTTGCAGAAGTTTTGGCCATCTGCATCAATGAAAATCCTGCTTCCATCATACGTGCCCCCCCCGAACGAGAAATCATTAAAAAGGGTTGTTTATGCTCCAATGAATAGTCGATGGCTCTAGCAATTTTCTCCCCGACAACAGAACCCATGGATCCTCCAATGAAAGAAAAGTCCATTGCTGCAATAGTAATTGGAAGTCCATTCATTTCTCCATGAGCAGCACGGACAGCATCTTTTAGCCCTGTTTTTAATTCAGTGGCTTTAATTCTATCAACGTATTTTTTTGTATCAGTAAATGTAAGAGGATCAGCTGAACCCATCATTGGATTGAGTTCTGTATATTTTGTTTGATCAAACAATAATTCAAAATATTCTTGAGAACCTATTTTCTCATGGTAGTTACAATTTGAACAGGTATAAGAAAACAAACGATGCTCTCTGGTGTGTAAAGCTTTTTTACAAGATGGGCATTGATACCAAAGTCCATCTGGAGCTTCTCTTTTAAATTCTGTAGGGGTTTGAATCCCTTTATCTTTTCTTGTGTACCAAGACATAATCGTATATTTTTTCCTTTTTAAAAGAATGGATTGCAAAGATAAGTAAAATCAATTGCTTCGAAAATACTTAGGGCAATCTCTTTACTTGACTATCAACATTCTACGCACATAACTTTGTCCGTTTACCTGCACTTCGATGAAATATATTCCATTTGCTAACTGTTGAAACGAATAGTTTTTTTCAAAAGTAGCATTGTCGATGACTACTTTATCCAAATAAACTTCCCTTCCTTGCGTGTCCCTAATTATTATTTGTACATTTTTTGTACTGGCCTCTTTGAATTGAAGTTCTAGTCGATAATCGCCGACATTTGGGTTAGGAAATATATTGAATCCAGGTTCTGTTTTTTCTTCTGAATTCCCTAATATAATTTCAGCTACCACTTTTTTAGGACCTTGTATATTTAAATCCTCTATTGACCATCCCCAACCATTAGCTCCAACATCCGCGTGTAATCTGAATCTCAAAATAACTTGATCTCCGGCTTTAAAATCACCACTGGATCGGATATCTATTTCATGCGATTTATATAAGTCTTCCGTTGCCTTGGCCGTCGAATTGCCTGATTTATCAAAGGTTTTATTCCAAGTACTTAACCAAATGCTTTCCTTGCTAGCATCCCATCCATCGCTTAAATTCACCCAATTTTTTCCAAAATCTTTTGAGCCTTGAACTATTACATAATCAAAAAAGCTTCGATTAATTGTCCCATCTTTATTTAAAAAGTTTTCCCCCGTATCACCAGGTTCTACCAGTGCTATTTCTTTGAAATAAATTTTGGAAGTATCAGATCTAACGGTGATGGGTTTTAACAATACTGCATCGTTATTGGTGAACTTATCCTCTCCAGCAGTACCATTCTCAAAATCTTCAGAACCGTCTGCATACGGATGTGCAGAATTCAAACTCACCGAATTCAAACCTGGTGCCAGTGAAATAGTAAAACCTTTTAAATAAAAATTTGTCGAGGGACCATTATTAAATGTGGTTGAAAATTCTTTAACAGCACTTTGTAGGTTGATAACGTTGATGTCATAATTCCCTGAACTAGGGCTGTAAACATAATTGGCAATTTTGGCTTTGTCTTTAATGACAATCCTGTATTTTATTAAATCTCCAGCCTTTAATTGACCCTGAGTAAATTTAAAAGCATTCGTATAAGCAAACTCTTCGACAATCGATTTTTTTAAGCCTTGACGAATAACTGAACCATTATTGATGGAATATTCCATGTAAACCGTATCGATTCCAATATTATCGTTCGCATATAAGTTGGGTAATGGAACTTCTAGTTCAATCGGAAAGATGTATTTGACTGGATTGGCATAAGAAACAACAGGTTTAATTGTATCTTTTTCTACAATATTGACATCGTAAAAACTGCCCCATTTTGTCCCAGTAATAATTGGCGCTTCAGCTGGAGTGGTATATTTTTTACCGCTCACATCATTGATTGTCCAATAATAGGAAACCGTTTTGGATGAAGTTGTTTTAGGTAATATTACTTGATACGTATTAGTAGCAGTTTTCTTGGGTGTATAAGGTACAGCACTTGTAATTGATGAATTGACAGCTATCATTAATTTAAAACTTGATTCATCAACCAAGGTATCTGAATAAACATTTGCCTCAAAAACAAAATCCTTACTAATATCTTCTGTATCCTTGTATTCTTGGGTAATAATAGTAGTTGATTTCCAACCAAAATCTGCAAATGCTGAAGAAACGATTGGGCCGATAGACCTAGTAATTTCACCTTGCGCGATGAATGGTGTCATCATTGCATTGGGATCTCCTACGGGGTAAGTAGATTGGTCAACGTGATAAATACTTGAGCCTGAATTAAAAGTACTCGGAGAATACAAGTAAGCATTTTTGGGTATGTTTTTTCCAATGGTAGGCGAATTCAATAGCAAATTTCTCGGAATAGAAAGTTCAGTTTTTAAAGCTGATGATGGGTTTTTAAAAACAGTAGTGTCTGTTATCGAGGTCCCTTTTTGATTCGTTATAAATTGATCAAAAATTTCTGCTACACTATACTGAGCATTTGTTCCAGCATCATCTACATCTATTTGTCCAATAAAACCCAAGCCGTGCCCCATTTCATGTAAAACTACCGAATAGAGATCTATTTCTCCATCGGTTGCAGAGGGTGTTGAAGGCAATTTGGGTAATCCTGTTCCTATGTACCAAGAAGGGTAATCTTGACTAAAAGTAGCAACAATATCTGGAAAATCACCATTTAAATTCTTATGTGCCATTTTTTCCGCCAAAGCTATCGGGTAGTAAGTATTTAAACGAGTAGCACCCATAAAATTTCGTGCATGAGCCGTTGCTCCAGCTTTTCCTAATATATTTTTACCTAAAGGTGCCCATTGTACCAAGATTCGAATGGGCACATCAGAACGAATTAAATTGGACCAAGTTTCAGCCGCTTTTTCAAAAATAGCTTGGACATTGCTCGGAGGAGTGGTTTGGAAACTAAGAATAATTTGAGTTTTACCTTCCAATTGCTGATTTGAAAAAGTTATTTTTTTTGATTCCTCTTTCCATTCAGCAATAATTTTTGATTGATATCCTTCCGGAATTTTTCTTTGTTCACCCTGAAAATAAGTAGGGGCGTAATCCACAATCATTTTTCCTGGAATTATTTCCATTTTTACTTTTTTCTGTCCAAAAAGAGATAAGGAAAGTAATGAAAAGAATAAAATGTTTGTGATGAATTTCATATAATTCATGAATGGTTTATATAAGCTTGTATTTTTTCAAAAATTCCTACGAAATTGGCAGCTTGAATGGTGGTATGGTTTAATTCTTCTTGGCTATGTGAGGTAGTTATACCAATCACCTGCATTCCTGCCGATTTCCCAGATTTAATCCCTTGCAACGAATCCTCAATTACCCAGCAATCGGCATAATTCACTCCCAATTGGTCGGCTGCTTTTAAATAAATTTCGGGGTCAGGTTTCCCTTTTTTCACCTCTCCGCCACCTACAATTACTTGAAAATAGTCTCTAATGCCTAAGCCATCCACAATGAAATCAATATTTCCCTGACCCGCTGAAGTGGCTAAAGCACATAAAATTTGTTCCGATTTTAATCTGTTTAAGAAAGAAATTAGTCCTTCTGCCGGCTGAAGGAAATCTTTATAAAAACGCCTATAAATCGATTCTTTTTCTTCTTCTAACAAATACAATTCTTCGGATGACATTTCTCTTTTATAAAAATATTCAAAAGTGTCTTTTGAATTCATTCCGTTCAATTCTTTGTAAAATAATTCACGCGTTAATACAATACCTTTTCTTTCGCAAAAAAGAAGCCATGCATCTACGTGATAGGGAAGATTATCGATGATGACTCCATCCATATCAAACAAAACTGCTTTTAATTTTTTCATTATATAGTAATTTCTAGGCCATCATAAGCCAAAAAGACATTTTCCGGTAATTCTTTTTGAACTTCAGAATGAAAGCCCATTTGATGACTAATGTGTGTAATATAGGCTTTTTTTGGCTGAATTTTTTGAATAATTTCCAAGGCTTCCTCCAAGGTAAAATGTGAAACGTGTCTTGTCTTACGCAAGGCATTAATGAATAATACTTTTGACCCTTTGATTTTTTCTAATTCAGTTTCAGAAATGGCGTTTGCGTCTGTGATGTAGGTAAAATCACCGATTCTATAGCCAAAGACATCAAGGAAAAAATGCTTGACCAAAATAGGTAAAAAGCTGATTCCCTCTATAACAAATGCTTTATTTTGAATTTCATTTACCTCAATTTCAGGTACGCCTGGGTATTTATTTTCATCAAAAGCATAAGCAAATTCACGCTTTAATTGTTCGATGACGTTTTTTTGAGCGTATATAGGAATGGAAGATTTTTGCACATAATTAAATCCTCTAACATCATCCATCCCTGCGGTATGATCTTTGTGTTCGTGCGTGTAGATGATTGCATCTACCCGTTTGATTCCTGCTCTAAGAACTTGTTGTCTAAAATCAGGACCTGTATCTATGATAAAACTTTTACCATTTTGCTCTACGTGTATGGATACCCGAAGTCGTTTATCTCGGGAATCAGTCGATTGGCATACTTGGCACTCGCAAGCAATCATGGGAATCCCCTGAGAGGTCCCGGTTCCGAGAAAGGTAACTTTCATCGGATCCATGCGATTATTCTGTTAATGCCTTTACTTGAGTAACTAAAGCGTCAAAATTCAAGGGTTTCGCTAAAAAATCATCAAAACCTGCCGCTTTGAAATCTTCCATGGAATAATTTCTTGCATTACCAGTGATCGCAATCATTGGAATTGTAGCTTTTTGAGTATTTGTTAAGGCTCTTACAGCTCTGGCACATTCCATTCCATCCATTACCGGCATGTTAATGTCTAACAAAATAATATCGAAATCCGCTTTTGCTAATTCATCCAACACCTGTTGTCCGTTCTTGACTGCATGAATTTCAAAATTTTGAAATTCTAAAATTTTCTTGGCCAAATTTTGGATAACTGAACTATCCTCTGCTATCAATACTTTTTTCATATACTTAATTATTTGAGATTAATCTTTTGGATTTTGCAAAACGAAGTAAAAATAGCCAAAGCTTTGAGCATTTCAAATGAATTTTGGGAATAAAAAAAAGCGACCCATGGCTGAGTCGCTTTTGATTAAGTCAATTCTGATTATTTTACATAAAAAGAAGTAGAAGTTTTATCCCAAGCTATCTTTACTTGACCAGTTGTTGACACGCTTATGGTTAACATCTCGGTTGACGCCGACTCAGAACTTGCTTTTGCTGTTACGCGTAATGCATCTTTAGCTGCTGCATAAGTATATGCGCCCCACATTTTTGAATCATTGTTGAAAATGATTGTCCAATCAGTAGCACCAGGAATAGTTAACAAAGAATAAACACCTTTTGCTAATGTTTTGCCTTGAATGGTCACGTCTTTAGAAAATTCAATGGTCGTTGCATCATTGGCACCTGTTCTCCAAACCTCACCAAAAGGAACTAAGGCTTTTTGTTCTTTTGTACCAAAAACCAAACGGCCTTTAACAGAAGGTTGAGCGTATTTAATCATTACCTCTAGGTCACCTACTTTTTGTTTCACAACGGCAGGAGGGGAAGCTACTGGCTTTTGTTGCGCCAAAGCTGAAAAACTTAATAAAGTTGTAAGAATTAACAATAACTTTTTCATGGTATATTTTATTTTAAATTTTTTACAAATTAAGCCAATAATTCAATTTTAACACTATTGCTCTGTTTCTTATTTGAAAATTTTCCGGGAAATAATTATCCGTGTACACGATAAACAAATCAGAAGCAGGTTTGTATCTCCACTGTAACCTAGAATTCAAGTTAATGTTTTTGGTTTGTTGATTAATTTGAAAAAAGGTGGTGAAAAATAATTTATTGGTAAAGGTGAAATCAATTTTGGGACGAATTATCCAGAATTGTGCTTGCGCGATGGTGCTTTTAATAGTGTTGTCCGACTGAGTAATTGGAACCTGTACATCTTTGATGTCATTGTAATCCAAGGCAACGGATAAACTTACAATGGGTTGAAAACGATAACCTAGCTCACCCGTAAAACCAAACCGGCTTCCATTTCCATAATATCCACCAAATCTGGCAGATCCTGTGTAAGTGAACAGTTTAATTGGGGAAGATTGGTACAATACATTCAAAGAATTCCATGAATGTTCAGTACCTTTTTTCAAAGGTGTATTGCCCATTCGGGTTGCATCAAAATCATACAATAGTTTAACATAATCGTACGCTAAAAAAGCTGAAAAACTTGAGCGATCCTTCATGGATCCTTCAAAGGCTAAATATGTGGTATTGTCCGTTCTTCCTCCACTATTATTCCAATAATTCAAACTGTTCAAACGTATTTGAGTATAAAATAAATTGCTGGTTTTGTTTTTTGGATAAAAAATTTTCCCTACCTCTGGAGTCGCCTGGAAATAATTCATGCGAGGAACATATCCCACTTCTGGATTATAGTTTTCTCCCACCCATTGATGTTTCCAACTAAAGATCCAATTGTTATCACGATAAGCCAATGCAGCAGCATGAGCATAATCCTTTGAATTATTTGCCGGACCAAAGCCTTGGTAATAAAATACTTTTCCTGTCCAAAAATTATTGGCAGATGCTAAATTGTATTCCATTCCAATGTTTCTATTATAATCCAAGAATCCATTTTGTTTTTGTAAATCTGTATCGATAAATGAGAGTTTATTTATCATAAAAACTCCCAAATTTGAACGTGCAAATAATTTTCTCTGTAATGCTACCATGGAATAGTTTTGGGTAGGAACTCCTTTGGCTTCTATTCGATCCGACTGCACATTTAAAACTCCAATTCTCCAATCGTTGGTTAACTTACCACTCAAACGAGCACCATAGGTGATGGGAGTTTGTTCATAAATTCCTGTTTTAGTGTTCAACGCTAATCCAATTCTTCTAGAGAAAAAGGGTCTCAAATTATCCATTCCGAAACCATCAAATAAGTCAGAATTTTCAATAAAAAATTGACGTTTTTCCGGATAAAATAATTCAAAGCGATCTAGATTTGTTTGTTGCCTATCCACATCCACTTGCGAAAAATCGGGATTAATCGTCATGTCTAGGTTCAAACTAGAACTTACTGCCACCTTAATATCACCCCCAATTCGATTTTGATAAGTTACAGGAGAAGTATTTTCGTAATTAGCGGAAACTCCAGATAAGACATAAGGAATGATTGAAACATTGGTTTTAGGCGTCGGAGGAGGGGAATCCCATTGTAATACTCCAGCGTATGCCAATGAGGCAGTTGGGAATTGACGTGGCACAGGCGCCCAAGCAGATTTTTCCTTAGCGCGGGTGTCTAAGCGACTAAAATTGATTCCCCAGCGAGTAGAATTACTTTTATACCGAATGGATTTGAACGGAATGGCAGCTTCAAATGTCCATGAAGTTTTGTTATAGGTGGTCGCTGATTCCCATTTATTATCCCAGTTTAAATTCATTTTTGCTCCTTCAGACATTTGTCCATCCCATTGCGCACCTGCCGCATTGGCTCCGAAAGAAAAACCGGTTGTTTTATCATCAAATGTATCAATGAAAACCAAAAAGTTATCATTGTTTCCAAAATTGAAATCGCGTTTCAATGACTCGACTACAAAGCTTTTTTGAGCTTTAATAAAACATTCTGCAAAAATGTATATGTATTTGTCATCATAAGTCATTCTTACATCTGTACGCAATGGTGAACAAAGGGTATCAAAAGGAGTACACATGGCGAAATCACTTACTTGAGCGGCTTCTTTCCAAGCATCTTCCGTTAATAATCCATCTATCTTAATCCCACCGGTTGATTTTTTTATATACATTTTGAAATTCTCATTCTTTTTTTGGACTTGAGAATGCAAGCTGAAAGTCAAAAGAGTTAAAAGGAGTATAAGTAAGTTTTTATTCATATTGTATCATTTGAATACAAAAGTAGAAAAGAAAATAATGATTCTTGTACTTTGTTGACTGTTAATAGAAGGAAGTGTGATGTATGATGTATGAGGTCAATCTTTTTTACTAATTATTTCAAAATCATTTTGGAAATCATTTGATTGCTGGCTTTTGTAACCTTCGCTTCATCGACAAAGTATTCCCATTTACGTATTGAAGATTGAACTTGATCTATTATTTGATAGGGATTCTTCATCCCAAAAGTTTCGGCCAGTTTGTTTAAATGAGTAACTCCCGGATTTTGACCTTCTCCTGCTATTGAGGTACTATGGTATCCATGAGAAGAAGTCGAAAATGTTAAATCGTAGGCTGGAGCTAAAGTCCAATTTCCATCTGAATTCATTATAAAAGAAACATTCTTGCTATGATCGTCTTTGTTATGAGAAAAAACATTGAATGCAGCTAGCTTTAGGATGTTTTCATAAGCCAACACATTGCTTTCTAGTTTAAAGGCACAATCCATTAAATGACCATAATCAAGATTACTCAGTCGGAAATTATCATGTAACATTCCTGCCGCAGAATGAAGATGGAAACGCTCATTTACGAGTCGGTCAAAACGTTTTGTTCCGAAGTAATAATTACCTGCTGGTGTTTTAAATAATTTAGAATCACTCATTTTTATCCCAGCATCAATTGCCATCAAATAATAGGCATATTCTATATTCGCGATATCTTTTGGATCATAGCTTGAGGGGAATTTAACAATCCAGTGTTCATAATTTGCTTGCATTATTCCTGAATAGGAGAAACTTCCGTTTGATGGATTATACAATACATTTACTTTCGGTCTTGCCCCTCCACTGCTACCTCCTAAAAAAAACAATTCATCCAAAATCGTCGTTGGTTCCTCATTTAATACTTTATCAACTTCACTGGAAATTTCATCTAAACCTTTTATGTCGAAAGCATGTAATGGTATTTCGTTATGGATACAAGGTTGATAAACCAACGCTCCTGGACCAGAATTTCCAACCAATGCTAAACGGAATAGAGCATTTGTATCATAGGGGCTAATCCCCAATTTGATCAATTTTCTATCCACTAATAGTCGCCCCCAGCCATCTGGCAAGGAATCTCCAAAGACTCCAAAAAGACCCTCAAATATATTGGTTTCGCAGCTTTGTATGGAATGATCAAGCTTTAGTTTAAAAGGAGAAATATGTATTTTTTCATCCAAAAAGGGGTCTAAATATTTGAAATAAACCTTTTTTTTGTCCAAGAGTAATTCTCCAATATCCATTGATTTGGACCCAAAATTGAGGGATACTTTTAGTTTCTGGATGGAAGGAATCATTTGCTAAACATTTTTTCGAGTCGCTTAATATCCTGATCTATTGTTAATAAAGTATCAAAATCATTTAATTTGTGAAACACATTGACTAACCTCAAAAGTGATTCAAAGGAAATTTGACCTGTATTTTCAAAGCGCTTTAAACTACCTAACGTAACCCCTGATCTCTCAGCTAATTGCTTTTGAGTATATTTTTCTTGTTTACGAAGACTTTTTATCTTGGATGAAGTCTCCAATAAGACATCTTTAATGGTTTTATTAATGCTATAAACACTCATAAATAGTTAATATATGATACAAATTTACATAATTTATATAAAAAAGGCTAATATATTGGCTATATAATTTCAAAAAAAGAATTAAGAATGAAGAATAATTACCCATTCATCTTAGTTCATAATTCTATATTCTCCATTCTCACATCGTTTACCTTAGAAATATTTTTATAAAAAAGTCATTTGCATGTTTTATTTTTGCAGTCTAAAAAATTATCTAATTTAATTATGGGAAGAGCATTTGAATTTAGAAAAGCAAGAAAGTTTAAGCGTTGGGGCCAAATGGCGAAAACATTTACCAAAATAGGGAAAGATATCGTTATTGCGGTAAAAGCAGGTGGATCAGACCCAGTGGGTAATTCTCGCTTACGTGCCATTATTCAGAATGCCAAGGCTGTAAATATGCCGAAAGAAAACGTAGAGAGAGCCATTAAACGGGCAATATCAAAAGATCAAGAAGATTACAAAGAAATCGTTTACGAAGGATACGCACAACATGGCATCGCCATTTTGGTAGAAACAACGACCGATAATATCAATAGAACAGTTGCTAATATACGTCTTGCATTCAATAAATGCGGAGGCAGTTTGGGGACACAAGGAATGTTGGATTTTATTTTTACCCGTAAATCGGTTTTTAAAATAGCCGCTAAGCCAGAAATCGACTTAGAAGAATTGGAATTTGAATTAATTGATTTGGGAGTAGACGAAGTTTTCTTAGACGACGAAACCAATCAAATCAATATTTATGGTGAATTCACAGCCTTTGGTGGAATTCAAAAATTCTTGGAAGAAAAAGGATTTGAATTAATGGGAGCTGATTTTGAAAGAATTCCTGATGAAACAAAAGAGTTAACTGACGAGCAAGTGGCCGATGTGGAAAAATTAATCGAACGCCTCGAGGAAGATGATGATGTGCAGAATGTTTACCATAATATGGGATAAATAACTATTTTTTGGAATTGGAAGCAATGAAATTCCCAACCAATAAACCCAGCCCTCCAGCCAATAATCCTAAACAAACAGCTGGAATTTCAATGGGTTCAAAAAAATGAAAATAAATCCAAACCGCTAGGCCCATGGTCATACTTAAATGACTACCCAATGGTTTGGATTTTTTCCAAAATAAACCAGCATTCAAAGGAATAAAAAGCGAAACCAAACTAAAAGCGGAAGCTTCCCCCACCAATTCGAAAATATTTTGTCGAGCTGTAGCCAAAAAGACACATGCCGTTGTCACTAATATCACTGACAATCGAATGATTCTAAGTACCTTTTGATCATTTGGATTTTTCAACAATGGTTTAATGATATTTTCTCCTAACACACTGGCTGGTGCCAAAATAGCTCCACTGGTGGTACTGAGTAATGCCGACAATAATGCACCTAAAAAAAGCACTTGCATGGCGTAAGGGGTGAATTGCATCACTAAATTAGGAATCAATAAACTTCCACTTTGGAGTAAACTGGGATACAATTGCACGGCCATTAAACTGATAATCAAGGGTAGCATAGCTATCGTTAAATACATGATTCCAGCATAAATACTAGCTCTGGAAGCTATTTTTACATTCTTTGCTGCCATTACTCTTTGAAAAATATCTTGACCGGGAATAGAACCTAGACCAATAGTCATCCAAGCACCTAAATAGTTGAGTCAATGGATCCAATTATTCGTTTTGGGGATGAACCGAAAAAAATCTTTGGGTTGTTGGGCAATGAACATTTGCCAATCAGTTATTTTACTTCCCAATAAATAAGCCAAAAAAAGTAATCCTAAAATCAATAAAATAGTGTGGAAAAAGTCAGTTACAGTGACGGACCACATACCTCCTAAAATCGTATATGTCATAACAATTAATGCTCCAATTACGATGCCAATTTCTTTTGAAATAGGTAATAATAAATGCAATGTTAATCCTAGTGCGACCAGTTGAGCGGCAATCCATCCAAAATAGGAAGGAACCATTATAATTGCCGATAATCGTTCAGAAAAGACTCCAAACCTTTGGCGAAAATAGCCGGAGAATGTTAAAACCTCTAATGGGTATAATTTTTTGGCGTAAAAGGTACCCACTAAAATCAAACTTAATGCAGCACCAAAGGGTTCCTCGATTACTCCTAATATGCCATGTTTGACAAATTCCATCGGCGCTCCTAACATTGTTTCTGAACCAAACCAAGTAGCAAAAGTCACCATAATGGCTAAACTCATGGGTAATGTTCTTCCTGCAAGAACAAAGTCTTCTGTGGAATGAACTTTTTTACTAGCCCACCAACCGATTGCAAGGTTGGACAATAAGTATATGATGACAAATACGACTAACATATAGATTAAATTGGTTGCGAAAATACATAAATTCCGATTAAATTTTATCTTTATGATTCAAAACAATCTTTCCAAGCATGAGCTCAATTCGTTTCTTGATAATACTTATTTTAACACTATCTCTCGGATCCTGTACCCAACATAAAATTCGAAAAACCCTTGCTGAAACTGGATTGTTTACTACTTATTCTGGAATCTTGATTGAAGATTTATCTACAGGTAAGAAGTTAGTTGATTACAATGCGGGTCAATATTTTATGCCAGCGTCCAATGCCAAATTGTTGACATTTTTAATGGCGAAAAGAAACTTATCTGATTCTATTCCTTTTGTTCGTGTAAAAGAAACCAATGACTCTTTGTTTTTTTGGGGCACTGGCGATCCCACTTTTTTAAGAGAAGGATTTAAAAATGCTGCATTATTGAATTATTTAGGTCAAAAAAATAAAGTTTTGGTTTATTCAGATCAAGCTAATGGGTCAAAACCCTTAGGAGAAGGCTGGTCTTGGGACGATTATAATGATTATTACTCAGCAGAGATTAGCAATTTGCCCATTTACGGAAATTTAATAGCTGTTTCTAAAGGAGAAAATTCTTGGTTGATTAGTCCCAAAAATTTTATCGAAGGAAGTTTCTCTCAATTACAACTAAAGGAGGTACGAAGAGAAAGGAATTCGAATAAATTGGAGTTGCCTTCTGCGGCAAAAATTGGATCGAAACAATCTATACCTTTTCTTACCTCAGTGGCATTAACCGCACGATTATTACAGGATACCTTGCACAAGGAGGTTCTGTATCAATCTAAAGCTTTTGATTCAACCTCTCAATTAATCTACTCGAATCATTTAGATAGTTTGTTAATCCCAATGCTTTATGAAAGTGATAATCACATTGCTGAGCAACTTTTATACCTGATAGCGGCTCAGAAAAACTGGGTGGGGCCCACGGATAAAATTATTTCCAATTTGAAAAAAGAAAATGCGGATGAATTTATGCAATCGGTTAAATGGGTAGATGGATCAGGATTGTCTAGGTATAATTTATTTAGGCCTCATGATTTGGTTCAGATATTAAAATCATTGTATCAAGAGCTTGGAATGGAAAAGTTGCAGGTGTACCTTCCTGCTTCAGGGAAGAGCGGAACGTTGAAAAATATTCAATTAAAGCACCCCTCTGATAAGATTTGGGCAAAATCAGGTTCTTTTTCCAATACGTATAATTTGTCGGGATTTTATCAAAATCACAAAGGACAAATTTTTGTCTTTTCCGTTTTTTCTAACTTAGCGAATCAACCGGTCAGTAAAAGTAAGAAATCAGTGATTACTTTTTTGGAGAAAATGATGTAAGATGTATGATGTATTAGGTAGATAGAATGTAGAATGTAGAATGTAGAATTTAGAATGTAGAATTTAGAATGTAGAATTTAGAATGTAGAATTTAGAATTTAGAATGTAGAATTTTAACTTACCTCTTACTTCTTACCTATTACATCATACATCATACATCATACATCATACATCATACATCTTACCTATCTTATACACCCCATAGCTGATTGCGATAAATCCCGCAACATACACGCCGCTTGCTAGATTTTGCAAAATGGTGCCAATCAAGAATGCTAAAGAAATAATTAACAGTGTAATAGGTACAAAAGGGTAGGCCCAAACTTTATAAGGCCGCTCTAAATCAGGTTCTTTACGTCTTAATTGGATGAGTGCTGCAAAGCCCGACAAGTAGCTTGCCACAAAGAAAAAAGTAGCGATGTCCGAAAGTTTCTCGTTGATTTCTTTTCCTGCCAACAAAAATAAACATGCTAGTCCAATGGTTAAATGAGTGGCAAAATAAGGGCTTCCCATTTTGTTCACTTGACTTGCTTTTTTGAAAAATAAACCATCTCTGCTCATTGAGTATATTACACGAGGTGCAAACATGGTTTGTGTATTTAGGATTCCCAAAATACTCAACATTAAAAAGATCGTGATCCATCTTCCAAAATCCGCCCCCAGAAGTTGAGTCACGGCATCAGCAGCAGCCAATTTACTATGTCTTAAATCCTCTAATGAAAGACTATACATAATGACTACATTGATTAATAGATAAATAACACTTACACTTATAACGCCAATAAACATGGATTTTGGCATTGTTTTGACTGGATCAGCGTTTTCTTCCGTAAAATAGGCAGCGGTATGCCAGCCATCAAATGCATAGAAAATAGATAATAAGGCCGTCATGATTCCTGACCACAAAGGTAATCCAGCAGGATTGACAGGATTTTCTATCCAAACTCCTCCAGAACCTTTTATTGCACAAACTAGGATGAAAATAGTGAGTGCTAAAGCCTTTAATCCGCTGAGCCATTCCTGCGATTTACCCGCAAATATGACTCCAAATTGATGAAAAATCCATAGTAATAGTAGAATGCCGATGGCGGAAAAACTCAAATGTGTTGCTACATAAGGAAAGAAGATACCTAAATATTCACTAAATGTATAAGCCCCAAAACCTAATGCACTTACTGTTCCTAGCCAAGAACTGATCCCAACCAAAAATCCAATGTATTTTCCAAAGGCTCTTTCAGCATACACGTACCAAGCACCTGCTTTTGGCAAGGATAAACTAAGTTCAAGTACGCAACTAACCCCTAATAAAGCATAAATTCCAACGAATATCCAAAGAGAAGAAATCAAGAGAGGGTTTTGTAATTGATCAGCAATAGGGCCAGGTTTCCTTAAAATACCTGTTCCGACAGTACCTCCTAATGTAACTGCAATCCCAAAACCCATGCCAAGTACTTTCCAAAGAGGTTTGTTTTGTTTTGTGTCCATCGTAGATTGCTAGGATTAGATTATTTTTTTAAAAGGTAATCTGCCACCACGGGATAGTGGTCCGAATATTTTATGTTGGATAATGTTTGAAAATTCAACACCTCCCATTCGCTCGAGAAAAATTGATTGTCAATTCTGACTGCATAAGGGCTCCGATTTAATGTAAATCCAAATCCATTCCCAGCTTCTTCAAACGCATTTTTTAGTCGTTCACGGATGGTTCCATACGCCCAACCATACGGAGTTTCATTTAGATCGCCAACGACGATAATGGGATATGGACTTTGTTGAATCAATCTGTTTATTTGAGCTATTTCTTTTTTATGATGAATAAATCCTTTTTTTAGCGAGGATAAAATACCTCTTCCTTCTTTTTTGGCATCTTCATAGTCTTGGTCCCGAATTTTCCCCGTTACCTTACCTACACGAATTCCCATTGACCATAATTGTAAGTTGATGACCCTTATCGTATCTTTTTCTAATGCAATATCAGATAAAAGGTATCCATTGGAGGTGTTATCAAATTGTTTTCCTTCTTTATGAATGATGGGATATTTGGAAAAAATGGCAATTCCCATTTTTTCATTTCGATCAAAATTCTCTTCCAACAAGGGAATAAAGGCATAAAATGGATAATCTGATTTTAAATAATCGATTGTTCTAAATGCTTTCCTGTTTGAATTGGAATAAAACTCTTGAAAACATTTGATATCGGCATTGTAATCTCGAAGGAATTTTTTCAGTTCAGCTAAATTTTCTTTTTTTTCCTCGTAATTGTTGGAATACATTCCATAAACATTGTAATTCAGAACTTTAATGGATGCTTTTAAATGTGCTTTGGGTGTATTAAAAGTAATACTCCTTTGTATAAAACTATAGCCTAAAACAAGCACAATCAATGGCAATAAGGCTCTTTTTGCTTTTTGGAAAATCCAATAAATGAGAGAAATAAAACATAAAATTTGCGCAAAGGGCATTGTCATCATTATAAAACCTGCCACCCAATGGTCTATGATTAATGAATAACTTAAGAGATAAGTCAGTAGCGTATATAAACACAATGGCAAAGTCCCGAGCCAAATAATGGATGAAACAACTTTTTTAATGATGGATTTTTCAGAATTCTTTTGGGCCATTTTCAAAGATAATATTTTT
>Ga0114962_10000236_pt1 | contig 48179 bp, 33 predicted proteins | sample C_130820_MF_Meta_FD_87017 | JGI IMG/M metagenome (GOLD analysis project Ga0114962, IMG submission 87017) | Freshwater microbial communities from Lake Croche, Canada to study carbon cycling - C_130820_MF_MetaG | ecosystem: Environmental > Aquatic > Freshwater > Lake | place: Lake Croche, Canada... | reverse complement strand
TTGGAGTTGAATAGCATATGAATAATGATTTACTTAACATATAATATGACAAAATATCTAATATTTAAGTATTATATATAGAATAATTAATTTTATGATTAATAAATTTATGGAAACGTGATTGAAATTCTCAATATCCTTTTTATCATATTTTGTTAACCATTGATTCGCATTCAACTTCATCTAAAACATTTGATATAATCGCAACACCAAATGTTTCTTTGGAGCAAATATATCGTTCAAATTCGTATTCTGATGTCATCTTGTAAAATTATCATAAATTTAATTTACAATCGTTTTCTTCTTAGTGTCTTTATCTTTCTTACTCTACCACCAAATAATTCACTTTCTGGATGATACAGGTCATCATCCACACCCATACTTTTTGATGATCTAGTCGTTTTACGAGTTTTGCGTGTATTTTTTTTAATTACATTTTGAGATAATGGGACAATAGAATATCTATGTGCCTTAATATATTTGTTAAATTTTATTTTAATAAAAGCTTTATTTTTAGCAGATATTTGTCCAGTTTGACTAAGAGTATCCCGTTTGTTAACTAAATTACTTATAAGATAATCGGGAAATAATTCAGAATAACCAACAATACCTTCTCTTCTATCAAATACTCCCGCAAATTCACCCAATCCTTTTATTTGACTTCCAATAAATATTTTACTTCTTGGGTGCCAAAACTCCCCATTTGACGATAATTGTAAAAATGGGTGAAGTGGGGGTATAAAAAACATATTTGATACATCACTATGGTCATTGTAATTAAATTTACGCATTGAATAATAATGTTTATATTTATCTTCGGTCTCGTTTCCAGACATAAAATTATATGTACAAGCGGTTGCGTCTGTAAAATATCCATTAAATACAGATGTATTATAAGATACTGAATACCCCTCTCTATCTTCTACACCTCCTGGTATTTTATGAGTATAAACTGCCCCTTCAATCGCGTCATTTGAACCTCTGTATAAAACAAATTTATTTCGTTTGTTAGAACCTTCTACACTTTCAATTTTAACACAACGTAAAATAAGATCATCGTCTAAGTTATTCATAAAAGTGCTTAATGGATAAGAAGAATATATTTCTGGTTTGCTTAAAATTTCTTCAACACGTTCATTGTCATTAAATATAATCATAAATTCATCCACCGCCATTTGAACTTTTTCTTCCTCTGGTGTATTGGGTATTTTGTAAATTCTTTTCAAAGTATCGATTAAACTATCTCGTATAATGCTGAGAATAATAATGGAAACAAAAAATAATATATTTGAATCAGGATATATTTTTTTTAATTCATTATTTAATATTTTTACAAAACTCTTCACGTTGAATAAACTTGGGGATTTTATTCTTTTTGGTGTAAGAATTAAATGAATAGAACCATCAATAATTGATTTTATGTCTGTAAAATTATTTCTATAAATAGAGATAATTTGACTGTTTGCCCCTTCAGTTGAATACATTATCATTGTATTCAAAATATATCTCGCAATTTTTTCATATTCAATATAATTTGGAGAACTATAATCAAAATCAATTCTATCCAACTGTTCTAAAATATACTGATTTAATATATATACCTTTTCAGATATTTCTTCGTGATATATATTAGTCCTAATACAATACTTCTCATATGTATCTAATTCAATATCAAATAAATGTGAAGTAACATTTGTTTCAACATTATCAACCCCATAATACATCATAAAAAATAAATCATATATTATTCTTGGTAATAATATAATATTATAATTATAATTTGTTCTTGAAGATGTTCTGGAGCTATTTCGTTTGGTTATCTGTCTTATTAATATTTTAACAAGATTATATTCATCTGATATGATATTTTTTTTATCTTTGTTTGTTAAAACATTTGTTATATTCAATGACATAGGAAAGGTATATTTCAAAATAACTTGATTATATATACTAGTAAATTGTTCTTTACTGGTTGTTCTTATAATATATGTGTAATTTACCATTATATTATATATATAAAAGAACAATTGTTAAAATCAATAAATTTATTGAAACGTGATTAAAATTCTCAATATCTTTTTTATCATATTTTGTATTGAATAAAATATCCATCACATCAATACCATAATTTGTATGACAATTTATATGATGATCCCTATGAACTGAGGGGTGAATTATATTATAATTTATATTATGTATAGTTGCGTACATAAAACACCATAATAATACCACTTTATAATTTACTAATTTTACAAATTCTACAACAATAATAAATGATAATCCCTGTGTATAAATGTTTGTAATAAATTCATAAAAAATATTCTGATATTTTTTATTTACATCCAAGTCGTGATGGGTTTCGTCGTGAAATTCATATATTTTCAAAAACATATCCATTCCTTTATTGAAATATGGATTGCGTGTAAAAACATTATCAAAACTATTATATATCTTTCTTAAATCTACATTATGAGCTATTACGTGTGTAAAATATCCAAAAATACCAATAAATATCCAACTAAATATACAAAGTATAAATTTAAAACTACAAAATGATTTATCACTTAATAAATAGAAACAATATACAAGAACAATATAATAAGGTATATTTTTTGTGAAATGGATGTATAACATTTCTTTTATTTCCAGAACATCTTGAACTTTATTTTCAGTGGGCGTTTCATTATTATCTTTTTCTTCCATTTATCTAGTAAATATGGAATTTTATAAAATAAAAAAAACTACGAAAAGAAAGGGCAAAGAATATATAAATCATTTCATCAATAGATTTGACACTTTCAATAATGGAAAGTTATCTAAGAAAAGTATTGGTGAAATGATTCGGGCTATTCACTTTGCTACTCCAATAAATATAATTGTATTGTTATGTATTTCTCCCCAATATATTTGTAATTTGATTATGTTGTATATTTTATTCGTATTAACATCTTTTACAATATTTGATGGCTGTTTTTTAACTATCATAGAACAATACTATTGTGAAGATAATTTTACAATTATAGACCCGTCAATGGAATTATTAAATATTGAAAAAACAAATAGAAATAGATTTCTTGTTTCTATCCCTATTGCTTTTATTTATATAGCCATTACATTTATTATTTACGATTATCGTTTCATATTTCAAAATATCTGAAAGAAATTATCATTCCTCCCCTTCTTTCCTTTCTTTCCTTTCTTAGGTTGTTTCTTTTTTGTAACTGAAAATGATTTACGCGATTGTGTTTTCCTTTTAGAATATTCCACAATATTATCATTTAATTGTGAAATAACCTGTGAGTTTGATTTTACATTATCTTTATCGTGATTGCCAACCGTTTCATCTTCGTCGCTATCACTATCACTGTCACTATTACTGTCACTACTGCTACTGCTACTGCTACTGCTACTAAATTCTGTATCACTGTCACTCTCACTTTCATTATCACTCTCAATATCATTCTCAATATCATTCTCAATATCATTCTCACCTTCTAATCCAATACTATCCGTTTTACTCGTTGTTTTACGTTTCGCCTTATTGCCTGGAGAATATTTCAAGAAATATTTTTGATATTCTTCTGATTTTTTATCACCTTTCAATTCCTTATATTTATTGTCTAGTTGTTGACGCGACTCTTCGCGAGTAGGTTCATGTCCGTCACAATCTGTAACAAATCGTTTTAATAACCCCCTTTGAGATAATTTGTTATGTTCTTGTATCTCAAAAAGAAATTGAGACATACATAATAATTTATATGGTTCATAATAGGATTTATATTTAGTGTTTACAGCATAATAAAATGCTAAATAAAAATGTAAAAGAGTGTCAATGCTGCCAATATTTACCTGTTTACCATTTATTTGGATTTTGTTATAAGCGTGACAATGTATAGATTTGTAAATAACACATACAACTTTTCCATTTACTTTAATAACGTAACTAGGTGGTATTAATTCGCCATATGCTTCTCGTTTAATTATAGAAATGTCAGAGTTACCAATAAAATTTAATTGTTCTTTGACCTGTTTAGCGACATCCTTTGGGTCGGGCGATAAAACATCAAAATGAGTAATGGCATCAAACGATTTATGAATATCCTTTTTCAGATAAGTCCCAAACAATGTGTTTACATATCCTCCAATAAAAATAACCTTATTTTCAATTAACACATCCCGTATCACTAAGAAATTTGCCTTGCTTAATTCATTTGTTCTTTTGTTTTTTCTAGTCCCCCTTGATTGTTTACATTTATCATAATGGAATGGATATGCTTTGTTTAATATTACCAATCTTTTATAAACCTTTTCCCAACGATCGGGTTCAGATTGGGGTCGTGATAATTCACCATACATTGAAAATCTTAGTAAATTGACAGGTGAATAATGTAATCCATCCTTTGTAATACTTTCTCGTAACAATGTGTCTAATAATAAAGTATTCATATGCGTAACATCCAATACAGGTAAATAATTTACAAATACTTTGTATGTTCCAATATGACTTCCAGATTTAGCCACTACATTTTTATACCCCTTTTCATAAAAAATATCGGCAATCTCTTTTACATTTTCAATTGGATTGTCAGAAAATACATCGTAATCGGGCACATCAACCTCTGTATTATAGAAACGTAGTTTGGGTGGTAATATATTATTTATTGCTGTTCCACCATAAATCATCATTTTATGACTTTTTATAAACTTTTCAATTATTTTGAATATATTTTTTACAACAGGAGATTGTGCTACCTTTTTAGAAAGGTTTTTCTCTGCCTTATCCATAGCATTTCTAAGAATATTTAATTGACAATCTTCAAAAGATAGTCCATCACAACTAGCTTCCCCCTCCTCTATATTTTCAGGTTCAATATCGTCAATATCGTCAATATCATCAACATTTTTAGTACTACTTCGTTTTTTTTCACTACTCATATTATTATTTATAAGTAGATATTTTATTTTACAAAGTAATTGACAGCCCTCCTTGGACACTAGTTGTTTTTGGTATGGGGTCAATTGGTTGGTCTGTGCCTTGATAAGTTGGAGGAGGAGTAGAACGTAATTCTTCGGGTTTTAATACAAAGGCATATTTCGCATCTGTAAAAAAAGAAATATCGTTGGCATTACCATATTGAAAACATATACCTGACATTTGAACTCCTCCTGGATTTGTTTGAGATAATGGAACACTAATTGGATATGGATTGATGGATGGGGTATTATCAGGTAATACAATAGAAAGAGCTGTTTTATTAAAATCAATTAATTGATTAATATCAGGGGTATTTTTATAATCAGTATATCTCATTGTTTGACAAAAAGATTTATTACTTATTATATTTACATATTCAATAATTGGTTTGTATTTTAAAACGCTTGGGTAAGTATTATCAATAACAATGATTATTTTATTTCTAAGAGAAGGTAATGACATTCCAGGAATATTAATAGGATCAATACTATTGTAATTATATTGAGGGTTTAACATATAATTTACATAACTACTAAGAACATCCTTTAATGATGTAAACATCGCTTCATTATTACTTTTTACACGTAGGTGAATAATTAAAGGATCTGAGAAATTAGAACAAGTAGCCTCTTGAAAAGCATAAGTAGCTATTGTTTTCATTACATCACTAAAAGGTATTGTATTTTTAACATTTACAAAATAAAAATTATCATTTGAAGATGAATAAGATACAACGGGAGTATTATTTACTGAAAATAGTTGAAAATCTAGACATCTTGCTCCCTTAGATATAACATTCTTTAATGCGTCAATACTAACCGTAGTATTAGAAGGATCTAAACAACAATCACTTGCTGTCATTACATAATAACTTGCCAGTGAATAATTAAAATCGGCAGGGGTAGATGGTATGGGTAATATAGTGCCTACCGTAGCACCATCTAAACCCTCTTTTGTAATGGTTGTTATCAAATTGTATATCATAAAAATAAATAAATAAAGAATAGTCATAATGGTGAATATCAACATACCATAATTATTACAAAATGAACTATTTTCTTTTTTACATTTCGCAAATAGTATAGCACAAGCTATAAAATAAATAACGCTAATCCAGATATATATAGTATTTGCGTATATTTTAGAAGAATTGTTAAAGAATATATTTATCATTGGTTTGAATATTATATATAGTATAGTTATTACAAATAACAATATATTGAAATTATTCAAATAATAATTCATTTCACTTCCCAACATATTCATTATATTTATAATGGATGCGAAGAAACCATATACAATCATCATAAAAACAAAAATGGATGGTTTGAATATTATATAAATAAACATACATATAACCGATGCTAAGAAAGATAACCATACAAATTTTAATCTCTTATCCATTTTGTTAAAAAGAATATCTACAATATTATTAAAAGTTAGTGATACACATTTATCGTTATTCATCATATATTATAAAATGCTTAAAATTTGAGTTATACACAAAATTATTATTCAAATGCCAGGCGGGTTAATGAACCTTATTTTTGAAAGTCAGCAGAATTGTTGGTTAAATGGAAATCCAACACGTAGTTTTTTTAAAACTACCTATTCCAAATATACAAACTTTGGGTTTCAAAAATTTAGAAATGATTACGAAGGTTCAAAATTTCTTAGATTAAACGAAGAATCAACATTTGATTTTAAAATTGGAAGATATGGTGATTTGCTTATGGAAACATATATAGGTATTACATTACCTAATATATGGAGTGGTATTCTTCCACCAGATGAAAATGCTGTTCCATTTGATCCAACAAATTGGAGACCATATGAATTTAAATGGATTGATAATATTGGAGCAAAAATGATTTCAAAAATAAATATATATTGCGGAAATCAAGAAATTATTCAATATTCAGGGGATTATTTATTAGCACAACTTCAAAGAGATTTCCAAGGAACAAAAAGATTTCTTTTCGACCAAATGAGTGGAAATGTTCCAGAATTAACTAATCCTGCGGCATATGGGGTGAATGGTGGAAAATACCCAAGTGCCTTTTTCTTAGATAATGACTATGTCCCACAACCTTCTATTCAAGGAAGAGTTATATATATACCATTAAATAACTGGTTTACAATGAGAAGCCAATTAGCATTTCCTTTAATTTCATTACAATACAATGAACTTCACATAACAGTTACATTTCGTCCTATTTCTGAATTATTTGTTATTAGAGATATACACGACCATAAAAATAATTATCCATATATAGCACCTAATTTTAACGACCAAGATATGAGATTGGCACGTTTTATCCAACCCCCGCCTAATTATACACAAGAATCTTCATCATATATAGATAAAACATCTTGGAATACAGATATACATCTTGTTTGTACGTATTGTTTTTTATCGGATGAAGAAAGAAGGTTATTCGCATTAAACGAACAATCATATTTAATAAAACAAGTATACGAACAAATATTTTATAATGTAACTGGTTCTCAAATGTTGGATGTAAATTCAAACGGTATGGTTCCATCATGGATGTTTTATTTTCAACGAAGTGATGCGAATACGCGAAATCAATGGTCTAATTATTCAAACTTTCCTTATGAAACTGTTCCTAATTATATTACACCCGCACCAAATACAGTTGATATAGGGGAAGAAACATACGATGGTCCAGGTTCATCTCCTGAAAATTTATATTGTACGATCATCGCATCATCTGATAATGTAAAAAATGTTTTGGTAAATATGGCTATTTTATTAGATGGCTCATATAGAGAAAATTCACAGGGTGCTGGAATTTTTAATTATATTGGGAAATACATACAAACTCCTGGTGCCGCTCCAGAAGGATTATATGTTTATAACTTTTGTAATGATACTGGCAGTTTTTTACAACCATCTGGAGCCATTAATATGTCACATTTTCATACAATTCAATTAGAATTTAATACAATTTATCCACCTCTTAATTATCTAGCACAATCAACTGCGATTTGTGACCCAGAAACAAAACAAATAATAGGAATAAATAAAAATAATTGGGATATTTATCAATATAATTACGACCTTCATTTTTTTGAAGAAAGGTATAATATTTTAACATTCCAAAGTGGAAATGCTGGTATGAAATGGGCTTATTAATTTCTTTTTTTCTTTCAAATATTATTATTATTATTTCTGTGTATTTTAATGTAATTACAGAAATAATAACAGATAATGTTATATACATACTCTATGAGTTCTAATTCTACACCAACTCCTACTGACCCAGATACTATATTTTTGGAAAATTTAAAAACATCAATAATGTCTATTGGAGTTATGATACTTTTATCATCTATTTTATCTTACATAACTATTATTATAAAATCATTACAATCACCATCTTTTGAAACAAATATTGATGACAATGATAATATTATTAATCCTGGAATTAATCCGAGAAATAATGTAGTAGATATATTAAATATAGTCACTTCATCTACAAGTTTATTATCTAGAATACAAATATCAAGTAATTTGTTTAATCCCAGTCAATGGATTAAACCTTCTGAAATTTTACAAGCATATAGTTTATTATTTTCAGTAGAACCCATTATTACTAAGGAAACCAAAAAAGATGAGGGTGATAATTTATACTTTAATCATATTTACAGAGCAATATTAGCCATACCTTTTTTAAATGATATGTATTTGTATTTTAATTCTCAACATATAGGTCGCACTCCTAATTTAACAGGTGACCTAAATGATATATATAAACAAAATGATACCGATATTGATAACAAATTACAATGGGATACAACCATATCTCAATACATCCTATATTATTTATATTCGGTTATATCAAAATCTGTGAATACAAATTTATTCATTTACAAAATGTTATTTAATTACGTGTCTAATTGGAGCGAAACCATATTATTTTTAATATATGCTTTTTTTGGTTCAATTATTATGTATGTATTGGGTATCATTTCTACAATTGTATTATTTATAACAAGTATAAGCGAAATACCTAAACTTTTTTCGGATAGGACGCCTGTTGCTAGACACGATGGAGAACACAGAAAAATTGATGTAAAATGGTCCATTAATTCACTACAATTTATTAATCCATATCGTTTATTTGTTGTATGGTTATTTGGTTTAGGATATTCAACCCTATTCTTGTTTTTATCATTATTTATATTTTTATTTACCATTTTTATTCCATTATCATTAACAGGTAAAGTTTCCAAATATTTCTTATCAATAAAAGATGGTATATCATTTCTTTTTGAGAATACAAAAGAACAAGAAAATGAGAAAAATAAAATACCAAAACCTTCTAACTTTGCCAAGGTAAATATCAATTTATCAAATGATATTAATTATTTTACTTATCTTAGCAATTTCCTTTATAGAAATAAAAATTATATATTTTATATTGCGATTGTTTATTTATTATTAGATATTACAACGGCATACACAACTTCAAAACAATTAATTACCTTTTTAATTTTCGTATTTATCATATGGCTATTAAACGCATTCCATTATTCAATTGATATAGATAATATGGAAACACTGAAAGAAACTCAATGAATTAATATTTATTAGTAAATAACAAATAAGTTAATAATAATCCAAAAAAGTTTTTTGAAAATAAATCTAAAATATTATAACAAGTATTTTTAATTTTATAAGGTAAAATAGCTACTACTCCATATAACGACCAAAAAATAAAAAAGTAAAGATATATCTTGAGACCATCATTAGTTAAAATGGCATAGTTTTTATAAATAATGTAATAATAAATTAAAAATGGAATAAATCCCAATGAAACTCCCAACATCACAGGAATTGCTGAAATTTCACCTAAATATCCAAATAAAAGCATAACCCAATTAAGTAATAAAACTGTATTAATAGTGTAAAATTCTTTTATATACACAGCTAAAAAATTCAGATTTTCGCTTATATTCTTATCATTATATTGTAAAAAAATCAGGTAAAAAATTAAATTTATTAACATCGTAGGTGTTGTAATTACCCAATCAAAATATCTTTTAGGAGTGACATTTAAAATATTTTTAAAATTATACAACCAATATACATAAAATGTCCCTTCTATCAACTGAACGAATATTTCCAATAACATCATTTCTTTTAAAAATAAAAACTTACGCGGCACATTAATAAATATGGAAAAAATTTGAATAATTCCTGTTATGATTTGTATTACAATGGATGTAATTAATGATGTATAAATATCCAATTTTACCATATATTATCACACAAAAGAAAAAATGGTATTATTACCATTTTTCTTTGTTTTTTTATTTCTTTGTTTTTTTATTTTTTTGTTTTTTTATTTTGTTTTTTCGTGAAATATTTACAATGATGCTAATTTACTTTTTATAATATTTTATACTATTTTGTATATATTGTAAATTATTTCACAATATATACATTACATCCATTTTTGAGGGGCATATACATATTCCTGAAGAGCATACCCAAAATCATTTCCAACATATCGCGATTTGAAGACATAAAACATTTTGGAGGGTGTGTAACATAAGTCATCAGTTTCAAGTTCGGATGTAATAGAAGTGATATAATAGCGATGCTTACCATTGTCCTTTTTCATACGAGAAATATAGTGTCCGTCGGGGGTCTGGATTGGGATTCCAGACACACTGACAACAAGCTGGTATTTCTTAGAATAGTTAGAATTATCACTGTCTATAGAGGGGATAATGGAACAGTCATCCGTAAAGCGGTAGAACTGACTTCCATCCTCTTCAGTATAAATAATCTCTTCATCGTCTGAGAAGGCAGGAAGACGAGAGACATAATTTTCCCAACCAATTCTATCGTATTCTTCGGGGTCATATTCATCCATTTCAATTTCATCACATTCAGGGTGAATAGCGGCATAGCAATCGTCCTCTTCATCATTTGTTGGTGTGTCATTAAAATAATTTTCAAGAACGTATTCTAAATTACTGTCAAAATGTGTGTGCGAATATCCTAGAAATGATTTATAGCAGCACTCGCAGTCAAGATTATCAAATACAACAACATAATACATATACTCACCTTCTTCTTTGTCGATCAGTTGTCGGATCAACATTTCGCCATATTTGTTGGTTAATACGGAATTTGAGTAAGGATTAATCGCAAACTCGTTCTCGTAAAGAACCGAACGCCCGTCTAACTCGTGTTCGGAAACCACCTCGAAAGGAAATTCCCAATCAGCATCAGTTAGGTAAGCGCGAGTGGTCTTGAAAGTAACGTTTGAAGTTGTGAAAGCCATTTTGAAACCAAATCGTCTAGATTAGGAGTATTGAAAGAATGATTTTCAAAAAATTCTGTTTCATTTTTTTTCATTTTATATGTAAAAATCAAAAAACTAAAAATATCAACTTAAATTACGATGATCGCGTAATATTATTCATATAGGGAATTCTTCTTCTACAAATATTTCTTAGAATAGTGGGGCATAATAAAGTATAAGTTGGTTCTTCTTCAATATCTTCCATACTTGAATCATAATCATCTAAGAATTCTTGATATGCTATTTCAATATTTTTTCCTAGATAAATAGATTGAAAATTATAAAAGGTAGGTTCTTGTTGGTATTCAATTCGTGTCATATAATATCTATGTTTCCCATTCTTTTTTTCTATTCTTGAAAAGAAACACATTGAATTATTTGTTATAGTTTCTCCAGTTTGTGTTATAGCTAATTGATATCTAAGATTGTACGATGAATTGTATTCATCAATACCTTGAATAACAAATTTGTTATTTGTAAAAGCGAAAATAGATTGTGTATTATTCATTTCAAGATGTAATGAAATGAATAAAACAAACGGAAATATAATCATTTTTATTTTAATTTGTAAATACTATAAATGGTAACATATTCAAAAAAGATATTAATAATATTATATTTGTATTCAAACTAAATGTGTTAAATATGGATGCGAATAATATAGAGAATATTGTAAAAGAACAATCAAGAGTAAATATGAATATACCACCTTCTTTTGTATATTTGCGGAATATATCTATAATTTGATTTGAACCAACGGGAACACTTTGGATAATGAAATACATGAATGTGTCAAAACATATTTGAGAGATAATGGCAACAACTAAGAAAATACTTAATGAATAAGTAAAACCATATGAATTAGTTCTTTGTTTCCATAAAGAATAAATATAACGCGTTAATATTATTACTAAGAAAATGGTTGTAATGTCTCCTAACACCGCATACATTTTATAGTCTGTATACCATTTATACATTATTACGGGTGAGATAATTCTACGAAAAACAAGTAACATGATAATTATATCAACAAAGATGATACCATTGAGTATGGAAAGATAATCACTTGTCTTGTTGTAATTAGTAATATCTGAGAAATACATAATTATTATATAACAATAATAAAACAATTAACCGAACCAAGTTTTAAATTCCAATGTTTTATTTTTTGTATTTGATAATATAGGAGTTGATAAGGGTTCTGCGATTGTAGAAGCATCGTACAAATATTTCACGTACATATTTAATTCTGAATATACATTGTCTACGCAATATCCAAGAACAATTTCATTTAATTTATATAATTGTTGTTCTATATGGTCGTTATTATTTGTAGCATATTGAAGAAAAAATCCACGCATAATAACAAATAATGCCGTACAATCTTGTTTATCAATAGTATATTTTCCTTGTGTTTTTTGATATATTCTTTCTTGGATTTGTCTTTGTATATAATCTACATTTCCTTGTGAAAAAAATCTATCTGATATAGCATCAGAACTCCAAATACCCTTTAGGGGTTCTTGTAAAGATACGCATTGTTTTGCTGGTATTTTGTCACGTAATGAAAATAAATTTGCCATATTGTTTCCATATACGAACTGTTGAATATTTTTCTCCTTTATTAATCCAGCATCAACTCTTCCATTCATCTTGATTAAAATAGATAAATAGAATAAAATCCGTAAATATTATATATATGAAGTTTCAAGCAATAGTTATTATTATACTCGGTATATTACTTATTATCACATTAATCGCATTTTATTACATAGCAGCATCACGTGGAAATAATATGGCATTTCCACCTACTATACCAGTATGTCCTGATTATTATTATCAAACAGCTGCTTTATCTGATGGAACAGTAACGTGTAAAGCAATGCCTGGTATGCTAAATACATTAAAAACTGCTGGAGTTACATCACAACAATGTGTAAATCCTAATTTTACGTCTGAATATTATACGGGAACAAATGCGAATTGTTTGAAATATACTTGGTATACAGGATGTAATTCTATACCAGCTTGGGAAGGAATTACATATGGTGTAAATAATCCTTGTGCGACTACATAAATATATTTAATATCCTTTCTTTAGGAAAAGGTTTATATGAATAAGCAATAAATATAATTTAATTTATAAAATTATGATGGAAATAACAGATGAAGATGTTAAATATATTGACCCATACGTGTGTATTTTACATCCATATGTAAATAAAGGAGTGATTGTATGGCATAGTTATGAAAAAAAAGAAGGTGTAGATTTAAAGGAAGAAGGGATAAAATCAGGTTATTTGTTAAATAAAGAAATGTGTAATTATGGTAGAATTACACATCATCCATATATTTTTTTTAAGGCACCCGAAAAAGAATATACAAATATAGGAGAAATTACAGAATGTAATAATCGTATTTATATACGCGTTGATCCAGATAGAACATTTATATTTTCATCTGAAATAAGGTCACGATTTCGTCCTCCTTGTTATTATCCATCACAAGCATATGATTTAAGGATTTGGCAGGAATTACTAAAATCACGAAAAACTCTTAGGGAATATTTTTTTATTGTAAAAGAAAATGAAGAAATAATTAATAAAAATATAGATGATGAATTTTTATATAATCTATATAATTCTAGAAAGTGCGTTATACCTAAAAATGGATTTTTTGAATATCCATATGATAAAAGTAATATAAAATTTAACAGTGAAATTCTTGTTTTTATTCAACACCTAACACAAGATTTTTTTGTTAATTAATTAAAGTTTCTAAGAAAATATATGGAATAAAAAATATTTTTAATATCTTTATAATATAACTATGAACAACGTAAGTCCATTAAATCCAATGCCAGTAGATAGCAACGCCGTTATAGGAGGTGGAAGACGCAGACGTAGCTCTCGTATGATGAGTCGCAGACGTATGTATCAAAGTCAGGGCCAGGGCCAGGGCCAAGGCCAGGGTCAAGGTCAAGGCCAAGGTCAAGGTTTTTACCAGGGACAATATGGAGGAACTACATCCCCATCAATGATGGCATCTCAAGGTATGTCCCAAGCTTTGGGGGCAGCTCAAGGTATGGCTCAAGGTGTAGGACAAGGCTTGACGCAAACTTTAAGCCAAGGACAAGGTATGGGACAACAAGGAGGACGAAGAATGTTTGGGTTTATGTCTCGCAGAAAACACAGAAAGATGCGTAAATCCAGAAAGAGCCACAAGAAGAGAACTCATCGCAGACGTTAAATATTTTTAATATTCTGAATTATACAACTTTTTGAGTTGTTTGATATATTTTTGATAATTCTGATAATTCCTTGGACCACATTGATGTAATTTCTGTATCAATTAATATTTCTAGTTCCTGTGATTTATCTTCGTGATGTTTAACCAATTTTTCTACATTTTCCTCTGTTACCGAATCCATTGGTAGTTTGATAAGATAATTATAATTATCTTCTATTTTATCAAATCCCATTTCTTCCATTAGTTGAGTTACAATAGCACTCTTTTTATTTCTTAGGTCAATCTCACCTTCAATAGTTGAACGAATATACCGAACTTTATTTCTCAAAAAGAGTAATTCTTCTTGTAATATTTTTATCATATACTCTTTTCTTTTCGCATACATATCCAAACGAACCCCATAATAATCATCAATAATTTCTTCAACTGTCCCATATTTTTTTAATTTATCTTGACTATCAAATAGATGCATGTTACTTGTTGTTTCAATTGAATACAATTTCAATAATTTTTCTACACCATCAATACCATTTTCTGGGGGAATTGCTTCCAACTCAGCCAATCTATCTTTCATAAAAGTAATCGTAAAATGAACCGTTTTGTCCGTACAATTTTCCTCATAATTTTTAATATATGGATTTATTTTCTTACCATCTTTATCAGTTGTCGCACATAATTTTTCTAAAAGTTCCTTGAATTGGTCTATCCAAGTTCCGACAGGTAATTCAGTAACATAAATAACATTCTCATTCTTTTTTGTATATACACCCTTTACTAAGAATTTCATACCATCTCCTCCACCCTTTTTTACACTTGGTGAAATAGGAGTAATTACACCCGTAAAACCACGATAATATGGAATAAATTCAAATGGCTCACTTGATATCACATCGTTTATTTTATTACGAATATAACTGATAATATCAAAAGGATTATAACATAGAATTTGTGTGCTAAATCCAGTTCCAATTCCACAAGCTCCATTTACCAATACCATCGGAATAATAGGAGCATACCATACAGGTTCTACAAGAGTTCCGTCGTCGTTCAAGAATTCCAAAATATTATCATCTTCTTTGGGGTATAATTTTCTAGTGATTTGTTCTAATTTTGTAAATATATATCTTTCGGATGCGTGATCGCTTCCACCACCAATACGGGTTCCAAATTGCCCTAAAGGTGATAATAAATGAATATTGTTTGAACCTACAAAATTTTGAGCCATTCCAATAATAGCTCCATTCAATGACATTTCGCCGTGATGATATCCAGAATGTTCCGATACATAACCACTAAATTGTGCTACTTTAACTTCACTCGTTAAATTTCTTTTAAAAGCAGAATATAATATTTTTCTCTGACTTGTTTTTAAACCATCCATTAAATTAGGAATACTGCGATCACAATCATATTTTGAAAAGTGAATTAATTCCTTATCAATGAACTCACTATATGTAATTTTTTCTAATGTATTATTCGCATAATTTGTTCTATCATAATTTTCCAACCATCTCTTGCGATCATTTGACCGTTTTTTATTAAATACCATATCAATCGCATCATTACATACCTCACTTTGTTGAAACCAGACCATTTTCTTTGATTTAAAATATTCCTTGAATTCAAGCGATGTGCTTGTTCCTAAACCTTTATAATATTTAATACTCCACGATTTCACGTCATCTCCCATACTATCTTTCCATAATTCATATTCTCTTTCATTATAAAACAAAGCCTCCTGTTTTTTATTTCGTGCCTTTAAAATGGGTGTATTCATAAACCCGATAAAGTTAGCATCTATCAATGTATTCCATTCACTATGAAACAAATTAATAATTAATCCTTTAATGTGAGAACCATCTACATCAGCATCTGTCAATATAAGAACTTTCCCATATCTCAGTTGACTATTGATGACTTCCTCTGTATATGTTTTGTTATTTTCCAAACCAATAATTTTCTTAATTTCACAAATTTCTTTATTCTCGGAAATTTTTGTAATATTTTCACCACGAACATTCAACAACTTACCTTTTAATGGATAAACTCCAATCACATTCTTATCTTCACTCGACAAACCTGATATAACACCAGCTTTTGCCGAATCTCCCTCACACAATATCAACGTACATTTATGTGATTGAGCCGTTCCAGCTAAATTCGCATCAACTAATTTTGGAATTCCACGAATATGTTTTGTTTTACTACCATCACTTTTCTTCGCATTCTTAGCTTCTTTCAAATCATTAACGGCACAAGCGTGTTCCACCACTCCTAACTTTATTATTTTATCAATAAATTTATCTGTAATATGACACAAAGAACCAAATTTAGACATTGCCGAATTCATTGAATCTTTCGTTTGACTATCAAACGAAGGGTTTTCAATATCACATCGGACAAACAAATGTAATTGTTCTTTAATTGTAGCCATTTGAACCTTTATCTTTTTCTTTTTTTCAATATATTCAACCAATCTACGTGAGATAGATGATAAAATATAATCAACGTGCCGACCCCCTTTACTCGTATGAATTCCGTTAACAAAACTAACTTGTTGAAATTCTCCTGTTGTGCTTAATGCTACTCCAACTTCCCATCTCTCACCAAATTCTTCATAAACAACCCCTACTTTTTCATCACCACCAAAATAATATTGTATGTATTGTAAAAACGATTTTACGGGTAATAAAGAACGATTAAATTTCACTTTAACATTCTTTTTTGTTACAGCCGCAATATCATATACACGTTTTTGAAATAAACTCATCATATCAGCAGTTAATCCAGACAAACCCAATCTTTCATAATCAGGTTTGAATGTTATTTTAGTATATGGTTTTGTTTTACACGCAACTATCTTAGGAGTTCCTTTAACTTCCAAATTATTTTCAAATGTTTGGGTATATTTTAATTTACGAACATGATCCACAGTTTCAATTTCACCAAATACAGACCAAATAAAGATTAATTTAATACCCAAACCATTCACACCACCTACAATCTTTTTTTCATTCTTGTCATAATTTGTTGATGTTCTTAAATGTCCGAATATCATTTCAGGAATCCAAATATCATGTTCGGGATGTTTTACAATATCAATACCATTTCCATCATTCATCATAACAATAGTTCCATCTTCTTTTACTTCCACCTCAATATTTGTAACAGGATACATTTTTACCTCTTCTTCACTTTCTTTTGTTTCACCACCTCCAACAGATGAAGAAGAAGCGTTGGCAATTAATTGTTCCATACGGACAGAATGATCGCGACAATTAATAATAGCTTCATCAAATAATTTATACAAAGCAGGAACCATATCTATTTTTTTCTCAACAATTTTTTTAGTCTCGTCATCAAATACATACATTTCTACATCAATACTTTGAGTTGAACCGATATACATATTTGGATTATCCAAAATATGTTGTTTATCAGTTTTCATCTGGTATTTTGTGGAAATTTCGCTTTCGTTTGACATTATTTAATTCAATTGAACTTATATTTACATTTATTTATTAGTGATATTTGTAATCATTTTTTTTTTATAATTAATATAGTATAATGCCTAAAACTTTCCGAAACAAATCTCATAAACGCAGACGACATACTAAGAAATGTAAATTTCAAGCAACCACTCAAGCTTTAATGAAATGGTATGTTAGTCTTTATGAAAAATTGGGATGGATGGTTTTAGCCAAACAAAAGGGTTTGAAATTTAAACTTGAATATTATAAAAAATCAATACAATTGTTAAAAGATGAATTAATTTGTAAAATAAATAGCGTTCAAGATTATGATAAAAGAAATGATTTGCGTATTATCTTGGATAATGTAATTATCTTAGAAAGACACGTTCAAAAAGATTTTCGTTAAAAAAATAATCATATATCATATATTTTTGTAATCGTATAGTTATAATACACATTACTTTTATAAGGAGGACTTTTATCACTACAATATAGATTGCTGCCATAGAAATATAATCTTGATAATTCTCGGTTATCAAATTTCCAATATGTTGTAAAATTCCCAATAACTGAGTGGTTATCTTTATAAAATGTCGTTGAATTTAGTATTGTATAAGCATTTAAACTTTTAGGATCGCGGTCATAAATAGTATAGTAAGGTATTGTCGCGTCATCGCCAGTCACGATATATGTGCCTTCAGGTGAATCTGGATTTATATTATTATTATCAGATAAATAAAATATCCACCCAGATGTTGTAAGTATATCATCTGGTTTAATGTTAAAATTAATATTGATATTATATATTCCTGTCCCTCTTTCACGTAAATCTATTTCAATTATAGGAGCAACCGTTGGTCGTTGGGAAATATCCAAAGTAATAATTCCCTGACTATAATTTACCGAAGGAACTCCTAACTGATAAGATTGCGATAGTTTAAATGTTGTTGATTCCACTGTATTTGCCACGATAGAACCGTCATTATAATTTAATGATATTACACTAGTTGAGTTACTTATAGATGTATTAACTATATTGAGATCGTTGTCATTTATTACTACACCAAGACCATTTGATAAATGTATTGTTGGACCAGATGGTTGATTATCTATATTTACCATATTTGTATTGACTGTATAAGCAGATATACTTCCAGAATCTAGAGTAGGATCTATTTTAATAGAAGCACTTGAAATATTACCTATAGATGACGCAGGAAAGTATGCCGCATCCGCATATAATATATTATTAATTAAACCAGGTCCAGTTGGACCTGTATATCCTGTATATCCTCTCGCACCTGTATAACCTGTGTTACCAGTTGGTCCAGTGTAACCAGTGTAACCAGTGTAACCAGTGTAACCAGTGTCACCCGTTGGTCCTGTAGGACCATTATTAAGTAAATTTACAGTATATATTTTATCGGGGTTATTTGATGATGAAAAAATCGCATTCAATTGTATATCGTTAGGATCAAATAAAGTGCCGCTTAAATTTGGTTGTATTGTTGTCATAAATGAAGTTGATAAATCGGGTATTCTAGATGAATAAACTGGAATTGTCGGATCTGTTGGGTCTGATAGATCTGTAAGTAATGATATTTCTGAAAAAGAGCTTAGTAATACGGGCGGTCTAACTATAGTTGTAAATGAAATTAATTTATTACAAATAACGTCCCCTGTCGCATAAATATTTCCATCTACATAAAGATAATTGCCTGTATTGGGATCAACTATATTTCCAAGGGGTCCAGTCATTCCTGTAGGAAACCATAAAACATTATTATTTATGTAACCACTATCCAATGTTGGATCATAAAAAATTACATTTCCTCCTGTTGTTAATCCTTGTGGATCTGATAAAATAGATACCGAACCAGTATAACCAGTATAACCTGTATAACCTGTATAACTATTATTTGGAAGATGAAGTAAATCAAATGTATATGTTGCTGGTGGATATGAATTTGTAGCGTAAGTAACGTTTAATTGTAAATTTTCAGGAGTTGGAATAGGACCGCCTAAACCTGGTGCTATTGTTGCTGTAATAGCCGAGACCCCACCTATGGGCGGGTTAAGATCATATACATAAACACCTTTGTTTGAAATAATATCTCCTGTTGAATAAATATTTCCATTAGCATAAAGATAATTTCCAGTATTTCCTGTAGCATAATTTATAAGCTTCCCTAAAGGTCCTGTTGTGCCCGTTGGAAACCACATGATATTATCATTTATATATGCTTCGCTCAATGACGTATCATATATTAATATATTTCCTCCTGTTGTTAACCCATGTGGATCTGATAAAATAGATACCGAACCAGTTGGTCCAGTGTAACCTGTGTATCCAGTATAACCCGTATCTCCAGTATAACCTGTATAACCCGTGTCACCAGTTGGTCCTATATCTCCAGTATAACCTGTATAACCAGTGTCACCAGTTGGTCCTATATCTCCAGTATAACCTGTATAACCCGTGTCACCTGTGGGACCTATGTATCCCGTATAACCTGTATATCCAGTAGATGAAGCTAAACCATTTTCTACAAATAAATATCTAAAATATCCAGTGTTTCCACTAAGAGTATTTGTATAAATATCGCCGCCTGTTAAAGTATTGGTTGATACGTAATTAAATGTTGCGTTGCCTCCTGTAAAAGTAGCGGATCTAATAATACCACCTGCTGAAATATCAACACTTGCTGTCAATGAACCGCCAGCATAAATATCTGTCTGTGTAGCAATTCCACCACTTATAATTGTTGGAACATTATCGGGAGTTCCAATTGTAAGAGATGCTGATGTAATATTACTATTAAGACTTTTCATTAAAATATCACCTATCCCTGTAATATCTCCAACTCCACCATCTAATTCAATATTGTTACCATATAAACTCAATGTACCGTTACTAGTATTAATATAAGATTGTTTACTGGGAATGGTATTTAATGTTTCTTCTATTACTATAATAGGACTGCTACTACTGCTAACTGGTACGATTAGATTTGTTCGCAAAACAGTATTACAAATAACATTACCACCTGATAAAGTATTGACGGCTACATAATTAAAATTCGCATTAGTTCCAGTGACTGTATTAACACCTAAATACGTAAAACTTCCTGAATTTCCTGTAATCGTATTTGTATAAATATCACCACCAGTTAAAGTATTCACTGCTAAATAATTAAAACTCGCCGTGCTTCCATTTATTACGTTAAAATTCAAATAATCAAAACTTCCTGAACTTCCAGTAATTGTGTTTGTATAAATATCACCACCTGTTAAAGTATTGCTTGATAAGTAAACAAAACTTCCCGTGCTCCCTGTAATCGTATTTGTGTAAATATCACCTCCAGTTAAAGTATTGCTTGATAAGTAAACAAAACTTCCTGAAGTTCCAGTAATTGTATTTGTATAAATATCACCACCTGTTAAAGTATTGACTGATAAATAATCAAAACTTCCCGAACTTCCAGTAATCGTGTTTGTGTAAATATCACCACCAGTTAAAGTATTGACTAATAAATAATCAAAACTTCCCGTGCTCCCTGTAATCGTGTTTGTGTAAATATCACCACCAGTTAAAGTATTGACTGATAAATAATCAAAACTTGCGGTATTTCCTGTTATTATGCTAAAATCCAAATAATCAAAACTTGCTGTGCTTCCACTAATCGTGTTTGTGTAAATATCACCACCTGTTAAAGTAATGGTTGATAAGTAATCAAAACTTCCCGAACTTCCAGTAATTGTGTTTGTATAAATATCACCACCTGTTAAAGTATTCACTAAGAAATAGTCAAAACTCCCTGAACTTCCAGTAATTGTGTTTGTATAAATATCACCACCTGTTAAAGTATTGGTTGATACGTAAACAAAACTTCCCGAACTTCCAGTAATTGTGTTTGTATAAATATCGCCACCAGTTACATATTCAAAACTTGCGGTTATTCCAGTAATTGTGTTTGTGTAAATATCACCTCCTGTTAAAGTATTGACTGATAAATAATTGAAACTTGCGGTATTTCCAATGATATTGTTAAAATTCAAATAATCAAAATTTGCTGTGCTTCCTGTAATTGTATTCGTGTAAATATCACCACTTGTTACATATTCAAAACTTCCCGTGATTCCACTGATATTACCTCCTGTTAAATATTCAAAACTCCCTGAACTTCCAGTAATTGCGTTTGTATAAATATCAACACTTGTTAAAGTATTCACTAAGAAATAATCAAAACTTCCTGAACTTCCTGTAATTGTATTTATGTAAATATCACCACCAGTTACATATTCAAAACTTGCTGTGCTTCCAGTAATCGTGTTTGTATAAATATCACCACCCGTTAAAGTATTGACTGATAAATAATTGAAACTTCCTGAACTTCCAGTAATTGTTTTACAGTATATATCATTTGTTATCAATGAATTAAAAGATAGGTATTTAAAACTTGCTGTGCTTCCTGTAATCGTATTTGTGTAAATATCACCACCCGTTAAAGTATTGACTGATAAATATTCAAAACTTCCTGAACTTCCAGTAATCGTTTTACAGTATATATCATTTGTTATTAATGAACTAAAAGATAAGTATTCAAAACTTGCGGTGCTTCCAGTGATAGTATTTGTATAAATATCACCACTTGTTAAATATTCAAAACTTGCGGTTATTCCACTAATATCACCACTTGTTACATATTCAAAACTTCCAGTGCTTCCAGTAATCGTTTTACAGTATATATCATTTGTTATCAATGAATTAAAAGATAAATATTCAAAAGTTGCGGTGCTTCCAATGATATTATTTGTATAAATATCACCACCTGTTAAATATTCAAAGGTTGCGGTGCTTCCAATGATATTATTTGTATAAATATCACCACCAGATAAATAATGAAAATAACCTGTGCCTCCTGAAACATAATCACTTACAATTGTCCCTGAGCTTGAATATAATGAAATATTTTTTGTTCCATCAAAATTTTGTATTGATACCACTCCATTGGTTGGGAGATTACTATCTAATCCAATATAAGCATATGATTGATTTAAAGTATTGGTCGCAACTGACAAACCACTTTCATTTAATGTGACTACCGAAACATCATTATTGGCAATGGCTATTTGGTTATCGTTCGCATCTATGCTAATACTATTTTTTGAGAATGGGAATGTAGTGTTCTGATAAGTTGTTGTTATAATTGAATTTAATCCATCTAATTCAATTGTTTTTTCTTGTAAAGCGGATGATATGGGAAATGAATAAATGCTAATATTTCCACCAGAGCTTGATGTAGTATCTAAAATAATCTGTGAATTTGCTGTTTTCCCTTGACTTCCTGAAGGATTTACATATATATTTCTAGCAAATAAATCACCATTGTTATCTAAACCTATACCAGGTTCGCCAGTGGGTCCAGTAGGTCCCGTAGTTCCAGTATAACCAGTATATCCCGTATAACCTGTAGCACCAGTCTCTCTGGCAATACCATCTGTTCCTTGAGGACCTGTAGGGCCAGTATATGAACCATTTACTGTAATAACGGGGAGGGGACATGTTGGTGATGAAGAATATCTTACGTTATACATAGTTTAGTATAACATAAAATAATGACTAATATAACTTTTATGGGGAATTATTTATAAAATTTTATGATAATGGTTTTAGATATAAAGATAGAGAATTGTTATTAGTGGAACCTGGAGAAAACCCATATCCCTGAGTAGTGAGATAATAATTGAAAGTCCAATTGCTATTGTTGAGTAATTGAGTACATAGAATTATATGTAGATAAGGGTAATCAGGAGTTATTGTTATCAATCCATTTATTGGAAAGAAAACTTCATAATTTGTTGCGGATGGAGTGGAAACAACGGGTATTTTAAAATTTGATGAGGATAAACATATACCGTTACCGCTATATTGGTCAGCTTTCCAGAGAATTGAACTATATGTTGCGTTATTATTAGCCACAATCATTAATGATAAATAATTATCAAAGGCATTGCTTGGAGTAGCGTTAAAATTAAAGCATAATGCTCCTACGGGAACATAATTACTACTTAATAAATTTGTAAGTGAATATACTCCAGGTGATAATGAACCAAAGCTGTTTATTAAATCAACTGTATATGGGAATCGGCCACTAAAAGTTTGGCTAGGTATACTAGCCAAGTTCAGAGTTCCACCATTATAAATAGCAGTATTAGGATATGATATAAACCCGTTGGAACCATCTAATTTAATAGTATTTACAGCACTACTATTATTTACTTGGATATATCCAAAACTCGCGGTGCTTCCAGTTAAATAATTGAAACTCGCGGTGCCTCCATTGATGTAATTAAAACTCGCCGTTCCTCCAGTAATATAATCAAAACTTGCTGTTCCTCCATTGATGTAATTGAAACTCGCTGTTCCTCCTGTAATTGTATTACACGTAATAGCACCAACAGAACCATCTAATTCAATTGATTTAGTAAAATCTGACTTATATAGTGATATATCGCCGTAACCATTACCACCATTTATATAAATAACTGGTTTACTAGTTGAACCAGTATCACGGGATATCGCAATATCAGCGGATGATATATTATTTTTATTTCTGATATCAGCATAATCAGAAACTGTAATTACTCCATTACCATTTAATATTATTGGTTTGCTATTAATCCCATCTATAGTTCCGACAGATAATACAGCATATTCATCACTTTCAACATAAAAATTCAGCACTTCTTTACCTTGGGTATTATATGAAGTCATACTAGAAGCATCGCCATTAAAAATTAATCCTTTATTTCCAGACAATTTATTTAACGATAAATAATTAAAACTTCCAGAACTTCCAGTGATTGTGTTTGTATAAATATTTCCTGCTGTCAATGTATCAACTGATAAGTAATCAAAATTTCCTGAACCTCCATTGAAATTGTTAAAGTTAAGATAATCAAAACTTGCGGTGCTTCCTGTTACATATCCGAAACTTGCGGTTCCTCCAGATAATTTTCCTGGAATAGTAACTGTTTCTGTGGAAGTTCCTAAGACTACTTGATTTGATGCTGATATTGTAGCACCATAACCTAATGCGGTTGAGTTATTATAATTAGCAGATTCAATATCAAACGTGGTGTTTGATCCAATCAATGTATTTTGATGTCCTTGACCTAAATTTCTACCCGAATCTTGTCCTATATAAGTATTTTGATATCCACCAGTCATTGAATATCCTGCTTCGTGTCCAATCAATGTATTTTGATATCCCGATTTTACATTAAATCCAGCTGAAGAACCTATAGCTACGTTATAATTATTGGTAGCATTACCCAAAGTATAATAACCAACTCCAACATTGTCCTGTCCCGAAGTGATACTGGAACAGCTATACATTCCAAATGCCATATTTTGTGTTCCACTAGTTAAACTACTTAACGCATATGATCCCATACCAACATTTCTAGTAGCTCCGTTTATAGTGGAAGTTGTTGAGTTATTAAACAAATAATTATTGTCGGAGTTTTGACTTATAATCGGATATGCTGAACTAAATAGCATTGAACCAGTTTGAAATGTCATTAATTTTCCATTATATGGTGTTAAATAATTGAAACTCGCAGTGCTTCCAGAAAATGTATTCGCGCTAATTTCACCTATATTTCCATCCATAGTTATATTTTTTGTGTTACTACCATTTCCCATTGTCAATAAAGAATAATCATTAATGCCGTTATTTTCACTAGTTAAATTAAATATTGTTTCGGTTGTATTGCCATCAACACTATCATACATTTGAATAAAACTACCTGATACTCCACCCGTTCCGTATATGTGAATAGTTGGAGCATAATCCAATCTTAAAAGTGGATTCAATGGTTCATATGGAAAATATAAATTATTTAATGCTAAATTTTCATAAATTGCGTTAGGTCCAGTTGGTCCAGTATCTCCCGTGTAACCTGTATAACCAGTATCTCCAGTATCTCCAATAGGTCCAATATCACCAGTATAACCCGTGTAACCAGTGGGTCCAGTATCTCCAATAGGTCCAATATCACCAGTATAACCAGTATAACCAGTGGGTCCAGTATCTCCAATAGGTCCAATATCACCAGTATAACCAGTATAACCAGTGTCACCAGTAGGCCCAATATAACCTGTGTAACCAGTGTCACCAGTAGGACCTATTTCTCCAGTGTAACCCGTGTCACCCGTAGGCCCAATATAACCTGTGTAACCAGTGTCACCAGTAGGACCTATTTCTCCAGTGTAACCCGTGTCACCTGTAGGCCCAATATAACCTGTGTAACCAGTGTCACCAGTAGGACCTATTTCTCCAGTGTAACCCGTGTCACCTGTAGACCCAATATAACCTGTGTAACCAGTGTCACCAGTAGGACCTATTTCTCCAGTGTAACCTGTGAAACCAGTGTAACCAGTATCTCCAGTAGCCCCAGTATTTCCTGTATCTCCCGTGTAACCAATATTACCAGTAGGACCTGTATATCCAGTGGGACCCGTAGCACCTGTATTTGTCGCAGTCCCATCAACTCCTTGAGGTCCTGTATAACCTATTGGACCAGTAGGACCTATGGGACCTGCTGGACCTGCTTGTGCGTTTACATTAATATTTGGAGTCGGGCAACTATTTACATAATTATTATTGGTAGAGTATATAACATTGCGACTGCTTTTCATAAATTATAGTTATAAAAAAGATATATACTTTATGTTAATTTTGTGACAATGAAAGATGGGATTGTATTTACTGATAATCCAGAACCAGTATTTGTAGTAATGCTAGGTGTTGTATTTTCTACAAATTGATAAACAAATGCGAATATCCTCCCGTTTATAGCGGAAGGAAATATAAAACGTCCAGATACCAATAACCCAGAACTTGAACCAGATGAATAATTGTATTGAATTGCTGAGCTAGATGATGTATAGGATGTTAAAGTCATTCTTGTAGGAGTTGTGCTTATTAATCTATATGGTTGTGTAGGTGTTGTATCTATATCATAACATCCTAAAACAAATTCTACAGTAGGTGGTGGGTCATTTGAATAAGAATTACTTTGTTGTATAGACATATTACATTGAATGTTATATGAACCATCGCTTCTTATAACAAATGGTGTAGGTCCGAGTGATCCTTCAATATAATCGTATATAATTCCATTTCTAGTTTCCGAATTTAGATACCCTATTATTGTATCTACGTCATAACCCGAAGAAGTTTCATATGTAATAGTATCTACTAGTTGATTCAATGGACTGTATGTAAATGTATCAAAAAAAGATGGAATACAATAACCCACATTCTTATTACTTGGAAGAGCTGTCGCACTACTACCAACTTCTAAATAACCCGTTAGTTTTATTGAACCGCGTCCAGTCGTATCTCCACCAATATCAACCATAACTCCATTTTTATTTGTCAATTTAAGAGAACTAGATTTCGTGTTATTATCATAACATTCAAGCTCACAACTATTTATTTTATTACCTACGGGATTAGTATATAATAGTGTTAATTTGGGTGTAGTGTTGGGAGAAATATTTGGATTGATAAAAATACCATTTCCATCAGTTGGGTCATTCGTACAAGTAAATTTACCACATATAATTTCTCCCGTTGTTTCTATATTATCATTGGGACCAATTCCACCTCCACCACTTCCACCATTTGATGTATTTACTGTAATAGATGGTGGGGGACATGTTGCTATACAACAAGGAGACGAATTTGTTACATCAGAATATGTATCATCCCATTTAAGGGAAGGGTCATTTACTTGTGCGGTAAGTATTGCGGCTCTTCTATTTTTATTTCGTATAGATAATGGCATAGATGACAAAGGGTCATTTATAGTTGGGTTTAAATTTACAAAAATAGATGGAGAGGCACATACTTGAACGGGAATATATTTACTAGAATATGTTTCATTCCAAATAAGATTAGGTGATTCGGAAGCCATTTTTGTATTGTAAAAAGATATTATTTACTTATATTATAGCTAAATTAATTCATTAATTAAATCCTGGTAATTTAATTTATAAATTCTATCATCTTTTAACTTTGGAAAACAAGTTATTATTTTTCTTTGTTTGGTTTCTCTAAATCTAACACTTGACGGATAATCGTTTGATAATGTTAATAAAATATATTTTGATGGAATATATGTAAAAGTCCAATCATCTTGGGTCCATCTTTCTCTACAAGTAGTCTTACAGCTCAAAACTTTATATTCTGATATTGATTTACCTACTTCAATATTAGTTCCAACCACAAAATCAATAATATGATAACATCTATTTTTTTTTTCATTAAATCCAACAATTATTCCATCTTTACCAATAGTAACTTGTTGTTTAAATGGAATATTATATTTTGTTAATTCTAAAACAACGATATGATTTTCTAAAAAATCACCATTTCCCTGTATATTACGTTGATGTATCGATATAGACTTATTATATAACTCTATCAGTAATTCATCTTGTAGTGGATAAATTAGTTGTAATTCTTCAATAATTTTTTTAACTTTTATTTGTTTATTTTCTTCAATTTTTTGAATTACATATGTGTTGTTAAATTCTTCTTCTGTTATTAAATCATTCTTATCTGTTTCTACAATTGAGATAGAAGAAACAACATCATTGCTTGTTTCGGGATTAAATTCCATTTATCTATATTGTTTTATGGTAAATGTTTTATTTATAAAAAATATTTCATTTTTATAAATAATTAAATAACTTTTTTATACTTGGAACCATCCGTAATAATCCCAATCATCACCTTCACTATTTAGTGATGACAAATAATTAGGCATACATACAAATGTAGCACTTGGTAAATACGTTAATCCAGAACCGTAATATTGTTGCCATAATCCATATGATAAACCTGTGATACTTTGGTTTTGCGGTCTTCCGCTGTTACAATATCCTATATTCGGATCATAAGCCGTTTCAATCGGATTATAATTGTTAAATCTAGCATAAATAGGAGCATACAATAAACCACCTCCCGATGAAGAACCATTTGATGGCGTTAAAAGATTTACACCCCCCGAAGTTCCTCCATAAATTAATATAGTAAATTTACAGCCAATGTGTTCCGAGTCTGCTATTGGAAAATTTATATTTACATTACCACCTGATGTATTTTTTAAATAATATATTTCATATGTTGGATAATTAATATTATACGGCGTTGTTGTTATCTCAACAAATGTATTGAAATTTGTTGTATTTACTGGTGGATTACCGACAGCTAATGGAATTGATGTTATATTTTCTGAAATTGATAAATAATTAAAACTCGCAGTGCTCCCAGTTAAATAATTGAAACTCGCAGTGCTTCCTGATACATAATTGAAACTTGCTGTTCCTCCTGATACATAATTGAAACTTGCGTTGTTTCCTGTTAACCCACCTGGAATAGTAACTGTTTCTGTGGAACTTCCCAATACAATTTGATTTGATGCTGTTATTATAGCACTATATCCTATAGCGGTCGAAAGATCATATTGAGTCCCTAAAACAGCAACATCAGAAGAATTACCAATAAATGTATTTTGTGAACCTTTTCTAAGATTACCACCTGCATTATTTCCAATAAATACATTAGCACTACCTCCACCGTTACTTGTTCCCAAATTTTTTCCACTGCTATTTCCTATAGCAATATTAGAACCACTATAAATACCATTAATGTTAGTTAAAGAATTAAGTCCAATACATATAACGTCTGCTGATGTATCTACTTTAGTACAGCTACCGCTTCCTATTACCGAATTATTATTACCACTTGTTATATTTATTAATGACCCATTTCCTATACACACATTATTAGTCCCCGATGATAACGTTTTGGATGTTACACTATTAACAATAAAGTTCGTATTATTGCTACTAATTGGGTATGCTGAATTAAATAGAATTGAACCAGTTGAAAATGTCATTATATTCCCGTTAGCTGGTGTTAAATAATCAAAACTTGCTGTGTTTCCCGTTAAGTATTCAAAAGTTGCCGTTCCTCCAATGATCGTATCACAAACAATATCTGTAAATGTAATGTTATTTACCGACAAATATTCAAAACTCGCTGTTCCTCCAGTAATATATTCAAAACTTGCGGTTCCTCCAACAATCGTATCACAAACAATATCTGTAAATGTAATGTTATTCGCAGATAAGTAATTGAAACTCGCTGTTCCTCCTGTTAAGTATTCAAAACTTGCCGTTCCTCCTGTTAAGTATTCAAAAGTTGCTGTTCCTCCAATGATTGTATCACAAACAATATCAGAAAATGTAATGTTATTCGCAGATAAGTAATTGAAACTCGCTGTTCCTCCTGTTAAGTATTCAAAACTTGCCGTTCCTCCTGTTAAGTATTCAAAAGTCGCCGTTCCTCCAACAATCGTATCACAAACAATATCTGTAAATGTAATGTTATTCGCAGATAAGTAATTGAAACTTGCTGTTCCTCCTGTTAGATATTCAAAAGTTGCCGTTCCTCCAACAATCGTATCACAAACAATATCTGTAAATGTAATGTTATTCGCAGACAAATACTCAAAACTTGCTGTGCTTCCGTTGATGTAATCAAAACTTGATGTGCCTCCTGTTAAGTATTCAAAACTTGCTGTTCCTCCAGTAATATATTCAAAACTTGCTGTTCCTCCAGTTAATTTTCCTGGAATAGTAACTGTTTCTGTGGAAGTTCCTAAAACTACTTGATTTGATGCTGTTATTTGGGAATTGTATCCTATTGCGGTTGAATTATTAAATGTAGAGGTTATAGGATTAAAATCTACATTATACCCGATCATTGTATTATTATTTCCACCTTTTGCGTTATAACCAGCATAACGACCAATGAATGTATTCCCATCTGCTGTTAACAAATTAACTCCAGCCTCACTACCTATCGCAGTATTATTTGACGATGTTACCTTAGATAAAGTTCCATATCCGACCCCAACATTATTATTATCTATACTCACATCCTTACAACTGTTTGTACCAAACGCCATATTATTCTTACCAGTAGTTACATTATATAATGCGTTAGCTCCCATAGCTACATTACGCAGTCCTAGTCCTGATGTTAGAGAAGGTATTTGACGATTATTAAAAATGTAATTTTCATCCGAATTAACGCCAATAATTGGGTATGCCGAATTAAATAACATTGAACCAGTTTGGAATGTCATTACATTTCCATTAGCTGGTGTTAAGTAATTAAAACTTGCTGTTCCTCCAGTTAAGTATTCAAAACTCGCTGTTCCTCCTACTAAGTATTCAAAACTTGCTGTTCCTCCAGTTAGGTATTCAAAAGTTGATGTTCCTCCAACAATCGTATTACAAACAATATCTGTAAATGTTATGTTATTAATAGTCAAGTAATCAAAACTAGCTGTGCCTCCTGTTAAGTATTCAAAACTCGCTGTTCCTCCTGTTAAGTATTCAAAACTTGCTGTTCCTCCAGTTAGGTATTCAAAAGTTGCTGTTCCTCCAATGATTGTATCACAAACAATATCAGAAAATGTAATGTTATTCGCAGATAAGTAATTGAAACTTGCTGTTCCTCCCGTTAAGTATTCAAAACTTGCGGTTCCTCCAGTTAGGTATTCAAAAGTCGCCGTTCCTCCAATGATCGTATCACAAACAATATCTGTAAATGTAATGTTATTCGCAGATAAGTAATTGAAACTCGCTGTTCCTCCAGTTAGGTATTCAAAAGTTGCCGTTCCTCCAATGATCGTATCACAAACAATATCTGTAAAAGTTAGGTTATTAATTGTTAAGTAATCAAACGTTGCTGTTCCTCCATTTATATATTCAAAACTCGCTGTTCCTCCCGTTAAGTATTCAAAAGTCCCTGTATCAGCTTGAATAGAAGCAACTCTTAAATTATCTGTCGGTCCAACTCCTGGACCTTGGGCACCTGTCGGACCTGTATATCCAGTCATTCCAGTGTCTCCTGTAAATCCTCTCTCCCCAGTGTCTCCTGCTGGACCAACCCCACCTTGAGCACCTGTAGGTCCAGTCACTCCAGGTGGTCCTGTGCTCCCTACTGTAACAATGTTAATATTAGGCGATTGACAAGCTATAGTGTCAGGACATATATATGGATTTGTTATACAAGTGCGGTATCTTTGACTCATTTATATCTAGCTGATAAAATAAAAATGAACTAAATCTTTAATAATAAATATGTTCTAAAGTAAAAATGACACAATATATTTTCATTCTCTATAACATAACTTTGGCGTTTCTATCGTTCTCAAAAAAAGTTACGATAATACCAAGTATAAAAAAGAATGAAAATATAACACAATATAAAAGTATTGAATTTTATCAACCAGTTATTTATATAAACGACCAACAAAATATTTTCATTTTATAAAATAATTCGTATGGGTATAATCAAGAATTTGTTCTAAGATATCATCGGATAACAATGGGAAATAATTACCATATAAATGTAACATAAAATTTCTGAACGTTCTTTTTGCTTCCAATAATAATTTTCTTAGTTTATCTACATTACCCTTCTTAGAAAGTTCTTTGTGATAAAGAGCAAATGAACTTTTATCATACATACCTTCCGCCGTTATTAGTTGTATTCCATACATACAATCAATATGTTCGGATATACAATCTTTATCTGAAAATTTTTTTATAAATTGAATTGTTCTATCTTCTATAAAGAATTGAAGTGCTGAAAATAATTTCTCTAACGAATTATGCGAATTCGTGTATTTATCGCACCACAATGATGTGATTTTTTTATAATCATTATCTATAAACGCAATTTCTATACATTGTTCGTGATATGATTGTTTTATAAAATTATCCCGTTGAATTTTTAATCTTTGTATTGACTGTATGACATAACGTTTTTTATTCACCGTTTTTTTCAATTTAGCATCTACCAATGTAGTAAATACCCTAAATCTATGTATTGGTTTTAAATCTTCAAATGTATCCAAGTAATCTGAAATAATAGTTTCGTTTTTAATTATAATTTCGTTAAGTTCGTCTATCAATTGCGTTTTATCTTCTATTTTTTTATTTAACGAGTTCACTGTTGTTTCTCGTAATTTCAGTATCTGTTCCAATCTCTTCTCCTCGTAACTCATCATTGTTGTCATATTCATCATTATTGGAACTTTTATCGGCAACAATTCTCGTATCATTTTTTTTAATATAATCTAATCTTTTTAAAAAAATAAATTTATAAAAATGTAATAATCTTTCCATTTCTCGTAAATAAAATCGTTGATTTTGTTCTCCTTCTATTATATGTATAGGATGATACAATGTTTTCCGAATATTACTTCCATTCTTTAATAATAAACGTTTATCAAATGTATTGAATGAGTGAGAAAATACCAAGATAGTATGAATAGGATTTAATTGAATTAATGGTATTGTATAATGTTTCAAAAAGAGTTTTTCTTCTGCTGCTTCATCATTATCATTAAATTTCGTTATATTCAATAATTTTCTATGAAAAGCAAATGTTGCTGCTGTGCTATGATAACGTCCCGATGAACCAAATTTCCATATTTCTTTCAAATGATTATAATAAATAAGTAATTCACTAGAACCAGCAATCAAAAAAGTTGGATTATTCATTAAAGTTGAAATTGCGTGATATATGCGTGTAGGTGGGTAATAATCATCGTCGTCAAAATATATTATATATTCACCTTTTGCGTGTGAATTCATAACATTTCTTTTATGTCCCAATGTTATTTTCGTATTATATCTTACGTATTTTACAAACGGAATATCTTTCACTAAATCTTCAATGGAATCGGGTCCATCATCCACTATAATCCATTCCAATTTATTCTTAGGATATCTTTGTTGTTCTATACTTTTTATTAAAGATGGTATAAATGGTCTTCGGTTATAGGTTGGCGTACATATGGATACAAAAGGAAAATTATCATCCATCAATTTTGTTTATAGTAGAATTATAATTTTGGTTTATGATTTATCCGCACACTATATTATATTTTCTATTAATGGAAAAATATTTTTAATTTCTTCAAAACAAGCCTGGGCTACTTCTCTATGTTCTTTCTGTGTATCCCATTTCAATCTTATTCTCAAATAATGTATCCAACTTCTTAGTGTTCCATTCATATAAATACGCGAAATTGTCATTCCTTCTGGTAAAATACAACGGCTTTGTTCTTTTGCTATACCATTTTTCAAAGCCCATTGATAATTTTCTGTAATACATTCTATAATACTTTCTTGTCGTGTTTTCCATTCTTCCATTAATCCATCATCTTCACATTCAAAACTATTTTGTCTTTTTACAAGGTCTTGTAATCGTGTTTCTCTTATAGAAAATCCAAGATTTGCTTCGGCATATCTTTGACTAAATTCTTGAAATGAAAAAGAACGATGTCTAAGAATTTGTCTTACAATATCACGCGTAGATGTTATCTCAATACAAATATTTACCATTTCAAAAGGAGACCAGTGTTCATGGTTCATTAAATAATTCAATAATCTTTCATTATTTTCATTGTTGATTTGACTTGTTGGATTAGAAACTCTAGCACAATATGCTATTTGTTCCGTAATATCATTCAGATTACCATCAGCTGATTGGGTATATGAAATAAGACGAGCACTCATTGTATAAAAAAGAATAATAATATATTTACACCGTTTTATTAGAGCTGTAAATATATTAATGAAAAAAATAAAATACAAATCTAACTATCTTCATCATCAAATTCATCTCTGTCATCTTCTTCTCCCATATAATAATTATGATAATCTTCTCCCATGTCACTCATATCATAAGCCTCATCGCTAATTTCTTTCTCAGTTAATACTTCATTTAATAAATCTTGTTGGTCTATATCCAAACCTTTCTTAGAAGTTTTCAATCTATTAATTAAATCTTCATCAGATTCCGTTTCCATATCTTTAAACAATCTCCTTTCTCTATCATACATTGTTTGGTCGTAAACACGAATACTTTTATCCAACCCTACAGACCATTCACCTAATTTATTTATTTTCATTATATTTTCAACACCACGTTGTTCTACAGACATTTCTTTCAATCTATCCGTAATTGAATATTTTTCTTTTTCAACATTCTTAAAAACTCGCGCCTTTACTTCTTCATTTGTTACATCAATCATTGTTTTATGTCTCATCAATAATGTAAATATTTGTACGAGATATTCAGAAACAATATCCTTTACAATACTTTGATTTCCCCTTTCAATATTTGATTGTTCTGAACTATATTCTTGAAATCCATTTACAGGATTTGTTAACTCATCTTCATCATCAGCATTCACATAATCATATTGTAAAGCTTCTTCCGATTGCGGCACAAATTTCGTTATACCCTTCTTAGTTATCAAAGTAATCAAATATTGTAATGTTTCCAATAATATATTTTCAAAAAGTAATTTAGATGAACGTTCTCCAAAAGGGGAGGATAAACGCTCTTCCTTATCCTTTGAAAATTCAACTCTATCTCTTGTAGAAATATAAGTATCTAAGAAAAACTGAACGTTTTTCAATTTGGAAGTAAATCTTTGTAATAATGGTTTCAATGCCGCTTTATCACAAAATATTGTTATTAATTTATAATATTTAGTCATAAACGCATATATATCGCGATAATGATTATCACTGAATTTATTTCTTCTATAATCAAAGTAATTGTAATCATATTTTTCATTCAATATAATATTTGGAAAAACATTGATAATATTTCTTAGAGAGTTTCTAAAATAATTTAATATAATCATTATGTCATTACATTTCCAATCTCCCAATGTATCTAAGAATACTTTAACCTTTGTAATATCTTGTGCCCTTCTCTTTTGAGTTTTCAAGAAATCAAGAATAAATAATTTTATTTTTTTATTCAAAACAACAAAAGTATTAATATATTCTACTACTTCTTGAGGTTGCTTTTTCACAAAATGGAAATATTCAGGTAATAGTGGGTTCATTCTATCTAAAATGGATTTCATAAAAGGAACATTTAATTCATCCTTATCTGTATTTTGTATAATAGCTATGTATTCTTCTAACTTTAATATGGGTTGAACGGGAGGTAAAATATTTTTACTTGAAATATATTGAAATAATTGAATAAAATGTCTTTTATTATACCAAGAAGTTACGTGTTTTTGTTGAATAAGTTCTAATTGTTTTGTTATATCCAACCCAACTAAATAATCTGGTTTTTCACCACACCATTTTTCAATCACTGGATCAGAATAAGGTAAATCGGAACGAAAGTTACATACTTGACTAAAATATCTATACATTGTATCATCTGAAAAAGATGGAATTACATTATAAATTGGATATATGTGAGGTATGCGAATAGTCTTAGGAACTGTTAAATAACCAATTTGATTGATTACAATAGTATCAGATAAAACGGCATCAATTGTTCTATCTATTTGTGGTTCCAAATGATTAAAATATTGTATAGGTGTAATGCTACCTTCATCACAACAACTATTTTCCATATATGGTTTATTGGAAACAGTTAACAATAATACAGGATTTTTAATGACTACATTTTGAATTAAATATTGTATGTAAATAGAAAGAAAAATAATATGAGATTTATAAGTAGCTATATCTATTTCTTGTGAATGTGACCCCGAACGCATTTTTCTTTTTAGTCCTTCATCCAAAGATGGACTAAGAACTTCTATTTGTTTCATTTTCAATGGTTTTAGAGGTGGTAGAAATAAAGGTAAATTCATAACAACATCAAATTGTTCGGGTATATTTGTATCAAGTTCATACAAAGAAACATAATTTCTTTTGTATTCCAACCGTTGTTTTATTTCTACATCTTCCAACAAATTTTGTTCTATAAACAATTTGATGGCTGTAGATACTTGTTCTTGGTTCTTAGAGATTACCTTCCAAGGATAAGAATCAACTCGCGAATGAACTGCCGTACAAGCAATGTATTGAATACCCGATAAATTCGCAGAATTTGTATCTAGTGGAAATCCCTTAAAAGAACGATTACATCCAGGATATCCCTTTTTCATAATTTTTATGGACGGCACAGAAGTTTGAATACATACAAGAATAATTCCTAGAGTTGTGTAAACAAGAGTCTTATAATAAATATCATCATAACTAGCAACCTTTTTACCCTTTTTCGCCATCTTTGCTATCATATCTTCGTGTTGTTTTTCCGATGGAACAATTTTTGTAATTATTTTAAGAGCAAGTGAAACAATAAAATCGTAATCACCTGATAAGTCGGCACCCGTATTATTTTCAATAGATTGAATGATACGGAATATAGGTATTGTTTTTTTAGTCATTTTTTGTTTGGGAACTGCCTGAGAAGTTTCATCATTTGTATTTTGATTAAATAACATATTTCCTAAATCTTCTTCAATAATATCGCGCGTTTTTCGTTTGAAGCCATTTTCATAACCTTCTTCCAAATCATAATCCAAATCTTTTATTTTTCTTCCTGTGAATTTATCATACCAAGCATCATCAATGGCAACACCGTTTGTTTGAATTAATTTATCCATAACATATTCATACTCTTCCGAATCACCTTCTATAAAAGAATATGCTAGTGTAGAATAAAAAGCAGGTATTAACCTGATGTTGGAACGATTACAATATAACCAATGAATGCTTTCTGGTTCTCCAGAAAGGCTATCAATCGCATCAGGATTTCCTGGACGAGTTGCTAAAGTAACGAATTTTATAATATTATTATACTTTTTCACAACATCTGTCTCAGCCAAAATAAGCCTACATACATCTTCATAAGGAGATGTAATATTTACACCAATATGTTTATAACCCAACCCATAATTGTATTGATAGGTTGAATATTTTGTTTGTTGAAATTTACGAATAATTAATAATTTTTTCACGGCAATACTTTGTTTATAAAATTCATCGTAAAATCCATTTTTTATTTCTCTAGCATCTTTCATTACTGTTTCATCAAATTCTTTCATCATTAGTTTTAAAGATTGATTGTAAAGTAATCGTTTGTTTTCTTCAACAGAAACGCAACCTTCTGATGGTTTTACATTTGTATCGTAAATACAATCTGGATTTGTATTACAAATTGATTGAGATGTTGTTTCATTCATAAAAGATTGAGTATCATTGGGTGGTATTAATTTCCAGACATTGTTATCTCTTACTAAATAAATAATATTTTCAAATCCATATAAAATTGCGTGGTCTCCATTTTTAACGCGCTTTGCCCCCATAATAATGGCTAGAGCCATTTCATTTGCTTCTTCTTCCTTTATCTTGTGATTTTGAATAAGTTTATTTGTAAAAAATCTTTCAAAATCTTCCTTTGCCATTTCCCGTTGTTCCTTGCGATATTTTGTAATTAAAGAATAATCTGTGTTATCATAATTCCTATCATAATATACTTCTTTGTTATTATCCATTTCCATTTCTTCTTGAGTATTGTATAATTTAGAAATAACAAATGTTTCACAAGATGTATTATCAATCACATCCTGTAATCTTTTGTGAATTTTATACATCATACTTTCGGCAATATGTAAAGGAAGTCCCAAAACACAATTGGCAATGTAAAAGAATTTAGCATTATCAATATACATTAAATTATTAACCAATTCACTTGTAGTCATACTATGAATAAATTCATTCTTTGTTTTTGTTTCATCATTTTCAATTAATCCATAAATATGAAAAACCATATAATCTAAATTACGTTTTGAGCGTAAAAGAGAGTATAATAATTCACAAGATGGTTCTCTGCTATTTTTAAAAATACTATTCTTTGATGTGTAAATATATCTTAGAGGGGAAAGCAATCTCTTTTTCAATATATCCGATTTTATGTGTGATTTTATTTTATCTTTAATAAAAGTCCCTATCTCATTATAAGTTGAGATATCTACATCACGACTATATACTAAGAAAGGTTCAAGTTCATTAATAATACCCAAAGTAGATAATTCACCCGTTATATATTTTTTAATATTTTGTATTAAATTTTTGGTTTCAGGAATAATTTTATTCAAAAAAGCAGGATAATCATCAGAAGTGGTTGTATATACAGTGGGATATTTTAAAAAGGATGAATTAGAAATATCTATATCTTTGGTTAAGTCATTAATTTCTATTGTTCTTAGTTGATAGTTATTCAATAAAGTATTATAATCTAAGAATAATCTTGACATATTTATTTTCGTAACAATATTTGTTCCTTTTAATCCAACACGAGAGTATCTGAATACAGAATGAGGTAATGTCATAATACTCGTGATTTGTAAATTATCGGCATTTGTTACAGGTATAACTTCACCAGTAATAATAGAAGACGTGATGGAAGTAGCATTAAAACGTTGTATTTCTGTATTATATTTTTGTGTAATAAATCTTTGCGTTTCTATACCATCAGGTGTATTCAAAGAAAAAACATTGGAATATAAATGACCCGTGGTATTTACAATACACGTATAATTATCTTCTACGACACTATCAAATAATATCTTTTTGAATACAGGAAATTCACTTGTTACTTGATCGAAAGGAGTAAAAATATTATTCATTGTTTGTAAATATTCATCGTATTTCAAAACAAGGTCATTGACATCACCTCTTTGTTGAAATGTTTTAAACATTCTTATGATAGATTCCAATTCAGCTGTTTGATTTCTGGAATCAATACATTCATTATCAAAAATCTTAGGAGGTTTATCATCTTGATAAATTATTTTTACATTCGCACAAATCGGCACGAGCCAATAAAGGAATTTATTTAATAATTGTAAATTATCAACTAATGGTTTTGTTTTATTTTTTACAACAGGTTCATTGATTAATTGTTTGTATCGTTCTACTAATGTATGAACTTGATTGATAAAATCAGGTGTTTGTTTTTCAATACTCACACTTGTTAACAAATCATTCATCAAATCATTTAGTTGCGTTTCCTGATCGTAACGATATTTATCTCTATCTACTTTTTGAATTTCATCAATATCGTGTAAATCAATATCTTTACTCATTAAAATTTTATCACCTTCTTTAATCCATTTATCAAGAACATCTCGTGTCATTTTCTTAGGAGGTTCTTCCTTGTCGGGATATCCATATTCCTCATTATCATCATCTACATCTACTTCTCCATACGTTTCATCTACAACAACTTTTTCCCGAGAATATTCAGGAGTTTCTTCGTCAAATTGTTCTCCTGTATCATTTAATTCTTCTCCTTCTTTTGAAATCGGTGGATTTGGTATATTTATTTTATCTAAATCAATTGTATTATCATTTACATTTTGTAATTTCAAATTAATTTCAATTTTTGTAATGGGAATATCTAATGGAATACCCTTATAATCAAAGTTAATATAAAAAGTATCATTTGTCATATTGACTATTTCCATCATATCCTCTTCAATATTGGTAATTTTACCAACAATTACCGCTGGAATATCACCTCCGATATAAATATTTACCCAATCGTACATATTGAAATTATTTTGTATAATCCAGCTAGGACTTTCTGCTCTTGATAAAATATGTATTTCACTTATGGAAGTATTTATAATATATCCATCATCTAATTCATAATCGTGTGTTTGTTCGTTTTCATCTTTTAATCGTAAAAATGAGATATCAATATAATCAACCAAGAATATACCGTTATTTGATTTTTCAAATTCATCTATTAATTCTATAATATCACCTAATTGTAATCGTATTTTTCCATCTCCTGTTTCATTATCATCATCAATTTCTTCTAAATTTTCAGGTTTTTCTTCAATCATCTCATCATATGTTACAACATTTTTTTCGTTTTCCATTTCAATTATAATAATGGGATATAAATAATTTTACCTTTCATTTGTATTTTCAATATTTTCGTGTAATGTTCCAAAAAGATAATCAACATAATACTCGCTAAAATTACATTTCGGATGTTTATGATGTAATAAATGGTGATTTCCAACAATAAAACTAAATCTTTCGTCGTGCCTCATATATCCACGTATAGATATAATTAATCCTACAATACAAAAGGCTGGTATATCAACATAAAATAAAAACGGGAAAAATAATCCCAATGGTTGAATAAGATGTTCTAAGATATGTCCGTCTGTTACATTATACCATTTTAATTTGTCATGTGGAGTTCTATGATGAATATTATGTATTGAAGCAAACTTGTTATGTAATACTACGTGAGATATATAAAACCATATGTCATAAGACACAAAATGAAATAACAATGAAAAAATAAACATAAAAGAATATTATAGTATATCATTAAATGAGTTTAACGATTAATATACAACCGTCATACATAAATTCTGAGTTTGTTAAAAAAACAAATTATTCTAATAGAAAAAAATGTGCGACGTTAAATGGTGTAAATAATGGATATACGATAGTGCGATATGATAAATCTTTGATTGATATGAAAAATATGGATAATGTTTCCACAATTGGAAATATGCGAAGTGTTATTTTTTCAAAGGATGGTAAATTAGTATGTTATTCTCCTCCCAAATCAATTCAATGGGAAGATTTCCGTTATTCTGAATATTATTTTTCACAACAACCGATATTTGAAGAATATATTGAAGGAACAATGATAAATATGTTTTGGGATGAGTATTGTCAATCTTGGGAATTTGCTACAAAAAATACGATAGGATGTAAAAAGGCATTTCATTGTAATGATTTTTTACAAACTCAACCAACTAATCAACCACCCAAGACATTTGAAGATATGTTTATGGAGGCGTTTTATCATAACAATTTACATTATATTAACTTTGATAAAACAAAATGTTATAGTTTTGTTTTACAACATCCCGAAAATCGCATTGTATCTCATATAATTGAACCACGTGTTTATTTAATTGCTTCTTATAAAATTGAAAATAATTATGTAATGTTGGATGATATGTGTAATATTAAACAACAAGTTATTGAATTAGTAAATGTAAAAAAACTTCCATCTGTTCTTCGTTTCCCAATAAAGTATGAAGATACAACTGATGTAAACGACTTTCGTAATCACCCCGATTATAATGTTATGGGTATTGTTATTAAAAATCCAAACAATGGTTATTATGCGAAAATACGCAATGAAACATATATGAATGTGAAAGAAATGGTTGGAAATAGTCCAAGTCTTCTTTCTAGGTTCCTAACATTGTATAAAAATATGAGAATAAACGAATATATTTCTTTATTTCCCGAACATCATAATTATTTTTATTTTTATCAATGTTTATTGACTAATTATATAGCTCTGTTGGATACATCTTATCATTATATTTACATTTTAAAGAATGATGTGAATAATTATTTCACACGGGAGAAAAAACAACACGTTAATATCGTTTATCATTTGAAACAATTACATAAAAAGTGTCGCGCCGAAAGGAGTAATAACAGTTATTATTATGTAGCTGAATATGTAAATGATATGGACCATGGTAATTTATTTTACGCACTTAAACAGTATCACAGTCTAATTTCTCCTTCTCTTTTTTGATTTCTTATTTTTAGAAGATTTTTTATTTGTCCTTTTATACATTTTGCCTTTTTTAATACTCAATTCCTTTACTTTTTTCATCAACGTATCTTTATGTTCTGGATGTTTTACATACTCTTGAAATAATTCGTGAAATTGTTTTTTTGATATTTTGCTGTTTTTGGGAACTAGATAACCATATTTTGTATATACAGTCCTTTCTTGAATATCCATTATATTATCTTATTTTATAATAAGATAATATAATCAATACAAATTTAGTAAATAATATCATTTGATATACCAATGTATTCGCAAAATTCATTATAACTTTTTGTTCCCATAGAAGAATTACATGATTGGCATAACGGTATTAAATTATCCAATATCAATAATCCACCATTTCTTTCACTTATAATATGCCCGCAGTGGAATGAAAAAGTAGATATTTGAGATAATTTACAACAAGGGCACGTAGCAATACCATTTTGCTCTCCAAAATATTTATTCCATAATCTTCTTTTCAATACAAGAGGAATACTTTTCTTCTTGTATCGCACTTTATTGTTTGGTTGTTCTTGGTAATGTTGTTTGGGTAATTCGTATGTAATTTTTTCTTCTGAAACTGGTTTTGTATTTTGGAGTTTCTCTTGTTTTATAATGGGAGTTGTTTCATCCTTAAACATAAATTCACTGAATGGGTTCTTGGTATTTGGTTTTGTTTCAATCGGAGACATATCAATTAAATCATTCACTGTTTTTTTATCATCCACCATATCTAAGAGTATTTCCATTGTATCATTCAAAATAGGTGTTTTAGGTTGTACCATTTCATCAATATAGATATGAATAAGTATATCATTAATTTCATCCATAGAAAAAAAGTTATTGTGTATAATTTGACGTTCATTAAAATACATATTCATTTGCTGAATAAACTCAACAAATATCAATTTATCATTATTCAATAAATTTAAAATATCGGTTAATGAATACCGACGTTTTATATCCATATTTGTAATTGGTGTAAAAATATAAAATACATAATTTTGTATATGTTTTACAATTTTTTTATGATTTCCAGAAGAAAATTTACTAAATTTAATTAGTAAATGGGATTTATTTCTTGCTAACATCGTATAAATGTTTGATTCAAACAACCCATATTTATGAAGTATATTTAATTTATCCGAAAAAGTATTCATAATTGTTTTGTTTTTTTCTTTGATTGAATAATATCAATAAACAATTATTATTTAAATAAAGAATAAATCCCTTTTATCTAATCAAAAGATAGATAAAGGAGATATACAAATTCCGTAAATTTAATAAATCGCAAACATCATAATTATTATATCTATATTTTATATGATTAGCTTGAACTGCGATAATAGTAAATTTTTATTTAATAAATTAACTTCAAATGAAACTACCAATAATACGTGTCCTGACGGTGTTACTAAAGATATGTTATTAAAAGAGCTAATGTGTGGTGATTTAGAAGCTATGGGAAATGAGATAATGGACGATATAGATAGTTTATGGGGATTATTTTATTATATGAATACAAATTCAACTAGCCCATTTGGTTTTACATTCTTAGGTAATGAAGTGTCTATACCTATTGTAACTGAACAACCAATAACAAACAGAAAATCATCGGTCCGTAAAAAACAAACTACAAATGTAAATGATAAAACAAGGAGATCTTCTACAAAGGGACCAAAGCAACCAAACAAACAAACTAAAAAAAGAAGGGTATTAAATAGACTATATAATAGTGTATTTGGTCAATCTACTAAACAACGTGTAAGGATATATGGTGGAGAAAACAGATATATTGGTAATAAAAATCTGTATATTTCATTGTTGAATAAAACTGAGGATGTTCCTGGTATTTATCAAGGTGATTTATCACCTCGTTGGGGGGCTTGTAGAGATGGAAAATCATTTAACACATTAACTATGTTAAAACCTGTAAATGGAATTCAATTGTATGTATATGGTTCGTCGTTACCTATTAAAAATGTATTTTCTTCCCCAATGAGTTTGGGTGTTAAACAATATTGTGCGAATACGTTATTTTTTTATAAATTTATTAAAAATATATCGCGTATTATCAGTCTTCAAGGTTGTGGATTAGATTGGAATTCTATAAAATTACCACCCAAAAAGGTTTTACCGTTTTTACCTTCAGACTGTAAAGGATTAGAAGAAAGACATATATGGGATACTTTGTGTAAAAGTAATGATGATGATTACGACCCCAATAATTCATCTTTATTAGAATATTATTGGCTTGATATGAGTGGTGGATTTTTTGAAACATTCAAAGATATAGCCTCATTAGATTTCACAAAACCAGAAACAACTACATTAATTCATTGTCTTGCTGGGTTTGGTAGAACTGGAACTACATTATTATTAATTTTATCTAGATATTATTTTAGTCAAATAAACCAAACATCAAGATTTAATGAAATGTTTAATAAGCCTATTGATGATGGTATTCTGATTAAACGAAACAATAGTTCTAATATTTGTAAATTTCTCAAGAAGTTATTAAATGGTCATTTAAAATTAGATTTATTAAATAATAATAGTGTCAGTGAGTTAAATCAAGAAAATGTTACTAATATAAGAGGTTTAATATCAAAATTTGATGTATCGTCTGTTACGACGGAAGTTTTTAACTTTATACATGACAATGCGATAAGTTTAACACTTTTAAATGTATTTATAACTCGTATTAATTACATTATTTATTTTACTGCGTATATGAATGGATTTTCCCAAGTTAATCTTTATAAATTATATTCAAACGATGAATTAAATTATGTGATTATGTCTATAACTCGGGATAATATGTTAGAGTTTCCATTACGTTTTCCAATAAAAGTTGATGTTCAAAATACTAGAAATATTCCCGCAGTTTCGGGACTACAACGTATAATTCCCAGACATAGTTATACACCAACTCCGCCACCACCTCCAAGAGATGTAGTTAATTTGGATGAAGATAAAGGAGATGATAGACCATCTGATAATATACGTCCTTCCGTTGATATACCTACTCAAGAAGAAAGAACATTCACTTCCCCATTAGCCAAACGACAACAATCCAGAAGACAACAAAGTAATCAAGCTGGATTCGTTGATGTAGAAATATAAAATCTATAATTAATATACGAATGAATTCAGAACACAATTCTTTTTCAAATAGCCATCATATCATTCAATTGGCATATGATTATTTTCGGTTAAAAATAGAAAATAAAGATACATTTTCTTGGTATGAATTACCCACAGGTATAACCAAAGAAATGTTATATCAAGAACTCAGATGTGCGGATTTGGACGCATATTATGAAAGTGTAACCGCAAAATATCTTTGGAAACAATATGTATATATAAACACCTCTTTCAATAACAAATTTGGATTTACAAAATTACCAAAAGATATTATGTTACAACAAGAAAGAAATTTATTTAAATTCAATAATAATACATCTTCCATAAATTATTTTAAATATCTTAAACGAACAAATAAACGAGCCAAGTCTTTGGGAAAAAGAAATACAACAATCAAGGGTGTATCTTCAAATAGAAAAAGAAAATCACATACAAGTATATATTATTTATTACATAATACTAAGAGTAAGTCAAAGAGTAAGTCAAAGAGCAAGTCAAAGAGCAAGTCAAAGAGCAATACGATAAGAAATACAAACAGTAAAATTTCAGGTGTTATACCACAACGAGGAGGATTTAACGGAAATAAACAAAACTTACAAGTGGTTATTGATAAGATAAATAGAGGAGAAATACCTCAATGGCACGGTAGATATACAAAATTCGTTAAAATAAAGGATATTAATGGGGAAAAGATTTATCTCCACGCAAGTTCCATACCTTTGCCTAATAATACATATTTATTCAATTTTTATCGTTTTGTAATGGATATACCTAAAATTATTTCTTTACAAGGTTGTGATTTAGACTGGAGTTTTTTACCATATGATTACAAACCAGAAACTTGTGAAGGTGTAAATGAATTAATGCTTTGGGATGAAACTTGTTCTAGGTATAACCAATCAAATGATGAAGAAGGAAGCACAGAAATTATTGGCGATCCTAGAAGTAATATGATGGAATTTTACTGGGTTGATGGTCATCCTGGATATTTCAGCGTATATGATAATTTATCAAAAATAGACTTTACAAAGAAAGTGAATAATGCTGTAATTCATTGTCTTGCTGGGTTTGGTAGAACGGGTGTGGCTACTCTTCTTGTTATTTGTGTAAATTATTATAGAAATAATCCAAGTAAATTTAATACCGATTTTTTTGTAAATTCAAAGAAACCAAATAATTTTAAAAGTAGTTCTATTGTTGATAAATTAAAATCACTCTTAGTTAATTTTACAGAAAATGATAGAGATATTCCTGACAATTTAGGAATATCTGTAAGTGCGAATGAACGTATAAAAGATGATATTTCATCATTTAACATAAAACTTATGTCAGATGAAGTTTTCTTAGATGATTTCTATACTAGTTATGGATATTATCCAAGTTTTACAAAAATAAATACTTTTATAACTCGCGTAAATTACATCATTTACTTTACAGCTTTAAGAAATGGTATTCCAAAGTTCCCATTATTTGCCTTAAAATCTCCTTCTTATTTTGACAGAAAACCAATTCCTGATAATAGCGTTTTATTTCAACATATTTTAAATAGCAGTAAATTATATTCACACGATGACGTAGAAAAAATAATGAATGATGCTGATACTTTAGGGTTTGATTTACAAGAATTACCTATTGTTGATGGATTTGATTTTGAATTATTAAATGATTTACAAACTACTTCATCTTCTTCAAGATGTTCTATTTCTTAATGAAAATATAAATTCATCACGGTATCCCAATCTTCCGTAGGCTGTATATAAAATAGTTCTTCATCTGGTAAGAATGATTTTCTTATTTTTTGGAAAACATCTACTAACAAAACAATAGATGTTTTTATTTGTTCTTTTATAGTCTCCATACTTGTTTCTTCAATATAACCAAGTCGTAGTACACTATGCGAATCGTCTGGATGAATTTTCTTATAACCGCAATAATTTAATACAGAAGGATAATAACTTACATACAGAACATATTGTATCATTGAACCTATCGTATAATCATCTGATTTCAATATAACATCAAAACTATTTTCTGAAATATTCTTAGATACAACGATTTCCAATAAATCCGCATCAATCACATAATTTAATAAATACAATCGCTCAATTAATATTTCACACGCTTTTGTAACTAACCTTTGACTTTCATAAACACCTATTGTTTCTAGTTTGAAATCAAAACTATTAGGTAAATAAATTCTTTTTTTATCCAATAAATTCCAGTTATCTGCTTCTTTTTCTACTTCGTCTGCCGTCATAGTTTTACTCCATTCCGCTTTCAATTCTTTCAATACATCTTCAGCTCTTTCTTCATCTATAGAATTTCCATAAGTCGCAAGAGATGCTACGGAAAATGACCCGTCTTCTTTTGATGATCCATA
>Ga0114962_10000235_pt1 | contig 48420 bp, 47 predicted proteins | sample C_130820_MF_Meta_FD_87017 | JGI IMG/M metagenome (GOLD analysis project Ga0114962, IMG submission 87017) | Freshwater microbial communities from Lake Croche, Canada to study carbon cycling - C_130820_MF_MetaG | ecosystem: Environmental > Aquatic > Freshwater > Lake | place: Lake Croche, Canada... | reverse complement strand
CCATAATTCAAAATATTTATTTTTTTTTTTATATGTTTTCAATAAATCCGTATCATAATCATTTTCGTTCATTAAATTTTGAATTAAACCGCACGTATCAATACATATATTTTTTTAAATAATATTTGTTCTTAATTGTAAAACATTAAATAATCTAATTTGTTTTTCATCATTGTCTATTTTTTCATTGTTTATTTTTTCTAATTCATTACAAATATAAAACATTCCATATAAAAAATATTGTGTATTTGTTTTTAATTCGTAATAAATATTATTTTCTTCAAATTGTGTTTTATTTGGAAACATTTTTAATTTTTCATTTTTAATCCATTCGTGATATTTTACATCACTTGTAAAAGAACCAAATGTAATTAAATCTTTTTTTACTTTATTTATTTCTTCATATAATTGTTTATGTAATTCTTTCCTTATAACTTTATTTTTATTATTTTTAGTTATTTCATCTCTTTTATTTTTAACATCAAATATTATATTAACATATTTATTCAAATGGTCAATAAAATGTTCTTGAATATTATTATTGATATTTGTAATCATATCAATCGCTTCATAAGCAAGAATGTATGGTAATTTATCATAATAAAGTATTTCATTGTTTGAAATAGTATGAATATAATGTTGTTTATAAAAAGTAGTTAATGTTTTTAATTGGTCAGGCATATTTTTATCAGTATATCCACCAGAATTACATTTACGAATAGTAATAACTTTAAAAATATCACAAATATATTCTTTATCTAAAATTGGAAATATTTGTTTTGTTTCATATAGATGTAAAAAATATAGTTTCAAAAATTGATAAGAATGAATAACTATTTTATTTGTCTTTATTGCTAAATCATTTATAATAGGTAAAATAGAATTATCACGAATGATATTTTTGATATTATCTTTATTTGTTTTCATATAATCAAAATTGTCTTCATCTTTTTTCTTTTCTTTAATCTTGGGTTTAGATTTTTTCATATTGTATATAATATACTATAATATTATTTATTTATATAGTTTTACGCACTAATATTTATTAATTAAAAAAATAAATAATAAATAATGAGTAATATAATTAAACGTATAGATATAGTAAAAAAAATAATTATTGATTATTTTTATGAAAATAATATTTATAAATCTTCTTGTCTCGCACAATCATATTTATTATATAAATATATCTTAAATTTAAATGAAAATAATAAATTAATTAAAGGTTATATAATAAATCATATTGATAAATTATATTATGGTCATTTTTGGGTTGAATATAATGATATAATTTATGATATATCAACCGAAACATATTTATTAGATTATGAATTAAAATATCATAATGATATAAAAAATACAAGAAGAATATTAACAAAATATATACCAAATGATATTTTGTTAAAATATAAAAATATTGATAATATAAATTTTGATAAAATAAGAAATGAAAGTTATATGATGTGTATTGAAAATAAATTTTTAGAAGATGTTAAACAAAAAGCACCATTTGAAATATTTAATAAAATAAAAGAAATACATAATAAAATTATACATTAGTTATTTGTTTTAATTTTTCCTTTCTATTTAAATAAGCATTATGTCGCCATTCTTTTAATTTTTCAGGATTTGTTTCTTTAATTTTTTCCATATATTTTTTTGCTCGTTCTTTAACAATATCACTATTTTTTTCATAATATTTTTTATTTCTATTTGGATTTGTATATAATTTTAATTTTTCTTCTAATTCATTGTTTTTTATTTTTAATTCTTCTATTTCTATTTTTAATTTGGTTATTACTTCTTCCATATTATATATAATTAATAAATTTTTAAATATATATAATAATATAATGACACATAAAAGTGAAGATTATAAAACAACTGCTGTAGAATATTATTTAGTTGGTGATAAATCACAATTAGATGTATGTAAAATTTTTAAATGCTCTCCTCGTAGTTTATTAAGATGGGTTGAAAAACATAAAAAATATAATGAAATAAAAAGATTAAATAGAAAACCAATTGCGTATAAAATACATAAAGAACACGTAAAATTTTTACTTGATGAAATAAAGAAAAATAAAACTATTACAATGAATGAACAAAGAAAAATTAAATAAAAAATTTGATATTGAAATAAGTCGGTTTCATATTAATCGTATTATTAATGATAATAATATAACATTAAAATTAACAAGAATTAGACACGAACCAAATTTACGTTTTGGTAAAGAAATTGATATTAACAAAAAAGTAAAAGAATTTTATGATGAAGTTAAAAAATATAAATTAGAAGATATTATTTGTATTGATGAGACAAGTATAAGTAGTTTGTTAAAAAGAAATCATTGTTATAGTAAGTTAGGAAAAAGATGTATAATAAAAACGCAATCACAAGAAGTATTCAAAAAATATACTGGTATATTTGCCATTTCAACAGAAGGTGTTTTAGGATGGGAATTATATGATAAAGGTGGTATTGATACTGATAAATTATATGCTTTTTTGGTAAAACATATTACAAATAAATATAATAAAAAGTTAATAATTTTAGATAATGCAAGTAGTCATAGAAATGAAAGAATTAAAACATTGATAAATACAAATAATAAAATTTTATATTCTGTTCCATATCAACATTATACAAATGCCATAGAAATTTTTTTTAGTATGATGAAATCATATTTACAAAAATTAAATGGTTTAACATATAATAATTTGAAAACAAATATAGAAAATACAATAAATAAAATTCCAAAAGAAAAGTATAAAAATATATTTAATGGGTCTTATAATAGAACCGAAAAGTATCATAAAAAACAACCATCAAATAGAAATAAAACATTAAAAAAATATTTATAAAAAAGCGGCGTTTTAAATGTGCAAAGGTGTAATACTATATTGCTCATTTAGGTTATAATATTATATTTACAATTTTTATCACAAGGGTTACATATACTATCATCATAACCAATTTCGGGATATATTATATTAGACATATCTTTTTTTACGGGTAATTCTTTATATGTCAAGTTGTCACTAATAGAACAATGTCTATTTTGAAATTCACTTTTACGTCTTTTATTAATATTGTCTTCTATATCAATAATAGTGGAATATTTTATATTATCACTTTTATCATTTTCATTGGTCATAATATTATTAGAAGAGTTAGAATCTTTTTGAAAATAGTTAGCACATGACAAACAAGATGTATCAAAAAATCCTTCCATTATCCATTTTGTAGTATCCATTTGATAAAATAGGATAACAACCAAACAAACTAAAAATCCATAGATTTTTCCGACTGATGTATAATAAAGAATCAGTATAACTGAAAAAAGTCTCCCTAATATACTAGTCATAAAATTTATGAATGTATATGTGTAACAAAAATATGATATAAATATCGTGATTGTTAATATAATTGTGATTTCAAATACTCGGTTTTTTAATAATAACATCATTTTACAATATATATTATACCGACCAAAAAGAAAAATGAGACAAAACTTCACTGAAAAATAAAATTTTTCATCTAACCCTTATTCGATTCAGGCGTTTTTACAAAATATCATATATTGTGTATTTTGTAAAATATTTGAAACCATTTTTTTGGTGTGGCACTAATAAATTTTGACATAAATTCGAATGATTGTTTGCCGACGGATCCGTCGGTTGGAACGAATAAGGGTTAAACTTGAAATCATCCAACAATATCCATATATTCATAAAATTCAATGTCATATTTTTTACATAAAGATATGATTCGCAGAGGATGAAAAACATATTTCACAAGTTCTCCAGCAAACATTCGACAATTTTCTTTCATTTGAACAAAATCATATTTTAACAATAAATGAATTGCATTTATATTGTAAGACAAATACCCCCAATTTATTTTGTCCAAATTACGTTCTAAAATAGAAATGGCATTTGGATTGGAAGACAAACACCCCCATTTTACTTTGTCTAAATTACGTTCCAAAATAGAAATGGCATTTGGATTGGAAGACAATCCATACCAATCCACTTTGTCCAAATTACGTTCCAAAATAGAAATGGCATTTGGATTGCGTGACACCATGTACCAATTTACTTTGTCCAAATTACGTTCCAAAATAGAAATGGCATTTGGATTGCGAGACAAACACACCCAATTTACTTTGTCCAAATTACGTTCTAAAATAGAAATGGCATTTAGATTGGAAGACAAACACACCCAATTTACTTTGTCCAAATTACGTTTTAAAATAGAAATGGCATTTGGATTGCGTGACACAATGTACCAATTTATTTTGTCAAAATTACGTTCTAAAATAGAAATGGCGTTTGGATTGGAAGACAAACACCCCCATTTTATTTTATCCAAATTACGTTCCAAAATAGAAATAGCATTTGGATTGGAAGACAAACACCCCCAATTTACTTTGTCCAAATTACGTTCTAAAATAGAAATGGCATTTGGATTGCGAGACAAACACTTCCAATTTACTTTGTCCAAATTACGTTCCAAAATAGAAATAGCATTTGGATTGGAAGACAATTCATGCCAATCAACTCTATCCAAATTGCGTTCTAAAATAGAAATGGCATTTGGATTGGAAGACAAACAAAACCAATTAATTACAATATTTTCATGTGTTTTCATAATAGGTTTAAATAACATTGTTAATTAGAATCTAATATTTTATGGTTATATTCTTTATACTCATCAATGTCATATATTTAAGGAAATATAAAATATTTGGCATCAGTTAGATGAGATGATAGAACTGAAATATACGTAAACCCTTTGAGGTTCTAAAAATTATCCGTAACTCGTTTTTAGAAAATTCAGTGATAACTTTTTTGTCAGGGTTATAAATATTACACCTTTTCTCATTTAAAACGCCGATTTTATAGGTATATCTTCGGTGGGTTCTTACGGGTGGATAAGCAAATTAGACCACCAGTATTTCAAATTTCGTCTTTCACCACTTCCAGTAAAAAGGAAGTGGAAAAAGTAAGACCATCGTAGGTGAAATTCCTACTATTGATTTTACATTTTTCTTATTTTTTGTCCTATAAATGGGCGTTTTAAATGAGAAAAGGTGTAAAACCTAAATTTGGACTTGCTATTTCAAATATAAATCGTAAAACTCGTGAAAATTACGCCAGAAATACAAAAATTTGTAAAATATTATGTAAGAAAATACAATACACCTACATTATGGGAATTGTCAAAATTGGTGAATGAATAGTTATAAAATATATAAATCATAACTGCATTTGTCTCATTTTTCTTTTTGGTCGGTGTAATGTTTGATATACAATACAATATTAAGCATTATAAATATTATACTAATTACTGCTAAATAATATAGTAAAAAAATATAGTAAATATATAATGTCTTTATTATTGAATGCATCCCCATGGACTTCTACAGAGACAAGTAAAAAAAGAATATCTACCATAAAAAAATCATTCAAATCTACATTTTTAGAAGATGAATCAAATAATGAAAATAATAAAGATATAAATAATTCAACTACATCAACATCACAAACTCCATCATCGAAACCGACACCAACGGGTTCAGTTAACTTAGATAGTATAAATCAGTCATCTATTGGAACTTCATTATATGATAACGGACAGTCTCAGTCACTAAACACACGTGAAGGATTCAATAATTTAGATACTTCTATAAATGAATATGTGAAGAGTCAAGAAAATAAAACAAACAAAATTAATCAACTATTGGATAATATGGCAATACAGAATGACGGTGATTCGTTATATAATTATTCAGCCCCGTCACTAAATTCATCGATAGACGATGTAACGAAAACACCGTCTATTCCAATATTTCAAAGAAATGGAATTATAGGACAAGGTGTTGTAAATAATGGAAATGAACAACGACGTAGTACTGGACGTGGTGGTGGTGGTTCCTCGAATTTTGTATATAACACACCAGATATTTTAGCAAATTTAGAAAATTATTCTAAAGCATATGAAATACCGAGAGAAACACGTCCTTATTATACAAATAAATTAGGCATTAGTAATAATAATGATTCTTTTGAAGAAAAAATATTAGATAAAATACAATATTTGACACATTTAATGGAAGAGATACAGAATGAAAAAACCTCAAATATAACTGAAGAATTTATCTTATATACAATGTTGGGTGTCTTTGTTATTTATGTTGTTGATGCCTTTTCAAAGAGTGGAAAATATATACGATGAATTCTATAAATCCATAGTTAAACTTTTATTTATAGTTGAACTTATGATACTGAATGAACTTCACATATATTATAATGGTCTTTCCAAAATAAATAAAAATTGATTTTCATCACCATTAAATGCTTTATAATTAATCTGACTTACAACTAAAAAACCGCAATATTGTGCATCATATAATATATTTTCCATATCATTCGGCATATACATGACTCTTTCATTTTTACGAATTTTATAAGTCGTATTATCTTGAAATGTTTCAGTAAAAATAACAATATCGGGTTTTGTAAAATCATACTCTGATTTATATTTGAATTCTTCAAAATCAATCTCCGTATTTGTAATACGTTCATTAAAATATTGATTTATATTTTTGGTTGTTGTTTTATTTTTTTTATCCATCATCAGAAAAATTTCTTTTTCTCCTGCTGGAACGATTGTATTGAAATTATTTTTATTTACTAAATGTAATATCAAATATGAATTTGGTTTCAACCAATAATAACAATTTCTAAAAAAAGCAATTTTATCTTTGATTTCATATATGGTCATTCCAACGCAAAATATATGTGTAAATGTTGATTTATCAAATAACATAGGGTCATTCGAAGCATCACCATTTTTTATTTTTAAATATGGGTATTTATTTATACATTCTGTTGCCATTGCGTTTGATTTTTCCAATCCATAAATGTTAGTATATTTTTGTTGATTCAATTTATTTAATAGTTCACCGGTTCCGCAACCAATATCTAATATTGTGGTATGACTAGGTGTGGGTTCAGTTAATTTAAATGCGTTATTTATTACATAATCTGATTCTTTTTCTGGATGAAAAATGACATCATATATTTTACTAGTAAATTCGTCATACGAATTTTCATTTCTCTTTACAATAAACGGAGGTTGTTGAATAAATGACTCTTTTTTACTATTTCCAGATTGTTCTATTATATAGTTTCTTAATACAACAAAAATAAAAAAAATAGAGAGAATAAATAGGACCACCATGTAACGGTTTGTATTTTCAAACATTATATATTATATAGTTATGATATTTTTATAAACTACGTAGTTGCTGTTTTGTAGCATTATTAAATACACATTTTCCAATTATTGAATTATTTATCGATTGATTGCCCTTCGTATGATATGTTTCTTTTTCGAATAAATATGGAAATGGTTGGATTCCAGTATTAGACGAGGTTGGAACATGAACTTTATATAAATCGCTAGATGAAGAAGGAATATAAGTAGAATTTATAGCACCATGTTGTAGTCCAAAAAACTGATTTTTCAAAGAAGATTCTACATTTATGTTTCGAAAATATCCATCTGCAGGTGCCGACTTAGTAATTGGACTAAATATTTTTGAGTTATCATATTCTACATATTTACGTATTGGTACAGGAGGGCGTTTGAGTATTTCTTTGCTAATAGAGGGAGTTATTGGAAATAGTAAATGACGAGTATCAACTGGTCTTGGATCAAAAACTGGACATAAAGGTACATCAGTTATTATCATTCTTTCATATATTCGTTTGTCTATTTCATCCGTTCTTTCAAATTGTCCATAATATAATGGTTCTGAGTAATCCGAATTAATAATTGTATCATTTGAATGTAGATATGAATCGACTGAAGGAATATCTGGTAATAATATACGACTCTTACTTTGAAAAATTGATGTCATTCTAATAAATATTTATATATTATGTATTATATAAATATTTCATAATTAATTATGACATCTTTTCGACCCTTTCGTTTAGTTCACGAAGAAGATGAAAATAATGTACAGTATACTGTAGAAAATGATATAATAGATGATATAAGTGATGATGAGTTGTATTATCAAATCAGAAGTATATTCAATTATGAATACGAATTTTTGAATAGTGATAAAGAAAATAAAAAATATTATATAGGTTCACATATTGTAATCAAGTCAGCTGATTCATCTTTGAACGACCCATATGATATGTTATTAAATTGTTGTGTTTCACCTTCTATTTTCTTTGAATATTCATTATGGACAGTTAAAACATATTTATATGAATTTTCAATTATATACAAAAACACTCATCTATTAAATAATAATATTGAGATTATGCAACTATTCATAAATGAAGAAGACGGAACTTATAATGTTATATTGAAAACGGTTTGGTTGAAAATTTTTCAAAGAAAATGGAGAAAATGGAATGAAGAGAAAAAAAAAATAATAAGACAACGTTCTAAATTATCTTCTTTGTTTTATTTTGAGATCAACGGAAGGTGGCCTGTATCTTCTTAAGTTATCTTATGCTTCTTTGAAAATATTTATCAATAAATATAACTGAAAATAAGTGGAAAATAAATATACTATTTCGACTATTTTTCATTGAATTAGAATTTAATATAGAGTATAATGACTAAGATTTCGAACGGCAGAAAATAAATTGCCTTCTTTAGTTGATATAGAATTACCATAACAAAAATCTACAAACCCTCCCTGATCATTTGGAATGGTGGTCGAAGCAGTTGAGTAAAATGGACGTAAAGATTGTTCAAAGTCTAATTTATCATTCAGATTTTTGAATAACTTGTCGGCAATATTTGGTTGACCCGGATTTTGTTCTTGAATTAATTCTTTTGCTTTTTGTAAAACATTGTCACTTACTATTTCATTAGAGATAGGAGGAGCACCTTTTCGAGTAGGATTATATTCTATATCTGGAATTAAAACATTACTAAAAGGATTTTCTTTAGTTGGTGTTTCAAACACTTCGTCATATGTTGGTACTTCACCATTTTCACTCAAATAAACTTGTGTTGGATTTTCATATCCTTCTAAAAGCCGTCTTTTTGCTGTTTCGTTTTTGTTATTATTTGTATAAACATATATTGAAAATATAGTGATACCTGTAACAATAAATATCCAAATATTACGTGTAATTATAAATAATAAAATAGATACAAGTAATACGACACGTGTTATTGTATTTATTTTTTGATAATATGACATACTAGGAGTAGGGTAAAATTCAAATATGTAGTCTTTATCAAATAATATATTTGGATTATTTACCCATAAAGGAGGTTCTGATGTGTCACTCTTTTCATTTGATGTTTCTTTTGATGTTTTTTTAAGAAAATTTGAATCATCCATTGGTTTATTTTTATTTACTATTGAAGGTAATGACATATATATAAAATTGATTATTTTTTTTTCAATTTTATAATGTATTATTCACCTTAAGTTATTGGATATAATCTATTTTTACCAAGCTATCTGATAGAACAATGGCGTTATCAATGGTTCGTAATTTGCGTGATAAGTTTTGTGAAAATATTAGTTATTTACCAGATGATGTAAAAATGAAAATATATAAAGAATATTTTGAACCTAAAATCAAAGAATCCCAGTTAAAATGTCTTTTACTAAAATGTAATTCTTTCAGCAATCAGAAAATTATATACACATTAAATGTAAAACTAATGAAATATTCTATTGAAAATGAAAATGTCTTGAACTATTTATTGAAAAAAGATATTATATTTAAAGAAGTATATGACCAATTTGTAAATGATACTTTAATGTTTAAACTTATCACCGATAAGTATGAGAAATTCTTTATGACTTGGTTTTTCCGTTTATATCATTAACCGTTTATTCTTTTCCGATATCATAGATTTATTGTATATAACTCCTTATTTACACACTTATAAATATAAAAATCTTTGTTTTGTACATATAAAAATTTAATAATGGTATTTTTAGTAAACCATTTTTTATTCCAGATATAATATAAACATTTTTTAATTATCACATTTTTTAATTATCAAATATTTTTGTATTATATAATGAATAAAAATAAGTCAAAAATAGATGAAAAATGTGATAACCCTTTATGTGATAAAGGTATGAATTTTGAAGAATGTGAGTTGGCTATTCTACGTAATGCGGTTGATATAAATGAAAAAGCACAAGATGAATTACAAAAACAACAACAATTAAATATTACAGAATTGAGTGTTATTTTTAATATTTTAGAAGGTTTTATTTCTCGTAAAAAATTATTACTATATGGTGGTTTTGCTATTAATGCTGTATTACCTCAATATGATAAATTTTATGATACAAAACACGATATACCCGATTATGATTTTTATTCACCGAATGCGTTAGAAGATGCGGTTGAATTAGCCGATTTATTCTTTGAAAAAGGATATATGGATGTTGAAGCAAAAGCCGGTGTTCATTATGGGACATATAAAATATATGTCAATTTCAATAGTGTAGCAGATATTACATTAATAGATAAAACAATTTTCGATAATCTCCAAAAAGAAGCTATTATTATCAATAAAATACATTTTTGTCCAGTTAATTTTTTAAGAAGAAATATATACAAAGAATTATCTCAACCCTATGGAGATATTACCCGTTGGGAAAAAATATTTAAACGTCTTAATAAATTAAATAAAAATTTTCCATTGAATAATCCATATAAATGCGAAGAGGTTGATTTTCAAAGAAAAATGGATTCAAGTAATTTGGAAAAAAATGAACTTATATATAATACTTTGCGTGATACATTTATTCATATTGGTGCTGTTTTTTTTGGTGGTTATGCTTGTAGTCTCTATTCTCAATATATGCCTATTGAGAGTCGCAAGATAATTGAAAAAATACCTGATTTCGATATATTATATGAAGATTTAGAAAAAGGAACCCAAATAGCAAAAGAAAAACTTAATATGGCTGGTATTTATGATGTTCAAATAATAAAATATGATGAAATTGGTGAAATTATACCAAAACATTATGAAATACGTGTAGGTAAAGATACAGTTGCTTTCATATATGAAGCTGTTAACTGTTACAGTTTTAATACTATTACTATAAAAGGACGTGAGATAAAAGTTGCTTCTATTGATACTATATTATTATTTTATTTTTCATTTTATTATTCCAGTAAACCTTATTATTATAAAGACCGTATTCTTTGTATGATAGATATATTGTATAAAGTAGAACAAGAAAATCGTTTGAATCAAAAAGGAATATTAAAACGGTTCAATGCGTCTTGTATCGGAAAAGTAATAAACTTAATTTCAATAAAAAAAATTAAAACTGATAAATTTATAGAATTGAAAAATAAAAAGAAAACACGGGAGTATCATTCTTGGTTTTTAAAATATAATCCTGAAAAAAGAGAAAAACTCCCATTCATTAAAAAAAATAAACGGTTTTCTTTGAAAAGAGTACCTCTATATACTAAAAAATATACATACAAACGTAAACATCGCGTCATGCCAAAAAATTTAGAATGGATACGTAAACAACAACGCCAAAGAAAAAGTGTCAATAATAATCTGTTAAAACTTTTGAAAATATAAGTATTTGAATACTACGTTGAGACAACTATTTATATACACCCACGCACATGTAAAACGGCACAAAATTGTTAAAAAATAAATGAATATCAAATTATAAAGAATCCATTTATTTCCAATATATTTATTGTATGTAACCACAACAAATATATACATTAAAGATAAATATTCTAACTATGTAGTAATCATGGATAATGCGGTTATACACAAATCAAAGCGTATTAAAGAATTGATAGAAGCAACTGGAAATGATTTGCTTTATAGTTTGCCGTATCACCCTGAAACAAACTCAATCGAAGAATTCTTCAGCCAATTGAAACATTATATCAAACAAGAAAGTCCGGATGAATATGATGAAATTGTTAGGGTGATTGATGATACAATAAAGAATAAAATTAAGAAGTCCCACCTACAAAATTACCTGAAACATAGTTATAGAATTTATAACTCATAACCCCGTTTTGTCCCATTTTTCTTTTCGGTCGGTGTAATTATTTTTTTGATGAGTTCATCTCATTTCAAAACTTCAAGAGTCTAAAAAATTGATTTCAATATAAAACTATATCTAAATTATTATCAAATATAGATAATTTTTACGTTTATTTTAAATATATTAACTTTAACGATGAGTTCCAAACACAACAGTATTTGTGACATAGATAACGAATGGATGTTGTTTTTATCTAAACAAACTGATGTGTTGGAATTTGCGAATGAAACACAGAAAGATGAGATTTCTTTCGAAAATACTGAAAAATTAGTATTGAATCAAAGAACAAATGAATCCCCAAAACCACAAATAAATAAAAAGAAAATACGCAATGAAACCGAAATATATAATGATAGAGAAAATTCAAGTAAATCAAAAACTACACAGTCCGTTATGCCTTTTGAATTAATTATATCAACTAAAACTAAAGTTCTTTTCTTAAATAAACCAGTTGACATATTTTCTATATTTTGGAAAATACCGATTATCGAATATTGGAAACCGGAAAAAGGAGTCATAAAAAAACAAATAAAAATCGTTTCAAAAACAAAAGAAGAATTAGAAGAATACAAATCAAAATTAGTAAACCTTAATTATTATCAAGAACATATCATCAAACAAATTGATAACCCAACTTCTCGAAGTATTAAATTTAAAGATGAAAGAAAAATAACAATTGGAATATCTAAAAAAGATATAACTATTCAAAGAAATCGTGTTAAAAATGCTTTTTATAATTGTATGGCTATAATTATTCGGTTCAAGTTTATGGGTGTTTTCAAAGAAATACACGTCAAAATATTCAATACTGGAAAAATGGAAATACCCGGTATTGTTGACTACTCAATGTTAGAATATGTAAAATCAATGATTTTAGAAATATTACAAAAAACCGAAACAGATGAAACAACAACCGTTTTAAATAATGAGTCACTCGTCGGAGAAAAAACGATACCAGATATCGAAAATAAAATCAACCCGTTTTCTTTCATTGATAACTTTAAAGAAGAACATGTATTAGTAAATTCTAATTTCAATTGTGGTTATTTTATTAATCGCGAAAAGCTATATAATGTGTTAATAAGCCCTAAATATAATTTAGAATCATCATATGATCCGTGTAATTATTCTGGTGTTAAATGTCGTTATTATTTCAATAATGATATAGGTTTGGATATTGAAAAACAAAATGGTGTCATAATGGACGAAGATAGACAGATGAAATTATCTGTATTGATGGAATGTAAAAAATATACCGAAGTATCATTGATGTTGTTTCGAACGGGGAGTTGTATAATTGTTGGAAATTGTAGTGAAAAAATATTACGATTTATTTTTGAATTTATAAAAAAAATTCTTATTAAAGAATATGAAAACATCTGTTTCAATACAGAAATTCCTCAAATAAAAAATAAATCATTCAAACTTATTAAAAAAAACATATCAAAAGATATTTAGGAATTTATTTATATTAATAATTCTTTTATAAAAAAGTTCGTATAGATTTTCTAATAATTTTGTTTATTTAATATAAATTTCCTTTATAATGAGTTCATCAAACGTAGCAACAACATCGAATACAAAAACAAATAATACACAAACTACAGAATCCACAAAAAATGGATATAGAATACCCGATAATACTACATTACAACACGCATGTAATATGTCTATTACACACGATAAACCTATTCTACTCGACTATTGGACTGCTTCATTAGATAAAACCGCACTAATAGGTGTAAAAGAAGATGATGGTGAAAAATTGTTAGTGAAAAGTGCTGAAGAATATACTAGTCCAATCGTAAAAATATTCAAAGTAAGTAATGAATATATAGTCGTTACTGAAAATTCTATATATATCGTAGATGTAAACATACCTACTAAACGTATTTCTACATAAGTTGACTATATTTTTTACTTATATTTCAATGACTTTATATCCATAAAATATTTTATTTTTACAAAATATTTTGAAATGATTTTTTTGTATATTCATATAATCGATATATTACAATATATTGGTTATTAACTCTTTTTTATCATTATCTAAAGATGACGGAAAAATAATTGTATAGTCAATCATTAAATTACCGATATTCCCATCCCGTTTTATCCCTAGATTAGAAATAGCAACTTTTTGTCCTGGTAACACAATATTTGTATTTTTTATACAGTAACTAGAACCATTAATATGTTTTATATTAAATGAAAACCCACATAATGCCTCTTTCAAAGAAATTTCTTTTTTTATAATCAAGTTTAATCCTTGACGTTCAAATAATAACTCGTGTGGATTCGTATCGTCTTTCTTTATAGTGATAAAAACTTTTACATCTCCTTTTGTTCCATTTGCCGTTTCGTTTCCTTTTTCGCGTATTATAATAACTTCATTATTATCGATTCCTTCGGGAATAGTAACATATACCGTTTCTATGTTACGTATTTGTTTACCATTGACTATGTCTAATTTGTTAATTTGAATTGGTATTATACAACCATTATATGATTGAGTCATTGTAATTTCTGTATTTACAACTATTGGCAATGGTTTATTGAGCTGTTGATGAATATGATTATTGAAAAATTCTGGATTAATACCTCCTCCTCTACCAATTCCAAAAACTGTCTCGAATATATTATCTATATTTGCGAAATCTATATGTTCGCCACCACTACCAAAATTTGTATGAAAAAACATTTGATTGGGATTATCATTATTTCCATTTGGAGTTCCAAAAGATGAAAACTCAAAGATATTGCCTTTGTTAGATAACTGGTTATCATATCTACGACGTGCTTCTTTATCTCCTAATGTTTCGTATGCTGTATTAATTTCACGAATCTTCTCGGTTGCTTCTGGTGAAGTATTACGGTCAGGATGGTATAACAGTGAAAGACGACGATATGCTTTTTTTATTTCATCTTCTGTTGAATTTTTGTCTATTTCTAATATTTCATAATATGTTTTATTTTTTTGCGAATGTGGTGAAAACATTATATATATTCAGTTTGTGTTATTCTTTATATTATATAACACAATAAATCAAATACATATTTTCAATAGTTTCTTCTAAAAATTATCTATACAATTTTATTATTTAAAGCACTGAATAATTCCGGATTATAAACTAATTTTCCGGTTGGTTTGTAGTTATCGATCGGTGTAAATTGAATAGAAGAACTATTACCACGTTTTTTTTCATCTTTCAAATTATTACTACCATTAGTATTAAATAATTTGGAGTTACTTTCTTCCAAATCGTTTCCTTTTTCTTTTTCTACTAGATTTTTTGTTGATATTATTTGTCCTTTTTCATCAATTTGTTTACCAGTTTTCTTTTTTATTTCATCTCTAACATATGCAGGTATCCATTGTTCCCAAGAAATAAATAAAGTATTCGGATGGATGTATTTAGCATAGAAACCATTATCCACTATTTTACCCACAATGTATGCTATACAATCACTTTGGTTATAAGTCGGTTCTCCAAAAATAAATTCTGGAATAACAAACCAAATATATTTTTCACTTATTTTGTTTCTTGCGGTTAATTTGATTCTATTATGTATTCGATTGAGTATTTTATTAAAAATAGAAAGTTGTTTCAAATCACGTTTAAAATTTTTATCATATAAATCATCTATATTCAACTTTCCAACTGCCTCTTCATCGTTTAATAATAAAATACTCGACATTATTATTATATAATATATTTTTGATAAATAAAGTGATATTACTACTAGAAAAAAAAGCTATATAAATGAAAATAAAAATCGTAAAATTCAAAGAAGGTATATAAATAATCCGTGTTTCACATATACAAATGTGTATTTTGTATGGAATCTAAATATTTACTCTAAATCAAAATATTTCAAAGAGGGAGGTGGATAAAATAATTATTTTTTTCATTTTACATTCATGTTTTTGTATTTTATATGGTTATTTCAAACAATAATTCATTTGTTTTTTCTAACTTTTTTTGTTACATTTTTGATATTCTTTTTTACTTTTTCAATTTTTTTTAAACTTTTATTTGTATTTTTACCTCCGAATTTTGAAAAGTTGTCGGTATTTGAAGAGTTATTACGTTGAGTAACTCTTTTAAACATATTACCAAGAGCATTTGTAGTATTAACTACTTTACTATAAGTTCTTCTTTCAATACCACAATAATAATCATCAAAATCTAACGTTGGTACAAATATAGATTGTTTTTGATTGGAAGATTTTTCAATTGATTTATTGAAATATTTTATTATATTACTACCAATATTTTGAATATTAGTTTGTTTAGAAGAACTTTTTATAAAAAATGTAATTTTTTGTGTATCACTATTATCAAAATAGTTATCAAATAAAGTTATCATAGTATAAAAACGCATATATTTCTTTTTTTTGTAGTAATTTACTTTTATGATTTCGTTTTTGTATGCGTTATCAAAGTTCGTGATAATATTAATTAACCAATCGCGTAATTTATTTAATAATATCGTTCCATATGTTTCAGATTCGTTTTTATCTTCGTTTTCATCTTCGTTTTCATCTTCGTTTTTATTTACATTTTTGGTTTGTTTATCATCGTTTACATTTTTGATTTGTTTTTTATCTTTTATACTATTAAATTTTAAATAATCAAAGAATCCGAAATTAAAAATTTCATCTCTCATTTTATTCTGTTTAAAATACATATTAACGTAATTCAAAACGTTTTCATTATCTGTAGTTGATACAAATAGTTTGACATCTTTTAGATTATCAAAATTTTTATATAAATTTTTAGCTTCATATACTCTAATGATAAATATTTTTTTACATTTTTCTTCATCTTTATAACGTTTAGCACTATTGCTACTTTTATTTATATAAACTTGGGAAATACAAAATAAATATTTACCATCATAGAATCTGATTATTCTACGCATACTATTTAATTTTTTTGAAATATGAGGATTGAACATTCTATCCCGTTTTTTTGTTAAATCACGGTAACCAGTCATAATATTACTGTCTAATTTATCGTATTTGAAATAAGTTTTTTTTGTTATATCAAATTGATTGATAAAATCTTTATAATAAATTTGAAAATACAACCTATAAGGTTTTAAATAATAATTACCTTTAGTTTCGTCACTTTTATCTTTGTCTACTGTTTTATATATACTTGTTGTTCTTGAATTTTTTTCTTCTGCTTTACTTTTATGGTTTCTATACCATAAAAAATCTATATTTATTAATGAATATGTCAAGACGCTAGTTATTGTATAATGCGGATTGTTATCTATTTTAATTTTAATTTCATAATTTTCATTATAGTGTTCACCTAGATTATCAAATTTAATTGGTTCTCTAATATTATATATACTTAATAACTTATTCTCGACTTGTCCTATTAAAACTTTTATCGATTCGTTTATCGTTTTCTGTATTTCTTCATTTATTTTTTGGTTTTTTTCCTGACCTTCGGGTTGAATAATTTTATTGACTGCTTCAAATATAGCGGTGTTTATTTTATCATCATTTATTAGTTCTTTAAATTTTGTTTTATATATATCACTGAACGTTGATTTATTTGAGTTTACAATAAAAATGAGTTCAGAAACGAAAGAAGCAATTATTTTTTGCTTCATTTCATTCGTAATATCAGTGGGGTTTCCACCCTTCATTCCACTAACATTTTCATTTGTTTCCTGATTACTATTAATAGTATTTTTTTCTTTGACTTCTTCATCAATTATATCTTTAATTTTATTCGTTAAATTTTTAACAAAAGTTTCATCAAATTTAGAGACTAAACCGTTAAATAATGTTATTTGGAGTTGTTCAATAATTTCGTCTTTGTGAACATTATTTCCCAACTGTTTTTTTACTTCATCAGTAAGTATTCTATTAAATATATCTTTATCACTACGTATAATATCTTTGAGTAGCATACAAAATTCTTCAAATAATTTTTTTTCGATATCTTCTTTTGATAGTTTACTTGATGGTTCGGATGTTTCGATATCAAAATTATTACCTGTTGAGTTTAAACTACTAACACTATTATTGGTATTTTCAGATGTGTTTGTAACTGCGTTTGTAACTGCGTTTGTAACTGCGTTTGTAACTGCGTTTTCAGCCTTTTCTTTAACTGCTGTTATAGCCTTTTCTTTAACTGCTTCTATAGTGTTTTTTCCAAATGCTTTTAACATATAAGCCATGATATTTTAAATTTCGAATATATATACATTTAGATTTAGACCTTTAGACCTTTAGATGTGTAAACACATCAACATTTAAAATGATACACTCAATATAACTTTTATCTATTTATCATATCAAGTATAAAAGGGTTGATTATAAGTTATCTGTCATTAATCATTACTTAAAACATGAAAACAACTATAGTAATACTTGTAAGATATTTGATTGTAATAAATCTTCACTTAAAAGATGAATACATAAATTTCAAGGTCTGTCTATTTCAATAAGTGTGATTTTTGATTTAATATTCTTCTAAAAACAACGAAAATTCAATTTACGAGTGGTTATAAATTCATCAATAAGATAAATCTAAAATATGGCATTTATTATTTTGTTACTTTGATTCAAAATAAGTAATTATCATATTCAATATTTTGAATTATATATAAAGAAGAAAATTGATTATTCTATTTAATAGAATCATAAAATAAAGTATTTGTAAGAGAACCTAAACATATCTACACAGACATATAAAGAAGTCTTAATAAAATTATATAATGGATGAATTTCAATCATCCACTAATTCAAAGAAAACGAAAAAAAATAAAAATGCTAATAAAATACCGCTTGAATATAACAGTTCTGTCGATGTCCATGTCGATGTCTCTGTCGATGTCCATGTCGATTCTTCCATTTCTTTAAAAAATATAGCAGGATTAATAACACCTAATTTTAAGAATTCTAAAACTAGAAAAAATAAAAAAGTGATACCACCAGACGAAAAAAAAAAGTTATGGGAAATGTTCGAATTAAAGTCATCTTCTGAAATCGATTTATCTACTACGGATAAAACAGATACTGAATGTGAAGAAATAAATAGTAAAAATATCGAACCTATACCCCAAAACGATATTGAAGTAGATAAAATAACAATTTTGAATGTTTCGAAAACTCCAGTCGTATCTTTTCGAAACATACCTGTTACAAACACTAATAATGACGAAATGTATAAAATACGACATCTTTGTCATAAATGCGATTCAGTGCTTTTGATCATGGAAGATGGTACTCCTACATGTGTAAACCCGGAGTGTGGCATTATTTATACCGATATTATCGACTATTCACCGGAGTGGAAATTTTATAATTCGAATGATAATAAACATGGAGTAGATACAACCCGTTGTGGAAACCCTATAAACCCTTTATTGGTGGAATCTTCGTTCGGATGTAAAATTTTATGTAATGGAAATTCTTCATTTGAAATGAAACGTATTCGTAAATGGACTGAATGGACTTCAACACCACATCGTGAAAAATCACTATATGAAGAATTTCAATTTATATCGACTATGGCACATAATTCTGGTATTCCAAAAATCTTTATTGACTGTGCTATGGCAATACATAAAGATATTTCTGAACAAAAAATGTTTAGAGGAATGAATCGTGACGGAATAAAAGCGGCATCAATTTATATAAGTTGTAAATTAAACGGGTGTCCACGAACCGCACACGAAATAGCTGAAATATTCAAGCTTGATAAACAGAGCACGACATTAGGTTGTAGTAATGCCATAAAAATACTGAACAATGTTGAAAGAAGTGTTGAATTTTCAAATAAAAGTGAATTTAAAACAACTACTGCCAGTTCTTTTATAGAAAGATATTGTTGTAAATTAGGTATTACACAAGAACTCACTCTTTTAGCTAAATTTATTGCTATAAAAACCGAACAAACTGAATTATTATGTGATAATACACCTCAATCTTCCGCAGCGGGAATTATACAGTTTATTATTCAAACTTTTCAGTTAGGAATTACGAAATCAAATATCAAATCAGTCTGTGGAGTTAGTGAAGTTACGATTTGTAAATGTAGCAAAAAAATGGAATCTATCAAAGACCAGTTGATACCACAAACGATGCTAAAAAAATACGGTGTATTATAAATATCTATTATTTCATTTTAATTGGTTAAAATTTTGTGTATTTTATTTTCTTTGTATATTTTTTATTGATATACATATCATTAAATATACGGATAGTGTCAACTTTATATTTGGACATGATAATTTTGTTCCATTTATCTGAAAACGATACTTTACATTATTTCATCATTTATATTTAGGAACTGATGAATAAAGAAAATATATATTAGAACGAATATATAAACGTAATATTTTTTCTCTTTTTTAATCAAAATATATTTTATATGAGTTACACAAATAATATTTATTACAATATATTGGACGAGCAACCTATCGAAAAACCTATCGAGCAATCTCTCGAACAACCTATCGATAGACCTATCGAGCAATCTGTCGAGCAATCTGTCGAGCAATCTGTCGAGCAATCTGTCGAGCAATCTGTCGAACAATCTGTCGAACAATCTGCCGAACAACCTATCGAGAGACCTATTGAGCAACCTATCGAGCAATCTGTCGAACAATCCGCCGAGCAACCTGCCGAACAACCTATCGAGAGACCTATCGAGCAATCTCCTGAACAACCATCTATTCAAGAGACAAATAATTTTGAAATTATAAAAAATAACCAGGATATTGATATATATAACTTGATTTATACGGCAAATATCACATCATATGACATACCAGTCGTAGTTTTTATAGTTCCATATCGTGATAGAGAAAGAGAAAAAAAAGTATTTAGTGAAAGAATGAAAATAATAATGGAAGATTATCCGTTAGGTTATTATAAAATATATTACATTCAACAAAATTTTGAAAAACCATTCAATCGTGGTGCAATGAAAAATATAGGTTTTCTTATGATAAAAAATAAATATCCGAATGATTATAAAAATATTACTTTAGTTTTTAACGATGTAGATACGACACCAAAATATAAAACAACTATAACTAATTATTCGACAAAACACGGTATCGTTAAACATTATTATGGTTATACATATGTATTAGGTGGTATTGTTTCGATTACCGGTTTAGATTTTGAAAATATAAATGGGTTTCCCAACTATTATGCGTGGGGATTTGAAGATAATGAATTAAATGAACGTGTAAAAAAACATAATTTAATAATTGATCGGAGTGTTTTTTATCCGATTAGTGATAATGTGAATATATCACAAATAAAACAGTCTTCAAATAGAGTTGTAAATAGTGGTGAATTTGACCGTTTTTTACGTAAAGTCGATGAAGGAATAAATACTATATATGATTTATTTTATAATATTGATGAAGTAACCGGAATCGTTGATGTTAAAAAATTTACAACAAAACACGATGTAAATATAAGTTTGAATAAAAATTTCAATGTTGCTTCTGGTAATAAATATCCTTTTATAACTGGATATTCTGCTAAAAAAAGATGTAAATTAAATTTAATTTTATGAGTAAGATTATAAATGACAATGTTATATAATGAATATTATAGTTATATTACACCGACCAAAAAGAAAAATGGGACAAACCTCTTACAAAAAAATAAAAAATCACCCATTTCACTTTCCAATAGCGTAAAAGCACCCCGAAGGGCATTAGGATATTTGACAATACCAACTTTTTACGGTTGATATGGTTACCCTATTTTATTTGAATTTATATTCACGCCTATACTTCTCTGGTCTTTCTCCAGTTTCCATATAGCATTTGAATACCTTTTTAATATTTTTGCATCCATTCTGATGATACAATAAAGAATAAAATTAAGAAGTCCCACCTACAAAATTACCTGAAACATAGTTATAGAATTTATAACTCATAACCCCGTTTTGTCCCATTTTTCTTTTCGGTCGGTGTAATAAAAAATAATACTTTCTCATGACGACACATAAAACATAAGTTACAAATATTAGTATAATAAAAAAAGGTTAAAGAATTGATATATCATTTTTCTATATACAATGTATAAAGAACCAATTATACCTAAAATTATTCATCAAATGTGGATAGGTTCAAGACCACCACCTCTCAACCTCATGAATACATGGAAAGAAAAGAATCCAGATTATCAATATATTTTTTGGAATGAACAAGAAATTACGAATCAAAATATGGTTTTTGAATGTAAAGATAAAATAAATTTAATGAAAGAAATAAATGGTAAAGTCGATATTATGCGTTGGGAAATTCTTTTAAAATATGGTGGAATTTTTATCGATGCTGATTCAGTATGTATTGAACCTCTAGATAATGAATTTGTATTTCATCCTGGCAATCCTTATCCTGGAACTAATAATCAATTATTTGATAGTTTTTCGTCATTTGAAAATGAAAATTGCCGTAAAGGATTATTATCTACAGTAATGATGGGATTCCCTCCTCAACATTCTTTATGTCGTGATATAGTAAACTATATATTACATTCACCGTCTATAGATGACTCAATTCAGTTTAGACGTGCTTGGTATAGTGTCGGTCCTGGACTTTTGACGCAATTTATGGATACCGGTAAATATCCAACTGTTTTTATATACCCTAGTTATTATTTTGTACCGAATCATTTTGCTAATGAAGAATATAGGGGACATAAAAAGGTTTACGCACATCAATATTGGGGAACTGGAGTAGACTGTTATGATTCTATATATACGGTTACGACACCGGATAATCTTAAACCACTTACGGATACAAAAGATGAGTGGTTTAGTGTGTTAATACCATCATACAATACAAAACGTAAATATATAAAAGAATGTTTGAATTCAATTGCTGAACAAATTGGTCATTTTGGTATTGAAGTAGTATGGGTCAATGACGGTTCAACAAATGAAAAAAGTATTGAATTAGAAGAAGAACTGTCTTATTTTCAAAGAACAACACGTTTTACTAAAGTCAAATATCATAAAATATTTTCAAACATAGGAACATATGAGGCCCTTTCTATTGGTGTTAATATGTGTTCTCATTCTTTGATTATTCGTGTTGATTCTGATGATTTAATAGTTCCGCATTGTATTTTACATCAATCAAATTTTATGAAAATGAATCCATCGGCAAAATTGTCATCTGCGGGAGTTAAATATTTATACGAAGATAAAACAAAAACAATAACAGATAAAACACCTTCCTTTATATTTCAACCAGTAATTACAAAAGAAGATTATATGAAAACATTTTCCACGAATATCATGAGTCATACTACGATGTGTTTTTACAAAGAAAATATTCTAGCTGTCGGGAATTATAATAAAATGGTTTATCATAAAACATATGCTGAAAATTTTGCCCTAATATTGCGGTTCCTCAATGAATATGGTGCTGTCTATAATATACAAGAAATATTGGGATATTATAGAATTCATACAGAACAAATATCTAATACAATAACAAATGAAAACAAACTTGAAATTACTAATAATATTATAAACGAAAATTTTGATAACTACGAAAATAATATTTATTTTGAAGACCAAGAAATTATAATAGCACGTTATAATGAAGATTTAAGTTGGATTGATGAATCGCCTTTTAATAGACATCCTATTATTATATATAATAAAGGTGATGAAATTGATATTAAAAATAAAAAAATAAAAAAAATTGTTAATTTACCAAACATAGGGCGAGAAACACATACATTTTTATACCACATTATTGAAAACTATGATAATTTAAGTGATGTTACAATATTTTTAGTGGGTTCAATTAAATCACCTAATAAATATGAACGTTCAGTAAAAATGATAGAAACGGTTGAAAAAACAAATAAAACATATTTATCATGTGTTGAACATGATATAGAAGAAATCAAAAAACATTATGATTTTAAATTAGATAGTTATAGAATAACTGATGAAAATAATTTTAAAAAAAATAATAACGATAAATTAGAACCTAGTAGTATACGCCCATTCGGTAAATGGTTTGAACATGTATTTGTAAATGAAGAAAAAAATAATTGTTTAGTTCTTAACTCAATATTAAGTGTTTCAAGAAAAAATATATTACAAAAACCAAAATCATATTATGAAAATATATTAAACCAAGTAAGTACAGGTGAAAACCTAGAAACTGTGCATTATGTAGAAAGGTCTTGGTATGCTATTTTTTATCCGTATGATGATGCTAATTTTAATAATAACGAATTAACCGAAAATGTCGAAAATGTCGAAACGTTGAATAAAACAATATGGATTTTATGGTTTCAAGGTTGGGAAAATGCACCTTTTTTACAAAAAGAAGTAGCAAGTTCGTGGAAAAGACATAATCCAGATTGGAAAATTCAATATTTAGATATGAATAATTTAAGTTTATTTATTAACGATATAGACTACATGTATGATACAAATAAAAATATTTCATATCAAGCAAAAAGTGATATAGTACGTTTATCATTATTAAAAAATTATGGTGGAGTATGGGTGGATTCAACAGTTTTATGTATGGAACCATTGGATAATTGGGTATACAAATGTATAAAACCATCTGGATTTTGGATGTACCACTGTAATGGTGCTGGAATGAATATAAAGGACGGTCCATGTAGTTGGTTTATGGTTTCTGTAAAAGGTTCTTATATAATAACAAAATGGAAAGAATCATGTGATAATTTTTGGAAAATTAACAATATGACTGAAAATTACTTTTGGATGGATGAGTTATTTAAAAATTTATTTGAAAATGATGATAAATTTAAAAATAGTTGGAATAACGTCCCATATATATCTGCTCAAGAATTTGGAAGCAGTCATTCATTAGTAAATAAAGTTTTTGAAAATGATGAAAAATTAAAAAATAAATTTAAAGAATCTCCTCCATATGTATTAAAGTTTTGGAAAGATAATAGTAAAACATTAGAGTTTTGTGAATTAGACAAAAATTGCTTAAATTCAAACGGATATTATGCGTTACAATTATCAAGAAATAATTTGTTAATCGGCTAATTAAACACATATCCACATAAACGATATAATTTGTTATATGCTATTTGTGCGGATAAAGTGGTTGATTGAAAATTATATCCAGAAAGAAAAGGTGGTGTGAAAATAATAGACATATTAATTTTTTACGATGAATTTATACATTCCAAATATAAGAAAATATCAAGGGCACAATAGAGAAAATACCAAAGAACTATTATAGAAACATATTAGAAAGAGCATATAATAGAAAAGAAAAGTATATAATTAAACACAATAAAAGTCGTAAAAACACAAAGAAGAAGTATAAATAATGGGTGTTTTTTGTCTTATTTTTTCTTTTTCGATGGTATAATTAGAGGTTAATTATCTATTGACTTTATAGGTTATAATTGGAGTGTAAAGATAAAAATATTGAAACGATGAGTAAAATTTATGGATAACTATAAATTTTACAAATAATAGAGGTATCTAGATAAACATTTTTATACAAGAATCATAAATTTGTAATATTTTTACATATAGTTCATTGATATTTAACCATTTTAGATACCTCAAATAATATATATAGTATGTTAAATAATATTGTAAGTTAAATTTGTATAATACAATTATTGTTGGTATAATTGTTCCATTAAGAATAATATTATATAACTTTAATTTATAAGTATAACCAAAATATTATGCAAAATAGTATTGAACATGATAATAGACCGGGTACTCCTGCTATTGAATCGATTGAAGATGATGATAGTCAACCGAATAATAGACAAAGTAGAATTAGTTATACAAATAATGAAGGACAACGTTGTATAAATATTGCCAATAATTTAAAGAGTGTTGTAGAATTTTTGTATAAAAAAAATGAAGAACAACGTTGTATAAATATTGCCATAAATTTAAAGAATATCGTAGAATTTTTGTATAAAAAAAATGAAGAACAACGTTGTATAAATATTGCCAATAATTTAAAGAGTGTTGTAGAATTTTTGTATAAAAAAAATGAAGAACAACGTTGTATAAATATTGCCATAAATTTAAAGAATATCGTAGAATTTTTAAAAAAAATTCATGATAAAGAATCAAGTCAGGTAAGCACAAACGAAAAAACTAATACAGTTGAAAATAAATCAGCAGAAGAAAATATGGCTTCATCACAACCGGATAGTAAAGAAAAAAAAAACAGTGGTTCGAATGAACAATGTGATTTAATAATTACAGCGGATGGTTCATCTAGTTGTTCAAATATAGTCGATAATAGTAATAATATATTTAGTTATTCAAATGAATTACTCTAACTAAATGCCTTTGATCAAGAATTAAAAACACATTCTGGTTTCCATTTTAATATATCGATATTATTTATTTTATTTGTTGTAATAATTGGAAATAAATCTTCGCCGTAAATATCTCTCAATAAACACCATTCAAATAATCCACCATAGTATATATAGACTTGAGTAAAACCAAATTTCAATAACTGATTGTATTTTATTTCAACTGTTTGATCTGTAGAATTTTTACCATATATCAATATCTTATATTTCATCATTTTCCCTGAATCAATTATTTCATTTATTTTTTGTTCTTCTATTTCGAGTTTCACTGTTTGATATATTAAAAATTCTTGTTCATTTTTTGGTAGAGTATTAATTATCAGAAAATTATTCGGATATTTTATAGCAGTTAAGATATCGTCAAAACCTATTTTTTTTATAGATGTAACTTTTGTAAAAGGCAATAAAAAATTCATATAAAGTTAAATATAATAAACATATATTATTTAGTATATGTCTGAAAACGATAGAAAATACCCTACTATATGTTTGAATATGATTGTAAAGAACGAATCACATATTATCGAACGAGCTTTAAATTCGGTTGTAAATTTGATAGATACATTTTGTATAGTAGATACTGGTTCAACCGATAATACTATAGAGTTAATTAATGATTTTTTCAAAGAAAAAAAAATATTCGGAAAAATAGTAAGTGAACCATTTATAAATTTTGCCTATAATAGAACACATGCTATTAAAGAAGCCGGAACAATGGCTGATTATTTATTATTTATTGATGCTGATATGATTTTTACATATAAACTCACAAAAGAAGAAATAAAAAATCGTTTAATTAAATATGATGTCCTACATGTATATCAAGGAACGCCCGATTTTTACTATAAAAATGTACGTTTTGCTAAAATACAAGATAATTTGAAATATGTTACTCCTACACATGAATATTTTAAATCCCCACCGGATTCTACATATGGTTTATTTGAAAGAAATGAAATATTTATTAATGATAAAGGAGATGGAGGTAGTAAACAAAATAAATCAAAACGTGATATAGAATTATTATCACGAGAATTAGAATCATTAAATGAAGGAGAAGAAAATAGAGACCGTTGTTTTTTTTATTTGGCGAATTCTTATAGTGAAATAGGAGAATATGAGAAGGCGATTGAATTTTATAAAAAACGTGTTGACTGCGGTGGTTGGATAGAAGAAATATGGCAAAGTCTATACAAAATAGGGATTATTTATAATAAAAAAGGAGAATATGAAAAAGCCGTTTATTATTGGATGGAAGCATTTGAAAAATACCCTGAACGTATAGAAAACCTATATAGAATAATAAATTATTATCGTGAAAGAGAACATTATCATATAGCATATGTGTACTGGTATTTAGCAAATGAACTAAGGAACCGTTATATTAATTGGGGAAATTATTTATTTTTGGAGAATGATATATATGAATATTTATTAGATTATGAATATTCTATATTGGGTTATTATGTGTTATGTGACAAAGAAAAACTTTCACAGACTATAATGAAGGTCATATCTCACCCTTCTGCTGAAATATTTATAGATATATCTTTGAAAAATTATAAATATTATGTTATGGGTATCCGTTCATCAAGCTCTATAGATGAATCATTAGAAATATCAAAAAAAGAACTTTTATATTCGATTGGCAAATCTTTAATGAAAGATGAAAGAGACTATGTTTCAAGCACTCCTTCAATTGTTATGTTAGATAAAAAAATTGCTATATGTGTTAGATTTGTCAATTATTCAATTAACGAAAAAGGAGAATATATAAATAAAAAAAATATTACTAGTAAAAATATTTTAGCGTTAATTGATATAACTAACGATGATGAATGGAAAATAGAATTCGAAGAAATATTGAAATATGATGAATCAATCGATAATTTATATATTGGTTTAGAAGATGTGAGATTATTTACGAAAGAAAATAAGTTACTATATAATGCTAACCGTGGATTAAGTAATGAAATGATGAGTGTAGAGCACGGTATAATAGAAATAATGGATAAACAAGCAAAAACGACTCATTCTGGTATATTAAAAATATTACCAGATAACATTGTAAAAAAAAGAAATATAGAAAAAAACTGGGTGTTATTTGAAGATGAAAAAGGGAATACAAAATGTGTATATAGCTGGAATCCACTAGTTATTGGTAATATAAATACTGAATATTCTATATTTGAACTTGATAGAGTCGATTATTCAAATAATTCAGAATATAATAAAAATATACCTATATTTTTTGAAAGAGTACGTGGAAGCTCAAATGGTGTATTGATTCCATCAACAAATGAAATATGGTTTCTCTGTCATATAGTAAGTTATGAAGAAAAACGCCGTTATTATCATTTGTTCGTTGTATTAGATCGAACAACACAAACTATAATAAAGTACACGCGTCTTTTTACATTTGATAAAAATGATGTGGAATATTCAACTGGTTTTGTTTATTTCAAAGAAACTGATAAGTTTTTGATAGGATTTAGTATAATGGATAGGACGAGTGATTATATTATTATAACGAAAAAATATATTGACTCTTTGATGATAGATAATAAAAATAACCAACTTCTTTAGGAATTTACCAATTATAATCTAAAATAACTGTTATTTGTATATGTCTGGTGGAATTTTTCCGGGTCATCCTTTTCATTTCAATATAAAATGTATCATATTTACAATTTTTATAGCAGGAGGTTATTGGTTTTTGCCACCTAAAAAATGGTATATATTAATATTCCTTTTATGGATACCATATATTTCTTTGGCATGGTATGATTATTCTTATGATTGTAGAGACAAAATGCAACCTACTATATTTCCATTTGGTAGATGGATATTTCTCCCATTTAAACCAAACGGTTATAAAGATCAATTCAATAAAATGTCACCAGAAGAAATACAAACTATGGATTATGTCGACCATTTAACAGCATGGACGATATTGATTATAGCAATAGCTTTTATTAGTCGGTCATTTTTCAAACATAAATAACACGAACATAATTTAGTTTGATTTTAGTTTCATTCATTTTCTTTGTAGTTGAGAAAAAAATTTTATTTTACATAAATCTTGTATCTTCAAATGTATATTATAAATTATTGAGATATAAAAACTATCTATAATAAAATTATATTCATAGGTAAAGATTGTTCCAATAAATGTATGTATATATATTACCATGTATTAATAAAAATATATACAAACACATACAAATAGAGTATTCAGATGATAAACCAGACATTTATATTTCTCAATCTCTTTCAAATTATTTGAATGAAGCAAAATCTCAAATAAATGGTAAAGAATCGAAATGGGATGTATTCAAAAAATATACAAATACATATGAGTATATACATTCAGTTATACCAAATAAAAATAGTGGTGTTTCTAAATATAACCCTATATCCCGTTCATATTTCAAAATGGTAGAGTTAATAGATGAGTTTAACTTTCATCTCGATACGCCATTTGCGGTGAAGACTTTTCATTTAGCAGAGGGTCCAGGCGGGTTTATAGAAGCAGTCATCAATCATCGAAAAAACAAAAAAACATTAAAGAGGTTAGATGAAGAAGATTCATATGTCGGTATGACATTATTAAAAAATCAAAAAATACAAACTGAATCTGGATTATATTGTAAAAATGAAAAAAATAATGATTATGTAAATAACAAAATAGATATAGAAACTCCACCTAATTGGAAAAAAATCCAATGTTTTTTAAAAGAAAATATAAATATTGTTATTGAAAAAGGTGCGGACAGTACAGGTAATATCCTCTCATTGAGTAATTTAATAAAGATAAATGAAATATATGGTAATTCGATAGACTTCGTTACAGCAGATGGTGGGTTCGATTTTTCTAGTGATTTCAGTAACCAAGAATTAAATATGACGAGATTGATATATGGACAAATAGTATATGCTCTTTGTATTCAAAAAAAAGGTGGTTCATTTATATTAAAAATATTTGATTGTTTCATGAAATCAACAGTTGAAATGTTACTATTATTATGTTCTGTATATGACAGTGTATATATAACAAAACCACATACGAGTCGAATGGCTAATAGTGAAAAGTATATTGTATGTAAAGGTTTCAATCATTCAATAATTCAATTATATCCATATTTGTTTTTTTCATTCAAAGAAATGTTAGAAACAGCAAATGAATCTAAATATATATCTGGATTTTTCAGTAAATCGATACCACAATATTTTCTACAAAAATTAGAAAAAATTAATATTTTGTTGGGTGAAAAACAACTGGAAAACATTGAACAAACTCTTGTATTAATGAATAAATATGAGTTTATATATGATAATTTAATTATACAAAATCAAACAAATTGGCGTAAAACAATACCAGTATCTAGTCACACGGACGAAGATATCGATAATGAAAATAATAATTATTATTTATTTTCGAGTAAATGGAAAAAATATAAGAGTAATAATTGTGAATATAACTCTATAAGAAAATATAATAATAATGAAGAAATAGATTCTTTAGTAAGTTTAAATATATCAAAATGTATTAACTGGTGTATAAAACATAATTTACCAATTACTAACTGTTAATTATTAAGTACATACAGATTGTTGTATTTCTCTATATGTATATACTATATATATTATATCTATGTTAAGTGATTATAAATTCAATAATGTTTCGCGTATTGGTCAGGATGGTGTAGATATGACTACTCGTAATATAGAAAATACCCGTTATAGTTCATACAATACTGCTAGTTTTTTTAGTGATAAAATTACCAATTCACAAATAGATTTTATTTCACAACAACCTACTATGAACATATATGGTTCTGCTCTAGGTGTAGGAATAGGTGGTAGTTTGATAGATGCAGATTCTCGTGTTATTATTCAAACCACACAAGAAAGACCCTATGAAAAATTACAATTATTTTCACGTCCATTTGTTACAGTTCCTTATTTAGGACGTGGTTCGGTTTGTCCAATTTTAGAGAGTCATTTACAACAAGGCGAACCTATACATGATAAAAAATCTGTCAGCACTATTATGGATAAAAGTTTCTTTGATTATACACAATATCCTTTAGACGAACAAATGAAAGAAAGAGTGGGAGATAGTAAAAATATTGTTCAAGAAAGTGCATTAAATGGTTGGGTAAGGGGGGGAGTTGATACACGAAATATAAATGATCCTGTTAATAAATAGTATTGGTATATTTGAATAATCCTCATTCTATAATCTAAATATTTAGAATATATTTAGTGGTTTTATTACATTTAATGAAAAAAGTAATTCGTTAAATATATAATATTAATATTATATATAATGTCTAATTTTAAACCCGCAAAAGTAGGTGGAAATTCAAACGTAGTAAGAGGTGGAAATACGGATTTATCAAAAAATGCTAGTCTTTATGGCGGTCGTATGAATGTGAAATTTCCAAAAAATGCTAGTCTTTATGGCGGTCGTCATCATTATAGAAATAGAATGACGCGTAATGGTCGAGGAATGCAACGCGGTAAAACGATGAAACATAACAGTCGAGGAAGACGACATTCTCGTTCATATAAAAAAAATAATTTTTTTAGTTGGTAAATATTTATGAATCTATAAAAAAAAACAAACAAAAAACAAAGAAAAAATAACATAAAAGAAATAATATAATTTTTATATTATGTCTTCTAACTCAGTTCAGAGAGAAATATTGAAGTATCCAAATAATATAAAAATACAATATAGTAATGATATCGAATATAGACAATCATTGCGTCAATTATTCGAAATGAATTTTCAAACGGAATTATTGGATAATAGTTCTATTATGGATCCGGTTTCTTTAGACGAGTCTAACTACGATGAAAAAATGACAAAAAAATGGATGGACTGGATAAGTCTTCAAACTAAAGAATGTTACGAAATAAATGAATTATATAAAATAGCGGCTGCTACGATGATTTCATTAGACCGCGAAACCGGTTTAGCCGTTTTATTTTCATTTGATTATTTTAGTGATTTTCATAAAGTATTATCTCTTTTTTTTGAAAATCCAAATAGAGATTTAGAAATGTATCCAGAATATGAACGTTTGTGGGAACGTCTATCAAAAAAATAAGTCGATTTCATATATATGACATCTACTAGAAATAAAAACAATCAAGGCAATTTTAACTTGGAATTTAATGATAATAAATTGTATTTTCATACAGTTGTAAACGATTCAAAAATATACAAAAATAATTATTTACCCGGAGAAGGACTTTTAGTAGGTGCGTTCCCTCTTAATATTATGGCAAATAATCAAGCAGATATAGAATCATCATTATTTGGTATTGGTTCTACGAATTTGATAGAACCTAAACCAACTACTATAAATTTAGGAGATTTACGACGATTAGACTCTTTGAATATATCTCGTAAAATGCCTTTAGTAATACCCGAACCGTTAGTTGTTACAAATTCTTATAATTATTAACTAATTGAATCATTTTAACCTGTTCATAACATCATTATATTAGATTATAGTAAATTATAGTAAATTATAGTAGATTACAATTCATATAGTTATTATATCATTAGTTTTTCATAAAATTGATTATATTTTTTATAATTTAAATATGTGATACGTTTAACACGAACATATAATGTCCGCATCAACCAAGCTAACGCTTATTGCTAATCCAAAGACTTTTGCTGAGAGGGAGAACAACAAAGCTTATTACCAACAAAAGTTCTTCTCTAAAGGTCAAAAAGAAGCATTGAAAGAGAAGAAACGTAAAGAAGAAATCGCACGTAATGAAATCGCAAAACGCCAAGAATTCAGTGAATGTGGTGGGTTATGTGGAAGAAATTTAACTGGCAAATCCAGTAAAAAAACAGAATGGGAATACAAAAAAGAAAGTTTGAAGATTTCTCTCGGAAAAACTAATGTTACTACTGAAGAACATGAACCAGAGATAGCAGTTGTTGTTTCTGAACCTTCTAATGTTTCTACCACTAATATACAACTTCTTACTGAAGTACTGGTTGATTCTTGGGAAGAACTGTGTTAAAAATCGTATCATATATTGACTTATTTGACCGTGAATTTTGTTTACCTTAATTGTTTACTTTAACTGTTTATCTTAATTATTATAATTTTAATCAATTCTTTTTTTTATATAAATAAGTTACATATATAAAGAAAAAATCGAAGATATCGTTCACATTCGATATTAACAATATTAGTATCATATAGTTGGTACTATAAATATCAAAAAAATGAAAATAATATTTTTTACAATATATTATTCATTCAAAATCGATTTGAAAATATTTGAATAATACAGTTATATATATGTTGAATAAAATGAATAAAAATAAAATTAAAAAAATATTTGTAGTTTTTATTCTATTTTTGAGTTTTTTTATAATATTTTTTTTAGTAAATAATATTTTTATAATTTCAAAGAATAGAGTAAAACCACAAGAGTCATTCGATGATAATTCATTTTCAAAACAATGGGTTATTTTATTAACAACATGTGTCACACCATTCAATGCTACTGATAAAGATGCTGAAGATAGAAAAGAATTGTATAAAAAACAAATACAGAATTGGTTAGAACATACGAATATTCCTATTTTTGTAGTTGAAAGTTCGAAAAACACGAGTATTTTTGAGAATCTAAATTTAGATAACAATGACAAATTAACTTATTATACATTAACCGCAAATAATACATACGGAAGTAGTTATGGAGAAATGACAAGTATAAAGTATGCTCTCGAATTTATGAAAGAAAATAGTTATTATAATGAAGCAAATTATATCTTGAAAGTTACTGGAAGATATTTTTTAAATGATATAGAAAATGTATTAAATAATTTAGAAAAAGGTGGGGACATTTATTTACAAAAACGTAGAATTAATGAATGGCAAAATAGTGAATACTATGGTATGAAAAAAGATTTATTCGAGAACTTTGTCGATGGATATGATATGAACGTAAAAGAATTAGTTGAGACTTATTTATATAAATATTCTTTGAATAAAAATTATATGGTTATCCCGCCCTTTGAAAATGATATTCCTAGAGGTGGTGACAAACTGATACTAAACCCGTTATAATATTATTATTTGTATTCTTATATTTATAGAGTTATATATATTTTTTATATGATTTCCATTTATAATAATAAAATTTCCATTTATAATAATAAATATAACCATACAATATATAATGCCAAAGAACACGCGTAAAAATTACAAATACAAGAATGTTGAGAATTTAGAAAGAACTTTCATAAGTTTAGAAAATTGGAGAACTCATGTTTTCGAATCATTAGGTTGGATGGTTTTGGCGAAAGAAAAAGGTTATGTCGATAAATTAGTTGAATATAAAAATTCTATTCAAAGATTGAAAAACGCAATTGAACTAAAAATTTCTAAAATAAAAAGCTTAGACAAAAAACGTGATTTAGAAATTATGCATAGCACAATATGCTGTTTAGAAGAACATTGTAAAAACTATTTATAACTAATAAAAACGGTTGAATCGTTTATCATACATCACATATGATAAATTGATATGATTAACTATATATTCATATATCTAAAAAATATTTTATATCTATAGTTAACTATGGAATATAACGGAATAGTTCATTCTCATATATAGTTGCTTCAAATTTTTCTTTATAACCTTCAACTATAACAGTATTACCATTATACAACTCATTACAACCATTTTCATTCATACAGTTACGTCCTTCTTTGTAAATTGGTAATTTTGTATTTACGACTCCTGTATTTGAAATAGTATAATATTGAAATTTATCTCTACCATTCATTATACGTCTACCCATTAATGGGAGTATTTTTGCTTCTTTTGCTTCTTTTGCTTCTTTTTCTTCTTTTGCTTCTTTTTCATCATCAAATTTTAGTTTACTTGTCAATATACCTATTTGTGTAAACTCTGGATTATAACCGCGTGTTCGTATATTTATTTCACGATTACGAATAGTAGGAGTTCCGTCTAATGGAAAAAACATACCGTCGTTTTTGAGTGGTGGTGAATAAATATCATTAAATCTAGAAGGTTTTTCACCAATTTCGATAATAGTATTTCTATCTGTCGTTGGTTTTAACAGATAATTATTATTTGACAATAAAATAATATATAATACTAAACAAATAATTATAAATAACAATATTGGTATAAAAAAATAATAGTTGAAAGATAGATATTGTTCATTTATTCCTATATTTTTTATTTCGACTATTTTCTTTGCCATATATAGTATAAATTGGTATAAAGATTCAATATATAATATGATATACAGTTCATCGTTTCAAAATGAGTAGTAAAGACATGGTGACACAAACAATTGAAAAAGTATTCAAAAAATCTGTCACTAGTTATGAACAAACGGATTCCGAAATTGAATTATTCAATAGTGATTATAGTTATTACGATGAAGAAGATTTAGATTTTTCTTTGAAAGAAACATTTACATTATTAAATAATGAATTGAAAAGATTAGAAAAGAAAATTATTATAACGCAGCTCACACAAAAACATTGTAATGATAATGAAGATATATGGTTAGATGATGAGTATTTACAATTATTAGAATCGGATTTGTTGTATTATAAAGATAAATATGAGTGTGTAAAATCCGCATTATTAAATGTTGTATTTAAAATGAAAGGAAGTCAGAATATTGAAAAAGACCAGTCTGTAAAAATAACTGAAGAAACTGTAAATACGAATACGGTTTCTACACGAAATAATAATGAAGAAAAAGACTCACAAGAAGAGATAACATCAATACAGAAATTTATTAATTATTTTATATGAATTGATTAGAATACAAGATAGTAGTCATTTATAATAGCTATTTTCTGCGAGGTGTAAACACATGAACATATAAAATATGACAAAATATGACAAAATAATATTAAGAGATTAATTTTTGTCGTTTACAACTCTCTACATTTATAATCTCCATTATTTATACTTCTTCTTTGAGTTTTTACGAGTTTTATTGTGTTTATTTATACAAATTTATTTTTTATTATATGTACATTCTAATATCTACATATAATAGTTCTTTCACAAGCAACTTCATGCTTATATAATTTTATATATAAACTCTCTGGTGATGTATATTAGATTCGAATATGATATTATAAAGAATCAATCCATTCTTTTACAATGTGATAATCATTTGAATTTTTATTTTTACATATTTCAATTTTATTTTCAACAGAATCTATTGAACCAGAACCGAAAAATAAAAAACCATCGACATGTCGGTTATTTGTTGAAAAAATATATTTGTTGTGTAAAATATCGATCTTAATAACTTTCGATGTATTTATAATCATATTAGTCAGTTTAATAAATTTTATCATTTTACATATACATGTATTCTGATATAATGTTTATGTAGTTTCTTTGATGTTCTCATAATATTTTTTACTAAACTTAATATTTAATTTATTTTCGTCGATAGTTATTATTTTTACTTTCTTTGAATTATGTTTCACATGAACTTAATTTACGAATAATTATATTACCTTCTTTTGCTAATTCTTCTATTAATTCATTATTATTGTAATCATCTAAATATATAATTTCTTTGATACCTGAAGAAATTATTGTTTTGAAACACTGAAAACATGGATAATGTGTGATATATATACTACCATTTATAACTGAGATACCTTTTTTAGCACAGTAAGAAATAGCATTTATTTCACTATGAACAGTAAATTGTTCATGTCCATCAATAACTTTTGAAATATGTTTGAACCCTGATATAAATCCATTATATCCAATTGATATAACACGATTATCAATTACGATCACACTACCTACTTGTAATCTTTTACAAGGAGAACGTAAAGAAGAAATAATAGCAATAGACATAAAATATTCGTCCCATTCAATTCTTGATATTCCTCTCGTTGTTTCTTTGATTTCCTTGAGTCTTTGAATCATAATTATGTAGATACACTATACGTAAATCTATATTTTATATAAATTTTAACCACAAATATATTAAGAGTAAGTGTTTTATTTATGAATTCAATTGTGAGTGTAAGTTTTCCAATGGTGATTTTATTTCAGTCGCTACTAAATTATTAATAATATCTAACTTACGCATTGATTCCGTCATATTTTTTGTTTTATCATCTTGTAGTCCCATAAACAAATAATCTGAATGTGGAGATTCTTCGTTCTTTTTAATTTCTTTATAAATAGTATTAATATTCCCAACTATTCTTTTAACAGTCTCAGTTTCTTTTATCAATTCAATATCACGGGAAACGTGTTCTGTAATCATAGAAACCGCAGTATATATAATATTTCGTCTTTTCTTTGAAACAGAAGTAGTATATTTAATTATAAATAAATCTAAAAGAGCATACAATATATTATTTATGAATTCATCTGTTTCTGTTTTTCCATAATAAAAAATAGCGTCCCACAATAGCCATATAATATCCATCTGATACTTAGCTTCAACATTATAATTTCTTCTTTGACAATAACAAGGTTTTTTCTGTGTTTTACATATAGTATCAAACTCTATAATCCATTCAATCCAATAACAAGCGGTTAGTGTATTTTTTGAATGACTTGAAATAGCATATGAAAATTCATTTATAGCAATGAAAATTTCTTTAGGGTCTTTTGGTTCGAAAAACGGTTCTATATATTGTACATTAGGTGCTTTCAATCTTTCACTCATTTGAGTTATATCAAATTCTTCAGCACGTTTGATTTTGATAGATTCAATACTATGTTTTTTATTTGAAATTGTAAGCACTACTATTATTTCCGCAAAAAGACGACGTATTTTTTCATTATTTCTCAGTTGTAACATATTCGTAAAGATACTTTGATTAACAATATTACTGAAAATAGTATATCTATTTTGTAAATAAACCGCTAATTTTGGGTTAGCAAGATGAATATATTTACTATAATAAGTTAGAATGATTTCCCATAAATCGAGAAAATGTCCAGAACATATTAACTCAGCAGACCAATAACAAGATTGTTCTATCTTTGAACGTGAAAGACTTTCCAATAATTCATTTTTTACCTGTGTTTTTTTATATTTTGAAAAAGTAATACATTTGAAATCTTCACGAACATCATTGATATATGAAAGGTCTACTACTTGATTCGGATCTAATACATCTTCGTCCATTTAATATATATACCTTTTTATATAATCCATTTTTTACATTCTTTTCTATACTATAAAAATTATCTAGACTCTTTATCGTTTTCACTCTTTTATATGGAGTGCTTTATATATTCAATTTGATTCTCGTTTTTAACTAAAAACTTTTTTGTATTTTCTATAACTTAATCTATATTTTAAAAAATAAAAAAAGGTGTAAAATCTTCGAAAATGAAAAATTTATGTAAAAAATTGATTGATAGTAAAAAATAAAACTATATAAACAATAACCATCTATTTAATACAATTTATCATATCAATTTGAATTTAAAATTATCAAATATGACTTCTAATACTTCTAATTTGAATTTGGAAAGTCAAAAAAAGATTATTTCGAAAAGAATGATTAAGAATCCGAATTCAAAGAAATCGAAAATGAAAGAAATTCCAGAAAAAATACCATTTTCCGAAAATGAAGAAGATAGTGAATTTGAGAAAATGCTAGAAAAGTCACCCGAATTTGTTTCAATGAAAAATATGGTAAACGAAACAACAGAAAAAACCATCAAAGAAATGTTGAAACAAACGACAGATGGTAATAATCCGAATATTCTCTCACATGATGGAGTATTAGACCATCTAGGAGATTATATTGAAGAACCGTTTCAAATATTAGAATCTTATTTTCGTGGTCAGTATCTAGAACGTCTCGTAAGACATCAAATAGAATCTTATAATCATTTTATCAATTATCAAATTCAAAGAACAATACAAATGTTCAATCCACTTATTGTACGTTCAGAAAATGACTATGTAGAACAACAAGACAAGTATATGTTAGAAATTCAAATTAATTTCATCAATTTCAAAATGTATTCGCCTCAAATATACGAAAACAATGGTGCTACAAAGACTATGTTTCCACAAGAAGCAAAACTCCGTAACTTTACATATGCTTCCGCGATGGTGGTTGATATACAAATTCAATATATCATTCGTAACACAACGTCTATGGATAATCCTAGAATTATAACAAAAACTCTATCAAAAATTAATATTGGAAAAATGCCTATTATGTTGAAATCTAGTATATGTGTCCTCACACAATCTAAATATTTAGACCCGCGTATGATCGGAGAATGCCCAATGGATTGTGGTGGTTATTTCATCATCAAGGGTTCTGAAAAAATTGTCTTGGGACAAGAAAGAGCGGCAGAAAATCGTGTTTATTGTTTCTTTGAAAAAAATACGACAAAATGGGATTGGTATGCTGAAGTAAAATCAGTTCCTGATACGAAATGTATTTCTCCCAAACAGATTGAAGTTCTTATATCATCTAAAAATAATGGATTTGGTAAAGGAATATATGTTAACATTCCTAGAATAAAAAAACCAATTGAATTATTTGTCATCTTTCGTGCTATGGGTGTGTTAAGTGATAAATCTATATGTCAATATATTTTATTAGATGTAGACCACGAAAGCAATGAAGAGTTACTTAAACTTCTCCAAGCATCTATAATTGATGGAAATAAATATATGACGAAAGAAGAAGCACTACAACATATAACAGCATATGTAGCATACACACCAATAAATATGGAACGTGAAAAAGGACAAATAAAAAAACGCGAGTTTGCTATTGAAGTTATTGAAAATGATCTTTTTCCACACTGTAAAACACATTTACAGAAACTTTATTATTTGGGTTATATGGTAAAGAAATTACTTCAAACATCTATTGGTCTTTTTCCAACCGATGATCGTGACTCATATGTAAACAAACGGGTTGAGCTCACAGGAACATTATTAAACAATCTTTTCCGTAATTATTTTAACAAATTGGTAAAAGAAATGCAAAAACAAATTATACGCGAAATAAATAACGGTTCATGGCGTTCAATGGATGATTTTGAAAATATCATTAATATGACAAATATTTACAAAATAATGAAATCAACGACAATTGAAAATAGTATTAATAGAGCTTTGGCAACTGGTGATTTCAGTATAAAACAATCAAATAGTTCAAAAGTAGGTGTAGCACAAGTATTGAATCGAATGACATATATGGCTTCATTAAGTCATCTTAGACGAATAAATACACCGTTAGAAAATAGTGGCGAGTTGATAGCTCCACGAAAATTACATAATACAACTTGGGGATATTTGTGTATTACTGGAGATACAGATATATTATTATCAAATTGTATAGATTCTAAAAAAATGCGTAACATCAAAGACGGTGACAAGGTAAATACAGTCAACCGTAAATCGCTCCAAGATGAACCATCATATATTCATTCATATTTTAGTAAAATGCCCGACAAGTTATTTGAAATTACAACTATAAGTGGTAGAAAAATCAAAGCAACGGCAGAACACCCGTTTCTAGTAAATACCGATATCGAAAAATATAAAATGATAAAACTAGAAAATTTGAAAATTGGAGACAAAGTAGTCATACGTCATATGACAAAACATATAGCAGATGAAAATCGAACTGTGGTATGTATAAATAATTCAAATGAAAATAATAATCCATATATAACAGAGTTAATAAATAAAAAATTAATTGGTTGTGAAATACCTATAGATAAGTTGAAAATCATTGCTAGATTATTGGGCGTCTTGAAATCTTCCAATGAGTTGTATGCTAGTGATAATATAGATATTTCACAAATTATCGATGATATACAAAAGCTAGGATTCGAAAGTCCTCCTATAAGACGAGAAACACGTCTATATGAAAAGAAATTGAGAACTGTATTCAAACTAGATAAAACAGGTGCGTTTGGTCATTTCTTAGATATTATGAGTTGTGACAAAATAGGAATACCGAGCTGGTTGATGAACGCAGAACAATCCATCAAACGCGAATTTCTTTCATCGTTTCAAGGTAGTATCGGTTCAAACATTTGTGTTTTAAAACTAAAAAATACAAATATATTTACGATGACGCAAGAATTAGAAAAAAATAAAACCATGGTTGAACAAATAGTTACTATGTTTCAATCATTTGGTATTGACTGTAAAGTAGTAATTAAAAACATGGAATTTATAACAAATACTGAAAATATTTTGAAAAATTGTGAAGAAATACAGGAAGTTGGATTATATGCTTTTTACGAAAAAACAATAATATCAACTGACCTAAGTAATGAAACGGCATTTTACTATTTACCAAAACCAACTGAAAAATCAAATAGTTGGAGTTGTTTACAAATTCAATTCAACAATCAACTCAACAACTTAATATGGTATTCTGATATTATAAACTACACATATAATAATAAAAAAAGATATGACTCGTCAATCAATATTGAATATATAAAATATATGGAACATTCAAAAGAAAACTATTATGATGATGATTATGATTATGACGAGTTCATATATGAGGTAGAGTGTGAAAATGGTTGTGTTAGTGTTCCATTGGAATCTATAGTAGAAATACCTCCAGAACCAGTATTTGATTTTACAACTATGAACGATAACCACGATTTTGTAGCATCTTCATTTGTGGTTTCTAACTGTGCTATCGAAAGTCCAGAAGGTGCTAGTATTGGTATTGTAAAAAACATAAGTTATATGGCACATATCACAATACCAACGACAAGTACATCTTTATACGATTTGATTCTTCCACAAATTATACAGTTGTCGGAAGATAAACCAACTAATATTTTCTACAAAAAAACAAAGGTGTTTATAAATGGTTGTTGGGTTGGTATTACAGAACAACCAATGGAATTATATAATGAAATAAAAGATAAAAAACATCGTGGGATAATCAATATATATACATCTATCGTATTTGATTTTAAGTTATTAGAAATTAGAATATGTAATGATGGCGGACGTTTTACACGTCCAGTATTACGAGTCAAAAATAACCGTGCTATTCTTACACTTGATATTGTAAAAAAATTAGAAAGAAAAGAAATAGGATGGAACGACCTACTTACAAATTGTCGTATTAATGAGTCAGTATTAGAGTATATAGACGTTGAAGAACAATGTCATTCTATAATTGCTATGAAATCTAAAGACCATTACTTACAAAATGTAAATGCTAAAATCAATTATAACTATTGCGAAATTCATCCAAGCACAATATTCGGTATTCTGGCATCTTGTATCCCATTTCCAGAAAACAATCAAGCTCCACGAAATACATATCAAACTTGTCAAGCAAAACAAGCAATTGGAGTATATGCTCTTAATTTCGATAAACGAATGGATAAAACAGCGCATGTACTGACTTATCCTTCTAAACCACTCGTTGAAACTAGACTCTTGAATTTTATAAAATTAAATAATGTACCGTCTGGACATCAAATACATGTGGCGATAATGACATATACTGGTTATAACCAAGAAGATAGTATATTAATTAACAAAGGTTCTATAGATCGTGGTTTATTTATGGAAACGTTGTTTCATACAGAAAAAGACACAGATGAAAACATTATTCGTGATGAAATTATCCGTTGTAAACCAGACCCCGAAAAAACAAAAGGCGTTAAATTTGGTAATTATGCTAAACTAGACTCGAACGGGTTTGTTCCAGAAAATACTTTTATTCAAAATCGCGATGTCATTATAGCAAAAATCGTTCCAATCAAAGAAAATAGAAATGATCCAACAAAGACAATCAAATATGAAGACCAAAGTAGAATATATAAAACAGATGAAGAAACATACATAGATAAAAATTATACTGGACGTAATGGTGACGGTTATAATCAAGCAAAAGTTCGTTTGAGAACTTTAAGAAAACCCGTTATTGGCGACAAGTTTTCAAGTAAAGCCGGACAAAAATCTACTGTCGGACTCATTGTCGAAGAATGTAATATGCCTTTTACTAAAAATGGACTACGTCCAGATATTATATTGAATCCACACGCAATACCTTCAAGAATGACAATAGCACAGTTGAAAGAAACGTTATTAGGAAAAGTTCTTTTAGAACTTGGCCTTTTCGGTGATGGCACAAGTTTTGGTAATATGTCTATTCGTGCAATTATAAATGAATTACAAAAAGTTGGTTATGAAAGTTACGGTAATGAAATAATGTATGATGGAATGACGGGTGAACAATTAGAAGCTAGTATATTTATCGGTCCAACTTATTATATGAGATTGAAACATATGGTGAATGATAAAGTCCATTCACGTTCAACGGGAGCAGTTACGGGGTTAACACGACAAGCTTGTGAAGGACGTTCAATAAATGGCGGATTACGTGTAGGAGAAATGGAAAAAGACGCATTACTTTCACACGGAATGTCAAATTTCTTAAGAGACCGGTTTTATAATTGTGCCGATAAATTCGAAATATATGTTTGTAACTGTTGCGGATTAAGTTCTATATATAATGACGGTTCCTCAATAAAGAACGGAAATGGAAAAAATAAAAAAGAACGATATGGTAGTGACATGAGTATACATTTATGTAAAACTTGTAATAACACTACGGATTTTTCAAAAGTTCAAATTCCATTTGCTTGTAAATTACTATTTCAAGAATTACAAGCGATAAATGTTGTTCCACGTATCATCACTGAAGGGTGAATAACTTTATTCAAATTGTGGAGTAGTTACAATAGAACATATAAAAAATAGATTATATAAAAAATACTTCATATAAAAATATTTTTTATAACATTGAAAAATATAATGGAAATATAATGAAATATAACAAAACATAATATATAATTGAAAAAATTGTATTATTTGAAATTTTCTATCTATCTTATAAAAAATATCAATAATTATTTATTACAACTACTAAAGAGTTAACATTTTTTGTTTGTGTATATTGTGGTCTATATCCTATATTTCCACTACCTCCACCACAATTATATACTCCACGATTTCTAACACGCGTAAGTGCGTTTCCAGCAGTTGAAAGACAAACAGAATTATTAATCTTATTTATATATGGTTCACGGTTGATGCTTTTTGTTTCTGTCAAACAACGGGTAACATTTTTTCCCGTAACATTACAAAAACATTCACTATCTCTATTTCGAGAACGAACCACAATATAATCGTCAAATTTGCTAGAAAAAGAATTGCATTTCCTATTAACTGTATTTGTTGAATTTCCATCTATAATATCTTTGGAATTGATAACTGTATTTTGTTCTAGAAAGTCTTGTGAACTAATAGTAGGGTCTTTATTTGATATTATAGTTCCTCCAGGTTGTTCTGAAAGATTTCGAATTGTTGCGTTTGATGCTTTTCCTTTTACATTATTTCCTCCCATTTCATTTCTGTATATTTTCAATGGTAGAGAACGAAAAATATTATGTGGGTTAGTCGTTTGTGTTTTTACCATTCCGTTTTTTTTCAATATAGGATAACGTTGATAGAACATATCTGATTTAAAATGAAAAAAAGGTTCTAGATGTGAGTTCGACATCTGATCAAATCTATAAACATTATTTGAAAGAGAAGAAATCATATATTGTTTTTATATAATTTTATACTATTTACTCCGATTCAATATTTATATTAAAGAAACTAATATGTTTAAGACACTTTGTAAATCATTATTTTGAATTATATGAACTATTTGTGGTGATTCGTATAATTCTTTTTTTTCAATTAACCAATTTCTATAATAATTATCACATTCTTTCAAATATTCTATATTGACACCAGTTTTTCCTATTTCACCTTCCCTCGCCCTTTGTTGAATTCTTTGAAAACAAGTTTCAGGTGGAACATCTAAGTATATCGACAAATACAAAGAATAAGGGTTCGATTCATATAATAATTCATAAATTTGTTTTTCAAGTGTATTTATATTTTTATGTTCTTTCAACATTTCAGTAAATACATTATGTCCAGCTTCGATTGAACGTTCGCTAACAATAATACGCACATTTGGATACTTTTCTAAAGTATCTTCAATTAATTTTTTTTGTGTAATAAACACCATTATTTGAAAAGCAAATGACCATTTTTCTGGATTTTCGTAAAATAATTGTATTATATTTTTACCAGTTTCTTTTTCATTCATAGATTCCCATATATCTACTGGTTCTTTTATAAATACTACTTTATTTTCAGCGTCAAAGACTTTTAATTCATCTTTCAATTTATCTATAATTGTTGATTTACCAGCACCAATGTTTCCCTCAATAGATATTATTTTCACGTTCTTGTTAATTGTTGATGACATAATTATAAGTATTATATATGTTTATAATTATGATGAATATTTATTAATCAATTTTCTTGAAAAATAATAGTATCATTTCGAGATATCGTCTTGTCAAAGAAATAATACGTGTATAATAATTTCATATAGAAGTATTCATTAGTAACTAATCCGTGTTTTAGATATAGCATCTGTCAAATGTTTTTCTAATTTTTCTGTAATTTTTGATATTTCATCATCTTGTTTTGGATAGTTGAATAACGGTAAAAATGGTGAAAGTCTATCATTTATATTCATCAATAAAAATGTTATCAATATCCCTCTATGTATAGGATTTTCATATTGAAAATTTTCACTGAAAAAAATATTAAATTCTACATTGAATCCGTAGTTAAATATGACATTCAAAACTTTATCTTTTTCAGTCGTAGTTAATTCTATATTTTTTACAAGTTTATCAACTATATCCTCATCATTTAATTCTTTTTCAACAACGACTTTTATATCTTCTATATCTAATTTATATCCATAAAAATCTAACAAATATTCATATTTATATTCGTTAAGTGCTGTTTTTGCTTTTTTTGCTATTTTTTTATATGCTTCAATTTTTGATTTATTTTTACAAATATGTGTTAAAATAATGTAATGACCCATATTTGTAACTACAATGAGTTCTACTAGATAACGATTTTTTTCACTCTCTTCTGATAATATTTCAGTACAGAGACTCGAACTTTTACTCGTTTCTTTCTTTGTAACATTTTTACGGTTGATGTATTTTTTCTTTGATACTTTTATACCATCATAGTTATTAACTTTATCATAAAATAAATCCGGAAATTCTTGTTTCATTGAATCGAGGATTTTATCTTTTCTTTTTTTAGGAATTGTTTTGTAGTCAAATAAAAAATTTGGTATTATTTCTTCATTTACTAATATAAGTAATATTGTATTGTTTATACCTATGATATCACTATTTGACATATATAATATTATGATATATATTCTTTAATCTATTTTTGGATTCATTAGTAAATAATATTTATCAATTTTTATCAATTTTTACATTATTGCTTCACGTAGTCGATCTCTTGTAAAATTCATAATAGGAAAATTTTTTTTCAAATTATTTTTTGGATGTACAAAACAAGCATTTTTACAATATGTATTTTTCGAATTAGTTAGACAACTAGAATCTACTGCTCCTTGTATTCCAAATTTCCAATTATTCGGTTTGTAACTTACAGATTTATGAGGTATATTTGAAATACTTTTACTTGAAATATTTCCATTAAAAAAACAGTGTTGAATTCCTTGAGCTTGGTTATCATTGAAAAAAGATTTATAAGTCTGTCCAGGCTTGAATTTTCTAGATATTCCTTTTCTAAAATATTGATATTGATTTTGTTGGAACGTTTTTGAACGACTCACTAAATAATCATTTGTAGAAGAATGATATATAGAATCATTATTACGATTTATATTAAATTTTTTTCTATACATACCCGCACTTCTAACCCGTGATTTTGCGTTTGCTTCTGTTGAAATACAAGGACGAATATTATTAAACGAAGAACAAGTTTTTGGATGTTCTGTTTTATTATTGACATAGTTTATATCTAATGTGGTTGAGAGTTGGTTCGAAATATTTGAACTATTAGTTATTAAATACCCGTTTGGAGCATTTATATTATCAAATTTAACCACAGCACGTTGACTTTTTGATATCGAATTTGAATTAGGAGTACCAATTTCTTTACGATACAACTTTTGCGAAAGAGGACGCATTAAAATATTTGGTTTTGTAGAAACAAACTTATTTGAATTTTTCTGTAAAAAAGCAATAATTTGGTTAAATGTTTTGCCTTTCCATTTTATATATGGTTTTTGAAAAGTATCAGTCGAACTATCAAACCCATACTCACCTACACTTTTTAGTAGCGTTCTATCTACTTTAGGATATGGATATACTAAATAACATACATGGCTGTTACTACTATAGTAAAGTTGATGATGTTTTGTAAAATCAAATGCGTTCGAATATATTCCTTGCGGGATATTTGATGTAGTCTTAATATAGTATGGAGATTGACTACTATAATATATAATACATGCAACTACCCAATTTTGAGATCCTATATTTCCAGACGCATGACCTATTATGTAATCAGTATAATTATATATTACTTGAATATTAGTGATAAGCGGAGGCGGGGTGTAATTCCAGTCTTGTGATATAGCATCATTATAATTCTTGTAATAAGATATATGTGGAAATGTCCAACTCATAGTTACTAGATTTATATTTTATTAGAAAATAATATTTTCATTCTTGAATAGTATTTTCTGTTTTTTCATCAATACAAAAATACATGTACGTTATAGTTACGTTATAGTTTACTATAATATTATCTTGTCTATGTATAATATGGATACCTCAGGAAACATGGATACATCAGGAAACATGGATACTTCAGGAAACATGGATACTTCAGGAAACATGGATACTTCAGGAAACATGGATACTTCAGGAAACATGGATACTTCAGGAAACATGGATACTTCAGGAAACATGGAT
>Ga0114962_10000234_pt1 | contig 48472 bp, 46 predicted proteins | sample C_130820_MF_Meta_FD_87017 | JGI IMG/M metagenome (GOLD analysis project Ga0114962, IMG submission 87017) | Freshwater microbial communities from Lake Croche, Canada to study carbon cycling - C_130820_MF_MetaG | ecosystem: Environmental > Aquatic > Freshwater > Lake | place: Lake Croche, Canada... | reverse complement strand
TATTTTAGATAATTTATCTTAGTATGAAAATAGAAACGGTAACTAAACGCGTAAAAAAATACTATCCGAAAGCTAAGTCTTTTAAAGAGTATGGGCAATATTATATCGGTATTCCTGATATAACTGATGATTCTATTATCAATTTATTTGAAGAATATTTAATTGAGAGCACTAATACAGAAGAAGAAGCTTGGAATAAGGCTCTTATATGTTGCAGAACCACCCAAAACTTTAATAGAACCCATCCTGAAAGAATTACTAATGAGGATGAAATTAAGATAGATCGATTAAAAACGAGAGCAACAAAAATACATTCTTCTAGATCAAATAATAAGTCAAAGATATTTATTATTGATTAAGATGAAGATATGAAAAATATAGACTTATCAGGAATAATGGGACCTATTGCTATTAAAAATGGTATGGGTGATAAATATACTTCTAATAAAGATAAACAAGAAGTATTAGATAAGCTATATAATCTTCAAGCTAAACTAGAAAATAAAAATATTGTCTTTGATTTAAAGATTGTTGACGATATTATTACATATATCGAAGACTTTGATAAATCTTTATCATCTGAGACTAAAGAAATTCTTAATTCAATCGCCCTTAAAGTTAATTTTCAATGACACAAACATCTTTAGTATATGACAGCATCTTCCTTAGTGAAGCAGATTATGACTTTTTTAGTAGTTTACCTAATCGCGAAAAACTTTTATTTTTATTTGATTTATGTTTAGAGGTTGAAAATCCTTCGGATATAAATAATGATGAAGATTCAGAGGATTTAGATTATGAAAATGAAGAAGATGATGAAGTTCCTGAGCTATTTTCTAAAAAAATGCTTAAGTTTATAGATGAAAATAGCAAAGATCCAAATTACGTTCATATTGTATTATTGCCTGACATTTTAGTAATTGCAACTAACAATAAATTTTCAATGAATTCCACTAAAAACTTCTTATTTAATGATGGTTATATTTTTTTAACTGCTACGAAAGAGAATTTGTTATTAGATATCGAAATACATGAACTCAAAAAACGATTCAGGCATTTAGAAGTATTTGACTTATTAGAAGTAGTTCATCCGACAAGTTTAAATTAAGCCCGAAAGGGCTTTTTTACTGAAAAATAATTAGGTTATTTGAAATATTATCATTATCTTTAAGTATGATTAGAAACTTAGGATATGCTTGCATTAATATGCACTTGCAAAAAAGTAAAATAACCACGAATCGTGGAATGAAACGCGCTACATTCTTAGCAAAGGGTTTACCTTATGCATCTGAATTAGCACTGAAGAATGTAATTGACCTTGAAAAAGTTATTATTTGGAATGAAGAAAATGACATTAAGTTTTTTCGTATTAGTAGTGATATTTTTCCTTGGTGTAGCGAGTATGAATTTACCCAACTTCCAGATTATCATAAAATAAAAGAAGTTATGGAGAGGATAGCGCATTATGTTCGACTTCATAACCACCGATTATCTGCTCATCCTGGACCGTTTAATTTATTAGCATCTCCTAATGAAGCTGTAGTTAAAAAGACGCTTATAGAGCTTGAAAACCATTCTAAGGTTTTTGATTTATTAGAATTGTCGGAGTCAGTATACAATAAAATTAATATACATATTGGCGCTACATATAATAATAAAGAGCTAGCAGCTAATACTTGGGTGAAAAATATAAGACGTCTTAGCGATGTATGTTTATCTAGATTAACTGTAGAGAATGATGATAGAGAGTCTATGTGGTCTGTTAAAGAATTATACGAAATGGTTCATTCAGAATGTAGCGTCCCTATCGTTTTTGATTATCATCATCATTCTTTTTGCACGGGAGGTCTTTCAGAATTTGAAGCTTTACAGACAGCAACTAGGACTTGGCCATATGATATTATACCTGTAGTACATTATTCTGAAGGTAAGTCAGTTCATCTTAATGATTCTACGATTAGACCTCAAGCTCATAGCGAATTTATTAACGGTCCTGTAGAAACTTACGGTATTAATGTAGATGTTATGATAGAATGTAAGGGTAAAGAGCAAGGACTTTTAAATTTTAGAAAAAGTATTTTGCTAAAAGATTAGGAAATATGGTAAAAATCTATTATAATATGAATAGGGAGACATAAAATATGGAAACTACATTAATTATATATATATTATTATATTATATATTATTAATATAAATACGGCAGTTATAAAACAAAGTAAAAATTTATGAGATATAAACAACAAACACAAACAAAACTGGAAGCAATAAATAACCAGTTATTAACTATCGTAAAAGGGTTAGATACTCGTACGTTAAGTGCTGATGGAGTAATAGATGTTATTCAACAAGTAAGGGCTAAAGTAGAAGGTGTTATTTCTATGATAGAGTTAGAGCCTAATGATTATCAATAAATACATTCTAACGAACGTAATGAGCCTTTTATCAGAAAGTAATATAAAGGTATTGAATATTATTTAGAGATTATTAAAATTAATCTAAACCATAAAATCTTCATTGTTAATTCAGTGAAGATTTTTTTTGTTTAATTGAAAATATTTTATTATATTATATATATGACAGAAAAAAAATATGATCCTTACAAGGAAAATAACATTAATCAATTAGCAGATCAATCATCAATTACAGAAGTATATGAATCAGATTATGATATTAATACTCCAGAGTATTTATTTAAACAAATAGATTATGGATTTAATATAGATGATGAAATAATTTATTTACATGGCCCTATAAAAGGAAATGAAACTTTGTATGGTATAATGACTGCAATTAGAGTATTTACTAAATATAGAACAGAAGAGGAAAAAAATAACCCAGTTACTATTTCTTTAAATTCTCCAGGGGGTGACATTTATGAAATGAATGGAATTATAGATTATATAAATTCTCTATCATTTAAAGTAAATGTTGTTTGTAGAGGTCAAGCAATTTCAGCAGGAGCTTGGATTTTAGCAATGGGAACTGGATTAAGGGCTATGAGTAAATATTCTACTTTAATGTTACATGAAGGTTCTTATTCGATGGAAGATAAATTTCATAACATGAAAACTTCTTTAGAACATTTTAAGCATTTAGAAATGATAGGTTATAAAATGTTAGAAGAAAAAACAGGAATCGAATCTAAGTTTTGGGAAGATAAATGTAAACAAGATTGGTATCTTACCGCAGAAGAAGCTTTAACTTTAAAATTAATAGATAAAATAATATAATATATGGAATTTACAGAAAATGATTTATTGAATAATTGGAATGAATTTATTTCGATTATCGAGACAAATATAGAAGAGCCTAGAAAATCAGCCTTAATAACAATGTACGGAGATTTTCAAAGCGATTTAATGTTTGCACCAGCAGCTAGTAATGAAAATTATCATAACTGCTTTGTAGGAGGTTATATCGACCACGTTATTAGAGTAGTAAAATGCTCAGAAAAATTATATGACACATGGGGAGAAATGGGAGCAAGTTTAGAAGGCTTTACTAAAGAAGAATTAATTTTTTCAGCTATCAATCATGATTTAGGAAAAGCAGGAGCGCCTAAAGAACCTTATTATATACCTAATCCTTCTGATTGGCATCGTAAAAACCAAGGTTCATTATACGAACTTAATGGTAAATTACATTATATGAAAGTGCCAGATAGAAGTTTATATACTTTACAAAAATATGGTATTGAAGTAACAGAATCAGAATATTTAGCAATTAAATTACATGATGGTATGTATTCAGAAGCTAATAAAGGTTATTATATGGCATTTAAACCAGAATTCGGATTAAAAAGTAATCTTACATTTATTTTGCATCATGCAGATCATTTAGCTAGTAGAATAGAGCACGATAATAAACTACCAAAAGATAAAACAATACCAACAACAATAGTTAAATCTAATAAAGCAACTACGGCAGCAGTGTTTACTTCAAGCGAAGCATCTATAGATGATTTATTTAAAGACTTCTTTAAAAAATAACTTATATGATATATACAATATTAACCCTATTACTTTTAACATCTTGGTACATGATATTCAAGTTGTTTATTAAAGTAGAGAAACAAGAAGAAGCTATATTAACTAAGACAGATGATATTTTATTTCTTCAATATCAATTTACGACATTGCTTGAAAAAATGCAAGAGATAGACAGAAAAAAAATGTTTGAGACTGATGATGAAGTTGGAGAAACGTTTGGTATGCTAAAGACAGCAGTTGAAGATGCTAAAGAATTAATACTTAAAATAGAAAAAGAAGATGGAAGTAGTAGTAGATAAAAAACAGTATTTTACTCAAGCAACGGAAGATGCTATATGTAGTTATATTCAATCAACAGACTTTGCAGAGAAGAGTAGAATATATAATGAAAGTATAAAAGCCCCATTTGAAAAGATAGTTGAAAATTGGATTTTTAAATTACAAGCGTGGAAATATACAGAATCATATCAAGAATTATCTAATGATACTATTACTTTTTTAGCTGAAAGATTAGGAAAGTATGTACATGCAAGTGGTAAAGCATTTTCTTATTTCTCAGTTATTGCTAGAAATTATTTAATCTTATTTATTAATAAGAGTCATAAAAAATTAAAGAGTAATGTAGATACAGAAAATATAGATATTGAGCGTAATTTAATAAATGAAGAAGCATACAAGGATTTCGTAGAAGAAACGCATAACTTTGTTGAGGCATTTATAACTTTCGTAGATGCAAATTTACCTATTTTATTTGAATCACAAAAAGAAATGATGGTAGCAGATTCAGTATTAGAGTTATTTAGAACAAGAGATAATATAGAAAATTTTAATAAGAAGGCTTTATATATTTTAATAAGAGAAAGGACCGGATTAAAGACTCAAATAATAACTAAAACAGTCAATAATATTAAGATTATATATGCTATCTTATATAAGAATTATCAAATATATGATTCGATAAGATTAGATCCATATAAAGTTCAAGAATTAATTAGAATACAAAAGACTAAGACTAAGAGATAATTATTTAAAAGATAATTATGGCAAATATAAATGATTCAATCTATGGTAACGTTTCTTTAGCAGATGTATTTAAAGAAATTCATGGAAATCAAAAAGAAAAAAATAAGCAGATAGATAATTTAATTCAGCAACTATCACCATTAGTAAAAAATATTAATGATGCAGCAGTTGTAGTTCCGCTTATAAAAGAATATTTAGATGTAGGAGTTAAGAACGACGAGCAGTTAATTAAAATGACTTCCGTCGTTCAACGACTGTTAGCGACTGACGCTAAACAAAAAGCAGACCAGCCTGCAGATTGGATTTTATCTCCAGATGAATTAAAACAAATTCAAAGCGATTTAAAAGGAATAACACAAATCAATAAAGATATAGAAGAATCTTTATCTAAAACCATTAAATAATGTTTGAATCAGCTGAAGTAATAGAAGTATTTCTAGTAGATACTATACACAATTATTATACTATCAGATTTAAGTATTTAAGTCGTCCTGGCAGTAGCGATGCAAATGCTAGCACCGCAATACCTTTAGATACTCATATAAGGACTATTCCTGTTCCTGGAGAAATAGTATTAATAGTAACAGCAGCTTCAGCATTTGCAGGTAATTTCCGTAAAGAAGGTACTAACTATTATTTATCAACTGTAAATATTCAATCAAGTATTAATTATAATGGAATACCTACTTCTAGCGAAATTACTCGACCAAATAATGTTAGTTATCAAAATTCGTCAAGAGGAGTAGCCACCTCCCCTAATATTTCTACTCCAGAAAGGGCAACAAAAACATTTAAATTATTAGATAGTCAAAATGCTTTACAATTATTTGAAGGTGATGTAGTAATAGAAGGGAGAAGTGGTAATTCAGTTAGATTAAGTTCAACAATAAATAATACATCAAGAGTAACAAAACAACCAACTTGGACATTAGGAGATCCTGGAGATCCTATACTAATTATATCTAACACTAAAAAAAATACATCAACTAAAGATAAAGGATTTAGAATTGAAGATATTAATGAAGATGATTCATCTATTTACTTAACCTCAACCCAAAGAATATCTTTAGTATTGGCAGGTCCATTAGGAACTACTAATATTAAAATAGGTACATTTAGCACAAATTTATCCGGAAAACAAATTGTAATGAGTTCAGATAGAATAGTATTAAATGCTAAAGAAAAAGAAATAGCGCTATCATCTAAAAATGGAATATCAATATCTAGTAAAGGTGGTATAGTTTTAGAATCATCTAACGATATTACTTTAGAAGCATCTACAATTAATTTAGGATTTCCGGCAGCATATTCAGCAGTCAATGGAGAACCCTTAGATAATATTTTAACTCAAATACTTATTGCATTAACTGCAATAGATAAAGTAACTAACGCCCCTGGCACAAGTACACCAGTTATATCTACAGCTCAAACATTGCTTAATTCGGGCTTTCATAAATCTACGAAAGTAAAACTACAGTAATCTTTACTTAGATAGATAATTATAATAAAGAATCAATATGGATACAAGTAAATTCTTTAAGCAATTAAGACAAATTATTAAAGAAGAAGTTCAAGCAGCCGTTCACTCTGAAATGAACTATCTTTATGAAAGCTTAGATAAAGTTTCGTCAAAAACAACTCAAGCACCACAGCGTCAAGCTCAACCAACATTAAATACAGCGAAAAAACCAGTACCTAATACTAAAAAGGAATTGTTTTCTAGTAATCCGTTACTTAATGAAATTTTAAATGAGACTGCTAATTCAGGATTCTCTAATAAAGAATTTCATGGTATTTTAGAAGAAGAATATAATCCAGTTCAAATGAATCATAATGATTATGATGAATGGCCTTCAATGAGAAATATGTCGACGATGTCATCTAGTCCAGTAGTAGCAATACCAAAAACAGATATAGATGGTCGTCCAGTTCAAATAGAAAATTTAGATCCTTCGGTTGAAAAAGCTTTAACAAAGGATTATACCGCATTAATGAAAGCCATTAATGCTAAAAAAGGTAAATAAAGATGGCAAGAATTTTAAGTAAGATTCCTGTAATAGATACTGAAAAAGATGTCGCAGTAGGTATTAAATTACCACTTAATAACGCTAGTAAAGGGTTATTTGAACTATCTTACAGTACTGAAGATCAGGCAGTATCTAACTTAAAAAACCTTTTGCTAACAAGTAAAGGAGAGCGAAGATATTTACCGACATTTGGAACAGGTATAATGAATTTATTATTTGATCCAAATACAACAGAGGTAGGCGAAAATTTAAAAGATGAAATAAGTTCTGCCATTTCTTTTTGGATGCCATATATTATAATAAATAACATAGATATAAAACAAAAAATAGACTCGTTAGGTGCTCAAGCAGAACACGGATTATCAGTAACTATTAATTTTAGAGTTTCAAATCAAGGCGCTAATCAAACTATCGTGTTAGATATTAATCAATCAGGAACTATAGCTATATTATAATGTTAAATAACAATACAAAAAAAGATATAAAGTATATTAATAAGGACTTTAGCAATTTTAGACAATCTCTTATAGAGTTTGCTAAGAGCTATTTCCCTAATACATATAATGATTTCAACGAAACTTCACCAGGTATGATGTTTATTGAAATGGCGTCGTATGTTGGCGATGTTCTTTCATATTATACAGATAATCAATTAAAAGAAAGTTTATTATCTTACGCAACTGAAAGATCTAATTTATTACAATTAGCCCAAGAAAGAGGATATAAACCAAAAAATACAGTACCTGCAACAGTTGAATTAGAAGTATTTCAATTATTGCCAGCAATTCAGTCAGGGTCAACTTATTATCCAGATTGGAATTATTCTTTATCTGTAAATCAAGAAATGATTATTAGCGCTACTAATTCAAATGTTCAATTTAGAACAATTGATCCTGTAGTTTATACTTCTAGTTCAATAGCATTAGCAGGAGCAGATGCATTATCAGTTTATCAAGTAGATAATAATAACAATCCAGTATATTATTTATTAAAGAAAAAAGCTAGAGCAGTAGCTGGAACAATTCAATCTCAAACATTTACTTTTGGTACTCCTAAAAGATATGATAAGATTATTTTAAATGAAACTAATATTATAGAGATATTAGATGTAGTAGATTCAGATAACAATAAATGGTATGAAGTTCCTTATTTAGCCCAAGATACAATTTTTGATGAAGTTAAGAATGATCAATATTCAAATATAGATTATACTAAATCGACGGGGGTATCTCCTTATTTATTAAAGTTAAAGAAAGTATCTAGGAGATTTGAGACTAGAGTAAATGCTGATAATACAATTACTTTACAATTTGGAGCAGGGGTTTCAACTTCAGCAGATGAGGAATTAATTCCAAATCCAGATTTAGTAGGTAGTTCGTTATATTCATCTATTATAGACTATTCGATAGATCCTAGTAATTTTTTATATTCTAAAACTTATGGATTAGCACCTGCAAATACTACACTAACAATTAGATATACTACAGGCGGAGGAATTGAATCAAATGTTCAGTCTGATACATTAACCGGAATTACAAGTGTAACTTTTGATTCTGATGGTACTGGATTAAATCAAGCTTTATTTACTAGAATTAAAAACTCAATAGCAGTTAATAATCCAATGCCTGCAGTAGGCGGTAAAAGTTTAGAGACTATTGATGAAATTAGATATAATGCAATTGCAAACTTTGCATCTCAAAATAGAGCTGTAACAGTAGAAGATTATATTATTAGAGTTTATTCATTGCCACAAAGATTTGGGTCTGTAGCAAAAGCATATATTACTCAAGCAAAAGATAAAGTAACCAATGGTGGTAATGTTAGCGATAATCAATTGGCGCTGGATTTATATGTTTTAGGTTATGATAATAATACAAACTTAACTCCTTTAAATTCTATCATTAAAACTAATTTACAAACGTATTTAGAGCAATATAGAATGATTACTGATGCAGTTAATATTAAAGATGCTTATATTGTAAATATAGGATTAGATTTTAGTATTATAGCATTACCAGGATATAATAGTAATGAAGTATTATTAAAGTGTATTGCTAAGTTAAAAGAAATTTTCGATATTACTAAATGGCAAGTTAATCAGCCTATCGTAATATCAAAATTATATTCTGAATTAGATAATGTTGATGGCGTACAAACAGTATCAAATATTACTATTACTAATTTAACAGGTAATGATATAGGATATTCAAATAATAAATATGATATAACTAAAGCTATAAGGAATGGAGTAATTTATCCTAGTTTAGATCCTTGTATCTTTGAAATTAAATATCCAAATAAAGATATTAAAGGTAGAGTAGTTTCATAAAGTAATTAAATAAAAATATGATTTATCATTTATATTCAAATCAAGACGCTACAATTTATGAAAGCGATCCTACTTTAAATGCAGGGTTAGATGAAATATTGGAGTTAAAAAAATTAGTTACGAGTGATACGATGATTGAAGTATCTAGAATTTTAATAAATTTTAAGGTAAGTCAATCAGTAGCAGACCTTCGTACTAACGGATATTTAACTACAGGAAGTTTAAATTCGACGTTGAAGTTATATAGTTTAGAAGCAGTAAATACTCCAGTAGAATATTCAATAGAATGTTATCCGATATCACAATCATGGACTTTAGGAACAGGTAAAGTTAATTATATTCCAGTATTAACAAATGGAGTTTCTTGGAAATATGCAACAGATTCTATTAAGTGGCAAACCGGATCATTAGCATCGGGAGTAAGCGCTAGTTATTTTACGACAGCAGGCGGGTGTAATTGGTATCAAGCATCAAGTTCAAAACAAGCATTTGAATATTCTCCTATTACCCAAGATTTAAATTTAAATGTATCTAATATCGTAAATGCTTGGTTAAGTGGTTCTTTAAAAGAACAAGGATTTATAATAAAAATATCAGGTTCATTAGAGTATAGTACAGATACTTACGGGCCTATTCAATTTTTTAGTAGCGAGACTAATACTATATATCCTCCAAGATTAGAGTTAGCATGGGACGATTCAGTATTTACTACCGGATCTTTACCACCGATAAATACAGATAAATATACTATTGTAACTAAAAATCTTAATAAACAATACGACCAAGATTCAATTGAAAAATTAAGAATAGTTAGCAGACCATTATTTCCAGTAAGGACATTTGCTACAGGCAGTTCTTATAATATAGTACAATATCTTCCTCAAACTTCATATTATCAAGTAGAGGATTATTATACTGGCGAAGCACTTATACCATATAGCAATTATACAAAAATAAGTTGCGATAGTACAAGTAACTTCTTTTTATTTAATTTTAATACATTACAGAAAAATAGATTTTATAGATTTACGTTTAAGATTTTAAATAGCGGAACAATAAAATATTTTAAAAGTGATGAGGTTTTTAGTATAATATAATATGCAAAGAAATAGCGCAGGTCAAGTTATAATTAAAGAAAGTGGTTCTTTATTATTAAGTATATCATGTATAACAAGTACAATATCTATTAAAACATACGATAGATTTTTATTAGATGAACGAGAATTTACTGAATTAGTTCCTACTATTGATAAAGATGCATTAATTAATAAATTAGAGAATGATATAGCATCAGCAAATAAAACTATAAATGTATTAAGTTCTAATTTAACTCAAGAAAAAATTAATGCTTTAGGTGGATGTAATGTAGGTATTAGAGTATCATCATCCGCAGCAGCTACTCAAGGAACCGGGCTTTCTTATAAAACTTATAAAGGAATACAATATCAAGAAAAAATTGGATTTGATATTTTATCAAGCGCAGATGGAGTATATTATAATGCTATACAAACAAATGGTAAGCCAGTATATGACATAAATCTTAAAGGAGGCACATTATATGAAGATGCTAATAGTGCGGCATATTATACTTTAAAAGCTACTATAAAATATCGATATAGATATGTAGGATTGAATCCGATTAATCAAGGTAATGCTACAACTAAAATACAATTCTGGAAGGCTTACGGTAATACTTCGATAGGTTTGGGTGGTCAGTTTGGCGGTGTTGAAAGAGTAGATAATATAGCAGCTACATATAACCCTGGAGATACTACCGGTCTATATACAATAAATTTATTAGATACAGGTCAGCAATTAGGTGGTCTAACAGACTTTATTTATTTACCAGTAATAAAGATGCCAGATAATTTTATAATGGAAATATATCCAGGATCTACATTTACAATATTACCAGAATAACAAATGACAATAGATAAATTACTTCAAACAGATCAACCCGTATATGATACCGGTTTTAGTGATGCTGATATTCAAATTATTGGTAGCTCTAATATAATCTCGACTACTACACCAAAAGTAGCCCTTAACTATGAAGTAAATATTTATAGTTTTAATGGTTTATTACTTAATAGTTTTGTATATAATACTTTTTCTACTTTAAGAAATTCGGGGTCTGTTAAATATTTAGATATTCCAAATTTTAATAAGTACTTTGACCAATCAAATTTAAATTCAGGAAAATATTATTATACAGTTAATTCATATACTACTAGATTTGATAATTTATTTATTCAAGAAATTTCTTCTACTAGAACAGAGATAAAGTTAGGGCGTAAGATATTACCTAAAACGGATACTGCGACATTTGATCCGAATAGTATGACTTTGAAGGATAATGTGTTTGCAACGACTAGTTCAAATACTACGCCAGGTCCTATAATTACAAGATCACAGTTTGTACAATATTTAACGACGGGTACTAATTTTAATAATTTATATGTAAATTTTGGTCAAGATAGATTTATAAGAGTTATTAATATAGATTTAGGGCCAGCACCGGCGTACGATATTTTAGTAAAATTATATGAACCATTACCAATAGGTCTTGAAATTAAACAGCTTTGCCAAATAGATGATGTAGTATTTAGATATGGTGATATAGCAGAGTATGTACAAAATATAGAAATAATAGATCCTTCGGTACTTATTCAGCCACCGAACTTTGATATAGATTTAGATATTTTTAAAGGATCGGTAACGGGATTTCAAACATGGAATGATTTATTAGATGTAAATTTATCTACTTCGCAACAAATTATAGATACGTATTTTGGGCAATCATTAACTGGTATTAAGTTAAATATCGATTACAGTAAACCAGAGCAATTTATATTTTATAGTTCAGCAGAAGAAAGATTTAATAATTTTTATTATAAGGTTCAGTTATTAGAAGATTATAATGCTCAATTAACGAGTCTTAATAATATTAATCAAACTATTAAAGAATCAAATATTATTGATGTTGCTAAAAAGCGTAATAAAATTATTAATGGATTTGACGATTTTGAGAAGTATTTATATTTTGGAACAGCGTCAGGTAGTTTATATACTTTCTATACTGGTAGTATTAGTCCTTGGCCAAAAACTACAACAGGTAGTTTAAATTGGTTAGAATCATATAACTTTTGGGTAGATAATTATACTACAGGGTCTTTAAATCCTAATACAGGATATACTTTACAAAGTACTAAATCTAATATTGTTAAAACATACGCAGAAGATACATTAGCAATCATGTTAGATTATGATAGAAAAAATATCAATTCTCTAATAAAAACAATACCAGCAGCATTATCTTTAGATGACAGAAATTCAGAATACTTTATATTCGTGAATATGATTGGCCATCACTTTGATATTATATATACTTATGTTAATCATTTAAGCTCGATACATTCTAGAGAAGAACATCCTTTAGATGGTATAAGTAAAGAATTATTAACCACGGTTGCAGATTCTTTTGGATGGAAATTAACAAACTCTAAAAAGAAAGATAGTTTATGGCAATATGTAACTGGATTAAATGCTAACGGAAATTATCTTCAATCAGGTAGTTTACCAACAATATCTACAGAACAATATACTTTAGAAATTTGGAATCGTATCGTAAATAACTTACCGTATTTACTAAAAACAAAAGGTACGAGAAGATCTATTCAAGCATTAATGTCTTGTTATGGAATTCCTTCTACTATTATTAATATTAAAGAATATGGAGGACCTTCAGTAGCAGATACTAGACCAGATTGGCAAGTTGATAAGTTTTTGTATTCATTAGAATTTGGAAATAATATTGGTTCAGTTTCTATACCTTGGACTAAATTATATTCATCAAATAGAAATCCAGACTCGATTCAATTTAGAATTAAGCCAGACCCTACCGTTGTTTTATTTCCTAGAACATTATTAAGAACTGATAATATTGGATCTCCATTCTTTTATATAAATTACGATCAGCCATCGGGATATAGTTCTAAAGAAGGTCAATTAACGTATTATGTTAGACAAAGCGGAAATACTTATGTAAGCGGTACTTTAAATAATGTTCCTATGTTTAATGAAGATTGGACATCAATATTATTAACAAGAGATCCATTAACTAATTCTACAGTATCTACTAATTATACAATAACGGCTGTTGTTAAGAAATATGATAATATAATTTATAATTCTTCTAGCTCCTTTACAGCCACAAATTTATACTATAATAGCTCAAGTAATATAATTATAGGTTCTGCTAGTTATAGTGCTTCTAATAAAGCCTTTGACGGTAATATGAGCGAATTTAGGTATTGGTCATATACTTTAAATAATGATTCTATGGTACAATATGCCAAAAATCCATTATTTTACGGAGGTAATACAGATCCAGACGCTTTTACATATTTAGATTTTAGAGCTCCATTTTCATATTTAACAGATATCACAGGAAGTTATCCATCAGTACATCCTGACCAAGGAAGACCTAGTTTTTCCGGATCAATAGCATCTAAAGCAACATTAAAAGGATTTGTAGCTACGGATTTAGGAAGCGAAGATTATACGACATATGTAGCAGTTCCTAGTTTGGGAAGCGATAATATCATGAGTCAAAAAATTAGACTTATTGATAATTCATTAAGTGCAGCTTTAGATACAGATATATCTTCTGAGGTTAAAACATCAGAACAAACACCAAAAGATACTAATGTAGTAAGTGTTTATTTATCTCCTCAAGAAATAGTAAATGCTGACATCTATAATCAATTAGGATATTTTGATATGGATGATTATATTGGTGATCCAGGAGATCAAAATAATTCATATTATACTGATTTAAGAACAATTCAATTCCAATATTGGAAGAAGTATAAGAATAAAAACAGCATGCCTTTATTATTAAAGTTATTATCGGTATATGATTATTCTTTCTTTGATCAACTAAAGCAATTATTACCAGCAAGAGTAATACTAGATAATAGTATTGTAATTAAGCAAAATATATTAGAGCGTAATAAAATTATAATTAATGACGATGTAAATGCAGTAAGACCAATGTATGATAGTTACATTAATATAAATAAAAATATAAAATTAACTGGAGAATATCCTGTATATAGCGCAAGTATTGATTATTCTAGTATATTAAAAAATACAGGTGTTTATAATTATAGTTCAAGTAAATATGTATCTGGATCTGGTGTAGTGCCTATAATGATTAGATTTGAAGCTACGGGAGCAGTAATATTACAAAATTCTTTATCTAGAACACGTCAAGTATTTTATCCGATATATGACACGGAATATAGTGCTAGTATTAATAAGTACAATCCATTATCTAGTTCATATCGTGCAGCAGAAGTTCAAGATTATATTTATGAATCTAGAGGATATAAGAATTCTAAATTTGATGGGACTAAAATATCAGCGCCAGGATATAATGTCGGAAGTAATGATTTACCAGATAAATCACCTGTTATAATAGTAACTAGAGTAACTCCAGGTATTGTAAGAAATAATCCTGCAATAACGCCTGCAAATCCGCAAAGAAATATAGCCCCAGTACCTAGCACCAATCCTGCAGTAGTGCCAAGAGCAACAACACCAAGTATACAGCCAGTAACTAATACGCCGTTACCTACTAACCCTGTAAGATCAGCAACGCCTAGTACATTACCTGTAAGCAATCCAACTACATTACCTACTAGCCCAGTAAGATCAGCAACACCAAGTACATTACCAACATCACCAGCACCTAGAACTAACTTAAATAACGGTGGGTAAATAAACCAATAACAATTAATGATAACATATAATTATTTAAAAATAGAAGATATATCAATATGGGATATTTAAATAACGCTAGCGTGACTGTAGACGCTATATTAACTACAAAAGGTCGTCAAAAATTAGCAGCAGGTACTACTAATGGTTTAGGAATAACTTACTTTGCATTAGGAGATGATGAGATAAATTATGATTTATGGAATCCAGCCCATCCTTTAGGAAGTGATTATTATGGTATCGTTATAGAAAATATGCCAGTATTAGAAGCATCTCCTATACCAGAACAAAATTTAAAAAGTAAGTTAATTACTTTACCGAAAGACACTAGAGTTTTAGCTAAAACTATAGCATTACCTGCTACACTTACAGATTTTAAATTTCAGCGTACTACGAACGATGTTTTAATTCTTGCTGGCGGTAACGGAATTCAAGTTACATTAGGATTGGAGCCTAGTTCATTTAATAATGATGTATTAGGATATACCGTATATTATGATTCTAGATATTTTGAAATTGGCGTTACGGGTACAAACCTTACAAATTCTGCAGCCGGTACCGCAGCAGCAACCGCAACCATAGGTGATTCTGCAGCATCTTTATCTAGCATAGTTACATTTTCAGCATTTAAAGTATACCCTAAAAGATATGCATTATCGACAGACTTTCCTGGAAGTTCAACTACTTTAAATATAATTGCTCAAGGTAATGAATTAGGCGGAAGCGTAACTATTCCGGTAGTAGTTACATTTATATAATACTATTTAACAATAATATAACCTTCTTTTAAAAAAATAAAAATGGCAACAACATTTAAAACGCTTAATCAAACATCAGATATTGTAAATAATTCAGCAGGTCAGATAGTAACAGCCCCATTATGGGCTAATAATACTGGTACATTAACTACGTATTTTACTAGTTCATTAATGACGGCTACGCAAAAGCAATATTACTATGATGTAGTTAGTGACACTAGCACATCAGCTAGCGGTCAATTTGCAATTACATATGGTAATAGGCTAGGAAGTGGAAGTTATTCTGGAGGCGGATCATTAAACGACTCTCCTACAAGAGCAATATATTCACAATACAAAAATATTTTATTAACGCCTACGGATACACAATTTACATTTTATGGTGGGGTTAATTCAGATAATATTTATGTTATAGCCGTTAATAGATCTAGACTAAAAGAAAGATTAAATGCTGGTACATGGCAATTAAGCTTAGCACAATTAAATGGAAGTTCTTATGCTAATATTGCATATACCGGAAGTAATGTAGCAGTATCTTCATCAAATAGAGTTATTACCTTAATAGATGATAGTAATAATACTTCTACAGTAAATAGTGCAAATGGTGGTAAAATATACAATATAGTTTCAGGATCAGTTAATGGAGGAATTTTTGGTGGAAGTATTAGCGCAGGAAATACTTATGGAATAGTATACCCAGATTTAGGATTAATAGTTTTAAATGGAGATATGTTAAATAAGAGTGCATCATTTAATACAGTAACGGCATCTTATACAGTAACAGGATCTTCACCAGTACCAGGAGGAGATAATGCTTGGAAATTATATACATCGATATCTGGAGCTGCTGCAATTAATGCATCAAATGGGTTTACTGCTAGAAACCAAGAATCTATAAAATCTCAGATAGTATTTGTAAGAGCATTTAATAACGAATATAACTTTACAGGTAATCCTTCTTTTGTAACTACATCAGGCTCAGCTAATACATTCGCACAACCTACATTTTTAGGTAATCCCCAAGTATATATTACTTCAGTAGGATTATATGATGCTGGTTATAATTTAGTAGCAGTAGCAAAATTAAGTAGGCCATTATTAAAATCATTCGATAGAGAACTTTTAATTAAGGTTAAGTTAGACTTTTAATAAAATTCAAGATAAATGTAAAAGGCTCATTAAGATGGGCTTTTTTACTGAATATATGATCATATCGATATTTATAATAAAGGTAACGGTTAATGTCAGACTATAAATCAATAGGCTCAATACGAGACTCAAATATAACTAAATATACGGCTCATAAAAACTGGAGTTTAACCTCAGCGTCATTTACTAGTTCTAGCTATACATATTTAAGAGGTATTTATCCGAATAATATATTAATTCCTATTAGTAGTTCTTTAACGGGCTCGGAATTAAAAAATTCAGACGGGTCGTTTATGAAAAATACTTATTATGGTATTAATCATCTATACTATAATTTTTATAATCCATATGGATATATAAATTATGGCGCAGGCAACTTTTCTAGAAAACTAAATTATGATTTAATTACTTATTCTTTACCTCGTATAAAAGTAGGAGATGGAGTTAAACCTAGTAGTGTTTATTTGACTTTAACGGGAGTTGAAAATGAATCTATTACTTTACAAGATAATGGAAATTATGAATTAACTGATCTTAGAATTAATACTTCAAGCTTCGTATCAGGACATCTTACATATTTAGGATTTAATGATGAGTTTGATTTAAGTAAAATAACAAATACATATACGCCATATAATATTGAATTTATACCAGGTATATCTATACCTCATAGTGGAAGCACAACTACTACATTTAAATCAGGGGCGTCAGGATCTATAGGATTTATTAATGGCCCATTTCCGTTAAATTCTAATTTTAGTATATATATACAGGGTACATCAGGAAGCTATCATACAGAATTAGGGCCTGCTACAAATTATACGGCTGCTCTTGATAATGCAAATCAAATAATATTTACGTTTAATAATTTACCCGTAACATCTAATTGGATAAATTTATCTCCTTCAGGTTCAATAGATCCTAACAATAATACGTTATGGGTGTATAATGCAGTAACCATGAATTGGTATTCGCGTTCAAATCTAACAAATACAGATTTATATAATGGAATAATAGTACCATTAACGGGAGATACGGCAGGTAGTCTTGATATTGATTTATCTAATGCAGGATTTGCCTTAGCAACGCCTAACGATTTCAATAATATAAATTGGAGTAGATTTGCATATACTAATGGTTATCAAGCTAAGTTTAATGGAACAAATTCTGCTATCGAAATAAATAATACTACTAATAATTGGTTTAATACTTTTGATAATGATTTTGCTATATCTTTATGGATGACTCCATATTCTACAGCAGTTACACAATCAATTATTAGTAAAGCATATTATATTAGCAATAATACAGCCACGAGATTAGCATCATATCCATTTGATATGTATTATACTAGTGCTTCATTAAACGTTAAAAGATATGATGGTATATATACTTCAACATTATCAGCATCTATTAATAATCTTAATCAAAATTATCATATCGTATATCAAAAAACGGGCAGTAATTTACAAATATATAGAGATGGTACTTTAATAAGTACGGTAGCAGATACGACAGTAAATAAAGTATCTAATAATAATAGTATATTTGTAGGTGCGAAGGGATATTCATCATCTTCTATGGCATCTCAAAGTCCATTTAATGGGGCAATTGATGAAGTAAGGATTTATGGAAAATCATTAACCCAATCAGAAATAACATCTTTATCTACTTTAACTAACACCAATTATTTAGCTCTTCAAACTAATAAAGTTGGTAATGTATTTTATGAGCAAGGAATGATAGTTTATTCTCCTTTCCAAAACGAATTAATTACTGGCTCATTCAAAACTAAAGACTTTTCATTAAAATATAAAAGCAGTATAAATATAGATCAGTATAAATATTTTATTAATGTTCCTATGAATGATTATAATACTAGTACTAATCCTACATTATATGATGCTACCGGTTCATTAATGCCATTTGCAATTGACACTGACTTTACTCCATATATTACTACAATAGGATTATATGATAAAGATTATGATTTAGTTGCAATTGCAAAATTAGGTACTCCGATTCCAAAAAGTAGTGGGTTAGATTTAAATTTTGAAGTAAGCTTCGATCGATCTTAAAAACAATAAAAATAAGTTATGGCAAAGAAAGCATTTAAGAAATTTTCAATACGAGCATTAGCAAGATCTAAAGGGTTTCGTAGTGGATTAGAAGATACAATATCAGAACAACTTAAAAGGACTGATAATACATGGAGTTATGAATCTGAAAAGTTAAAATATACGATTCCAGAAAGAATAGCATCATATACTCCAGATTTTATATTAATAAAAAGGAACGGAGAAAAGATGTATATCGAAACTAAAGGTAGGTTTACGGCTGTTGATAGAAAAAAGCATTTACTAGTAAAAATTAGCAATCCTGATATAGATCTTCGTTTATTATTTCAAACTCCCAATAATAAATTATCAAAAGCATCTAAAACTACATATGCTAATTGGGCTGATAAAAATGGATATTTATGGGCAGCAAAAGAAATTCCTGCTGCATGGCTTGAAGAATAGAAAATTTTTATTATATTACTATAGATGGATAATGTTAAATTAATTTCTTCTGTAGAATCAGTTCTGGGAAAAGGCAAAAAAACCTCAAATGGTAATGTAGCTCATTTCTGCCCTTTCTGTAATCACCATAAACGTAAATTAGAAATACAAATGGTGACTAACAGTAAAGGAGAAAATCCTTGGAATTGTTGGACTTGTCAAAGAAAAGGGCGTAAACTAATAAATCTTTATAAACAATTAAATACTGGTTATGAAAAGATCGTAGAGCTAAATAATGCTTTAGGAGTTATTACAAAGGATATTAATAATCTATTCACAGAATATCATGGAAATAAATCATCTTACTTATCATTACCAAAAGAATATAAGTCTTTTTTAGATGCTGAAAATACTCCGGATTATAGAAATGCTTTAAAATATTTAAGGGAAGATAGAGGATTTAATAATTTTGATATTATTAAATATCATTTGGGATATTGTAATTCAGGTCAATATAAACATAAGATTATTATACCTAGTTATAATATATCTGGAAGTTTAAATTTCTTTGTTGGTAGAGATTTTTATGATTCATCATTTAAACATAAGAATCCAAATGTAAGTAAAGATATAATTGGATTTGAGCTTTATATAAATTGGAATTTACCAGTAATATTAGTTGAAGGCGCAATAGATGCAATGACAATTAAAAGAAATGCTATACCTTTATTTGGAAAAACAATACCAGATGAATTGCGTAAAAGATTAATAGAGAAAAAGGTAAAAGCAATTTATGTTTGCTTAGATAAAGATGCTCAAAAACAAGCATTAGCAGTAGCAGAAGAATTTATGAAAGAAGGCATTATAGTATATTTCGTAAATCTTCAAGAAAAAGATCCAAATGAAATTGGATTTGAACCAATGATTAAAATTATTAAAGAAACTAAGCCATTATCATTTTCAGATTTGATAAGGTATAAATTAAATATATGATTACAATTCATAAAATAGAAGGAGCATCTGTAGAAAATATTAAGTATATTATTCATCTTGCAGATATCCATATCAGACTTCAAAAAAGACATGAAGAATATAGAACAGTATTTTCTAGGTTATATTCATACTGTAAAAACTTTAAAGATAAAAATCCTAATACCATTATTTATGTAGCAGGAGATATAGCTCATTCTAAAACAGATATGTCGCCTGAACAAATTAATTTGATTCAAGACTTCTTTAGATCATTAGCAGATATTACAGACACAATTGTAATTACCGGTAATCATGATATGAATCTAAATAATAAAACCAGATTAGATGCGTTAGAGCCTATTATTAATGCTATTAAACATCCTAATCTATTTTATTTAAAAGATACTGGAGTATATGAATTTAGTAATGTTTATTTTAATGTTATGGGAGTAGCTGATAGGCCAGTTAGTTTTATTAGAGGTAATCAAATTCCGAATGACAAAATAAAGATAGCACTTCATCACGGCGCAGTTAATCAAGCTTCTACAGATGCAGGATTTCAATTAACTAATGATTTAGTAAATACAGATACATTCGCAGATCATGCTATTACTTTATTAGGAGATATTCATAAATTTCAATATCTAAATGCTAATAAAACAATAGCGTATGCATCAAGTCTTATTCAACAAAACTTTGGCGAAACTTTAAACTTCCACGGATTATTGGTTTGGGATATTGAAACCTGCGAATCAAAATTCGTAGAGATAGAAAATGACTATGGTTATATTACTTTAGAAGCGACTGCAGGTTTAATAAATTCATATCCAGCTAAATTCCCTAAAAAAGCAAGGGTAAAGTTAAAACTTCAAAATACTACATCATCTCAATTAAAGACATTAGTAGCTGATTTAAAATCTAAATATAATGTTCTGGATATTGTAACACAAAAAGTAAAAGACTTTCATAAAGACTCATCTAACGTAACAAAAATATCTTTAGGTAATGTAAGAGATATAGAATATCAAAATTCTCTTATTACCGAATACCTAGTTAATAAATTAGATATTGATGAAGATTCTATGTTGGATGGGGTGCGTCATATTAATCGAACTATTAATTCTAAGCTTCAAAGTATAGATACATCTAAAAATATAACTTATAATTTAGGAAGATTTGAATTTTCTAATATGTTTAGTTATGGCGAAAATAATGTTATTGATTTTGGACAAATGAATGGTATTTATGGATTATTTGCTTCTAACAGAGCAGGTAAAAGTTCATTACTAGATTCATTATTATATTGTATATTTGATAAATCTACTAAGACAGATAAAGCTTCTTATGTTTTAAATAATAAAAAGACGACCTTTAAATGTAAATTGGAATTGGATATTAATAATAAGAAGTATTTTATTGAAAGAAGTGGCGTTAAGAATAAAACAGGTCACGTTAAAGTAACTGTAAATTTTTATTCAGTAGATGATCTAGGAAATATTACTTCTTTAAATGGTCAAGAAAGAGATGACACTAATTCTATTATTAGAGGTTATGTAGGTACATATAAAGACTTTATTTTAACGTCAGTAATAACTCAAAATAATAGCTCTGGATTTATAGAAATGTCTCAAAAAGAACGTAAAGATCTTCTTTCTCAATTTTTGGATATTAATATATTTGATGATTTACAAAGAATAGCGGCTGAAGAAATTAAAGACGTTTTGGCACTATTAAAGGATTATCAAAAAAGAGACTTTAGCTCAAAGATAGCAGATTCAGATAAAACCATTAAAAGTAAATCTGCAGAGCTTAAAAAATACAAATCACAAAAAGATATTGTAGAATCAGATATTACGAAGAATGATATAGAAATGTTTGCATTAGCTGAAAAGCTCATTCCATTAAGTATTACGAACTATGATATTAATTCTTTAGAATTGAAAAAGAAGTCTATTTATCAAGAATTAGAAGGACTTAAAACTAACTTAACCGCATTAAATGGTGAAATTACTAGTTTTAATGATCATATATTAACTCTAACAGATAAAGTAAATACTTATGATATTTCGTCTATAGAAAGATCGTTAAATGCACTAAATACAACCATTCAAGATCGTAAATCTATTGAAACAGAAATACAGATTAAAGAAGTAGAACTGAATCATGTTCTAGATAAGATGGGAAAATTGAATGATTTGGAATACGATGAATCTTGCAAGTATTGTATGAATAATATATTTGTTAAAGATGCTATTCAAACAAAGGAAAATATTCATATTCATCATTCTTTAATTGATGATTTAAACCGTAGTAAAGATATTCTACTAGAACAAGAAACAGGTTTATTACCTTATGTTAAATTAAGCGATGAATATAAGTCCATATTATCTAAAAAGCAGTCCTATGATAAATTAAAATCTGCTAAAGAATTAGAGATTGAACGATTAAAGAGTAAAGTAGTATCTTTAATGACCGAATATAAATCTGTTGATTTTAGCATTGATGAATATAATAAAAATAAAGATAGCGTTGAATATAATTTAGATCTTAATAAAAAGATTGAGTCTTATAAACTATTACTTAAAGATCAAAAGTCTGAAGTATCATTAATTAATTCTTTTATGACGACGTTATCTACTGAAATTGAATTAGCGAAGAAAGATAAAGATTTAGCTATCGAAAATATTAATCAACTAAAAAACTTAGAGCAAGAATATAGATTTTATGAATTATATTTATCTGCAACAAATAGAAATGGCGTTCCTTATGATTTAATTTGTAAAGTAATGCCTCAAATCGAGCAGGAAATAAATAATGTATTAGGTCAAATAGTAGATTTTAGCATTATGCTTCAAACAGATGAAAAAAATATTAATGCTTTTATAGTATATGATGATGATAATTATTGGCCATTAGATTTAACATCGGGAATGGAAAGATTTATTTCATCATTAGCAATTAGAAGTTCATTAATCAATATTACGAGCTTACCAAAACCTAATTGTATTGCAATTGATGAAGGATTTACTCAGTTAGATGCTGAAAATATGGGTCAAGTATATTTGCTATTTAATTATCTTAAGACACAATTTGATTTTATGATGGTTATTTCCCATATAGATATAATGAGAGATATGGTTGAGCATTTTATTGATATTAAAAAGGAGGATGGATTTTCTAAAGTATCTATCATGTAGTATATTTATATATAATAAAACTAATATATAATGTATAATAAGCAGTTATTTTATAGAGGATTAGATCAAATACCTATTTACATAGAAGATACTTTACCAAATTCGCCATATTATTTTAATATTGTTGATATTCCTAAGATATTTGGCCCTGGAAAGAACTCATTACGATTTAATTTAAATGAGAATAATATTGATATCTATAATGATGTGAATATTGAAATTATAGATTCTTATGGTAATACTGTATACTATGAAACACCAGAATATTCACAGTCTGATGAAGCAAATATTAGAGTATTAACAGTTTATATTTATAATAATATAGTTAATGGCCCGTTAAAAATTACATTTGTAGGTCATGCTAAATTAGATTATGATGGATCTCCGATACCAGAAGAATTTAAAAATAGATTTAGTATTCGTTATTCTACAATAGTAGATTTTAATAGATTCCAAAAAAATACCTCTAGAGTATTATTCGCTCAGCCGCCGACAATTTCTATTACCGAAGCTAGAATGGCTTATGTAAGCAGAAGTTTAAGTACTCCTACTACAGTAACAGTATCTGGTACAGGAACATATAGATATCAACATACATATCCAATATTAGAAATACCAATAGGTTCTACATTTAATAATGATATGTTAAATGGGACTATTCAAATGACGGGTACGGAATTTTCTCCGACATTTGAGGGATATACAACAGGCAGTTATAATACTTTTACAGCATCTATAGTTAATTTTATAAATTCTCAGACAGCTCAATTATCTATTCCTTGGCAAGCATCTATATCTAATTTAGGTTCAGATCCAATTAAAGCCTTAGTTTCACGAGCAACAGTATCAGCTTATGATTTAACATATAATCCTGCTCAAACAAATACAGCTACAGAAAACTATAAATCATTTATTAATTTAAAGATAAGTAATTTAGATCCCGCATCTGGATATTTAAATAAACTTAAACTATATAGTAAAAGCCAAGGTAGTTTAGATCAATATGAAATAGTAGGAGAATCTATTACAGCAAATAATGAGCTATTAATTAATGCATCTTCATTACAACAATACGACAGAAAAAATGTCGGATATTTTTTAGATAATAGTTCTTTTAATAGTTTTTGGAGTTATGATGCTGGTTTATTAACCCCAACATACGATTCATCTATTTTATTTAATGCTTTACGATTGACTCCGATAGTAGACCCAGCAACTACTTCAATAACTTTTACTAGTAAAATATCTACTAACTTTCAAAAAGGGTCTCCTTATAGATTATTCTTAAATTACAAGAAAGATTCGGATTTCATAGTTGAAGTATATATGTCAGGGTCAGCATTTAAAAATGATAGTGCTGGATATGGAGATCGAATATTTTATTTAGATTCATCTTTATATGGCCCAAATTATCAAAATTTACCTATTGATTTTTTAGCGTCCCAAACAGGTACTGCTAATTTAGTATTTAAAATTATAACTGGTAGTTTTTATATTAGCGATATTTCATTAAAATCGGGTGTTGAGCAAGGATTTAATCCTTCGAACTTTAATTCATACTTTCCAATAAACGTAAAGAGCAGAAATGACGTTCTTGATTTTAAAGTAGATTTTATAGATGATAATGGTCAAATAACTAGTTATGAATTTGATTCTGGTAATGCAACTAATGTACAAATATCAGGAAGTAATTTTTATTTAGAGGGTACAGATAATTTAGTCCCTGGCTCATTTAATCTAGGGAAAACATCTACATCAGGAATAGTATTTAATGGCAATCTTAGTAAAATATCGACTTACGGGTATACAGCAGGTAATGGATTTGCAATGTGGTCGGGGAGTCAAAGTATTAGCGGGAGTATACAATCAGGATCAGGAATGATTATAGAAACTGGCGCTCCATATTATCATTCTATTAAAGCAGCTTATGGTGGTAAAATAGAAATAGTATCTGACGGCAGCCCAGGATCGGGTGGAGTTTCAAACGCTACATTTAATTCTTATACAAGCTCTACAGACTCATCTATAGCATCTATTAATAGTAGTTTAAGTACAGCCACTGCTAATATAATTAATATGCAAACGGCAGCATATTACCAAACTTTATTTGGTAACATTCCTTGCTCCGCGGGCGATACTAAGACATATAATTTACAAATTCAATGCGTAGATGGTATTGTATCTTTCAAATATGCCTTAGCGTAATAATTATAATATAATATGAATAAAATAATAGCACTTTTTCCGGGAAGATTTCAACCCTTTGGAAAACATCACGCAGCTTCATTTATGTGGCTTCAAAACAAATTTGGAAAAGAAAATACTTATATCGTAACATCAAATAAAACTGATGATAAATCACCATTCAATTTCGCCGAAAAGAAAGCCATTATAGAGCTTTATGGTATTAACCCTGATAATATTATTGAAGTTAAGAATCCGTACAACCCAGTTGAGCTATATAACCAATTTGATGGTAATACTACCGATGCAGTAATAATGGTTGGCGATAAAGATATGGGAAATGATCCTAGATTTAAAATAGGACCTAAAAAAGATGGTAGTCTTAGCTTTTTTCAAGACTATAAATCTAACCAAAATAATATGCAACCGTTATCTAAGCATGGTTATTTACTTACTGGCCCTCATATATCTTTAAAAATTCCGGACGTTGATAAAGAAATGTCAGGGTCAATGATAAGGCAAGTATTGGGAGATACTACAAAAACTAGAGAAGAAAAAACTCAATTATTTAAAGATATATTTGGATGGTATTCTGATAAGATGGCTAACTATATATTTGATAAACTAGAAAATACAATGACAGAAGCATTTAGTAAAGATTGGTGGTTAGAAGAACTGCTAAAAGAAGATTGTTGGGATGGATATAAACAAGTTGGTATGAAGAAAAAAGGAAAAAGGCAAGTTCCTAATTGTGTACCTATTAGTGAAGGCGGTAATGTATTTGGAACGACGGGTCCAATAGCAAAATCTGATATAGAACCTACGTTAGAAGTGTTTTCAGATAGACTTGCTAAATTATTTCCTGCAAAAGCAGCGAGCTTTAAGCAATTTGAGAAATTAGGGTCTGTAGGTAAAAAGGAAATATCAGGAGACATTGATTTAGCATATGATGTTAAGAACTTCTTCCCTGATGGCAAAACACCAGATCTTAAAGGATGGGGTTTAGATGAAAATAAATATAATGAATTAGTTGCTGGCTTTACTAAAAGAGCTAAGAATGCATCTCCAGAAAAAATTAACTTAAGAGCAATAATAGCATTAGTAGGAGACAAAATTAATAATGCTTACGATGATATTGAAGTAGATACAAAAGGATCAGGATCAGGTGCATTATTCTGTAGTATTCAACAATATGATTCAAATAAAACTCCACTTCCTAAATATGTGCAAGCAGATATTAATATAGGTAATTTAGATTGGCTTACATTTAGTTATTATTCTAATACTTATGCTGGTAATGTAAAAGGTCTTCACAGAACTCAATTAATGTTATCATTATTTGCGAATAAGAATTATACATTTGGACATGGAACGGGAGTAGTAGATAAAGAAACAGGAAATCAAGTTGCAAGTAATTCTCAAGAAGCAATTGATTTATTGAATAGAATATATGGATTTAATTTAAGTAAAGACATTTTAAATGATTATTTTAAATTAGAGGAATTCCTTAAAGCAAATTTATCTCAAGAAGAATATAATGCTATTATGGATAGATATTTAAAGATATTAGATTCTACCAGAACAGACATTCCTGATAATTTACAAGATTATTGGATCGCTAATCAAGCAAGATTGGGATTAAAAGGCAAGTTTTTACCTGATGATTCTAAATTATTATCATATCAAATATTATCAGAATCCGGATCTATTGGCGCAGACAGAATTCCAAGTATGGCAGTTAAAGCGACGGTTGATTCATTTGTTAATAAAGTTTTAAAGCCCTATCCATTATATAAAGGCTATAAAATTACCGGGTCATATAATATAATTCCAAAAGATGAAAATGGTGAAGTAGTTGGAGGTCATGAAAAGAAAGAAGGGCATGGAGATATTGATTTAGTAATTGAATTAACCGGTGATAAATCTAATACAAAACAAATAAAAGCTGATTTTGCCGATTATTTAAAATCACTTCCTGATAATGTTATTGTTCCATTTAGAAGTGGCAGACACGTAGGAAAGAAAACAGCAGGAACCGGAGATATAGTAATCACTCAATATCCGATAGAAGGTTATCCAGATTTAACAGTTCAAATAGATAACATGATAGTTGTATCTCCAGAAGAATTAACATACAGATCTACATTCTTAGATATTCCAGGAGAGCGTCAAGCATTATTAATTGGATTAGCTAAAGCAATGTGTATTGAAGAAAATCCATATGATATCTTTAAAAGGTTAAATATTACAAATATACCGGAACTAGAAGATAACCAAGAATTTGAATTTGTTCTATCTCCAAAAGGATTGACATTAAGAGTTGTTACTTTGGATGGTTTTAAAGAGCTAAACAGAACAGATATTTGGTCATCATATAAATGGTCCGATGTAGAAAAATTATTTCAAAATTACGATATAAACGGTAGCTTTGAAGAGCTATTATATGATATAGTAAGAAAAGTTAAGAACACTAGATCTAAAAATAGAATCAAAGGAACGTTTAAATCTATGTTAGTAATTAATTCTGGCGAAGCAGGTACTCCGAAAGGAAATGCAAAATTAAGAGCGTTAGATAAAGTAGCGGATGTACTATAAAAGTATATAAATATCAATCAATCAATAATTATATAAAAGGTTATGGCAAAGAAATTACAAAATATTAAAGCTATCCGACAAATGTTGGACGGGTCACACCGAACTCAAAATAAAACATCTGTAGGTTATGAAGCTACTAAAGAAACACATGAAGTGGGAGATGTTTGGGTTGACGGTAATGGTGTAGAATGGGAACAATTTAAAGGATTTAAAAGTAACACCACTAAAGCATTAGATGCTATTAGAGCTGCTTTAAAAGAATTAAGAATGCCTGATGTCTGCCCTAAATGTTCTAACGAAATAAAAGACAATAAGTACAACAAAAAAATGTGGAGTGTCCATAAGATGTGCTTTGATTGTGTAATTGATATGGAACATGAACATAGATTAAATGGTACGTTTGATGAATATGCTAAAAATCTAATGAAACCAAATATCCAATCTTGGTTAAAGGATGCTAGATCAGAAATGAAAGCAATTCAAGAAATGATGACAAAAGCAGAATTCGTTAATTCAGATGGAACTATTGAAACATGGGAATCACCTTGGCAAGGTAAAGAAGAAGAATTAAGTAAATTAATGGAAGAGGACTTTCAAAAGATAAGTGCTCAATTATTAGGAGAAGAACAAAATGAAATATCGAATATTAATTAATACTATTTATTTATTTGTTTTTGTGATTATTTTCTTTTATATTAAGAATTACATCACAGATTTAAATGCAAATGTAAAGGTATTACAAAACGAAATCGAAGAACGAGTAATACAAAATGATAGCATATCTAAAAAATTAGATAGCATCGCAATTAAAAAAGTTGAAGTAATTAACAACATACAAAATAGATCTATTATTATTAATAATTTGCAGGAAGAATTAAATAAGACTCCTACATTTGATACTAGTATATCTAACGCCATTATATTTTTAAATGAGTTTGGCAGTAAAAAACTATAAACAATGAAACAGTTATTAATTTTAATATTTCTTTTATTCGCAACAATAACAAGAGTATATACACAACCCATAGATACATGTTTTTCTAAGAAGAAGATACTTAACATCTATAATAATATTATAGTATTAGAACACAGAGATTCTATCAATACTATATTAATTAAAGAATTTAATTCAGTAGTTATTGATTATAAGAGTGTAATGAAAATGGATAGTACAACTATCGCAGGTCAAAAAATTCAAATCAATAATCTAGAGGAAAACTCTAAAACCTGGAAGAAATTATATGATACAGTAAATCCAAAGTGGTATCAAAAACCTCCTTTTATGTTTGCAACCGGAATTATAACTACATTATTATTATTTAAGTTATTCTAATATGGCAGACGTAAATGATTATCAAAGTAAAGTCCAAGGAACGCAGAATGTAAAGGATTTAATTAAAGAAGAATACAGAAAATGCGCTTTAGACCCTGTATACTTTATGAGAAAGTATTGCGTTATTCAACATCCCGTAAAAGGGAAAATGCTTTTTGATTTATATCCATTCCAAGAACAATGCTTATATGATTTTAGGGATAATGATAGAAATATCATTTTAAAGTCCAGACAATTAGGTATATCAACATTATCAGCAGGATATATTTTATGGTTAATGGTTTTTCATGAAGATAAGAACTGCTTAGTCATTGCAACAAGACAAGATGTAGCAAGAAACTTAGTTACCAAAGTAAGGGTAATGTATGATGGACTACCGACTTGGATAAAGCAAAATGCTCAATCTACAGAAGATAATAAATTATCATTAAGATTATCTAATGGTTCTCAAGTAAAAGCATCTTCTACATCAGTAAGCGCAGGACGTTCTGAAGCAGTTTCATTATTAGTAATTGATGAAGCAGCATTTATTGAATCCAATACTATCGAAGAACTTTGGGGTGGTTTGCAACAAACTATGGCTACAGGTGGTAAATGTATTATGTTATCTACGCCAAATGGTATGGGTAACTTTTTTCATCGTATGTGGCAAAAGGCCGAATCTGGGCAAAATAACTTTCATACTATTAAATTACATTGGTCAGTACACCCAGATAGACATCAAGCTTGGAGAGATGATCAATCTTCTGAATTAGGAGAAAAATTAGCAGCTCAAGAATGTGATTGCGATTTCACGACATCCGGTAATACAGTAATTGATCCTTTAATTTTAAAGTCTTATTGGGAAGATACAGAAATGTGTTGCGACCCAATGGAAAAAAGAGGATATGATGGAAATTTATGGGTTTGGAAAGTCCCTGATTATACCAGATCATATATGGTGGTTGCAGACGTTTCAAGGGGTGATGCTTCAGATTTCTCCGCCTTCCATATAATAGATATAGAGACGGTAGAACAAGTCGCAGAATATAAAGGGAAATTAGATCCTAGAGATTTTGGAAATATGCTTGTTGGGATAGCGACGGAATATAATGATGCTTTACTAGTAATTGAAAATGCTAATATAGGATGGGCAGCAATTCAACCCGCAATTGATAGAGGATATGTTAATTTATTTTATAGTAGTGCTGACTTAGCAGTTATAGATGTTCAACAACAAATAACAAGCGGTTATGATTTAGCGACTAAATCTAAAATGACTCCGGGATTTTCTCAAACAACAAGAAATCGTCCTTTAATTATATCTAAGTTAGTTGAGTATATGAGAGATAAGACTCCTATTATACACAGTAAAAGAACGATTGCTGAATTACAGAATTTTATTTGGCATGGTTCAAGACCAGAAGCGCAATATGGTTATAATGATGATTTGGTTATTTCTTTTTGTATAGCTCTTTGGGTGCGTGATACAGCATTAAGATTAAGACAACAGGGTTTAGACCTTCACAGAAAAACCGTAGGGCTAATAGGCAAATCGTCTCCTGTATATAGCAGATTATCAAATAATACTCAAGCTAATCAATGGAATATGAAAGTTAGCGGTAAAGATGAAGATATAAGTTGGTTACTATAAAAACCAGGCAATATTACAATAAACATATAATTATAATAAAGATATATAATGTCATTAATAGATAAATCACTTTCAGCAAGATTAGGTAGACTGTTTTCAAATAACGTTATTGTACGAAGAGTAGGTGGCGGAAAAGGATTGAAAGTAATAGATACTGATAGATTACAATCTGCAGGTAACCTCGAACAATCTAAATATGTAGATAGATTTACTAGACTACATGGAATAAAACCTAGTATATCTACTTATAACAATAACTATAATTATCAAAGTTCTAGAACAGAGCTTTATACTGATTACGAAATAATGGATATGGATTCTATTATTTCAGCAGCATTAGATATTTATTCTGATGAAGCAACTCGTAAAAATGAATATGATGAAATATTAACTATCAAAAGTTCTGATGAAACTATTAAAAAAGTTTTAGAGAATTTATTCTATGATATTTTAAATGTAGAGTTTAATTTATGGCCGTGGATTAGAAGTATGAATAAATATGGTGATATGTATTTATATTTAGATATTAGAGAAGAAATTGGTATTGTAAATGTAACTCCATTATCAGCATATGAAGTAATTAGAGAAGAAGGCACGGATCCAAATAATCCTTATCACGTTCAATTCTCTATTATGGGCAATAATAAAATTAAGTATAAGAATTACGAGATTGCTCATTTCCGTTTATTAACAGATTCAAACTTTTTACCTTACGGTAAGTCAATGTTAGAGCCCGCTCGTAAAGTTTGGAAACAGCTTACGATGATGGAAGATGCGATGTTAATTCATCGTGTAATGAGAGCCCCTGAAAGACGTATTTTTAAAATTGACGTTGGAAATATTCCTACTAGTGAAGTTGATAACTATATGCAGCAAATCATGAATAAAATGAAGAAGCAACCATATATTGATCAACAAACAGGTGATTATGATTTAAAATTCAATTTAATGAATATGCTAGAGGATTTTTATCTTCCGGTAAGAGGAAATCAATCAGGAACTGAAATCGATACTTTATCAGGTATGGAATTTACCGGTATAGAAGATATTGAATATTTAAAGAATAGAATGTTAGCAGGATTAAAGATTCCTAAAGCATTTTTAACTTTTGATGAAGGTATATCAGGTAAAGCTTTATTAGCTGCTGAAGATGTTCGTTTTGCTAGAACAGTAGAAAGATTTCAAAGAATCGTTGTTTCAGAGCTTACTAAAATAGCAGTTATTCATTTATTCTCTCAAGGATATAAAGACGAAGATTTAGTTAATTTTGAAATAGCATTGACTACTCCATCAATTGTTTACGAGCAAGAATTACTTGCATTATGGAAAGAAAAGATTGAGCTAGCAAAAGAAATGCAAGAATCTAAATTATTATCTGAAGGATGGATTTATAAGCATGTATTTAAATTATCTGACAATGAATGGCAAGATGAAAGAGATGCTGTATTAGATGATATGAAAAATAAATTCCGTCAAACTCAAATCGAAGAAGAAGGGAATGATCCATTACTTACAGGAGAATCATTTGGTACTCCGCATGATATTGCTTCATTACATGTAAGTAAAAGAAATGCCGGTGTAGAAACAGAGCCAAAAAATAATGGAAGACCAAAAGGTGGTGGTTCAGCATATGGCACTGATGCTCATATATTTGGAAGAGATCCAATAGGCTCAACCTCATTTAAACCTGCGATAGATTTATCAGTAAAAGAAAATGTAAATAAATCTAATAGCAAAGATGCTGCAAAGAGATTAGGATTCGTAATCAATGATCACGCCAAGTCAAAGAAATTAATATTGGAAAGTATAAAAATGCCAAAGAAGTCTGACCCAGATGCAGGTACTTTTTTAGATGAATCTAATATTTCTGAATGATTTGTTAACGTAACAAATAATTATTAATGTAATATATACATAGTACTAATACTGTATGAAAAAAATTAAACATAATAAGCTTCGTAACACTGGTATAATATTTGAATTATTAGTAAGACAAATTACTGCTGATATTTTGAATAATAAGGATTCGAAGGCAATTAATATTGTAAAAGAATACTTTTCTAATAAATCTAGCTTATCTCATGAGTTAAAATTATATCAAACGTTAACTAATGAAAAATTATCTAGCGATTGGAAAGCTACCCAATTATTAGAAGCAGTTATAAAGTCTAGAAAGAATGTTAATGAAGAGTCTTTAGAAAAACTTAAGTATAGTTTAATTAAGCGTATTCGCGAAAGCTATAAATTAGAAGACTTTTTTCAACATAAAGTAAATAATTATAAAGTATTAGCAAGTATATATAAGTTATTTGAATATGCTGAAGCTGATAATCCTGTTGAAGTAGTAGATTCTAAATCTTGTATATTTGAACATTTAATCAGAAAACCAGAAGATTTACCTAGTGCTGAAAGCTTAATTGAATCGGAGTTTGGCAAAGAAGATAAAGATATTAGAGTATTATCATATAAAATATTATTAGAGAAGTTTAATAATAAGTATAATGGCCTTAATCCAAATCAAAAGCAATTATTAAAGCTATATATCACAAATTCTCCTAATGATAAGAATGCATTATATGAATATGTAATTACATCTATAAAGACTATTAAGACTGATTTAGATAAAAGTATTAAGAATTGTGATAATCAAGTAGTTCAAATCAAATTATCTGAGGTATCAAATTTACTTACAACCATTACTGAGTCTAAAATTATAAAAGATAATCACGTATTATCTTTATTAAGATATTTTGAATTAGTAAAAGAGCTTAAAAAAATTAACTAGAATGGCATTCAAAACACTTTTACAGGAAATCGAGGATAAGTTCAATGAAGTAAATCTTTATGATATAGAAGGCAATGATAATGGCGGAAAATATTATGTTGAGGTACTTAAGCCCAACATTTACCTAGCAAAACAAAAATTACAGAAAAATATATTTATTCTCAGAGTAATGCGAGACGATATTTTACATGCATTAGGTAATGGCGTATATAAATCTAATTACAAGAATATTATAGAGGAATTACTTAACATTTTTAAGAATAATGATATTAAATTTGATTCTAATGTAGACGAGTTAGCTGAAGAATCTAATTCAAGCGGAGCAGGTGCATATTTAACACCTAATGCTTTTGGTCATGAAGCACCAGAAAAAGCTATTACCGCTTTTGGCATGAAAAAGGTTAATATGAAAAATACAAATACTAAAGCTTTACAAGAATCTGTGTATAAAAGAATAATGAATCTATAAACAAAAAAACTATAATAAAATGAGACTTAATAATAAAATAACAATTAAAGGTGATATTTTAAAAATCTTTGAAGAAGTAGATATGCATAATGGCTTTGAGATAGGAGATTTTGTAAAAATAGACCCTAATGCTGCCCAACAGTCTGGATTAGATCCTAACAAACCATATGAAATACAAGGATTTGTAGATTATGGTAAAGGTCTGAGTAAATCTATTAATGCTATACTTGATAAAGAATTATATAAACCACATATATATCCTCCTAAAGGAATTATATCAGTTAAGTTTATAACTAAAGAAGTAAGTGAAGGATCATTCAATCCTATGAAAGGCGGTGCAGATAAATATTCTACAATAGATAAAGACGTTCGTGGATTTATTCATGTATTTGCATATCCAGATCCTAAAGGAATTGAGACTATTGACGGATTAAATCAATGGGAAACAGAAGATGCATCAAATCGTGAAGTTCATTTTGTAGGCAATTTTAAGGAAGCTAATGCAGCAGCAAATTCATTTATTAATGAAGCTATAAAACAATATCTAGAAGAAGGAGAAGATGATTTTGATTTTGATGATGAAAACTTTTCAGATCCAGTGATAGATGGTGAAGATGATAGGGATGATGATTATGATGATAGCATAGATGTTTATAGCGATGAATATGAAATGTTTGAAAATATGAATGAAGCTAAAAAAGAAAAATCTGATCCTGCAGACAAAAAGAAAGCTGATAAAACTAATTACGGTCATAAAGATATGTCTGATGTAGATATGGTAAATCCATACGAACTTAAAAAAGGTATCAGAATAGAAATGGTTGATACAGAAGATTATGTTAAGGCAATGGATAAAGCAGTTAAGAAATTAAAGAAAGATCCTATGTTTTATAGTAATTTAATTGCCAATTCTAAACAAGTAAAGGCAAATAAAAGATCAGATCTTCCTAAAGAAGTTAAAGATAAGAAATTAAATAAGACATCTGATAAAATGAAAGACAAAGCAAATGGAATGGAAGTATCTAAGAAAGATGCTACTAAGAAAAATGCTAATGATACTTTAAATAAAAAGGAAATGGCCAAAGGCAAACCTAAAGGAGTTAAGGAAATGGATAAGCCAGGAAAAGAAACAAAAGCTAAACTAAAAGAAAGCATTAGTATTTTTAATAGCCTTAAGAAGTTATTGTTATCATAATTATATTAAATAAGAACTATGAATACTAATTTACTTATAGATTATCTTCCGTTTGAAGTAACTCCTCAAATGATTAATGAATCTCTAGAAAAAAATGGAGGTCGTTTAATCGTGCAAGGTACTTTACAACGAGCTGATGCTTATAATCATAATATGAGGTCTTATCCTCGTGCTATATTAGAGCGCGAAGCTAATAGATATTCTTCGCAAGAAGTTAAAGAAAGAAGAGCATTAGGAGAATTAGATCATCCAGACTCATCAGTAATTAACTTAAATAACGTTTCTCATAACATAACTGAGATGCATTTTGAAGGCGATGATTTAGTTGGTACGGTTGAAATTTTAGGAACTCCGTCAGGAAATATCTTAAAAGAATTATTCAAAGCCGGTATTAAATTAGGGATTAGCTCAAGAGGATTAGGTTCAGTAAAACCAATTGACGAACAAGGACATGTACAAGTAGGAGATGATTTTAATTTATTATGCTTTGATTTTGTATCTAGCCCATCGACTCAAGGAGCATATCTAAGACCTATTAATGAAGGCTCGGGACAACAAGCAGGTGCAAATAAATATTATTCTGTAGAAAAGATTATTACAGATATTATATCGGATTTTAAATAACATAAAAATGTCAAAAGATAAAAATATAAAACTTAAGAGTCTTTTAAAAGAAGCATTCGGTGCTTTAGGTGTTGTAACGCATGCTCATCCAAATCGTAAAAGATTACAAGAGGCAGAGCCAGGAATGCCAGGAGCGCCTGTACCTACTAGACCAAGCGTTCAAACGGCTAGACCTCAACAAAGACCTACTCCGCCAGCTAGACCACAAGTAAGACCAATGGCAAATGACGTTCCAGAAGAACCTCAGGAAGCACCTGCTCCACCGACACCTAAGACACTTAATTATAAAGTGCAACCAGGATTTAAAGTAGAGTTTGAAGGAAAGCCTGGTCAATACTATATTATTAGAATCATGAATACCGCAATGACTAATTTCTTAGTTGTTAATGATAAAGTAGGAAAACCAATTCAATTTATAAATGTTGGAATCGAAAGAATAGATTCAGACGAAAAAGGTAAACCATATAAAGGAGAATTATAATATGAACAGCCCAATAAGAAAAATAATAAGAGAATCTGGTATGGAAGAAATGTCACAAGAAAAGAAAAAATTATCTCTAGAAGAAAAGAAAGCAGTAATGGAAATGATTGGTAAGTTTAATGAATATGGTAAGCATGTTTATAGAGCTGATGAATTACGTAAAATTACTAACGAAATGAAAGATGTAGTAAGTAAAGCAAAAGATATGACTTTACAGGAAACAGAAGGAAGTTTTGATGGTATTACAGTAGGCCGTCATATGAAAGGATTAGATAGCTCAATGCAATTATTTGAAAAAACTGCAGGAGAAATTAATACATTACAGCAAAGATTAGAAAGCGTTTATGAAGATATCGGAAATGTATTAAATAAATATTATAAGATAAATGAAAATGAATTAGATGCTGTAGGGCATGAAGACCAAGATATTAATAATGATGGTAAAGTAGATAATCAAGATGATTATTTAAAGAATAGAAGAAGTGTTATTTCGCATGAGATAAATGAAAGAGATGCAAATAGATTTAAAAAATTAGCAGGTATTACTAAGAAATAATTAAAAAGCTCTATTAAGTTAGGGCTTTTTTACTGAATATACGAAAAATAATTAAAAAGTAATACTGTTTTTATACATTCGGTAATATATATATTAAATTCCAATATCCTATTTTAATATAGGATTCGAATATCTTAAGTACCGCTATTGTAGTTTCCTAATAACTATATCGAATAAATTTCGCGGACAACAAAAAATCACAACAAATAAAAAATGTCAAACTCAGACTTATTAAAAGAAGCTATTGCTGATGCAAGAGCAGTAAAAGAAACAGCTATCGCTAACGCTAAATTAGCATTAGAAGAAGCTTTCCAACCAAGAATCCAATCTATGATTTCTCAACGTTTAGAGGAAGAAGGAGAAGAAGAATTTGGAGATGAAGAAGAAATGCCAATAGATGGCGAAATGGAACCAGGTATAGAAGGCGGAGAAGACCGTGACTTAAACTTAGGTGGTCAAGCATATCACGTAGACAATGCAGGTGAAGCTTTGCCAGGACAAGAAACAGCACCAGAAGGTGAAGAATTTCCAGCAGAAGAAGAAGAACTAGTAGATGAATACGATTTATCAGAAATTTTACGTCAGTTAGATGAAGAAGAAGATGGATTAGAAGACACTCCTGAAGAAGATGTAGCAGGAACGAGCAAAGAGCCATTCGGTTCACAAGAAGGCCCGGGTTCAGAAGATTTAGACGAAGAAATCGACATCGATGCTTTATTAGAAGAATTGATGGGTGATGACAAAGAAGAAATGGAAGAATCTGATATGGATCATGATTTCAAAAGTCCTAAAGACAAAGAAGAAATTATGCAAGAAATTGCAGGATTAAAAAATGAATTAGAAGAAGCTTATAATGCTATTAAAATAATGAAGTCTAGCTTAAACGAAGTTAATATGCTTAATGCTAAATTATTATTTACTAATAAATTATTTAAAGCTCATTCATTAAATGAATCACAAAAAATTAAAGTAATAGATACTTTCGATCGTGCTAGAACAATTAGAGAAGTTAAATTAGTTTATACTACTTTATCAGAATCATTTGCTAGTAAGAAAACTTTAGTAAGAGAATCTATTGCAAGTAAACCAGTTGCGTCAACAAGACCAGCTAAACAAATTATTTTATCTGAAGGCGATCAAATTGCTGCAAGATTTAAAAAATTAGCAGGTTTAGGTAAATAATTAAATAATTAACAATTAAAAACAAAAAAACAAAATATATTACTATGAGTAATTTAAATGCAATTCAAAAGATCGTTTCTTCTACGCAAGATAGATCATTCCAACTTTTAGAAGAATCTAAAGGTTTAATCAATAAATGGGGTAAAACCGGTTTATTAGAAGGTGTTGATAGCGAGTATGATAAAGCTAGCATATCAATCTTATTAGAAAATCAAGCTAAGCAGTTAATCACTGAATCTAGCAGAACAGGTACAGCAGCTGGCGCAGAAGAATGGTCAGGTGTAGCTTTACCTTTAGTACGTCGTATTTTCAGCGAAATCGCTGCAAAAGACTTCGTTAGTGTTCAACCAATGTCTTTACCATCAGGTCTAGTATTTTACTTAGATTTCAAATATGGTACTACAAACAATGCAGGTTTTTCTACTACAAATACTTCACAGTCACCAAGTAATCCTGGTTACCAAAACAATTCAGTATTTGGTGTTACGGAAAATACAGGTGATCCAAGCCAAGGTCTTTATGGTGCAGGTAGATTTGGGTATTCAATCAATACCGTTTCTAGTTCAGCATTAGTTTCAGGATCAACTCCTTCTAGTACTGCTTATGCAACTGGTTCACTTGTAGCATCTGATTACAATTATGATACAAGATTCTATAATACTTATTCTGCATCAATTGCAGCAGCAGCTTCAACCGTAAAAACAGTTACAATTTCTTCAGCATCAATTTCTAACTTTGATTTCGAAGGTATTAGATCATTTAACTTATCTGGTTCTGCTGGTGTAGTTACAGTATTCCCTCAGTTTACTAGAATAAACAGCGATAATTCACAAATTACTTTCGTAGTATCAGCTTCAGCACCTGCAGCATTAGCAGGTATTAATGCAGCAGCAGGTATTACAGTATTCTACGCAGTTCAGCCTAGTGCTTACGGTCGTGGTGATTTTGAAGCTGGTGCAGTAAATAATGGCGGTTATTCTACTACAAATGCTGGTGCAGTTGATGTTAACGTTAACATTCCTGAAATCAACGTTGAATTACGTAGTGAGCCAATCGTTGCTAAGACTCGTAAATTAAAAGCTATCTGGACTCCAGAATTTGCTCAAGATTTAAATGCTTATCACGCTATCGATGCTGAAGCTGAATTAACTTCAATGTTATCTGAATATATTTCTCAAGAAATTGATTTAGAAATTTTAGATATGTTGATTCAAAATGCAGTAACAGTTGATGCTTGGTCAGCAGTATTAGGTACTACAGTAGATGTAAATGCAGCTGGTCAAACAGTATTAGTTTCTAGTGCTCAGACAGCAGCAGCTACGGGTGCATTCTACAATCAACAAACTTGGTTCCAAACTTTAGGAACTAAAATCCAAAAGGTATCTAACAAAATTCACCAAAAAACAATGCGTGGTGGTGCTAACTTCTTAGTTTGCTCTCCTGACGTTGCTACTATATTAGAATCTATCTCAGGTTATGCTGCAGATACTAATGGTGATAAAATGCAATTTGCAATGGGTGTACAAAAAGTTGGTATGATGAATAATCGTTTCCAAGTTTATAAAAATCCTTATATGTTAGAAAGCACTATTTTAATGGGTTACCGTGGTACTCAATTCTTAGAAACAGGTGCAGTTTATGCTCCTTATGTTCCTTTGATTATGACTCCTTTGGTTTACGATCCAAATAACTTTACTCCTAGAAAAGGTGTAATGACACGTTATGCTAAGAAGATAGTTCGTCCAGAATTTTATGGTTTGATTAGAATCACTGATTTAAACAGAATCTAATTTTAGTTTAAGATAATAAAGAGAGGCAGAAGTAATTCTGCCTTTTTTTATGGCTATACGTGCTATCTAAAGAACGATCTCCAAAAAGTGATATTATGATATATAATGTTAATTATAGTATGTAAAATAGCCGTATTACTTTCTATCATGGTAAATATTTATATTAAATTAGTTATATAAATAGTTATAAACCAAACCCAATCCTAAAATTTTATGAAACCGGAAACCCGTGAAAGAAAGAACGAAATCAAATCGATTAATGCAATACAGTTAAACGAAGAACAAAAGGAAGCCAAAAGACTTATAATTGAAAATCAAATAGTTATAGTTACTGGGCGAGCTGGTAGTGGTAAGAGTTTAGTTTGTGCGCAGACAGCATTAGATTTCTTAAAGAAAAAACAAATAGCGTGTATTTATAATACTAGAGCAGCAGTTGAAGTAGGTAAGAGTTTAGGATTTTTACCTGGAGCATTAAATGAAAAATTTGATCCTTACATGGAAGCTCTTATTGAAAATTTAAACAAGTGTTGTTCTGATAAGACAGAAGTTCAAAAGCTAATTCAAGATGAAAAAGTAAAGGCATTACCAATTCAGTTTATTAGAGGTAAGACAGTTGATGATGTTTTAATAGTAGAAGAAGCTCAAAATCTTACCAAAGCAGAAATGCTAGCCATCTTAACTAGATTAGGAAAGACAGGTAAAATAATTATAAACGGTGATAACGAGCAAACTGATATCAAGACTACCTCAGGAGAATTAAATGGATTAACTTATGCAATTGAATTATCTAAAAAAATAGATGAAATTAAATGGATTAAGTTAAAAGAGAACCATCGTTCAGATTTAGTAGGCAAAATACTTGATTATGAATATGGAAACTAACAAAAGATATGAAATTAGTATAACCGTTAATGATATACCTATTATAGTAAAACTTCAAAGACCTAATCTAGAATACATCGATAAGTATTTTGAAAATTTAGCTGGCGAAGATAATGAGTATATCATTAATTATATAAAAGAATTAACATGATAATAACAGATGAAGCATTAGCAAATGCCTTAGCAGAAATGAAACAGCAAGGATTTGAAATTGGTAAAGTATATTCCAATCCTTACGCAACGTCATTTAAGCCTGATACAGAAACAGAATCTCCAATAACTAAAAAGTTAAGAGAGGCTGAAGAATTACGTAATAAAGAGTCTTAATGATAAAATAGTCCTTAATTGGGACTATTTTACTGTTTATACATAATTATATAAAAGAGAATACTACTATGAGTGGATTAACTATCGATATTGCGATATGGCAAGGATTACCTATTGGAACAGCATCAGGGTCTACTCCATTTGGATATTTTGATTCTGACGCGCAATTTTTATCAGATGCGCCTAAAGTTGCAGACTTTTGTGCAAGAAGATTAGGATATCCTATGATGGATGTAGAGCTTCAATCTGGATCATTCTTTGCTTGTTTCGAGCAAGCTACATCAGAGTTTGGAAATATCATTAACGAATATAATGTTGTTGATAATTTTATTAATCTTCAAGGATCTTCAATAGGTACTACAACAAATATATCTCAAACAAATATTGCTCCGAACTTAGGAAGAGTACTTCAAATAGCTAAAGAATATGGTTCTGAAGCAGGTGTAGGAGGAAGATTAGCTTGGAAAACAGGTTCATTAAGTATATATACAGGACAACAAAATTATAATATTAATACTTTATTTAGGGATATAGTTCATCCTAGTGAAAGTATTGAAATTAAAAGAATATTTCATGATGGCCCTCCCGCTATTGTAAGATACTTTGATCCTTTCGTAGGAACAGGTATGGGGTCACAACAAATGCTGCAATCTTTTGGTTGGGGAAGTTATTCTCCAGGAGTATCATTTTTAATGATGCCAATGTATTCTGATTTATTAAGATTACAAGCAATTGAATTTAATGACCAAATAAGAAGGTCATCATATTCATTTGAATTAATTGGTAATCAATTAAAGTTATTTCCTATACCGACATACGATTTTAAATTGTTCTTTCAATATATATTAGAGTCAGATAGAAGTTCATTAAGTAATATTACTACATCAGGAGTTGTTTCTGATATGAGTAATGCTCCATTCCTTAAACTTCAATATACTAAAATAAATGATATTGGAAAGCAATGGATATTAAAGCATACTTTAGCATTAGCAAAGGAAACTTTAGGCAATGTTCGTAATAAATATTCATCAATCCCTATTCCAAATTCAGAAATAACCCTTAATGGACAGGATTTAGTAAGCCAAGGAAGGGAAGAGCAAACAACATTAGTAGAACAATTAAGAGCAACGTTAGATAAAGTATCGCGTCAAGCTCAATTGGAAAAACAAAAAAGCGAGAATGATTCTATTATCGAAACTTTAAACAAGATACCTCTCAAAATTTATGTGGGGTAGAAATAATACTATGAAAATAAAAAAGATACTTAAAGAAGAGCAACTTGATTTTTATGAGTGTATGATAATCGTGAAGGTTAAATCAGAAAAAACTCAATTATCAGATGCATACGATGAAATTCGTGCAGTACCTTATATCGTAACTGCGCAACCAAAGCATTCAGATCAAGTAGAAAAAAGAAATAATGCTATATATGATTACGCTCAATTAAAGATTAAGTTTTTATCATATAAAGGAGATCCTTTAGCTTCATTATTTGATATTAAAGAAACTGCTACAAAAGGATTGGGCGATTCTATGAAATATAAAGTGTATGGTTTAGTAGGCTTTATAGTTAGAGAAGATACAATACAATTAATAGAGAAAAAATAAATAATGTCATTATTCGGATCAGCGCGAGACGCATCATTAATTACACAAATAAACAGAGAATTAGTTTATAAGTTAGTAGATACTGAGGTAGGTTATTATAAATTTGCCTTAGATCAATCTCGTGTTAATTTATATGGTGAAGGTGTATCTAAAATATATTATCAACCAGTTAAAGTTCCTATATATATTAATAGAAGTCCTAATGATGCAATTCAAACCGATGCAGGTATTGATGCTGCAGTAGCAATTGAATTCTATATTTTAAAAGATTCAATGTTAGTTTTAAATTTAGTACCGGAGATTGGTGATGTTATTAATTGGGATGATAAGTATTATGAAATCGATAATACAACGGAAAATCAGTACTTTGCTGGTAAAAATCCCGATACTTGGGTTAAGGGTGGTAATTTTGGTGCTTCATTATCATTTATATGTAATGGTCATCAAATGAGAGAATCGCAACTTCAATTATTGGATTTGAATTATGGAGTTAATAAGGAGGATTATGATCTTCCGCTTAATATTTAAAATAAATGGCAAAGCAAATTACAAAGCGTCAAAACCAATATAGAGATAATATTAATCCTACCGAGCGTGTAAACCAGGTAAAAACGGATGAATCGTTAAGGGCAGTCAAGATTGGTTTATATGATGTAGATGCTGCTATTAAATGGCATCTAGAAAATGTTATTAACGTACAAATAAATACAAACCAAGGATCTAAAAAAGTCCCTGTAATATTTGCTACTCCAGAAAAATGGAGCGGCGTGCAAACTCAAGGATTTTTAAGAGATAATAACGATAAGATAATGGCTCCTGTAATAGTTATTAACAGAACAGGATTCGAGCAAAGACAAGATTATGTAAAGAATGATGTATTGAAGAATGAAGGCAATCAATGGGTATTTGAAAGAAAATATTCTCAGAAGAATAAATATACTCCCTTTGATATTTTAACTAATACTGTTCCTATAAGAGAATTTTATGCTTTAGATATTCCTAGATTTATTCATGTAACGTACGATATTATTTGTTGGACAGAGTTCTTAGAGCAAATGAATGATTTAACAGAACAAATTATGTTTTTTAATGGTACGGCATTTGGAGATACACAAAAATTCCCAACAATAATATCAGCCCCGTCATTTGAATTAAGTAATGAAATTGGTAATGATAGATTTGTAAAAGCAAAGTTTTCATTTACAACTAAAGCATATTTAATAAATGAGGATGCAAGAAATAGACCTTCCATTCAAAAATTAATACCACCAAATAAAGTAGTTGTTAATTTCTTTGAATCAACGACGTTATTAGATTCTGCTACTGTAAGCTCTGGAAGATCAACAGCAGTAGCAATCGGACAAGGAAGTGGCGGAACTACTAAAATACCTAATATAAGTCAATTGGTATATGCTTATTTAAATACTGCTATTACTAAACAAGCATCATCAATAACAATACCAAATACAGCAATATTCTCTCCAGCAAATATACTTCAACCACCTGCGCTATCAGGATTACCTGCTACAACAGTTAATGATTTTACATTCTTTATAAACGGTCAGTATGTTCCATCTTCTTTAGTAACATTAACGGAAGTAGGTACGACAGTAACATTAGTATTTAATACGACATCATTAGGATATGTATTAGAAGCAGATGATGAGGTAATAGCAATTGGTAAATGGGCATAAATAATTAAGATATGGCGCGATTAAAATTAAAACAAGTATTATCTAATCTTCAATATAATTCATCTACTGACCAACTTATATTAACTGGCTCTACTAATCCGTCATTTATAGTATCTGGATCTGTAATAGTAACGTCAACACCGACAGTATCAGGATCATTAACTATTAATGGATATGATACATTTGGAGATAATAGTACTCCGACATCGATTGATTTAGGTACATTCTAATACTTAGTAAAATAATTATAGTATAATACCAACGTTGTAGATATTTATTATTGTAATTATATAATTACTTTTAATAATTTATTCGCAAATGTCAAATCAATATCTTAAACTACGCCGTAGTTCTGTTCCGAACAAAATACCTGATACCGGTTCTTTAGATTTCGGGGAGTTAGCAATAAATACATACGATGGTTTAGTCTTCATGAAGAAGAGTGGATCATCTGGAGAAGAGGTAATTTCTATCGGCAGCGGCGGTGGAGGTGGTACGACAAATACAGGATCTTTAGCAACGACAGGCTCAAATAGATTTAATGGCAATCAAACAATAACAGGGTCTATTATATTTAATAGCGGATCTCAAATAACATCGACTTATTACGGTAATACCTATCCTGGATATATTGATATTGTAGCAGGAGCACCGGGTGGATTTGTTGAATTGCTATCATATAATCAATCATCTTCTGTTAACGTTGACGATTATAGTGTGTATATAACAACAAACTCAGGCTCGTTATTTAATTTGTGGGAATTTAAAAATAGTGGTAGATTGATAGCTACTACAGCCGGTGGAATAGAAGCATCTTCATTTACTGGTTCATTATTCGGAACATCATCTTATGCTATAAATGCTTTAAGTTCATCATTTGCTTTAACAGCATCTTATTTATCGGGATATGTTTCTCCTTTTCCTTATACAGGAAGTGCTATTATAACAGGTAGTTTAGTAGTAACGGGCTCAACATCAATTACAGGAGATATAACAGGATCAAATGCATTATTCACTGGTACAATAACCGCACAAAAACTAGTTGTTCAAACAGTCACTTCATCAATAGTATATTCTTCTGGTTCAAATATATTTGGTTCTCAATTAACAGATGTTCAATCATTTACCGGTTCATTACGTGTGACAGGCAGTGGTGATCATTATGTTATGGGTGGAAATGTAGGTATTGGAACAATTGCACCAGCATACAAATTAGATGTATCTGGATCTGCTAGATTAACATCTGGATCTCAATTAAGAATAGACGACACTACTGGTGGTAATTATACTAGAATACAAAATCGTGTAATTGGATTTTCAAGAAATAATGGAACAAGTGAAGGTGCGCAAATAACAGGTGGCGATAATACAATGACTATATATGCCAGAAGTGGCGTAACATTACAAGGTGGAGGAGGTGGAGTTAATGTAATGGTTATTAATGACGAAGGCGGTACAACAGGTAATGGATCAGTATTAATTACAGGAACAAGTACAGCGACCAATTCAGGCTCATTACATATTAGAAACTCAGCTAATACACAAGTATTTAAAACGTTCGATGGTGGGTCAGTAGCAATAGGGGCTATAACAACACCAACGGCAACATTACATATAACTGGATCTGCTCCGTCTGGTTCATTAAATGTAAATAATATATTATATGTTAGCGGAAGTAATGTAGGTATTGGAACAACATCACCTTTATATACTTTAGACATTAATGGTGCAAACTGGGCCGGATTTAGAACATCTGTTCCTTTTCAAGTAGAAACAACAGGAAGTAATTATAGATATGGTGCTTTAGTAGTAAATAATGGATATCATACAGGTGGGTTTACTAATAATACATTTGACGTATTTTCTATTGGACAAAATACCGGAGTTAATAACGGAGTTGGATTCTTCAGAGTAAATTTAAACGGAGGAAATACAACAGGGTTATATGGAGCAGCAGGAAGTAACAATTCATTAGTACATTTAAATGCAACGACTACTTCAACTTTACAAGTTACAGCTCAAAATTCGGGAATAGCATTAATAGGAAGCACTTCTGGTGCAACTCTTACAACAGTTGCCGCTGGAACAAATCTTGATTTAAGATCAGATAATAATGGTGTATATTCTGGTGGTGGAATAAGATACTACTCAAGCCTTAACGGAGCCAATCATTCGCATGTTTGGTATCATAATGCATCTGAACAAATGCGATTGACATATGGTGGTAATTTAGGTATAGGAACAACAACCCCAAACGCTAAATTAGATGTATCCGGTAGTATAAATATATCAGGATCAGGAACACAAATACCATTTCAAATAACATCTGGCTCTACGAGTATAATGTTTGTATCAAGTAGTGGTAATGTAGGTATCGGAACGACAACACCAGCTCAATCATTACATGTAGTTGGAACTATGAGATATGGTAATTTAGCTAACACTAATTACTTAGAATTTAATCAAATAGGAGGAGGAACTCAAATATTAAGTAATTCAGGAAAAGAAATTTATTTTTATCCTGAGGGAAATAGTGGTATTGGAATAATTAAAACTGCAACAGGGGCGGGTATGTCGATTGGAGCAAGTTATTTTACAACAACTCCTCCTGATAATGGATTACTCGTACAAGGTAATGTTGGAATAGGAACATCAGGATCCGTTGGTAGATTATTTGTAAACTCATTAGCTAATGCTATAACGGGTTTAACTAATGTTAGATTATATGCTAATACATTTTTTGGAGGATATGCAGGTATTAATTTTGATTATGGATTAGCAGTTGGAATGACAGCCGTGGCTCCCATAATACAAGCAATACAATTAACCTCAGCCTCAGCAGATTTAAGTTTACAACCTTACGGCGGTAATGTAGGTATAGGGGTACAATCACCTGTATATAGATTAAGAATAGATGCATCTGGCTCAGCAAATTCAAGCCTACCATTAGCATTAACATCTGTAGATACTAATAATAGAGTTGGTATTTTATTTGGATCATCTAGCATATCTTCGGGCAGACAACATAAATTATATCATAGAGTAAATGCAGCTTCAGCAGAATGGTTAATAGACACATCTTCATCATTATCAGCAAATTGGCAATTTTTACCAACAGACGATTCTACTTATGTAGTTCAAATAGTAGCTCCATTTGCTACAGGGGGAGATGCAAGATTATATGCTGGATCTAAACATAAATCATTAACATTAGGTGCTGGTGGTGCTAATGATCATTTAACAATAAGATCTGGTAGTGGGTTTGTAGGTATAGGAACTACCGCACCAAATGCAACTTTAGATGTATCAGGTAGTGCAATAATAAGTGGTTCATTAACTGTAACTCAAGGAATAACAGGATCTATAACAAATGCTGTAAGTTCATCTTATGCTGCAACTGCATC
>Ga0114962_10000233_pt1 | contig 48505 bp, 39 predicted proteins | sample C_130820_MF_Meta_FD_87017 | JGI IMG/M metagenome (GOLD analysis project Ga0114962, IMG submission 87017) | Freshwater microbial communities from Lake Croche, Canada to study carbon cycling - C_130820_MF_MetaG | ecosystem: Environmental > Aquatic > Freshwater > Lake | place: Lake Croche, Canada... | reverse complement strand
AAATTTTCTCAAATGAAAATCACTCAAAAAATATTTTTGGATAATCTCAGGCATAATGTAATTACGATCTTTTATAAAAAAATAAATATTATAAAGCGTACTTTTGTTAAATGGCATTTTATTATATGGATTTTTACAAGAAACAGGATAAGAAAAAAAAGAATCTGCATTACAAACTGCGTTTTTTATGATTTTAATGATATCTACAACCGTAAATAAAAATTTGTTTCCGTTTTGATAAACCGTAATTACATTTTTGTCCTTATGACTTATAGGTGTTAAATATAAATCCGTTTCTATTTGATAGGGTGCCCTTTTGTATTTATAAAGAAAGGCAAGTCTAGAAAAAGCATGCACAGTTTTTTGTATCTTGCAAAAAAGATCCAATATTTCTTCTTTTACTTTCTCGTTGATAAAAATATTATTAAACGTCTCTTTGAGTATTTGGAAAAGTCTTATATCAATAGACTCACTATCTAGTTTTCCATATTGTATTTTGGATATCAATAAATAAAAAAATATATGTGCTGATGATTCCTTTTCACGAGGTATCTCTTTCCCATATATTTCGGTCCAGAAAGAAAAAGAGGTAGGACATAATGATTTTGTGTATATATTACCTGTCTTGTTCAGTATCCTTTGAGCAATATATATAAATGAATTACTGCACAATATTTTGTTTTGCATTTGTTGTATCTCCATTTTATTATTTTTATTTTTCTTTAGATCTTTTTTATTAGTATACAATTTAATCTTTAAGCTATAAACAAATATATTTTATTCCATTTCATTTTGTCTTTGTAAATATCGTTCAAGTATTATTGAAATGTTTGGGATAATAATTTGCTTTGTTTTCTAAAACAATTTTATTTTTATATGTACAAAACTTGTAACCTCTGTATTTTTCTTTTTTTACATATTGTTCTTTTATTATTTTTATTGTTTCTTTATCAATAACATACTTTCTATCTTTTTGTATGCCTTGGTCAAAAATTTTCTTGAATATTTTTTCAAAAACATGACAAACCGACAATCGTATTTCTGGTTTATTCATTTTTTGAACATAAAAATAAAAAGAAACAAATTCATCAATACATCGTTTAAGATCTGGATGTTCTTTTTTACACATAATAAAATGAGGATTGAAACCATTGTCAAAATGAGATATACAAGTGGCAAAATTATCATCACTATCAATAAATGTATCCAAAGGTAGCAAAGGATTTATATCCGCATCCACATAAATTCCTCCGTATTTGTACAAAATACACACTCTCCAAAAATCTGATTTATAAACACCTGAAGAAATAAAACGAAAAATATCTCTTTCAACCGTTGAAAATTCGTGTAATAGAAATTCTTCACACATGGCATTGTCATACATTTTGATTTCATATTCTGGATTCAAAAATTTCCATCTAGGTGCTGTTACCTTGTTGAGATAATGTATGTCACGATGGCACATATATATTGTTTTTGGGATCATTACTACCTTGTATTTCTATTTTTATTTTTATTTTTATTTTCAAACTTTATTCTTACTTGTTTTTTTTGCTAACTTCTTTTTTCCTTTTTTTTTTTTTTTCTTTGGTTTATTTTTATTTTTATTTTTTCCTCCAATCTCCATAGAATCATCCCAACGTTCATGTCTAGATTGTTGAAAAGGGTTATAATTTTGATTCGTATTTGGAAATACTCCTGTGTTTCGTGTACGAGAACTAAAAGTTGGTTGTTGTTCAGCAACATGAGGTTCAAAGGATTGTTGAAAAGGGTTAAAACGTGGATCCGACTGATACGTATTTGGAAATACTCCTGTGTTTCGTGTACGAGCACTAAAGGTTTGATCCGGTTGCACTCCAAATGGATTTGTAGGTATGTATGGACTTTCTTCTTTTGATGAATCTAAATAACCCGAAGGAAAAAACCCTGTATCTTTTGCCACACTTTCTTCTTCTTCAGACATGGGGGCTACATCTGAAAAATAAGTATCCGTTGCACCTTGCTCGGTTGGATAACTGTGTGTTTTTGTCAAAAACGTTTTATCTATTTCTCCTACCACATCTTCAACAACCGGATCAAATATGTCATTGAATAAAATATTGTCTATGACTTCGTCTTCATCCATTCCTCCACGTTGGATAAAACCTTTTTTTTTCCCACCTTTTATACTCCGACCTATTTGAGTCGGCCTAAACGGCCAGGCCGGACTAGCTGTTTTTTGGTCGGCTAAACTATCCTGACCAATACCAAGCACACTTGCTAAGAAATTGTCGTCTGACATGGCAGCCAATATTTTAAATTTTGAAAAAAGACAATAGAGTTGAATATCATCAAAACTCTTTATATTCGTGTTGATTGCATCAACAATTGGCTGTATTCTTCGCCTCAAAATTATTAGTTGATTGGTTGGTATTTCTTCTCTTGCTTTAATATCTTGACAATCGTATTTTTTTGCTGTTTTTATTGTATTCAAAATAGAAGTAATGACTCTATCATTGATTTTGTATTGATAATCCGTATTACTAAATAGTATAAAATCATAACTTGATTTGATTTGGTTGCAACATCTGTGTGACCAGTCATATTCCATTCTTAATAAATTTAGTTCACCGGGTGTATAACTGTCTGCAGGTGCTTTTATCAACCACCAATTAGAAATAGCTGTCATGATCGCCAATACGTGTTCACATTCCATGGTACTGTATGGTTTTATAATTTTTCTTCCACAAATATAACAAACTATGTTGCCTTTATCTTGCAATAGACGTACATTTTGGCTTGCATAAATACCCATGGCTCGTTTGCATTGGGATTGATTGTCTACCGGACTAAATTTTTCATCTCTCCAATCCGTAAATTTCACATTGAAAAGCGCATTGAAATATTCTGTATAACCCGTGACAGCAGCTGTTTTGTTGATTTGATCTCTTACCGGAAGTTTTTCTACGAATTTTGTAATAAATGCAGGACTTGTAAAATAATTCAATCTTTCTTGAGCTGCGTCACCAATTCTTTTGGGTCCTCTTACGCTGATAAGATCTTTTATCATTTCTTGTACAATGACAGCTCCTACAAAATTTACGTTTAATTTATCTCGCGGAAGTCCTGAAGCCCTTAATTCTTCCATTTTTGTATTGATGACTCTTTTTAAATCATTAATGTTTGATATTTTCAAATTGGGTAAAAAAGAAGAACTTCTTGCCGCTGTTGAAAAAAAATCTGTCATGAATTATTTTATATATATATATATCATTATTTTATATACAATAAATCTACTACCTCTTACATCCTAAATACTTAAAATCCGGGTTCGTATGTGTTGTCTTTACCCATGTCCTTTGGTTTGATACTGACCACATTGTTTTGTATCGCCATGTTTGCGCTTCCACAAGCATCTTCGGGATTTTCTACATGGAAACTCTTTTCTATCAAGTCCTCCTCTTCGTCCAATACCTTTTCTTCGTATCGCTTTTCTTCTTCCATTGTCTTCATTGTATCCATATCCAAGACAACTTGGAATGCACTGGTCCCGAAAAATCCTTCTTGACCACACATTACGTTTGCCGATATTCCTCGCATCGTATCCAATTCCGCATGCCTCGCCGCTTTCAAAAACATCTCTGGAGTTTCTTCAAACGATGCCTTGGCTATCGGCCCGATATTATCATTGTTGATACCATGACGGAATATAGAAATCATCTTATAGGTAAATGTCATTCTATCACACAATACGCAAAAGTGATGGTAGTTTACATAGGTTCCGTCAAATTCAATCACGTCAGCCAATTCATTGTAGATCGTCTGTCTCGCCGCTTCAATACCCAAAATATCATACACCTCTACTATATTGTTACTAAATACGCGTTTTGCATCTACGTAGTCCAAACCTAATACATCCAACATATTAGTTCCTATCGTATCCAAGACCCAAATATCTTGTTTCTTAAAAACACCTCCTTGTTCCACTACGTTGTCCTTGATTTTACGCATAGATACTTTGTTGATTCCTTTGATGCCGCGTAGTACGACATTGTTCAGCAACTCATCTTGGAAATTCTTCAAAATATAAATCTGGTCTGATTGGTCAAGAGGATTGACCTTTGTCTTTTTTTGCGCAGATGCCCTCGCAGCACTTTGTTTTAGTACGCTGTTCATACGAATACGAAAGACCAATTTGTCCGCATTGTAATCGGAGTAAATGCATGATAGTTCATCTGTGTAAGAATTTTTTAAAGTGAAATGCACATCATCCATTGTAATGTTTTTTTCCAACATTGTGACAGGGTCCATAATCATACGAATGATCCATTTTGATTTTTCATTGGTTTCTTCCATTGAGGCCGCATTGGCGCATTCATCAATCATGTTCTCAAATGCACGATATTGTTCTATGGTTGACTTGTCATCGTTGATCAGTGTATTCAAATCATCCGGATCAAAACAGATTTCTACTGATTGAACAATCTCTTCCAACTTGGTGTGTTCCAACATATACATAATGGCATGTGCTTTGTCCTTGTCCGTTTCATCTGCCGGTTTCAAATGAACAGTGAGTGAGGGATTCTTGGGTTCGCTTGATAAGGATAAAATTTCCTCAATACGCGGCACACCACGAGTCACATTGGATTTAGATGATACGCCAGCAAAATGAAATGTATCCCTGCAGGCGAGACCATTATAGATGTTAAAATTTTTTGTATCCACAACAGTTAAATCATATGCATATTTTGTAGTATTGGATACTTCTTCAATAGATTTTATTTTATTAAAGAGCACATCTTTCATGCTTGTATCGGTTCTCGTTTCCATCACAATTTCGCCATCTATTTCATTAGGAATAGTCGTATACTTTCTATTATAATCGTATGTGAATTCTTCTTTTTGCAAAATATGTAAAAGATTGTCTTGTTTGTATTCTAATTTCATGTTCATCATAGATGCCAAAAGATAAGCTTGATAATTACATACATTTAAACCATATATGGGTTTTACAGGACGTAAATTTCCTCGTATTATTTTCTCCGTTTTACTAGAAATTAAATTTATATGACTATAGACACCTAGATTGTTGAGTATTTGTTGTACATCCGTCAATAATGTTTTGCTAACAGAAGACATCCTTATGTTTTTCTCTTTAACGCTGACACATCCATCTCCACCAATATACGCATCCAAAAATCCAAGCATACATTCGCTATTGGAAAACACGATTTTGTCCGCCACAAATTTATTATGACTTAATTTTCCAGATAGATTTTCCATGAGGCGACATAGAACCGTATTGTAAATACGAATATCTTGGCTTACACATCCCTCCCCGTTTTTGTTTTCATTTCTGTATACTTTGGTTTTTATATTCCATTGTTCACATAATTCTAAAATAGGCTTGAAATATTCTGTATCGTTGTTAGCAATAGACATTTGAAATTTGGTCATACATCCTTCCGCAGCATATGCACCTACTAAATAACCAAAATTATAATCAAGAGGAATTGTTTCAGGAATTTCATAGTCACACATATTTGTTTGTAACGTATAAACACACCCTGGTTTCAAAATGGTCTTGCTTTTACTTCCTGCACGCATCTTATCACTCACTTTGGCTGTAAAACTGTCACTTCTTGCGTAGGGCAAAACAAATGTCTTTCCACGGTGTTTTTTCCACCAAAATGTTTCTCCCATCACAGCCTTGGCTTTTTCCACTTCGGTACCATATATGTATTCAGTAGGAGGTAAAATGGTTCGTAGGTCTAATTCCCGCGTTTCGGTAAAATCAATCTGTTTTGTACTCACAGGTATATAGTCTCCCACCTTCAAATCTTTTCCTTCAAAAGGTACTAATTTACCGTTTACTAATTTGAGAAATGATTTTGCTTTGGTTGCAATGACTTCACGTTCTTCGTCCGTTGTTACCTTGATCATGGTATTGGTTCCATCTTCGTTGATAACCGGATGTCTGGTTACCGCTTCTATACGCTTCCATAGAACATTGCCATCCTCATCACAAGAAGGGATTTCATAGTAGTCGTCTACCTCTGCATATGTCGTGTCTTTGTTTTCATAATACTCCTTCTTTGTTGAAATCTTGATTTTCTCTTCAATGAATTTTCCTAGTTGCACTTTTTGAATATTTCCGTCGCGATTCCTTACGATAATAGGTGTCTCAAATGTGAATGAATTAAGTGTGTTGTGAACAATGACACCATAATCAGTCATAAAAGTTTGGTTGCCTGGAACAGTGAAATCATAAACGAAATTATTTTGATCAGGTGTATAAAGTTCAATAGAAACGATTTCATCCCACATCACATTGGAGTTCGCTGCTTGTTTCAAAATTTTGATTTCCGCGTGAATCAGTTTTGAATCAGGATGAGTTTCAAATACGCGGATATATTTTTCCAATGTGGTACGTCCAATGCTTTCCATCTTTTTACAACGCCCATAATCACGACTAGGAAACTTCAATGTTCTTCCGCAATGCGCAATGATTTCACCTAAACCATTGATTTTATCAATCTGTTCAGATACTTTTTTTGCATCATCGCGCTCCACGTACCGAATCAAATTATCTAACTTTTCTTTATGTAAAACGGTTCCTATTTGTTCCTCATAGATACGAGCATATTTTGGACTGATGTTCAAATGATACAATGGTTTTTCCTTGTGTGTTTCCTTTTTAATATTGGCGACAATTCCAAAATAGTTCAAGATCAACGCCAAATCTTTTACTAATTGTTCGCTTCTGCTGCAAGCACGTATTTGATGATGACGATCATCGCTTTGGAAATTTCCATCTCCGTCAAAATATCCTTGAAATAAGGCTGCCTTGAACTCGTTGGGAGCCGTGAAAGCAAAATCAGGAATCTTTTTGACAAAGGAACCATTGTCGCATGTATCTACGATAAATCTAGCAAGCACTTTGTCTGTGAATTTTGTTGTCGTGGAAGGGCCATATTCACACATTCTATTGCTAATAATACATTCTTTACCAAACAATGCCGCAAATCGTTTTGTAGATTCAATATAATGATCCGCTATATTGCTAATCTCAATAGTTCCGTGATTGATATTTCCCTCTGCCAAATACGCTCCAACAAACCATCCAAACAGTGCGTCCAATTTGTAATTCTTGTCACCAATAGTCACAGTGTCTTTGACAAAACGATTCTCAATGTACCTGCAAACTGGAATACGCATTCCTTCCTTCATATCCGCTCCCACAATGGGAACCACTCGTTGATCTTTGCGAATCAAATGAGAATGACTGGTCGTGGTTTCTACAACGCGTCCACTGCGTGTGGTGACCTTCATCATTTGTCCATTGACCGGATGCCGACTCACATGGGATATCTTGTTCCATGCCGTCTTTTCATCTTCACTCACTCCTACAATATAATATTCCGTATCCAAATGTTCCAACAAAGTTTCCACACTGTTTACATGTCCTGTGTTGAATGTTGTCTCGGGATTTTTGCGTATCAATTCATCGCAAAATTCGCCAATGACAACAGACTTGTGTGAAATTTCTCGTGTCAATTTATTTACACAAACAATTTTATTCTTTTCGTAATATGACGTGGACATCTGGGTTGAAATCTCTCCGATACTCTGTCCAGCAGTCATTCCCACCATTTCACCAGGTGATACAATAGCGCGCTTGTAGTCTGCTACGATCGTGTTTAGCAAAATGGTAAGCGCAGAACGATTGAAACGTTTGTTGATAAGCAAATCCTTGGCAGACAAATAATAGTAATATAGAATTTTGAAGAGGAGCGTCGGCTTGGCGTAATGTATTTTTTCCAAATTGTGAAACGTATTCTCAATCATTTCATAGGCTTCCAATATAGTCAAATCCACCATGGAATTAGAGTTGATATTTTGTTGTCCTTGGATATTACCAATGATGTAGGAAAATGCCACCGGTAAACTGACAATATTATCACCTTTGTTTTTGAAGACATTCTTGATAATATCTTCACGATTGTCAATCATCATATCTGTATACATCTTGCACTTTTTATTGATTTCATCTTTTTGCTTCTTGTCACGTTTCAATGTGTTTTTCTCAAAGATCAGAGACAACTCTTTGGCAGAACTTACTGTTTCTGGAAGATTGAAATGGGAATAGATTTCTTGTGTACTCATGGTTACAATGGGAATCGGTTGATTTTCAACTTTCACTGTGTCCACGCTGTCATCACCATAAACAAATTGCACAATCTTGTTTTTATTGGTTCTTATGGTCATGTCATATCCAACCATCAAATCTTCTAAACCTTTGATCAAGCGGCGTTGAATATACCCTGTACTTGACGTATCACGTACTTGAAGACCATTCGCTAGACCAAAATTGAGTGTTGTGGGTATTGTTAGGTCATAAACCTTGGGGTGCTTTTCCACACCAATAATATTAATTTCTGTAATTTTATCTAAAACGACATCATTGTATGTATCACATGAATCACTTTTACAATCCATTACTACATAACTATATAATCCTGAATCAATATTCTGTTTTATGGTTCCATACATAGAAATACGACTATGTATCATATTTATTCCTTCTAACAAACGTTTACTTCGGTATTCTTTTTTAAGATGACTCATAAATCCAGTGCTTAGATTTTCAATAAATTCTATAGGAGCTAAGAAAGCATAAGAAGGAACATGTGCATCTGTATATTCATCATATGATGCCAACTCTTTACCTAATTTGTATCCTATTTCTTTGTTTAATGGAATACCTTCCTCTGTTTCTCTAATGACAATAGGAGGTTCACATAATTCACGTGTCACAGGAACGCAATCACCAACTTTGATCTCGGGTGTAGGCATTTCCTTTAACTTTTTGGTTTCCGCATTCCAAATCAAAAGCGACTTGCTTTCTGTAACAATGACACTTCTACCTCCAGTTGTTTTGATTTCGTATAATTCGGTTCCAGGATCATGTCTTGTAATTGCAGTCACAGGACCCCATGTCACTACTCCATTTTCGTCCGTTGTTGGAATAAAGACATCCCCTTCCTTGATATTCAACAATTCCATTTGACGTTCTGTAAAATGCTGCACTTCTGGTTTGTTTTTAGGTTCATCAAGTTGTGTATCTATCCAACGTCCAATCTCTGTATATCTGGCAGTGTTGTTTTCAATAATAACAATAGGTGTCTCCCACGTAACACTCTTCACAGCCGTGTCAATCAAACCCACACGACCACCCATCGCATGGAAGAAGAGCTCTTGTGGCGACAATCCATTGATATAGGAACTCTCTACGAAACCACGCGCTCCAGGTGAGTCATCAAATTTGCTGAAATGCGGCAATGTACGTTGTTCAAAACCATAAGGAATACGTTTTCCATCTACGTTTTGTTGCCCTAAACACGAAATCATCTGGGAAATATTGAGTTCACTACCCTTGGAACCCGCATTGACCATAATGACAAACCGGTTGTTTTTGTCCAAGCTCTCCAAACCAATCTTACCGGCTTCCGCGGACGCTTGATTCAAAATATTGTTGACTTGGGTTTCAAACTCTTGATCGTTTGATTTTCCTGTATCGTTTTGAAAAATGCCTAGCTGAATTTGGTCTATTAGTGTCTTTACCTGATTCTTCTTTTCTGTAATTCGTTGAATAATGCTTTGGTTTGTCTTGTTGTCTGAAATTAAATCACTAATACCTACACTATACGAACTAGATTTCATGTACTCTGTAATAATGTTTTGGATATCATCTACAAAATTAGAGGATGCCATATTGCCGAAATCATTGCAAATACGTTGTAACAAACCTTTTGTATATGTCTCAATGACACCTTTGTCCATTTGACCTCGTATATACTTACCGTTGCGAATCTCCAATACGTGATTGGATTTCTTCGCGTCTTCTCCTTCTTTGAACATCTTGGTCTTGTAACTCATAGTAAGCGGCGGCAAAATCTGCGATAAAATATCAAAATTGGTAATCATGTCTCCTTTTTCTAATAATTCTTGTGCATTGACACGATTAAACATCATAAGTAAATTCATTGCTTCACGTGGTGTAAAACGAATATTTTCACGTGTAAAACGAAAGCATCCAAGCATTGAATCTTGGAATATGCCAATAATGGCTTTGTTATTGGCTGGACTAATTATCTGATAAGGAACTGCTGCTAAATTTTTCAATTCAGATTCTGATTCGCTATCTTGTGGCATGTGTAAATTCATCTCCATGAAATCCCAAAGGTTTCCCAAAGGGCCGGACTATATCTTGTGCCATATCAGGTTGATTAAACCATCATATATGACCCGTAACCGTTTAGTCTCTGAACCTTCCCCATTCTCTATCATAACGAGATTAGGGGCTTGGCTGCGGATTGTCTAATTCTTCACGTTATTACCATTGGGTTCGGACATTACCCGAGTTCCTCACATATGTTTCCAAGTGTGAGTGGTAGTGAAGACTCTAAAGAGTTTCCCGCAATTTGATCACGTTGCTGTTTACTATTTTCTTTTAAACTAAATATAAAATCTTTTGCCATTTTTTTACTTTCTTCTAATGAAATATGACTTCCACCAAAATCAGCTTTTTTTCTTTGAATATAAACATACCAACCATATTGAATATTGTTTCGGTTAAGGGGTCTCACATATTTTTCTATATCATCATCATCAATTGTAATTCCTTCAAATTTATGAAGTTTTTTGTCTTTAAAATAATTCATAACTCCTATAGAAACTCTTTTTTTACTTTCGGTAGTATGCGTTGATGCTTTACCTCCAGTATTCAAATTGTAACCATTTGGAAATAATGAATTATATTTTAAGATTTCTTCTTTTTCAATCGTATCTGAATCACTTAAACTGCAAATTCTTAGTAATTCCAACGTAAAGTTGGATGTTCCATATTTTCGTATTGCGTTGTTTAAATAATGACATTGATTTTGTTTTGATGAAAAAGCCTCACTAATGTGACAACGGAATCGCCCTTCCATACCATACGGACGATATTTTCTGTGATTTAAAATATGTGATACTGCTTGACCTATGTATATCTTGTGATTGATACGGTTTGTGATTTTATATATTTCACAATACCTTAATGTTTCATAATCAAGAATTTTATTTTTTAAATCTGTTCTGTATTCCATTATTTATATTTCGGCAAAAGATTTTATACTGTTTAAAATAATAATAACAAACAACTAGGGAGTAGCACGCTTTTCACGCTCCCTGTTGGGGACAAGACTTGTCATTTAATCCCCATCGAAGTCGGCATTGTACGGCCGGGTACAGCCAACATTCATTCTAAACGTGTCACCACGCTCCATGATACGCGCCACATGCGCCATCATAGACATTCTATGTAACGTCGGTTGACGGTTAAAGAGAATAATGTCTCCATCCATCATGTGACGATGAACCGTGTCACCGTCTTCCAATACAATAGAATTTCGGTCAATATACCGCAAGGTAATAGACTCACCATTTTTTTTCTCTAAAATTTTCGCGCCAGGATGGATATCGGGTCCATTGCGCACCAACTTCAATAAAAAGGCGCGGTTCATTCCATTTACGACAACCGGTTTCGTAATATTTTTCGCAATTTTCATGGGAATACCTAGTTCACGAATAGAAATATTGGGGTCAGCTGTAATCACGGAACGCGCGCTAAAATCCACACGCTTCGCCATCAAATTTCCACGCATACGCCCTCCTTTTCCATTCAAGCGGTCTTTGATAGATTTCAAAGGGCGACCTGAGCGTTGTGCTACAGCGGCTACACCAGGAATCTTGTTGTCCACTTGGGTTGCTACATAATATTGCAAAACGGTTGTCCAGTCATCAATGACATTCGCTGGTGCGTTGTTTTGTAGCTTTTCTTGCAAGGTCTTGTTGGTCTTGATGATATTCACTAAAATGTGTGTCAAGTCATCTTCACTGCGTTGTTGTGCATCATGTTTGACACTGGGTCTCACAGCCGGAGGTGGCACCGCCATGACTTGACAAATCATCCAATCAGGACGAGACCATAGAGGACTGAAACCCATAAACGCAACATCCTCATCCGATATACGTTTGAAAATCTTCAATACAATTTCAGGGGTCAATTTGATCACCATGTCCGTGTCTTTCCACTCAGCAAATAGTGTCGCCAAACCTTCCTTCCTGATTTTGTTAGGCTGCAAACAACCACAACCATCGTCAATGTCTTCACCACAACGTTTGATTTTTTGCGCTAAATTGAACACATATTTCCAACGGTCATCATTTGACATTTTCAAAGCCTGGCTGTATTTTTCTTTACTGATTTTCAACTTGCTACATTTAAAACAAACACAACGCAAAACTTTCAAAACAGTACTTAAATATTGAATATAAAATACGGGTCTTGCTAATTCAATATGACCAAAATAGCCTGGGGTTTGCATATAATCCAAGCCATCAGTAGGACATATCAATCCAGGTTCCAATACTCCCATGCGAGGATCAAATAAACCACCAATCACTGGTTTGTTATTGATATACGTGTCACGGCTGTTAATCTCAGCTACTGAACCCTTGCGAATTTCTTCCGGTGACAATATACTAAACTGAATCCCCACAATTTTAGAAGTATTTGTTTCATTGTTTTCTTTTGTGGTTCGCGACATTTCCTTATATTTATATTATAATATTTAGATTGTTTTAATTATTATCAATTTTTTTTTAAAATGACGCGGAAAAAATAAAATAAAAAATTGAATAAAATTTTGATTTAAAATCAATAAAAGTAAATATATAATATAAGAAAATGGTCAATGAAAAGAAAACCAAATTGTCTAAAAAGGAAATGAAAGAACAAAAAAAAACAACAACAAAAAAGGAAGAGTTAAAAAAGAAGAAGAAGTTTCATTCAGATAGTGATGATGACGATGATGACTTTGATTCAGAGAGTGATTTAGATGAATTAGATGTTCATGAATATCGCAAACTGTTGGCAGAGTTATATCCTTCCAAATTTATTAACAAAAAAGTAGAGGCAGGAGAAAAGGTAAAAAAAGCTGTACTTGTAGAAAAATCTTCTAGAAAAAGAATTGTTCCAAGTGATGATGAAGAAGAAGATTATGACGAAGAAGACGATGAAGATTATGACGAAGAAGAGGATGAAGAAGAGGAAGACGAAGAAGAAGATGAACATGAAGAAGAGGAAGAGGAAGAGGAAGAAGAAGAAGAATGTTTATTAAAAAGAAAATCAACAAAAAAGGAAAAAGAGAATGTTGTAATGAAGGTAAAGGAGAAAGAGAAAGAGAAAGAGAAAGAGAAAGAAAAGTCAAAAACAGATGAAAAGAAGAAATCACAAAGTAAGAATAAAAAAGTAAAAAAACAAAAAGAAGAGGAAGAAGAAGAGGAAGAGGAAGAGGATGGAAAAAAATCTAAAAAGGGTGTAAATATGGTATTCACTATTGGTTTACCAGATGAAGATGAATATGACGAGGATTATGATCCTGATGAGGATTGGTCTGAAGAAGGATCGGAAACGGAGGATGAGGATGAATCTGTTTCTGATGTAAGTACGGATGATGATGATGAAGAGGAAGAGGATGATGAAGAAGAAGAAGAAAAAGTTTCATTGAAAAAGAGTAAAAAAGAAACAAAAGAAAAGGAAAAAGAAAAAAAGGAAAAGGAAGTCGTGAAAAAGGAAAAAAAGAGTGAGGAAAAAGAAAAGGAAGAAAAACAAAAGGAAGAAGAGGATCCTGTCCTGAAACAATTGATGGAAATTTATGAAAAAGATCCATCAAACAAAGCCATCAAGGAATGCATGGATGTATATGCAAAAAAGAAGGAGCATGAAAATAAAAAGGGAGAAAAAAAACTCAAGAAGCAAAAGGCAAAAAATATGCGAATTTTCCGTAAAATAGGAAAGGACAAGAACACAATGAATGATTTCCACTATTTTGAGAAGCTAGAATTCAATCATCAAAAGAAAATTATCAAAGAGTTGCGAGAAATTAACAAGAGTATTCGTCTTGTGAAGCCCTATAAAATCACGCTTTTAGAAGCAGATATTCCATCGCAATTCAAAGGCGAGGCACTAAAAAAGGTTAATTCTTTGCGATATATGGATGCTGGAACAGGAGAATATTACAAGATTAAAAACTGGGTAGACAGTTTTATGCGTATTCCTTTTGGTCATCATAAGACACTCCCGGTTTCCATCAACGATGGTGTGGAAACATGTCATGAATTCATGGAAAATGCCAAAAACATTTTAGATTCCGCGGTTTATGGTTTGAATGACGCCAAGATCCAGATCATGCAGATGTTAGGGCAACTTATTACAAATCCATCATCGGTAGGAGCTGCGATTGCGATCAAGGGTCCTCCAGGAACAGGTAAAACATCACTTGTCAAAGAAGGAATTAGTAAAATCCTCAATCGTCCATTTGCTTTTATTGCCCTTGGTGGTGCGACGGACTCTAGTTTCTTGGAGGGTCATTCGTATACGTACGAAGGAAGTACCTGGGGTCGCATCGTACAGATTTTGATTGACAGTAAATGCATGAATCCTGTGATCTATTTTGACGAGTTGGATAAAATCAGTGATACTCCAAAAGGTGAAGAAATTGCTGGTATTCTAACGCACTTGACTGATACTACGCAAAACAGTCAATTCCACGACAAATATTTCGCTGAATTGGATTTTGATTTGAGTAAATGTTTGTTTATCTTTAGTTACAATGATGAGAGCAAGATCAATCCTATTCTTAAAGATCGCATGTATCGCATTATGACAAAAGGATATGAAAAGAAACAAAAGACAATTATAGCAAACGATTATTTGTTGCCCAAGATTCGCGAACAGGTGAAATTTGCAGAGGGAGAAATCGTAATTCCCGAGGATACGCTGCATTACATCATTGAGAATCATTGTGACAAGGAGGACGGTGTTCGTAATTTAAAGCGATGCCTTGAAATCATTCATACAAAGTTGAACTTGTACAGACTCATGAAACCAGGTACGAATCTCTTTGAAGAAGACATTACAATTACGGAAGTCACGCTACCTTTTACAGTGACGAAGGAAATGGTAGATAAATTAATCAAAGTAGAGAAAAAGGATACTACTTCTTTGTATGCTATGTATGTATAAGTGTAAGTGAAAGTGTAAGTGTAATGTAAAATAAATATTTTTTTAGTAAAAAAATATAAAGATAAAAGTAATATTATTTCAATACAAAACAATGTCGCTTTTTGAATTGAAACGAATGGCAGAAATCAATATTCAACAAATCAAACAAAATGTAGAATTCAATGAATCTATTTTTTTTGACGAGAGCGAATTGGTTCGCGAATTTAAATCTATTTGTCATAATAGAAAATTACACGAAGAGATTCAACAATGGCAAGATTTGTTGAAGAAAATAAACCAACAAATTTATCAACAATGTCATCACGAATTTATAACCGACTATATTGATTTGAACCTGGATAGAAGCCAACAAATACATTATTGTCAAAATTGTGGATTGGAAGCCGAGGAAGGAGTATAATCTAGGCGGCTTTAAGTTGTTTTTTTATATATATTGAAAAGTAATTTAAAGGCAAACGGTGAAAGAATACTATCTATCTATTTATGACATTTCATACACTTTATTTTGATGGTTGTTGCAAGGGGAATCCAGGACCGGGAGGTGCTGGCGCGGTTCTTTATGATGCGAAAGGCAGTGAAATCTGGAGTCATAGTGTTTACGTGGGAGAAAAAACCACAAACAATGTCGCTGAATACACAGGTCTTTTAATCGGTTTACAAGAAGCGAAAAAGAGAGAAATCAGCCATCTTTCTGTAAAAGGCGATAGTTTGTTGGTGATTAAACAAATGCGTGGGGAATACAAAGTCAATTCGGAAAATATCAAAGGATTGTTTCTCCAAGCCAAAGAGTTGGAAAAACAATTTACAAGTATAGAATTTAATCACGTCTATCGTAAGGACAATTCACGTGCGGATGCATTGTCCAATGAGGGATTACTAAAACAAAAATTATAGGATACAAGATTTAATATTCACTATAAGGAATATTGTTTCCACCGCGCTGAATCAAGTAGTTGTATTGTTTTCCAGTCATACAAGCACATCCTGTACTGTTAGAATATGCGTTAGGGCAGCATTCAGGTTTGAAGGGTGTATTGGCAAAAAGGAGTAATTCGTCTTCTGGTAGGGGGACGGGTTGTGCTTCACGTCCCAGGAATGATTTTACGCCGGGACTAAGAGGTTGTCCAGGGGTGACATTAAGATTGGGCATACCCCATGTTGCGGTGTCAGGAGTGACAACTAAATTGGGAGTGCCCCAATTTTTAGTATTGGTAGGTTGATTTAAAATATAAGAGGAAGATTCTCCATAATTGGTATTGGCGCCGGTAAATCCTTCATAACCAAAAAATTTTTTTTTATGGCAACAATGGCAACCAAGAGCAATCCATAAAAGGACAAATAGAATGATTAGTTCTAATCTAATTTTCACACCAAATAATTTAATATCCATTATACATAATTGATAGATAATTTTTTCTTTTTTAGAGAAAATTATATATCTATTGGTTGTTTCTTTTATTCTTGGAAAAATTCAATATTGGAATTATAATCGCGTAAAAAAACCGGACCAATTTTGAAATATCCTTTGTCGGTTATTATATGATACAGCTTTTCTCTCTTTTCTATCTTTTTGGATTCTTCATTGATAAAAACAGTTGATTTGTATGTTGTTTTTTCATTGTTCAAGGAATATACTAAATTAGGCCCTCCTACAATACGTTGGGGGGTTTGTTTCCCTCCTAAAACATATTCATATTGTTCATTAAGAGAGAAACCATCTATTTCTACTAGACCCATTACTCGGCATTTTTCTGCTAAAAGTTCTCCTATTTTCAAACGTTGAATTTCTCTCTTGGATCCATTTTCCAAAGTGACTAAACTGCTTCCTTCCATCCCTCCATCTAAATATGTATGTATTGATTTTGTTTCTTTTTCCATGGAAAAATGTTTGCTTGTTCTTTCTAACAATTCTGTCTGGGTTTCTCTCAAATACAATTCATCCCAATCAGAAAAAGTAAAACCTCCTATATTCATCACTTTGTTTGACGTATTCATACAATAAATAAATGGTTTCTCGTAATTTTCTTGACGTTTGCTTTCAGGATGCTTGTTAACAGGAATCCATTTGTCTTCTTTGTCTTTTTTGTCTTCTTTGTCTTTGTATTCGTAATGTACGCAATGAATACCACTTACTAGTACATCACCCAATTTATACATGGCAACATTTGACGCATCTAATTGTAAAATAGCTGTTACGGTTTGTCCCCCTTTTAGTTTCTCTCCAGGTTGTATTTTGGAAATTGGTTTTACTGAATCGTCAAACATTTCTATCCTTGTTTCTTCATCAAAGCAGAGCTTGGGAGCTACACCCGATAAAGGATTGATATCCAATGTTTCGCTCAATGTTACCGCAATCATACCATAAGGGACACTGATGGCAACAGCTGCTGCTAAAACAGCTGCACCAATGGCCATGGTAAAAGGAACGGCAAGTAAAGGAGCAGCGATCGCCAATAAAATAGCAATAATGATAAGGAAAAATTGGGAAAGAGATCCCAAACCACTTACAAGTGCATAATAAACACCTATAAAAGTATACAAGGAAGATACCATGATGGCTTGTGTTTTATTCATTAAATCACGCAGTCCAATGACCATCATCTGAATAGGAATCAAAATATTCAAAACACGACCAAAAATTTCTTTTACAATAGCGATCACTTCATCACGTAAATAAGCAAAAACAGCACGAATTTCATTTATAGCGACGCCGATAACCAAAAATATTTGATTCATTATGTTAAGAATAATAACAAAAGGATTTACTGCTTCTCCTACCAATGTTTTCAAAACATTTTGGACGCAATAAGTAAAGTTTTCTTGGGTATATTCGGTAATGGATTTGTCTTTGGGTTTGTTGATAAACCCTGCCAATAAAATATTTTGTGGTTTGCATCTTTCATTTGGCCAATTATCTTTGATAGATTGACTATTAGCAAGATATTTAAAATAATAATGGACACCAATGAGAATAATCGTTAAAACAATAAATTGTACTATGGCATTTCCGTAGATATCAGAAAAATGCATTTTTTTATATAATTTTTGAATTCCTTCTGCTGCTTCTTTTGATGTAAATGTAATGTTCGTATTTGTATTATAATAATCGTTCATATATTGTCAATGGATAATTATTTGTATTCTCTTAACTTTGTTTCCTTTTCTTTTTTCTTTATTATCTCAAAAGATAATCATCCCAATCCCAAAACGTTTCCTTTCCTAATTGGATAATATGATTGTCAGTAATCAAACAACTAAACCATTCGGTTTTCATTTCGGTTTCGCGTTGTGCCTTTGAATACTTTTCTACTCTAACAAACTTGCCGGTGTGGTCCTTTACATAATGTGTTCCGGTGACATAAATATCTGTATCATTCACACCTCTTTTTTCTAATTTATAAAGTTTCTCTCCAGAACAATTGTTTGCATTGTCAATTTTCATAACGGCTTTAACTTTGCTTCCATTTTCTAGAATATCTCCTAAATGTATATCTTTCATTTCTTTTGTGGTTCCATCCTGTAATTTTACAATTGTTTGAGGATGAAAACAACTACCGGATGCCATTTGTCCTACACCGCGGGTTAATTGTCCGACAGGTCCGTTCCATGTACTTTGCATCGTTTTCAAAGTACCGTCAATAATATAAATAATAGTAGCGATAGTGCCAATGATTTTTTGCATAAGATCTTTTGTTCCCATGGTTATTTTTTGAATTTCAATGACTAAATTCATGAAAACCCCAAAAATATTTTGGAAAATATCAGTACTGAAAAAGCGTATATTGCCAATCATGCCTCTTGCATCATTGATGGAATCCGTAAAAGAGTCGCCCAACTCTGCCATATTGGAGAGAAGCCAACTAAATGGTTGTAAAAAGGTACCCATCATTTGTTTTTGCATGGTTTGAACACAATATGTGAAATCCAATTCTACATTGTCGGACAAAGGCATATAAATAGGATTGCAGCGATATTCAGGCCAATTTGCCTTTATTTTTTTAATAAAAGAGAGAATAACTACAAAACTTATTCCTACAAAAAATATCAATTGTATAAATATAAAATGAAACCAATTTTTTCCTGTTGGCATATTAATATATATTTCTTATATTTTTACTTTTTACTTTTTGCCTTTTCTTGATTTTCTTGATTTTCTTGATTTTCTTGATTTTCTTGATTTTCTTTGGCTTTTCTTTACACCTCCGCTATAGCATCCCCACACGGTTCCTCCTCTTTTTGTTTTTCTATTCCCAAAAAGTTTAATACATCTTCCTCCTTTTAGTCTCACATTGCTGTCCATTTGCGCATTGGCTTGGTTTTGCATCAAAGATTGAACTATTTTTTGATGTGTTTGGTGTATGTCCCCTGCATTTGGGTAATCTACAGTTAGACTAGGTATAACGACAGTATCACTTGTAGCACCTCCACGCTTTTTATAATATTCGCGACTTCGTTTCCCGCGACTTCGTTTCCCGCGACTTCTTCGTTTTCCTCCTTTTGCGATATTGGCCAAAGAGGTTTGTTTCATATCCAAGCTTTTTTGAGAAAGAAACGCGGATTCGCGGGGAGTTTGAGCTCCAGGAAACAATGTTGTAACAGGCATGGGACGCGGTGTAATACTGTTTGCATATTGAGCCGGTGGAAGATTTTTATCAGTCATGAATTTATACTATACAATAAAGAGAGAATAAATTTTTGGTTTTCGTTAAGCAGACAATTATTTAGTCTAAAGTTACAATACAAACAAATGAATACTATCATGGATGACAATAGCCGTTTGCAATTACAACGTATGGTTCAAGCAAACAATGTAGAAGACCAGACAGATTTAATACGTAACTTGAAACATAGTATTGTTTTAAAAGGCGAAATAAACACCCTCCTTTTTTTAAAATCAAAACACGGAGAAGACGCCGAAAAGATACATTTAGAAGCCATGACAGAATGCAATTTCCTTTTTACTTATTATACAGATATCTACAATAAAATCCGTAAAGACGAGATTGATTTGAAGATTCTCTTTCAATTCCTAGATGTTTTAAAACGCATTGAGGACAATGAGTTGGACCAACATGAAGGTTCTTTTTTAGTGGGAACTCTATTGAAACAATTATATATTGATAGCGCTCTCAAAAAATCAGAAAAATTGGATAAATTGCAAGAAAGAGAGGAAGAAGAAAAACCACATGTGGAGCCTATAAAAATATCATGGAAACAATATAAACATATAAATTTATAATAAATAACAAGACTACTACATAAAAATCATGTCAAAAAAATACAGTCAATCAAACTTGACAAAATATCTAGTGATTGTGGAATCCCCAGCTAAATGTAAAAAAATAGAGGAATATTTGGGTTCAGCGTATACATGTATCGCTAGTTTTGGTCATTTACGTGAACTCGGTTCTCTCAAAAACATTGATATTGAAAATCACTTTACACCTAGCTTTACTGTCATTGATAATGATATCAAAAAAAAACAAATAGAAAAAATCCGCAGTGAAATTAAAAAAGTAGACGAAGTTATCCTAGCGACAGATGATGACCGTGAAGGCGAATCCATCGCTTGGCACCTTTGCCAACTTTTTTCTCTCCCCGTAGAAAAAACAAAACGCATTATCTTTCATGAAATAACAGAAACAGCTATTCAACAAGCTGTTTTACATCCACGTACCATCAATATGCAAATTGTTTATGCCCAACAAGCCAGACAAATTTTAGATTTGCTCGTCGGTTTCCATATTTCCCCCGTTTTATGGAAAGCTTTCAACAAAGGAAATGGTTTGAGTGCAGGACGTTGTCAGACACCTGCTTTGCGTTTGGTATATGACAATCAAAAAGAGATAGATGCGAATCCGAGTGTTTTGGTCTATGATGTTGTCGGTTATTTTACAAACAAAAACATTCCGTTTGATTTGAACAGAGAAATAGAAAAGGAGGAAGAAACCGAAGAGTTTTTGGAAGCCATTGTCAATATAGAACATTATTTGCATATAAACCCAGTAAACAAGACAACCAAGACGCCGCCTGAACCGTTTTCTACGTCGCGCCTTCAACAAACAGCAAGCAATGAATTACATTATTCACCAAAAGAAACCATGACACTTTGTCAAAAGTTGTACGAGGCGGGTTATATAACGTATATGAGAACGGATGCAAAAAAATACAGCGAAGATTTTGTAAATATACAGAAAAATATATTCAAACCAAATTTGGTGTTGATTATAAGAAAAAAAACATGGAAGAATTAGTGACAAGACATGTCAATATCATAGAAGAAAAAGGAACTGAAAAAAAGGCACTAGCTCATGAGGCGATCCGCCCCACCCAACTTTCTCTCTTGCATCTTCCAGACAATGTATCACCAAGAGAAAAAAAATTATATACAATGATTTGGGAAAATACTTTGGAGAGTTGTATGGCGGATGCTACCTTTTTCTCTCTTTCTGCTTTTATTGAAACCTTTCGCGGATGGAAATTTCAACATACAAGCGAACAAATTGATTTTCCAGGTTGGAAAATTGTCAAGAACAAATATGAGAAAGAAAACAAAACATATAATTACCTTTTTACTCTTTTGAAAAATACAAACAATAAGGCGGTGGTATATAAAAAAATCAGTGCAAAACAGAAGCTAAAACAGACAAAACAGCATTATACGGAAGCGCGTTTGGTTCAATTATTAGAAGAAAGGGGTATAGGAAGACCTTCTACTTTTTCCATGTTGATTGAAAAAATCCAAGAGAGAGAATATGTAAAAAAAGAAGATGTAAAAGGAAAGGAAATTATTTGTAAAGAATATGAATTGGAAGAGGATGTACTTACAGAGAACCAAATAAAAAAAATAGTGGGGAATGAAAAGGGGAAAATGGTGATACAACCGCTTGGTATGATGGTGATGGAATTTTTAGAGAAATATTTCTCTCCACTGTTTGATTATGAATATACAAAAAGGATGGAAGATGAATTGGATTTGATTGCAAACAATAAAAAAATATGGTATAATTTATGCGAGACATGTTTGCAAGAAATTCAAAGTTTGTTGGAAAAAACCAATGATCTTAAAAAAATAGAGATGAAAATAGATGAAAATCACATGTTTGTCATTGGCAAGTATGGTCATGTGATCAAAGTTTTGGAAAAAGGGAAAGAGAAAGAGAAAGAAAAAGAGAAAGAGAAAGAAAAAGATATATTTTTATCAGTTAGAAAAGACATACAAATAGATATGGAGCGTTTGGAACGAGGAGAATACGCTCTTGATGAATTAGTAGATACAAAATCCGACAAAAGAGAGAAACAAATTCCTCTTGGAGTTTTTGATGGCCAAGATGTTTTTATTAAAAAGGGAAAATTCGGTTTGTATGCTGAATGGGGAGAGAAAACCCAAACACTCAAATCTCTTGGGAATCGTCCTATAGAAAATATTACATGGGAAGATGTTTTTGAGGTCATTCAAAACAGTTCCGAAAGTGGTACGTTGAGAGAAATAACACCCTCTATAAGTATAAGAAAAAGCAAACGAGGTGATTATATCTTTTTCAAAACCTCTAAAATGAAAAAACCACTCTTTTATAAATTAGATGGGTATCCAGGGGATTATTTGCAAGACAATGTTTTTTCGGTGAAACAATGGATCCAAGAAACGCATAATATAAATTGAAAACATATTGAATAAACATATACCGAAAAAAAAAATATAGAAAAATAATGTTATAATTTTGTAATGAAATACCCCAACATTATTTTTTTTAGATATGACAAGTACAAAGAGGTGGATATTTTTTTGGAAGAAAACAAAGAGCGTTTGTTGTGCAATATAAATATTACTGCGGAAAAGAGTTTTTTGAACAATTTATTTGACCCGAATTATCATTTGTTGCTTACTTTCGGTGAAGAAGAAAAGGAATATTACCATGATGTAAATACAAGTTTGCCTTCCAGGATGTATACCAGATGGTTACATTTTTCAAAATTAGAGGATGCCGAAGATTTGAACCAAAAAGTAAATTATTGTTATATTAAAAACTGCAATAATATGACACGCGCTGTTTTTTCCATCTTTACTACATGTTACAAGTCTTATAGTAAAATTTACCGTGCTTACAATAGTATTAAAAATCAATCATTTATTGATTGGGAATGGGTTGTTTTGGATGATACGCCTGACGATGGTGAAGACGATGAACATTTTTCTTTTTTGAAAACAGTTTTAACAGATAAACGCGTAAGACTTTATAAACGAAGTGAAAATAGTGGAAACATTGGTAATGTAAAAAATGAGGCGGTTTTGTTATGCCGAGGAAAATATGTCCTAGAGATGGATCATGATGATGAAATTGTAACGGATTTATTGGAGGATACAGTGAAGATATTTGAAAACGACGAGACTGTTGGTTTTGTGTATAGTGATTTTATTAATATATATGAAAACGGAAACAATTTTCGTTACAGTGATTTTTTTGGTTTGGGTTATGAAGGTTATTATTGTCAAAAGTACAACGGACGCTGGGTCTACGTCTGTAGTTGTGCCAATATAAACAATATTACTTTGTCGCATATTGTATCCGTACCAAACCATGCCAGAATGTGGAGAAAGGATGTATTGATAGAAATAGGAAATTATTGTGAATTTTTGCCCATTGCAGATGATTATCATGTTTTGGTGAAAACTGCCTTGAAAACAAAAATGGTGAAATTGCACAAAATGGGATACATTCAATATATGAATGATAACAACAACAATTTTTCGTTGATTCGCAATGGGGAAATCAATCGTTTGGTCCCACATCATTTGAGGCCACATTTTTACAAAGATTTTAATGTAAATGAAGAAATGAAAAAGAAGGGGGCATATGAAGAGGAAGAATATATTTGGAAACATAGTCAATTTTGGAAACGCGGTCCTAGTTATGAACATAAATATTGCAATAAGATTGTCAATGCGAATTATGACAAGATATATTGTATTATCGGGTTGGAAAATGCAATAAAAAACATGAAACGATTGAAAGAGCTTTACAAGGATCCAAGAAATGATTTTTTGTTGTTGGAAAACAAGACAAGATGTGAAGATTTGTGGGAATTTTTAGACATACAGAAACTAGACAGGATGAAATGTTATTCTTTGCGAGAAAGTAGTTATGATGAATTAGTAAGATATTTTCATCTTGTTTATAAAAGTCTGGAGAATTATGAGATTATAAACTAGTATATGATTTTGTTGCAATCATATTACGTAGAATCTGTGGTTTGAATACGGTAAATTCCATTGTGAATGAGAAAGAAGAATTATTGAAAATGACATACTGACCATTGTGATAGCGAAGTTTTATCTTCAACCGCCTTATTCTTTCTGCAGGTGGATTAAAATACTTGTATGAATCCATAAAAGTTGTATCGTAAAACTGAGAAAGGGGGGTTGTTGTAACTCCAATTTTAGCAAAAGAAGAATTGACTATACTGTTGGTTTGATTTCGTTGGATTGTAAATTGGCTCACATTAAAAGGGGAAGTTTCATCAACATAATTGAGTCCAGCTATATCTATATAAAAATAGGGGGGGCCTAAAATATTAATTTTCATGGGGCTTTGAATATAACTCATACTGCTACCGAGTAATTCTGTATTGGGGGTCAACCAAAAACTTGACGAGGCATCTTTATAAAAAAAGCGTGGTATCGTGTTTGGATAAATATGGGGTTCAATAACAGTTTGTGATTCTAGAATACAAGCATTGAGACCTAAATAAAACGGAAGTCCATTGATATAGGGGTCTAAAAAGGAACTCTGGGTTGATTCTAAATTAGCACATGTTCCGTATGGATAAGGTTGTAAATTTTCGGGAAGAATATTATTGTTTTGTGGACGACTATTGTTTTGAGGGTTGCATTTGTTTTCAGGGGAACAATTTTGTTGGGAATAATAGCTATAAATAACATGTTTGTTTTGAGTAAGAGAGAAAGAGGAACTGCGGTTTCCGAACCATAATTTTTGTTCTACTTCGTTATAGGCAACGACGAAATCTCTGTATCCGCGATTAATAATACCATTTTCATAATTTAAAAATTGGGTATTAAATGTTGTATTGTTGATATCATCGTAATTTTGCAATTTTTCGGTTAGATAATTTGTAACAACTGAGTTCATTTGATTTGTCAATTCTTTTGCCATTTGCCATGGATCATAAAATCCTGATTCAATAGTAATGATAAAATCATTTGTATTACTAATAGGATTTATATAAGAACACAGATAATCATATTTTAATTTTTGTAATTCATACAACATATCGGGCATTTCATTGGGTGTATTCACTATATTGTCTGGATTATAAACATCCATAAAATGAAATGTCATAACATTGTTTTGGTTTATAGGAGAAATCACGTCAAAATTGGACGGAAACGACCAAGAACTCAATTTTACTGTTGAAACATTGAGATAATCTTGTGGTAATTCAATTTCAAAATCCGATGGGTTAGGGAATTTTAACATATTTCTATCCTCGGAATGAATAGAGACATATTTTTTCTCCACTGCATATTCTTGCGCATTCTCAATAATTGGATGATTAGTAGAAGTATTTAAATAGCTCATATGTTTTATCATTATATTTTTATATTTGTATCTAAATATAAAAATTTATTCAAATTTCCCATTTCCTAAATAAATATTATAACCTAATATTATATTCGCTTATAATATACAACAGATCATAAAGATAAAATGAAATTCAATGAACTCTCTATCATATACAATTCTTTTTTATTTCTAGGACTTTTATTTGCAGTGATTTCTGTTTTCATATCAGGACCTTCTGTTTCCATCATCAATATTCTCTCTTGTTCTTGTTTGATTGCAGGTATTATTCTCATTATTGGACAAATGATGATTGTTCTTAATCAAACAATCAAGGAAAGTACGAGTCCTCTAGGATTTTTAGGTATATTCAACTTGATGAAAACCAACATAGGACCTTTTGTTTGTGTTTTAGCCATATTAGGATTCCTTCTTTATTTAAATATTCAATTCAAGGATAAAATTGGAACCGGTCACTTACCCGATGAATTCTATTTGTTTACTAATTTAAATATTCTTGTGATTTGTGCCCAAGCTTATATTTTCTTTTCGGGAATGCAAAAGAAAAAAGATAGCAATATTGAATTCTTACCTTTGACTTATAGCACCTTTTTATACTTACTGTGTCTCATTAATGTTAATTTAGTCATTATTCAGTACAACATCTTGCGATATTTTACTACCGACGGATAAGGTTCTACCGACGGATAAAGCCGTAGGCTTTCAACCATTATTGATTTTTGAAAATTTATAAGTCACACCATAATGTAGTTCGGTCTCCCAAACTCCTGATATTTTCAAAATAAATGCATTGTTAGTCGGTTTATAAGACAATTCATTTGTAAAAATTTTGATATTACCATTTTTTAATTGTTCATATATTTTGTTCATGGGTGTCTTGTTTTTAATATTCACATGTTTCAATATATTTTCCTCTATTGTTTTGATACTTTCAATTATATCTCGGTGTTCAAAAACATTAAAGTTGCATTTATATTTATTGTAATATTTTTCAATATTTATTTCATGCAAAGGAATATATAAATAAATACCATTTAATATAAAATATTGTGAAGAATAAAGTATTCTAATAAATTTACCATCATTCATAATGTTATTTTTAATGGGGTCACAAAAATACAAATAATTTTCATTGTATTGATCTATTTTTTTGACAATATTCATAATGTTGTAATAATGTAATAATATAGTAATGTAAAACGTTTTTATACTATTTTTCCGTGCGTGTAATAATAATAAGTAATATTTTGAATTAAAAAATACTCAACAAAGGTATACATGAAATTTCACGAAACCCATTTTGAAGATTATATATTGTCCAACAAGAGAGAAAATATTCATCAAAAATTGGAAAAAATTTTCAATAAATTCCCTTCCAAAATACATGATATGAAAAATGTTATTTTTTATGGACCTCATGGAATAGGAAAATACACCCAAATGCTTCGGGTTTTGAAGCGTTATAGTCCAACTGATTTAAAATATGAGAAAAAAATAAGTATTCTTTTTAACAAACAGCAATATTTTTTCAAAATAAGTGATATTCATTACGAGGTGGATATGTCTCTCCTCGGTTGTAATTCAAAACTATTGTGGCATGAAATTTACCAAAACATCATAGATATTCTCTCTGCAAAAGCAGACAAAGTCGGCGTTATTGTTTGTAAAAATTTCCAGGACATTCACAGCGAATTACTGGATAATTTTTATAGTTATATGCAACAAAATGAAACAAACCAGATTTTATTGCATTTTTTCATCATTACACAGGAAATCAGTTTTATACCCGACAATATATTGAATTGTTGTGAAATTATTTCCATACCACGACCTTCCAAAACACTCTACAACAAATGTTTGAAAAACAAACTCCCCGCCGATTTCAAATTAGAAACCATTAGTAATATTAAAAACCTATATTTACCTAGAGATACGAATCAATTAATGCAAAATTACAAGATTATTTGCGATAAAATAATGAGCACAATGATTCAAAAAGAGCCAATTCAATTTTTGAAATTCCGTGCTCTTTTATATGATTTGCTTATTTATAATTTAAACATAACGGAATGTGTTTGGTATATTGTGAGTAAATTGCTAGAAGATAAAATATTGGTACAAAAGGAAATGGCACCGTTGTTATTAAAAACATATAGTTTCTTTCAATTTTACAACAACAATTATCGTCCCATTTATCATTTAGAAAATTATTTTTACTATTTGGTATCTTTGATTCATAAATATGAATAATAAAACAAAGATATAAATAGTTTGGTTTTATTCAAATAATCACAAGACAATCATTGATGAATTTGAATAAATCGCTTGAGATTTTAGAAATAGAAATAGATGTAAAAGACGCGATAAAAACCAAGGAACTTTCATTGCAAATAAAAAAACAATATCACAAATTGGCGCTGCAACATCATCCCGATAAAAATGGAAACTCTATTGAATCATGTGAAAAATTTAAATTGATTGGGGAAGCTTATGAATACGCCAAGAGAGAAATTCAGGAAAGGCAAGAGGAAGAATCGTGTGAAGAAGAAGTAGTAGAAGAAGAAGTGAATGATTATACAAGTCTTTTGAAAAAATTCATAGAGGGTTTATTAAAAAGTGAAAAAACAGAATATGTTATGAATATGATTGCAGAAATTGCAACAGGTTGTAAAAAAATAACGTGGAAATTATTTGAGACTTTAGATAAGGAATCCACGCTCCATATTTATAGTTTTCTCTCCAAATACAAAAATACATTGTACATACATCAGGAAACATTGGATGCAATCAAAGAAATTGCTATTAAAAAATATGCCAATGACGAAGTGTATATTTTGAATCCATCTTTGGAAGATTTGTTGGAAAACAGGGTTTATAAATTGCAAATAAGAGAGAAAGTATACTATGTTCCTTTGTGGCATGATGAACTTTATTTTGACGATGAAATAACAGATGGTGAAGAAGAGAGAAAAGAAATAATAGTAAAGTGTATACCCGAGTTACCTGATACTGTTTCTATTAATGAAAATCAGGATATTGTAGTGAATTTAGAAATACCATTTGACTTTTCTCTCTTGGAACAAAAATCAAAAGTGATTTTACTAGGTAAAAAAACCTTTGAGATTCCCTTTTACAAGCTTTCTTTACAACGTTCTCAACTCTTTGTTTTACATAATTGTGGAATATCAAAAGTATTTGAAAAAGATATATATAAAGTGGAGGAGAGGGGATCTATTATTTTTAAAATCGTGTTTACGTAATTTTTTAATAAAAAAAAATAGAAAATAAAATAAAAAGGAAATCATGAGTGAAATACCGAATTGGCAAGAATATTACAAAGTATTTATTACAGATGAACATAAAGAAGTCGCCAGACAACATTATGAAACATTGCGTCAACAAGGAAAAATAATTGTTGGAACATCCTCTTTAGATTATGAACCCAAAGCGAATGAGATTGTTATTTATTATGGTTCTTATTGTGAAGATTATCTAGCATTACCTCATTCCAATAAAATATATATCAATGTTTTATTTTTTGGTGAAATAAAATTGGATAGATTTGAATCCGATAAATGTTGGGATAAAATTGACAAAATATTCGTGATGAATTTAGAAAAAGAAATCATTCGTTTCAATGATACCATGTTGCAATTATGTTATATGAATGCACCTTTGGATAGGGTACATCATTTTAAAACACAAAAAGTAGAAAACCCAAATGATATTTATACAGCAGTAACAAAAACCCATTTGGATTGTATGAAGATAATGATTGACAATGAGTATGAAACATGTTTGTTTTTGGAAGATGATATCCAATTTACTTCCAATATAAAGGAAAACAAATCCAATTTGTTTCATTTTTTAAACCGAAATTATGATTACAATATTGCATTTTTGGCTGCGTCTCGTTATGGTGCGAGGGTTGATTTTGATGATTTACTTATTGAAACACAACAATGCTGTACAACATCTTCTGCTTATTTATTGAATAAAAAAAATGTGGAACTTGTTTACAATACCGTTATGGAAGGATATAAATGCTTATTGAAAGGAGGGGGACATTGGATTTATTGTATTGATCGTTATTGGTGTAGATTAAATAAAAAATATATATTTAAAAATAAATTGGGGTTTCAAAAATTATCTGTATCCAACATCACAGGTGAATTGAATAGCCATTTAGATTAGATTAGATTATATTAGATTAGATTTTTATTTATGAATACATTATTAAATTAAAAAAAGAATTTTCTCTTTTTAATTACATTTTTATCATATATAAATATATTTTACATTTTAAAACAATTGCTATTTTACTCTGTAGCCTTCTTCTTGACTACCTTTTTCTTGACTACCTTTGGTTCTTCTTGTGCAGCTACCGGCTCTGGAACAGGAATAGGTGCTGGTGCTTCCTCTTCATCCTCTTCTTCTTCATCTGAGTCTTCCACTAGTGTAGAAGAGACTTGTTGTGGTTGTTCTTCCTCGTCGCCATCTTCTTGGTCTTGGTCTTGTTCCTTTGAACCTAGAGGAACTGCCTTCAACTTTTCCTTATCACTCGGCTTGATCTTGATAAAACATTGACCAGACAATGTTGCCCGAGGCTTTTGGGAAACAGCTTGGATTAGCTTCCATGTCACACCAAACTTACCGTTGGCAAACCACAAACCACCACACTGTAACAACGCAGCGATATTAATCCCCTTTTGTAAGAAATCAATGGGTGTGATATTTGGATTCACAGGATCAGGAAACAATCTGTTATGCTCTTCATCATAAATTTCCGTCTTCCAAACACCCTCCCATACAGGAATCTTGACACGAAACGAAGGAGCCTTGGTGTAATCCAATTCACCTGTTGCCTTGTTTTTACTATACTTTAACATGGGAGAGAATAGCGCTTCCACAACATCCGCGCTCTTATGTTGCTTACCAAACCATTCCTTTGAATAAGTAAGAGCATCAGCTTTGATTTTCGCCTCAAAAGCAATCAAGTTTATCAAGAAGGCATCAGTGTCAGCTGTCTTGTACTCATCACTAGGAAATTGAAGCGCCATATCAAACTTTCCATTGTTTTCAAAATCACTTGCACCCCATGTCAGTAAAACAGGAGTAGAAAGTCTCAAACCAGTATTTGTTGCCTTGTTCAAAATATTAATACTCTTTCCACCAGATGCGTTAGCCTTAGGAGAAGTGTACTTAATAGATTGCACATTAAATTGGGTACCGTCAACGATTGTTTCTGCCATTTTGTTATTGATGATATAAATCATTGGTTTATCTTTAAATCAATTTTTTTTTTAATTATAATAAAAATCCATACGTGGAATATGGTATTACATTTGTTTTTATATTTATAATTATAAATATAAAATAGTTCAAAAAGAATTTCTATGATATATATATAAATCACGTAATAAGACAAAATGAATACTATTATTGAAAAAGTATACAACAGTGAAGCAGACTATAGTATAGATAAATACATGATGATTATTAATACAAAATGTGAAAAAAGTGACAAGAGAGAAGAAAAGGAAGATAAAAAGTGTAAAAAAACAAGCAAAAAACAAGAAAAAATAAATGACGAAAAACCATATATACCAAAAATGGAAGAATACGAAATGATTTATGAAAACAATTACAATGTCCAACAATTAAAATATTTTGCAAAAACATACAAATTAAAAATAGGAGGAAATAAAAAAGAACTAGTAACCAGATTGTATTGTTTTTTAAAATTGTCTGCCAAAATTGTCAAAATTCAATCTATTTTCCGCGGCAAATTATTACGTAAATATTTATCCCTTCATGGTCCTGCTTTATTGAAACGTGGACTTTGCAACAATCAAATGGATTTTTTCACCATGGAAGATATGAAAGATTTGAAATACAATCAATTTATTAGCTACAAGGATGAAGACGGTTTTGTTTATGGATTTGATATGGTATCACTCCACAATCTAATTTTAAAATCCGGTGCAAAGAATCCGTATAATAGAAAAAGTCTACCTGATTCACTTTTACACAATATAAAAAATATTATTAAACTAAGTAAACTATTCAAAATAGATGTCAATGTAGAAATTAAAAGTATCATCAATGAAATTACACCTGAAAAATCAACCGAATTAAGAGTTTTGGAATTATTTCAAAATATTGATGCTTTAGGAAATTATTCAAGCCCTATTTGGTTTCAATCTCTAAACAGAAATCAATTGTTTCGTTTTGTTATTGAATTAAGAGATATTTGGAATTACCGAGCGCAATTAACACATGATATAAAAAGATCTATTTGTCCTCCCCATGGAGACCCATTTCAATATTTAAATATAAATTTCATACGTATAGAGAATGATTTAGATAAAGTTAAAAGAGCGATTCTTTTTATTTTGGAGAAATTAGTAAATACCGGAATAGATCAAGACAGTAAAACTTTAGGAGCTTATTATGTATTATCGGCTCTAACTTTGGTTAGTGAAAATGCCGCGACTTCTTTGCCATGGTTGTATCAATCCGTATCTTTTTAGAGAGATTATAAGAAAACTATGTTGCTTTCCTTATTATCGTAACAAAATAAATATTATTTGCGTTAAATAGCTTAAAAAGTAATTATTTATATAGAATATAAATGGCACGAACTACGAAAGCTGTAAAGACGAGTGAAGTTGAGCAAACTACTTCTACTATCCCCCCTGTTGTTGATACCGTCCCTGTTGTTGAGAAGAAGGTGAAGAAGGTAAAGGCTGTTAAGCCTGAGACTGTTGATGCTGCTCCTGTTAGTGATGAGTCGGCTGCTGTGAAGACCGAGGAGTTTGCCGAGGGTCAGGATGGCGAGGCTCCTGTTGCTGAGCAATCCATTGAGTTTCTGGCCAAGCTTCAACAGCTTGGTGTTCTTATTTCTTCTTTGAAAACCGAGTACAGAACTCTTGAGAAGAAGTGGTCACGTGAGCTAAAGTCCGCACAGAAGCAGAACTCTAAGCGTAAGCGCAAGGCTGGAAACCGTGCTCCTTCTGGATTTGTCAAGCCCACACGTATTAGTGATGAACTTGCCAAGTTCCTTGAGAAGCCTACTGGTACAGAGATGGCTCGTACTGAGGTAACACGCGATATTAACAAGTATATCCGTACCAACAATCTCCAAGACAAGGAGAATGGTCGCAAGATCAACCCTGATACCAAGTTGGCTGCTCTTTTGAAGTTGAAGAAGAACGACGAGCTCACCTATTTTAATTTACAGAGATACATGAGTCCTCATTTTGCCAAGGCTGTCAAGGCGGAGGTCGTGGTGGCGGCTTCTGTTTAAAAGAGTTATTTTATTGTAATAATTTTTTATTAGTATACTAGTTTTATTATGTGTTTTTCATTATGTAACGTAAAAAAAATATATGACATGGTTTTTTATGTCATATATTCTAGATTTTCTAATGAAATTAATTTTGATGGATTGATTGATTGAATCAGTTAAAAAGGTTCAACATTATTACAAAACAAGAAACCTGAATCCATAAGCAAATGTTTCAAATTATATTTATTTATTTTACGTAGACGGAGATTTTCTGTATTTTCCTTGTACAAAGGCAACGTTATTAAAAACGAATCTTTTTTTCCCAAATCAAACATTTCTTTTGTTTTTTTCATTGTACAAACTTGATCATCATCCATTTCACCGGTGTATTCTAACCATTCATGAAACTCAATACAAGAATTTCTGGTTTCTTTATCTTCTCCCAAAATAGAAACATATTTATTAAAACATTGGACTGCATCATGGATTGACATTTTTGTAGTTATTGGCGAATAATCTGTACCCGCTAAAATACAGACTTGACAAAATTCATTTTGTGTCATACGTAGCTCTTCTAAAATACTTTCCATTTCATAACAAATGACAGTGTGATTCATCAAACTCATGTAACGCAACACACGATGGCAACCATAAACAAACATGTCTGTATCATCGCTTAAACAAGCCCAAAAACCATAATGTAAAACAAGGTAAGAACATAATTCATCTGCTTCCCCGACAGCATCTACATAATTACAACCCATTGCTACAATCAATTCCTTTACTTGAAATATTTTTTCTCTGGTCATATAAACACATTGTTTCTTTAGTTGGTCTAAAAGTTCATATTGCATTTCATTATGTACTCCTGTTTCTTGACATGACAACAATTCGGTTTCCATTTCTCTGTATTTTGTTTCTGCTGAGGCTTTTTTTTGTTGACGTTCTAATAAAACCGCTCTTTTTTCTTCCGGCGGTTTCCCGTCAAAAACAAAGAGCGGAATAATTCCATAATAACGAAAAATAGTCATCATACGATACATGTTTTCTAAAAGTGCTTTTTCACCCTCGTATTTGTACAAATAAATACTAACATCTACAGCTATTTTTTTACCCATGAGTTTTGACAAGTGTACAAGATTCGTACTTTTTTTACAATTTTCCCTGATATAACGGTTTAATCCTTTGATTCCCATTTTTTTATTTTCTTCATGGTTATTTCTAGAGGAAACAATTTCAATTTTTTCTCATAATACACCTTTTAGAAAAAGGTTTACATTTATTTTGGATCAACCTTTTTCTAAAAGGTTGAAAAAATTGAATTAGATTTCTAGCAATCGTTTCTAGACATCAAACAACAAAATGCAAACACGAAGTCAAACACGTTACGAAAAAAAAGAAATTTATACTGTTGATATTGATTTTGATGCCGCATCTGCTGCATGGAAACAAAACAAACGATCTACAGGAAATGGTTGTTATGTCTACAAAAAAGACAAATTGGAAACTATGACATCTCCTACGAGCAGATATAATTTGCGAAAGAGAAAAATAGAAAAGGTATGATTTTATAAAAAATGTAAAAAATGTAAAAAATGTAATGATATATTAAAAATGAGTTATCAAGATTTAATTCCATTGGTTTTTGCCGAAATTGTTGGCGATTTTGGATTCAAAGAATTCGCCAACAAAGGAGGTATTACCCCTTTTTTTGCCGGAACAGTTGGATATATAGCTGTTGTGTATTTTCTAATACGCAGTTTACAAGGTTCAACAATTATGATGGTCAACAGTGCATGGGATGGTATTAGTACTGTGATAGAAAATATAGCAGCTTTTGTATTTTTAGGAGAAAGATTTGAAAATTGGAATGAATATTTTGGTATGATACTCATCATTGTTGGACTTTTATGTTTGAAAATACCAACTAAACGCAAAGAAAAATTCGTTTTTCCTGAATTGTTTTCTTCCAATAAAAATAAATAACCAAAAATAACTTAAAGATATATACTTGTTATTGTATAAGTAGATAGATAGATTGATACCATCTTCATGTCAAGATGGAGTAGAATGAAAAATAATTATTTCAATGTTTTACCTTTTGTTTATGCACCCACAGTTTGTTTTTTTATTACTACAGGGATAAAAAATGAATCAGAAAAAAGTTCAAATAAAAAGGATTACAAGGTAAGTAGTTTGGATCTTTTTTTTACTGTATTAGGTTATTCTACCCTTGGTGTTGTAACTGCTGTAACGTATCCGGTAAGTTTTCCAGTTGTAGGAATTTATATATTTAGTAAAAGAGCTATTCAAGTTTCTAAAAATCAAAATGAAATAGAAAGATCCAAAAATAGTAGAGGGTACTAAGGTCAAAGAGAACGCGTAGCTCAGTTGGTTAGAGCATCGGTCTTATGAGCCGAAGGTCACGGGTTCAATTCCCGTCGTGTTCATTTATTCATATAAAATTTTTATAGGTTTTATATGATATTATTTTTTTCCTAGGAGGCATTCTGCGAAAGGTGCTTGTATCAATAAATAAAAAGCAAAACAAACATACTAAATAAAAAAGTATTGAGAGAAACGTATTGATTTCAACACATGGGTTTACTTATATATCCACTTTTTAATTTATTTTTTTTATAATATCATTCAAACCTTCCTTCCATATATTTACATCGTTCCATACACTATTTTTTTCTGTGTAAATATTTTTTATAGTATCATTTTCAAATTGCTCACTAGAAGAATTAATAAAATAAATATTTTTTACATTGTAATACTTCATAAATAATTTTTGTAATTGCAATACATCTCTTGTTGGATATCTACATAAAACAATAATTGGTTTCGTGTCATTCATAATATCTTTGAATCTTTCAATTCTTCTTTTATATTTAGCTAATACAATATCATAATAATCAATCCAATTATCTTTTATAATCTTACCATTTTCTTCACCAAATACACCTTCACCTATATTATTTTCATATTCAATCATATCAGTTAATGGATAATCATGTGGAAATTGAAAACCATAATGATCAATGAATCTTGTTTTTTTATTGTTCAAAATTAAATTTTCATGAAAAAATTCAAAATTGGTTTCAAAACACTTTTCTAAACTAGTTATATTAGAAACAACCCAATCAAAGGGAAGAACATAATCACGCAAATTTAAATTTCTTAATGCCGCAGCAGGAGAACAATCCCCACCAACTGTTATATAATTAAAACTCATTATATATTTTATATATTTTATAAGCATATTTTTAAGCATATTTTTTAGCATATTTTTTAAGTATAAACACTAGAAGATTTATGCCAACTCACAAACACTCATTCGCAACGTATTCATTAAAAAGGCTTTCTCTCTTCCCCTGTAATGTTTCATTTTATCCATGGATTTTTCTACATGAACGATGTTGGACAAAAACACGGGAGATTTGTAATACCTTTCAATAAAACCACAAAAATTTCTTTGGTTTTCAACTGTCTTTTTAAAAGAAAGGAGAGAAATATTCTCTCTATCACACCAACCAAGAAACTCCTGATAATGACTCAATAAAATTGTCGTCACAATATAATACGCAAATACATTTGTGTTTTCTCGGTACAAGTTTTCTCTCATCAACTCACTTTGAGGATCAGGCGAATAAAGGTTCTCATAGTTCAATCCCATGAATTTTAACACTTTTACCATTTGAAAATAACTAAAACATTGTTCCAAATATATCAAGGAAAAAACCGTCGCCAAAAATTCATCCTCATCTTTTTTTTTTTCAAGAGAGAAAAAACTCACAAAAAGCGTATTCAATATCTCTGCCCAAAATTCCGTATACGCCTCAAACAAATTTACATCACTTTTCACAGGAAAAAACGAACGAATGATACGGTGACAATCCGTGTTGTTCATATTGGAAAAATCCAATCCCAAATTATGAAATGTTTCGTGTATTAGAACCTTGAACCACTCCTCTTTGCGAAAAATAACAATCTCGTTTTTACTCTGACAAGAGTACGTAAATGCCGTGTTCACATGAATCTGGTCCAAAATATGAACACGCGTCGTCGGTAACTTTTTCTCCATATCCATCAAATAAATAAACAATGTCAATTCTTGGGAACATTCCTTGGATGTATGTGGAATAATAAAACCAAGCCACAAAACTATACGCTCTATATATATAGTATACCTTTCAGGAGTATAGTTTTCATCTATAAAATGCACTCTTATATTTTTATCAAAGAGAGAAAATTGATAAGAAACTTTTACTACCGACTCTTCCTGAATATGTTTACCTATTTCAGCAGGAAGACTCTCCCATGACGTTTTTTGAGGACGAGGTATCTCCCTAATACTCTGTATTTTCTCCGTCATTGGATCTCCCGTTTTGATATATTCAAGGCTCTCATAACTCGCCATTATTTCTTTATATAGTTTTTTAAATATTATTTTCGTGGATTTTTTAGGTTTTTCTGGAGGAAAACATTGGTATTTCATAAAAAATTCCATTATTTGTTTGCTTTTTTTTGTGATGCTCATATATTATATCTATATATTTTACTTGTCTATTTTTACACGTCGGTTTAGACCTGGTTTTTTAATTTATCCCGAATCAACATGAGTGATTCAAAAACCTCGGGTTCCTGTGCCCTACGATGATGGACCAATTTCGCATCATGTGTAAACAAAAGTAGGTTTTTTAAATCTTCGTTGTTTTTATCACTAAATTTCGCATATTGGGCATCATACATTTCTTTGCTATGACGATTCCCGAAAAAATCTGGATCTATCTGCACCTCCAAAGGTCGCAATTGTTCTCCCCTGTATTTTCCCGTTTTTCCACCCGCCGCCTTGGCCATTTCTGGATTTTTTGATAAATCCGTATTGGAATCCAGAGAGAAAGACAAATAAAAAGGTTGGTTGTTTTTCTTAAATTTGGAAGCCTGGTAATAATGCTCTACACTTGACCATTGATGATTATCCAATGTAAAAGGCGCCACCCAGAAATTGGATAACTTTTTACGCCATTCTGGTATCGTCGCCAGTGTCGTAAAATCCTTACGTCTGTTTTCAGGGATTTTCTCTCCCGCTCCTTTTCCTGGAAGTGGTTTCCCGTTTGATTTACTATAAAAAGAAAACACTATATTATCATCATAAAGACCCCTGATTTTTGCATCCGTTAAATCTTCGTATTCTATCAACGGAAGATCCCCCTCTTCCCCTTGGGAGGAAGAATATAAATCGTTTTTGAACCTTTTGAAATCAGGAATAAGAGAGAAAACACCGGCATTTTTTTCCATGCATTTATCTACAATCATTCGTTTCATATCAAACGGTAATTCTTGAAAACTAAATATCAATTTCTTTTTGTATCCAACCAGTTTATAATGAATACCAGTGTAATCCAAAACAATATAATAATCCGGCTTGAATTCACCACGGTTTTGCAAAATTTGATCATTCAATTGACCACACTGCAAAACATTGTCCAAATCCGGGGGTTTTGATGTAAAGGCCTCTTGTGAAAAAATGATCAGTTTTACATTCAGAATTCGCTCCAATGTAGAAATCGCCCATGTCTCTCCCCAAAATTCACATGTCCCTATTAGTTTTTTAAATTTCTCCAATGTATCTACTCCTTTCATAAATTTGTATTCTTTTAATAATTCATTCGTCACTTTTTTCTCATAGACAAGACGATCATGTCGTTCCTTGATGTTTTGTGCCGCCTCCGTAAGAGTCTTTTTCTCATTTCGGTCCAACACATCATTGTATTTGGATTTTAAACCTATATATTCCTTTTCTAATTCCTTGATTTCATTTGTTTCTTGCACCAGCGCCGTATTGTACATGTCATATTGTTCTTTGTAATTGAGAAAAATAGCTTCATCTGCTTCTTCTGCTAATTTAGTACGCAACTTTTGCACAGTGGTTTGCTCAGCAATATGAGAGAAAGCATCACGAATCGTGGCAAACAAACAATCCCCACCGCCTTCATTGTCCACTATGTTATATTTTGGATTTTTCATGAATTTTACGATCCATGTGTCCCCTGATGTTTCGTGGTACTTTTCGCGAATATCCTTGGCCTGTTTCTGCGTTTCCTCCCTCAAAGTCAGTGGCATCGTAGCACCTTCCGTCTGGACAAAAATATCTTTGCGTCCTTCTGGAATCTCATATGATTCTATTATCGGTTTAAATCTATCATCTTCCATTTCATCCTCGTATTCTGGTTCTTCCTCTACTACATCTACTACATCTACTATATCGTCTGTTTCAGGAATCTTTCGCAGCTCTTGCAACATTTTTTTATCCACAAAACTATAGATAAGCGGTTCGTTGAGTTTTTCCACATCTAGATTGTTTTCCTCATCCATATAAGACATCAACGTAGAAGCCGTGATTTCATAAATACCAATCTGCACCACTTTGTCGTTTTTTTTTACTAAATAAACAGGAAAATACAATATATTCTTTTTTTCAAATGTATTTTTTGCGTTTCCTACCGCTATGATTATATCCACCCCCTTTACTTCTATTACAAATAAATTTGTCTCTTTTTTGAAATCATTTGGATCCACTGCTTTTAATTCTATGTAATTGACGCTTTCATCTACTTTGGATAATACCATACTATAATTAATAATATAAAATATATATTTAATATTATTTTTCCAAGTAAGATTTTTTCGTTTTACTTTTACTCCCACAAAAGAAACCGTTTCATAAATTTATCTGTTTTAAGTTCATCCATATTCTGCCAAAACCGAAGTCGTTTCACAACAACATCATAATTTTCTAAATTATTTTCAAAAACAGTAATTGCCGTTATTAGATCCATTTTTTTACCTTTGGTATATTTTATTCCATAATAATATTCATAAATCAATCCCAATTGTTTTACTGTAAAATTCAAATTATAATTTTGTATTTCAGAAAAAAATAAATCACTCTGGTATTTTTCTTCGTTTTCACATTCTAATTTTTCAAATTCTGTTATCAAATCCTGAATTATTTTTGTATTATCCTCCTCGGTTGTATTTTTATCACTTATTTGTATATCAATACTCTCTGAACGATTGCGATTTCCACTTGTATCTGTAATTATAAAAATATTATCACTCATGTAACATTATTATACACTTTATTTTTATACCTTTTACTCGTAGTAAAATTACATATCAATCATATCCATGTATTTAAATATTGATTTATTTGATAAACTCGGGTATTTTTTACTCTTACTATTCGCCAATTTGCGAATTGTATCCTCAATTGTTAACCCATCCAATACTATACATTCCTTGTTCTCCAAAATTGTCTTGTTTACACACAAAAGGGCTATGTTCTCCGTCATTTCATCCACCTCGTTTTTCTTATTCTCTAAAACTATAAATTCAAATACCTTTTTTATAAGATTACATACCACTTTTAACAAATCATCCTTCGTAATCAACCCATTCAACGTTAAATTCACAAAGAAAGCACTCAATGATTTTCTTTTTTCATTGTCCTTGTTGATTTTACAAAAACGGTCGTAATCCTTGTCCGGATCAACATACTCTATTTGTGTAAATACATCCATAAACGAATAAAAACTCTTCTCAAATACCTCCTTCATGAAATCATACTTGTTTATCAAATCACAATACAAATCCGCATACAACTTGGAATAAAAACGATTCGTTGAAGCTATCTCAAAAATAGAACTTGAAACCAACAAAAGATTCTCATTCGTGACATCATTCTCTATCAATGTATCTATCACATCTATGATTTTGTTCTTTAAATCTTGGTAGTTTTTATCCGACATCTTGTTCAAATTAGAACGTATCAAATCAATATGTACATCTATCCCCACCTTTTGCTCTATTACCGTAGTATGAAAAGAACGTAGACTCTCCCAATCTTCATCATTCACTATCTCTGTATTTCTTCCACGACGTTTCTTATATTGATACGCATGTGATGATGATACTGAGTTATCTAGTAAAATATTCGTATGCTGCATGGTTCCTTGCACCCCTGGAACCGCATTTTTCAACAAATGATTCTCTTTCTTTTTAAAAACAGGTGTTTTTATATAACTAGGCGACCCCACTTCCAAAGAAAGCTCCGATATTAAATTCACAGTTTCATCCGGCAGCCTGAAATCAAAACCATCAAAAATAATATTGTTGAAATCCTGTAATGAATATTTTTCAATAGTTGTCATTTTGTTTTTGATATACTATATCGTAACTATCATTTATATAAATTTTTTCTAAAATAAATAAAAAGCTATTTTGAAAAAATGGAAAAATGGAAAAATGGAAAAATGGAATATAATAATAAATAAGAAACACACTTAAACAGTAAATCAATATAATATAGAATGAATACTACCAACAGTTTTCAAAAAGACGAACTTGAGGAAAATTATGATTCCTCGCAAGATATTAAATCATGGGACGATTTAAATATAGATGCCGATTTATTACGCGGCATCTATGCTTATGGTTTTGAGAAGCCAAGTCCCATTCAGTGCAAGGCTATTACACCCATTATTGATGGAAAGGATATAATAGCCCAAGCACAATCCGGAACAGGTAAAACAGCAGCATTTACTATTGGGGCACTATCCAAGGTAGAGCTGGATAAGAATGAAACACAAGTGATTGTTTTATCACCGACGAGAGAGTTGTCTTCACAAACAGCCAATGTGATTACCAATATTGGTTCTATGTTAAAGGGTCTCCGGGTTTTGAATTTAGTGGGTGGTTCTTCTATTGATGAAGATTCTGTTATTTTGAAAAACAATGTTCCTCATGTGATCACAGGTTGTCCAGGTCGTATTTATGATATGATGCGACGTAATTTTATTCAATCCAAGACGATAAAGCTCGTGATTTTGGACGAGGCAGATGAAATGTTGTCGTCTGGATTCAAGGAACAAGTGTACAATATTTTCCAGAATTTCAATAGTGAAATTCAGGTGGCTCTGTTTAGCGCGACATTGCCAAGCTATATCAATTCTATTACTTCTAAATTCATGCGTGACCCCATCAAAATCTTTGTCAAATCGGAGAGTTTAACATTGGAGGGTATTTCGCAGTTTTTTGTGGCAGTGGAGGATGACAAACAGAAATATTACACATTGAAGGATTTGTTTTCCTTTATTTCCATGTCACAATGTATTATTTATTGTAATAGTGTGAAGCGTGTGGCTGATTTGTATGAGGCTATGCTAGAGGATAAATTCCCTGTTTGTTGTATTCACAGTAATATGGACAAGATATCGCGTGATAATGCATTCAATGAGTTTCGTACCGGGAAACAACGTGTGCTTATTTCATCCAATGTCACGGCACGTGGTATTGATATTCAACAAGTGAGTATTGTTATTAATTTTGATGTGCCAAAATGTGTAAGTGCTTATTTACACAGGATTGGACGTAGTGGACGTTGGGGTAGAAAAGGTATGGGAATCAATTTTATCACCCGACGTGATATTGGTAAAATTAAGGAAATTGAACAGTTTTATAGCACACAAATAAAAGAGTTACCGAGTACATTTCATACATTGATTTAATTGACCGGTATTCGTAAAATAAAAAGCTTATTATTCTAGTTTTGTAGTATATGACTTCAAACCTAGAATCCATAAACAACGAATTTAAACTGCCTATTTTTTACAATCCCAAAAAGGTAGAATTGAAGGAAAATATTATTACTGATTTAGAATTGATCCAAACGATTGACCCATCGTCTTCCACTACTTGCATGTATCAATATGTGTATCAACCCGAAACATGCTTTGGTAAAAAGGTATTGGAACAAATGCCAAATTATTATACGACGGATGTAGATTATCTTAAAGATACGCAAACCTTGTTGAAAACGTACGAGGGAAAACCGTTGCCTGAAAATCAAGAAATTATTGATTTATGGGACGAAATCAAAAACGACACAGGATTCAAGGATAGATATTTGTATCTAGATTGGAAATTTTGTGAACATCTTAATTACTCGGAGAATTTTTTACTTGCCATGAGTCTCTATAATATGGCATCACCCGTCATTTCTCTCTTGGTTCCCTTTATCTTTTTGATTGTTCCTTTTTTTATTCTTCAACTACGCGGAATCAAAGTTTCTTTTGCAGAATATGTCAAAGTTCTCTATTTTTTGGCATCACAACATGCTCTCGGTAGAATATTTACCGATTTCAACAATGTTGCTTTTCAACAAAAAATGTATTTGGTATTTTCCGCTGGATTTTATTTGTTTTCCGTCTACCAAAATGTCTTGATATGCATACGATTCAAAAACAATATGAAAAAAATACACGAATCACTTGACAAAATAAAGAAATTTACAAATCATTCCATTGATACTATGAATCATTACTTGAAACATGCTGAAAAACTTCCTACTTACTACTCTTTTAATAAAGAAGTGGAGAGAAACAAACAAATTTTGGAAGAATATACTAAAAAACTAAGCAAATTTGGAGCTTTTTCCTATCATCCAAAAAAAATAGCTGAAATCGGTCATATTTTAAAAACTTTTTACGAATTATATGACAACGAGACATACAACAAAACCTTTCTCTTTACTTTTGGATTTCATGGATATTTGGAAAATATTGTGGGTTGCCAAAGAAACATAAGAGAGAAAAAGATGAATACCGCTTTGTTTATGAAAAAACCAAGGAAAAATGTTTTTAAACGATCTTATTATGCCCCTCTTTCACAAGGATCACTTCTACCTGTGAAAAATGATATCACATTAAAGAAAAATTTGATTATTACTGGTCCCAATGCAGCTGGAAAAACAACCGTGCTGAAATCAACTACCCTCAATATTATTTTGACACAACAAATCGGTTGTGGATTTTATGATTACGCAAAATTTCATCCTTATCATCACATTCATTGTTATCTAAATATACCAGATACATCCGGGAGAGATAGTTTGTTCCAAGCCGAAGCAAGACGTTGCAAAGAAATCATAGATACTATTGATTCCAACAAAAGCGATTTGCACTTTTGTATTTTTGATGAATTGTTTTCTGGTACCAATCCAGAAGAAGCGGTTATTAGCGGTACTGCTTTTATGACGTATTTAGTAAAAAATAAAAATATGAATTGTTTGTTGACTACTCATTTTATTGATGTTTGCAATCATTTGGAAAAAAATCCAAACATTGACAATTACAAAATGGATACGCGTGAGCAAGATGGAAAAATAAAATACACCTACATTTTGAAAAAAGGTATTTCTTCAGTAAAAGGAGGATTTCAAGTTTTACGCGACATGAATTATCCAAGTGAAATAATTAAAAATACAGATTACCTTTCTGTAAAACAATAAAACAAACAATTCGTTTTTTTATTAAATTAAATATATCTCGCTTTTTTAAGAATGGCTTTATTAGATTTCTTTTCAACAACATTTCTTATTCATTTAGCAATAACTGTTTTAGTAGTTGGTACTGTTTCTATTTATTTTATTCAAAAAATCAATGTGCAAAATCATAAAATAAATTCCATGTTGGAATTAGTTACTACCATGGCAGAAGAATTGAAAAGAACACAAGCTTTATTAACTATCGGTTCCTCTGTACCCATCTCTTTTGGAAACAATTATCATGCTCCTCCAGATAACACACCCTTTTCTGAAATTATTCAATTGGGAGAGAAAAAAGATTTAATCAATGTTTCAGACGACGAAGACGATGAAGAAGACGAAGATGACGACGAAGACGATGAAGAAGAGGAAGACGAAGAAGAAGAGGAAGACGAAGACGATGACGATGACGAAGACGAAGAACTACTTGATATAAAAACGATCAATATAGGAGAAACAACCCAGAATGTTTTAGATAATAGTGAAAACGATGAAAAAAATAACGATGATGGTACTGATTTAGAAGAGATAACCCAGGAAGTTTTAACAAAAACAATCAACCTAGAAGATTTAGAAGGAGAAGGAGCTAAAAGCATAGATATTTTGGATTACAAGAAACTTTCTTTAAACAAATTGAAAAGTATTCTTGTTGAAAAGGGAATTGTAACAGATGCTAGTAAGTTGAAAAAAAATGAAATTTTGAAATTACTAGAAGTAGAATAAATAATTTCTTTTTCTATATCCATAATATATAATATAAAATGTGGCAACAATGTTATAGTGGTTCTAATAATATTCATTTTGATTTCCCACCCATTATGATGGATGGACGCAATTATGCAACATGGCAACCTGAAGCTGTTGTGAACAAAAGAATTCAAAAAGCCGAAAATATTCATAGCAATTGGGATTATAGACAATATATGGTACACAATGGTTTAGACATCATGAAGTTTAATACTCTCCAATCATGTGAAGTTCTTGGTTTTAACCCACATAATAATGTGGATACAACGCCTTCTAGCAATGTACCCTATACATTTAAGAATAATTTTGACACAGGAAAACCAGGATTTGGATACAGAAACAGTGACCTGAAGGATCCTTATTTGAGTCGTGAACAACTCAATGCACAACTTATTTCACCAAGCATTATTGTCCCCCCAGAGTTTATTAAACATGATCATAATATGACACCACAACCTATTTCTACTTATAAACCATAAAGAAAAGAGAGAAAAAGAGAGAAAAAGAGAATAAATATATAAAAATTTTATTGTATATTTATTATTTATGAGAATAGTGAGTATTGATGTTGGAATTAAAAACCTAGCTTTTTGTTTGTTGGAAAAAACGAATACAGAGAATTTTTACCGCATATCCAAGTGGGATGTAATAAATATTTCAGAACAAGAAACTCCCTATTGTCATATCGTTGAAAAAAATATTCCTTGTGATAAACCCGCGAAATTTATTAAAAACGCCAAATGTTTTTGCCTCAAACATTCAAAAAAACAGAGTTTTCAAATTCCTACATCTGATTTAAAACCAGGATTCATCACGAAACAGAAAATACAATCTTTGTTTGAAATCGCTGATAAATACAAAATCTCATACGAAAAACCAATTAAAAAAAATGATTTATTACAAGTTATTCAAGAATACATACATAATACATGTTTTGAGCCAGTTATAAATATAAATGCATCCAAAGTAGATTTGGTAACAATTGGTCGCAATATTAAAATCAAAATGGAGCAAATATTTTCAGGAGAATACGATGCCAACAAAATAGATTATGTTATCATTGAAAACCAAATCAGTCCTATTGCAAATAGAATGAAAACGATACAAGGAATGATTGCACAATATTTTATTATGAAGAACACAAAGGAAAATGGATTAAAAATAGAGTTTGTTTCTTCTAGTAACAAATTGAAGGATTGCTCAGAAGATTTGAAAACAAATTATAGCGATAGAAAAAAACTAGGTGTAGCAAAAACTTTAGAAACATTATCAGGAGAACATTATTACAATCAATGGCATGATTCTTTTATGAAAAGTAAGAAAAAGGATGATTTAGCAGATTGTTTCCTTCAAGGTCTTTGGTTCATCAAAAACAAATTATAAATGAATGAAATAAAACCTATCTTTATTTGCAAAATTATATATATATTTAATTCGTATTACTTAAAATTAAATGTTCTTATTAAATCATAAGAATGGATTTTGATTCGGACATTATTGATATTTCACAAGAGGATTTAAATTCAAACACGAAAAGTTTTAAATCAACGAATTTTGGTGATGGAATAGAACTTTTGATGAATGAAAAAGTGAGAGAAGGTAAATCATCTAATAATAATGACGATAATATACACCTGGATGATTTAAACAATTTAGAGAATGAATTGAATGAGCTTTCCAATGAAGGAGTTTCTTTCCAGCCAAAAACGGATATTTTTTCTTTTAAAAAAGAAGAAAAACCAAGTGTTCATTTTGATGATGGTCCTTCCATTTCTATTGGTCATTCTACCGCAGAAACAGGAGGAGCGGATTCAAAAACATGGGATGGTTTTGGTAAATTTAACAATATACCCATCAATCCTGACCAAACGATGCCTTCAGGGCCCACCATGAGTAAAGAAGAGCTTCTAAGAGAAAAATTCAAGTACATACGGAAATTAGAAGCCTTGGAAAAAAAAGGCGTTGAATTGTCAAAAAAATACACTATGGAATCACCTCTTACAGAAATGCAAGGAGAATATGAAACCATTATGGAGGAAAAATCAAGGCAAAATTCCGTTAAATTTCAGGGTAATATGATGATGGCAGTTATCAATGGTATTGAGTTTCTCAATAATCGGTTTGACCCATTTGATGTTAAATTGGATGGTTGGGGAGAGCAGATCAATGAAAACATTAGTGATTATGATGAAATTTTCGGCGAATTGTATGAAAAATACAAGAGTCGTGCTTCCATGGCCCCCGAATTAAAGCTACTTTTCCAATTAGGAGGGAGTGCTATGATGGTACATATGACAAATACATTGTTCAAGTCGGCTATGCCAGGTATGGATGATATATTGCGTCAAAATCCTGACTTGATGCGTCAATTCCAAACCGCGGCAGTGAATACCATGGGACAAAACAATCCTGGTTTTGGAGGATTTATGAGTGGTATTATGAATCCGGAACCCATGGTTCCTCCTGGAAGAGGACCTCCTCCACCGATGGCTACCCAAAGATTTGATCCGCCTTCCCGAAGTCGTGGAGGCAACAATAGTTCTGCGGTAGATATTAATTTGAACATGACACGTCCTAATTTCTCTGATGATGGATTCAATATTCGCGAAAATTTTGGACAACAAGAGAAACCTGAAAAAAGTCGTCGCCCTATCAATATGCCTAGTGAAAAACGCGCCGAGATGAAAGGACCTAGTGATATTTCTGATATTTTATCTGGATTAAAAACCAAAACCATCAATATTCAAGAAGCATCTTCTTCTTCTTCTTCTGTATCTGGTAACAAACAATCTGGTAATATCAATTTGAATGAAAATAGTACCATTAGTATCAGTGATTTGAGAGATCTACAAGAAAATGGAAATTTGCCAAAGAAAAGCAAACGACGACCCAAGTCTGACAAAAATACAATCAGTTTGGATATTTAATCACGTTTTCAAAAAAAAATAAAAAATAAATAAATTCATTGTTATTTATTTTTTTATTCGTTTACTTTCTGGACTTTTTGGTCTTCCTTGACTTTTTGGTCTTTTTGGTCTTCTTGGACTTTTTGGTTTTCTTGGACTTGTTGGTCTTCTTTGATTTTCCACCTTTTTTATTTGTAATAGGTTCCATCTTGTGATAATCATCTATTTGAGCATGTGTCTCACCATGTTTGTCATATATTTCTTTACAATGTTTACATGTGTTTCTGTTGTTTTCGCTGTAATCATGATATCCGTCTTCTTCACTAAACATACTATACGTTGATATATTATGTTTTTATTATTTTTATTATTTTTATTATTTTTATTATTTTTATTATTTTTATTATTTTTATTATTTTTATTATTTTTATTATTTTTATTATTTTCCTTGTATTT
>Ga0114962_10000231_pt1 | contig 48662 bp, 42 predicted proteins | sample C_130820_MF_Meta_FD_87017 | JGI IMG/M metagenome (GOLD analysis project Ga0114962, IMG submission 87017) | Freshwater microbial communities from Lake Croche, Canada to study carbon cycling - C_130820_MF_MetaG | ecosystem: Environmental > Aquatic > Freshwater > Lake | place: Lake Croche, Canada... | reverse complement strand
CTTTTACCTATTCGTGGCCCCGCCGGGAATCGAACCCGGATCTAACGTTTAGGAAACGTCTATTCTATCCGTTGAACTACAGCGCCAATTTTAAAATTTTACAAAAATTCAAAAATTAACGCTGAATTGCAAGGTGAATTAATTTAATCCAATAAATATAACTTAAGACATTTTTCCTATTGCGCAACTAACGTAGGATTTCGCTTGTTTGAAAAGATTATTTTTACCTTTCTCTGGGTAGCCCATTGAAGATAATTTTTTACTAATTTCTTCATTTGAAAAATCAACACCATGCACGACAATTAATTCTTCGTCAATATTAATATTTACTGACAAAACCCCTTTCATTTTAAGTAATTCAAAAGTTATGCTTGTAACACAGCCACCACATTTGATATTTTCAACATAAACTGACAAATTTTCCATAGACTTTTAAATTTAGATTCGTTCAAATCTAAGAAGTAAACAGCCCAATCAATATGACATTCATCATATAGTAAAAATTTAAAACAAATTTTAGATAATTGAAATTTGGCATTTTAGTATTATTTTTATGTCGATTAATTTCTAACAATCTATTATACCACTAAGTCATGAATATATTCGATCGATTAAGTTCTGGAACATATGCCATTAAAGGGCTAGTGTCTTCATTTATCCTGACATTGACAGAGTTAATGCTCAAAAAAACTTACAAAAAAGGAGAAATATTACTAAAAGAAGGTGAGGTTTGTGAAAAGATTTTCTACATAGAAAGCGGACTAATCCGATTTTACACAATAATCGACGGCAAAGAAATTTCTACATGGTTCGCTAAGGAAGGAGATTTTATTACCTCAGCCAATAGTTTTCATTTTGGGAATAAAAGTCATGAGTATATTCAAACGCTGGAGAACAGTGTCATATTTTCATTTGATAAAAGCGTCTATTTCCCAATGATTAAAATGCATAGCAATTTTGCAATGTTTAGTACAAACGAATTATATCAAAATTTAACGGAGTGTCAAAATCAATGTCTGTTATTACGAACTTTAAAAGCAGAAGACCGCTACAAATTTTTTGTCCAAAAATATCCTAGTTTAAAAAATAGGATAAGTCAAAAATATTTATCTTCCTTTTTGGGCATTGACAATTCCTATTTATCAAAAATTATTCATAAAGATGAACACGAATAAAAAATAGTATAAATTTCCAAAAAATTAAATTGAATTATTCCAATAATCAGTAAATTATTATAAAATCAACAACTTGCAAAATTGCAAGTTTCTTCATTGCTTCAAATTTCCATATTTATTCAAATACAACAAGATAAAGCATAAAAACCACAATCATTTTATTCTAAAAATATCAATTTGTCTTTTTACAACTTTCAATTAAATTTATTAAAAAACCATCAATTATATCTATTTAGACTATTTCTATATACGCGTTTATTCAAGTAACAGTATATAAAATAAGTATGGTATTTATTAAAAATTTAGGTCTAAATTTGAATCGAAATAATGGATTTAAACCTCTAATCAAGATGAAATTAACGGAAAAACTACAAACAGGAAAATATGGAATAAAAGGATTTGGTGCATCATTCGTTGCAGCTACTGTTTCTTTATTTATGGCTAAAAAAATCAAAAAAGGAGAGTTTTTATTGCATCAAGGTGAAATAGGCAAAACAGTATTTTATGTTGAAAAGGGATTATTAAGATTATTTACCAATCACAAAAACAAAGAAATATCAACATGGTTCGCCAAAGAGGGAGATTTTGTTTTTAATCCAAAAAGTTTTCACAACGAAACACCCTCACATGAATCAATTCAAGCGATAGAAGATTGTGTTATCTATTCAGTTTCGAAATCAATTTGGTTTCAAGTAAGTACGATTGAATCTATTTATGCTTATTTTGCTATCAATGAATTGATACACAATCTATGCGAGATGCAAAACCATTGTACTATTTTACGAAATTTAGCAGCTGACGAAAGGTATGAACATCTTATAACTCACTATCCAAGCCTAAAAGGCAGAATTAGTCAAAAATATTTAGCCTCATTTTTAGGAATTGATATTACCTATTTGTCGAAAATCATAAAAAAATTTGAGAAGGAATCTGAATAGTATAATGTGATTTTCGCTCAAACCGCTGTATATTTATAAATTATTACTTTTTAAATATACAATTGATATGATTCCCATAAAAGCCTTTGGCGCCATCAATCCGAACTCAGATATTGCTCCATTAAATGTTGTCCGCAGAGAAGTTGGCACACATGACGTATTAATTGATATTTTATATTGCGGAGTCTGTCACTCAGATATACATATGGCTAGAAGCGAGTGGGGGCCTTCATTGTATCCAATTGTTCCAGGACATGAAATAGTTGGAAAAGTAATTCAAATTGGATCGCATGTTACCAAATTTAAAGAAGGTGATATTGCAGGAGTAGGTGTATTTGTCGATTCATGCAGAACATGTCCTTCGTGCAGAAGTGGAATGGAACAATATTGTGACGAAGAAATGACTGGCACTTATAACGGGTATTATCGGGATGGTGTAACACCAACTTATGGTGGATATTCAGATAAATTTGTCATAGACGAAAAATATACGTTGCATATTCCATTCGAAAAAGATTTAGAGAAAGTGGCACCATTGCTTTGCGCAGGGATAACAACCTATTCTCCTTTACGTTATGCAGGAGTAGGTCCGGGACATAAAATAGCTGTTCTTGGATTGGGCGGCTTAGGCCACATGGCTGTAAAATTGGCTGCATCTATGGGAGCAGAAGTAACCATGCTCAGCACATCGCCTTCGAAAGAAGCAGACGCAAAAAAATTGGGCGCACATCATTTTGTCCTATCTACCGATAAGAAGGCACTCAAGGGCTTAGAAAATCATTTTGACTTCATTTTAAATACAGTGGCGGCCAAACACGACATGAATAAATTCTTGAATTTATTGAAAGTGGAGGGTAAAATGTTACTTGTGGGAATCCCTCCAGAAGATAATACCTTTGGTGCTGCCACATTAATATCCAAAAGAAGAAGTATCATAGGATCAATGATTGGAGGAATTGCAGAAACACAAGAAATGCTCAACTATTGTGCAGAAAAAGGGATTACTTCAGATGTGGAAGTTATTGCTATGTCGGACATTAATAAAGCATTTGAGAGAGTCATCAAATCCGATGTAAAATATCGGTTTGTCATTGATATGAAAACAATTTAGATTGATTTGAAATTAATTTCGAGATTAAATAAATGTCACATGAGACTATCAATTTTGCTGTTTTCTTTGTTATTTATTTTTTCATGTAAAGAAAAAACAGAATCCATTCACCCTGAATACCAATCTATAACAGAATCCATCTATGCAACAGGACTTATAAAGAGCAAAGACCAATATCAAGTTTTTTCGACAGTCAGTGGCATATTGGACAAAATTTTTGTTCAAGAAGGTTCTCATGTAAAAGTGGGAGATCCTTTGTTTCAAATATCCAACAAAACTCAGGAATTAAACAAAGAAAACGCAGAATTGGCTGCCAATTATGCAGACATTACCAACAATCTAGGTAAAATAAATGAAGCCAATGAATTTGTTGAGTTAGCTAAAAATAAATTAAAAACTGACTCAAGTATGTACCAAAGACAAAAAACTCTTTGGGAATCGAATATTGGAACAAAAGTAGAGTTGGAACAAAAAGAACTTACTTATTTAAATGCGAAAACTTCCTATTTTTCGGCCAAAGAAAAATTGACGGAATTAAAAAGAACCTTGAATTTTAATTCAAAACAATCCAAAAAAAATCTCGCAATCAACACGAAAGTTTCAGACGATTTTATTATCAGAAGCAAGGTCGATGGAATTGTTTTTAATATTCAAAAATCTATTGGTGAAATCATTGGAACGCAATTCCCAATAGCAACGGTTGGAAACTCAGAAAAATATTTCATGGAAATGCAAGTTGATGAAAATGATATATTTAAAATACACGAGAATTTAAAGGTTTATGTCACGTTTGATAGCTATAAAAATCAGGTTTTTGAAGCGAAAGTAAGTAAGATCAATCCTTACATGAATGAAAAATCGAAATCCTTTTTAATTGAAGCTGAATTCACCAAATCACCACCAAATTTATTCCCAAATTTAACCTTTGAAGCAAATATTGTCATTCAAGAAAAATCGAAAGCATTATTAATTCCAAGAACCTATGTTTTTGAGGATTCATTTGTCATAAAAGCAAATGATGAAAAAGTGAGAGTGAAAACGGGTTTAAATGATTTTCAAAAGATAGAAATCCTAAGTGGACTTAGTTCAACAGATGAAATCAAAAAGCCCTTAAAATGAAATTAAAGTTACTTTTTGATATTGCATTAGCACTCTTAATGGCTCGATGGAGACAAACCTTAGTTGCAGCAATTGGCGTCACTTTTAGTATAGCCATGTTTGTCACTTTATTAAGTTTTATGACGGGATTAAACGACATGCTTGATGGATTAATCGTCAATCGAACTCCACATGTACGTTTATATAAGGAAATAAAACCTTCCTCTAAACAACCGATTGATTTAACCAATAAAAATTCATCGAGTTACAATTTTGTCTCTTCAGTAAAGCCAAAGAATGAAAGAATTGAAATTTACAACAGTGGCGCTATTATTCAGAACTTAAAAAAGGACAAACGGGTATTTGGAGTAGCTCCAAAAGTAACCGCACAAGTATTTTATAATGTTGGTGCATTACAATTCGGAGGAGTTATTAATGGCATTGACCCATTGGAGGAAAATAAATTATTCCTTTTTGATAGTTACGTAACCGAAGGACAATTTTTGGACTTAAAAAATGTTCCTAATAGTATCATATTAGGTAAAGGTGCAGCAGAAAAAATGCTTGCAAAATTAGGGGATGTAATACAAATCACAACCAGCAAAGGAGAAATTATCTCTTTGAAAGTGGTGGGATATTTTCAATCTGGCCTTCAAGAGATCGATAATATTCAAAGTTATGCTTCCATAAAAACAACTCAAAAGATTCTTGGTGAAAGCAATAATTTTATAACAGATATTCAAGTTAAATTAAATGATATTGGTCAAGCGCCTTTGATTGCAAAAGAGTATGAAAGCCTATATGAAACACAAGCCATAGATATTCAAAAAGCAAATTCCCAATTTGAAACAGGTAGTTCTGTTAGAAATTTAATCTCATATGCAGTAGGTATCACTTTATTGATTGTAGCTGGCTTTGGGATTTATAATATTTTAAATATGATGATATATGAAAAAATGGACTCCATTGCCATCATGAAAGCCACTGGGTTTTCCGGAAAGGATGTTCAAGTTATTTTCATTAGTATAGCGTTAAGTATTGGGGTATTTGGAGGTTTACTTGGTTTGGCTGTTGGCTTTGGATTAACTTCTATCATTGATCAAATTCCTTTCAACACGGATGCCCTTCCTACCATAAAAACCTATCCAATCAATTACAATAGTAAATTTTATTTTATTGGAATCTCTTTTTCTATCATTACAACTTATTTTGCAGGATACTTTCCATCTAAAAAAGCTAGCAATATTGATCCTGTGATAATTATTAGAGGTAAATAATTTCAAAAATGGATAATAAGGTATTAGAAACTAGACATATAAATAAATACTTTCATGACCCTATATCGGTTCAGGTTTTGAATGATGTTAATTTTAGTCTTAATCACGGTGAATTTGTATCAATTATCGGAAAATCAGGATGTGGGAAATCAACCTTGTTATACATATTATCCACAATGGATACCGATTATGAAGGCGAATTGTATATTCATAATTCATTAATGACAAATAAAAGTCAAGAAGAATTAGCAAGAGTTAGAAATGAACAAATAGGTTTTGTCTTCCAATTTCATTACCTATTGAATGAATTTTCAGTATTAAAAAATGTGATGTTGCCTGGTTTAAAATTAGGCAAATTCTCCAATGAGGAAATAGAAAGTAGAGCTTTACAAAAATTGAAAATATTAGGTATCGAAAAAGAAGCTTTGAAAAAACCCAATCAATTATCAGGCGGTCAAAAGCAAAGGGTTGCTATAGCACGGGCACTTATCAACGATCCATTAATTATCATAGGTGATGAGCCAACGGGCAATCTTGATAAAAAGAATACAGACATCGTCTATCATATATTTAATGATTTGGCTAACGAATTTAAACAGACATTGTTAATTGTAACTCATGACAATGAATTTGCTGCAAAAACTCACCGAATTATTGAAATGGAAGATGGTAAAATAATTAAATAGAGAAAAATGAAAATCAATTATATTTCCTTTCTCTTTTTCAAATACCTATCATATAACATCTGAATCATACCATCTTTTAAACCTAAATCAGGTACAAAAATTTCTAGGCATTTTGCGGCATCCATGGCAGCTAAATAAATAGACGCAGCTGGAACAATCACATCCGCCCTATCGGTATTTAATCGTAATTTATGTACTCGCTCCTCGTAAGTAAACGAAGCAACATAATCAGAAACTTTTTTTAACTCAAAAGCAGACATGGTTTTACTTTCTGAAACTTGATCAGAAATATTGTACAATTTATTGATGTTACCTCCTGTCCCAACGGCGGTAATCGGTCCTTTGACCATTAAAATTTGATTGGATATCCAATTGTTCATATTCTCCCAATCTCCTAAATTTTCTTTCCCTTCCAACAAGCGAACAGAACCAATTTTAAAAGATCGAGAGGCCAACTTCTCTCTATTATGGTAGATATTAAGTTCGGTTGATCCCCCGCCTACATCTATATGCAAATAGTTTTTCTTTGGATGCAAGGATTGAACAACTACATCATTGATTAATTCAGCCTCCCGATTACCTTCAATAATTTGGATTTTCATGTCCAAAATTTTATGAATTCTGGTAACTATATCAGAAGAATTGGAAGCTTCTCTCATGGCAGAAGTGGCACAAATGGCATAATCTTTCACTTCATGCAAATCCATTAATAATTGATAAGCTTGCAAAAGTTTAAAAATACGCACTTCCGATTCGGGCGAAATGATGCCTGTACTAAAAACATCATGTCCTAAGCGCAATGCAAAACGAACATACTCGATGCGTTTAAAACTAATAATACCATCATTTTCTAACACACTAGAGATTTGCAATCTAGCAGCATTGGAACCTATATCAATTGCAGCAAATTTCATATCTGGACCGGTTTGTGTAAATAAAAACCATTCGCTCGTACCTCAAAATCTATTTCTGTGCCTAAAACAAATAATAATTGTCGGCGATCAATGACAACAGGAAGGCCATCAATTTCATAAACTTCATCATGTTCTGACACTTGATCAAATCCAAGAACATAGCTACCCCCACAAGTCCCCCCTTTCATCCCAACGCGTAAAAAAGGTTCAGGAAAAGAACCATTCTGATACAAATTAAGCAAGTTTTCTTTGGCTGAAATAGAAAAATGAACAGGTTGAGAATTTGACATTGAAAGAATAATGATTTCAAGTGTAAAAATAGCTATTTTTGAGCGGTGAATAACAATTTAGAAGCTTTAACAAAAATTAATTTTTACGTTAAACAATAAATTGACACTAATTAGGTTTTGAGATAAAAATATTGAAATGAACTATTCTATTTTGTGGGCTGATGATGAGATTGATTTACTTAAGCCTTATATATTATTTTTAGAAGGCAAAGGTTATCAGGTTACCACTGTTAATTCTGGCGCTGATGCATTAGAAAAAGTAGAAAGTCATAAATTTGATCTCCTATTTTTAGATGAAAATATGCCAGGAATGTCTGGATTAGAAGTGCTTGTTTCCATCAAACAAATTAGACCCAACCTTCCTGTCATAATGATCACAAAATCAGAAGAGGAAGAATTAATGGAAGACGCCATTGGCTCTAAAATTGCAGATTATTTAATTAAACCGCTCAACCCAAATCAATTGTTACTTTCTGTCAAAAGGATATTCGATAAGAAACGTTTGGAAGAAGAGAAAACAAATATTAGTTATCAACAAGAATTCCGCCAACTTTCCTTACAATATCAAGATAAAATAAACGCAGAAGAGTGGGCTGAAATTTACAAGAAGTTACTTTATTGGGAGTTAGAAATAGATAAAACAGAAAACAAATCTATGGCGGAAGTTTTGAGCAGTCAAAAATCTGAAGCGAACGTCCATTTTGGAAAGTTTATCGAAAAAAATTATGAAAATTGGCTTCAAAAACCAGATAAAGACACTCCTATTTTATCTCATTTAATGATGAGAAAACATGTTTTTCCAAAAATCAATGACAAAAGTCCCCTATTCTTTGTTCTAATAGATAATCTCCGCTTTGACCAATGGAAAACATTGGAGCATATCATACAAGAGTACTTTCAATTGGAAGAAGAAAAAACTTATTATTCCATTTTACCTACGACAACAGCTTATGCTAGAAATTCCATTTTTGCGGGAATGATGCCTTCTGAAATCCAAAAAAAATATCCAGATAAATGGATCACTGATACGGGTGATTCAGAAGATGAAGAAGGATTTAACCAAAATGAAGAGTTTTTACTAAATGAACAATTAATTAGGTTAAAAATCAATGCTAAAACATCTTATCACAAGATTGTTCATCAACATCAAGGCAAAACATTGGTAGATAATTTTAACAAGTTGATGACTAATCAATTAAATGTAATAGTATACAACTTCGTTGATATGTTATCGCATGCAAGAACTGATATGGCCATGATTAAGGAATTAGCCCCTGATGAGTCAGCATACAGAAGTTTAACAGCAAGTTGGTTCCAACATTCACCCTTATTTGATTTACTCAAAAAAATCTCTGACAAAAAAGGAAGGATGATTATTACGACAGACCATGGAATGATTCGAGTTCAAAATCCGATCAAAATAATAGGTGACCGAAACACTAATACCAATCTTCGATACAAACAAGGGAAAAACTTAAATTGGGAAAATCAAAATAAAATGATGGTTTGTAGAAAGCCAGAATTGATTTTTTTACCTAAAAGTAATGTATCAACGAGTTATGTATTCACTAAAGAGGATTACCTATTCGCTTACCCGAATAATTACAATCAATACGTAAACCATTATAGGAACACCTTTCAGCATGGTGGAATATCATTGGAAGAATGTATTATTCCTATGATTTATTTAATAGGTAAATAGATTGGTATTGAGGTAATAGGTAATAGGTAATAGGTAATAGGTAATAGGTAATAGGTAATAGAATAGGTAATAGAATAGGTAAGAGATAAGAGGAATTAGGTAATAGGAAATAGTTAAAAATAAAAATAACTAAAATTACAAACCTACAACTTCAGTGATGTTTCCATTCTCACAATTAAGGAATTTTGCAGGAATTTGTTTCATTGAGTTATAATCATGACTTGCCATTAAAATGGTCATTCCACGTTCATTCAACTGTTGAAATAATTGCATAACTTCCAATGATACATGAGGATCAAGATGTCCTGTTGGTTCGTCAGCTAGCAATAAAATAGGATTATTCAAAATAGCCCTTGCGATACATATTCTTTGTTGCTCTCCACCGGATAAACGATGTACACGTTTTTCTACAGCTGAAGACATGCCGACCTGTTGTAGAACTTGTTCTGTTCTAAAACGAATTTCATCTTGGTTGGTATGTCCAGTTGCCTCTAACACAAAGGATAAATTTTTGGCAACATTTCTATCTGTCAATAACTGAAAGTCTTGAAAAACAAAGCCTAATTTCCTGCGTAAAAAAGGTATATCATTCTTTTTAATATTGTTTAGTGTATAACCTGCCACGGTTGCCAAGCCTAAATCTATGGGGATTTCAGCAAAAATAGAACGAAAAAAAGTACTTTTTCCACTACCTGTCTTACCGATTAAATAATAAAAATCACCTTTATTAACTTGAACACTAATATTTTGCAAAGTTGGAACACCTTCTTGCAAAATTGTTACATTTTCGTAGGATAAGATGGGATTTGCCATTTAATCAAAAAAATTATTTTCCTAAATTTACTTTCGCATGGTCAGCTAAAAAAGTAGCTAATCCAGAATCTGTTAATGGATGTTTCAGTAAAGCTAAAATTGCGGATAATGGTCCAGTCATCACATCAGACCCCGCTTCCGCGCATTTAATAATATGCATAGAATGACGTACAGATGCAGCAAGAATTTGAGTTTCAAAATTATAATTATCGTAAATCAAACGAATTTGCTCTATCAATTCTATTCCGTCAAATGAAATGTCATCTAATCTACCTACAAATGGCGAAACATAAGTCGCCCCAGCCTTGGCAGCTAATAAAGCTTGACCAGCTGAAAACACTAAAGTACAATTTGTCTTGATTCCTCGGTCAGAAAAATATTTTAATGCCTTGATACCATCTTTAATCATAGGTATTTTAACTACTATTTTTTCGTCAAGTTCAGCCAACTCCTCTCCCTCTCTAATCATCCCCTCATAATCCGTGGCAATCACTTCTGCTGAAACATCGCCTTCGACAATATCACAAATTGCTTTGTAATGGCGTAAAACGTTATCCTTACCACTTATGCCCTCTTTGGCCATTAATGAAGGATTAGTTGTAACACCGTCTAAAACACCAAGATCTTGAGCATCTTTGATCTGTTCTAAATTTGCAGTATCAATAAAAAATTTCATAAAAAAAAAGAAAGTATAAAACAAAAAAATGGCAAATTCACCGCTACAACCAACCTACCCTTGCTTCGATCAAGACCTGGGGGATTCAGCGGGAGCTGGTAATTTGCCGATGTAAATATGCAAAAAAATCTGCTTTTTTCAAAATAATTATGGTTTAATTGAACTTAGCTTATAACTTTGATTGAACAAAATTTCCATTTTCATATCATGAAATACCTCACGATTATTTTCACAGTATTTTTTATAATGAACGGATGTAATTCATCATCAGATGCATGGATAAGCGAAGCAAAAAATAGATTAAAAAAAAATGAAATCCTATCTGCTAAGGAAGCTGTAGAAAAAGCCCTTCAAAAAAATCCAGGATCAGCAGAGGCTTATAACATAAAGGGAGTCATTGATTTTCAAGAAAAAAATTACAAAGGGGCTGAGGAAAATTATGAAAAAGCCATCGAAATAAAACCTTCTTTTTATGAGGCTCAATTGAATCTAGCGGCAGTTAGAATGGAAACCTTACAATGGCAAAAAGCATTGATTCCAGCTCAAATTGCAGTTAAAATAGCTCCAGATTCTAGTAATGGATTTCTGCAAAGGGGAATTATATGGGCGGCTTTAACAAAACCTGCCCTTGCTAAAAAAGATTTTCAAACTGCCATTCTAAAAAATCGAAGAGAAATTAATGCAATTTATAATCTTGGCAACTTATTATATCAATCAAAATCATTAGATTCAGCAATTGTACAATTTGAAAATGCGATTAGAGTTGACAATTCCTTTTCCAAAGCATATTATGCACTTGGATTAAGTTACTATCAACAAAATAACAAGGAAAAAGCATGTTTGGCATTTCAGCAGGCTAAAAAATTAAAATATCCAGGGGCACGTGAGGCGGTAAAAAACCTTTGCCCATAAACCTATCAAAACTATGCAAAAAACAATTTTTATTCTTGGTGTACTTTTCACCATCATTTTTTCATTGTTCAGCTATTGGCAATTGAATGATCCTGATCCAATCTTATGGGTACCAATTTATGGCGTAGCAACCTATTCTTCATTTCAAGCAGCTAGAAATAAAATAAATCCAGAATTAATGCTCGTGCTTTTGGTTTTATCTTTCACAGCTGGATTACAAACGTGGATGCAAATGGATGCTTGGGAAGGCTTTTTAACAGATGGATTGAGTATGAAAACACATAATCAAGAATTGGCGAGAGAGGCAGTCGGATTATGGATAACATCTTTATCATTTCTTGGTTTTTACGGTTTATCAAAGTTTTAAAATCATGCTACCATTAGGATTTGTTTCGGCAATTTTACCCCAAAAAAGTTTGCAAGAGGTTTTAAATTTTGCACAAGAAAAAAACTTTGATTGTGTAGAAGTGATGTGTTGGCCTACCGAAAATGAAGACAAAAGAAGATATGCTGGAGTATCACATATTTCTGTAGATTCTATTTCAGATTCAGAATTAAACGCACTGAAATTTAATTTAGCGGCACATCCAACAAAAGTTTCAGCTTTGGGCTATTATCCCAATCCAATGGATCCAGACCCTTTAAAAGCAGCATTTTACAGAGGTCATATAAAAAAGATTATTCGCGCAGCGGCCGCACTTGAAATTCCCATTGTGAATACTTTCATCGGCAGAGATTATACCAAAAATGTCGACTATAATATCCATCAATTCAGAGAAGTTTGGCCAGAAATTATCCAATTAGCAGACGAATTAAATATTAAAATTGGCATAGAAAATTGCCCCATGTTTTTCACAGATGATGAATGGCCAGGAGGTAAAAATATCGCAACTACTCCAAAAATTTGGGACCAATTATTCACAATTATCCCATCTAATAATTTTGGTTTAAATTATGACCCATCACATATGGTATGGCAAATGATGGATTACCTCTATCCTATTTATCATTATAAGGAAAAATTACATCATATTCACTTGAAGGATGTTAGGGTTTACCAAGACAAGCTGAATCAAGTTGGAATTCTTGCCAATCCTTTAGAATACCATTCTCCTAAAATACCAGGTCAAGGAGATATACATTGGGGCAAATTTATATCAGCGTTAAATGATGTCAGATACAGAGGTCCCGTTGTAATCGAAGTTGAAGACAAGGCATATGAAAGTTCCGAAAGTGATATTGAAAAAGCAATCCTGTCTGCCAGAAATCACATAAGAAGTGTGATGAAATAATAATTTTGAATTATGAGTTATGAATTATATGAGTTGTTCCTCATTAATAATTTTATAATCACTAAAGCGCAGGCACCATCTGTACCTTAGCATTAATAGCATTGGATTTATAGGTTCGGGAACCCTGAAAACTAAATACAGTTTCAGAGATTCCTGTTACCGTTCCCGCTCCATCAAGAAGGAAATTATTTGTATCAGAAACCAATAAATCAACATTATTCGAAGCTAATTTCCATTTACCAGTGGCAGTACTATTTCCTGTATTATCAATGGCAAAAGCAGTTCCATTAGGCTTAAAGGTAACTCTTACTTTTGATAAATCGTAAGGAGAACCCTCTGGTGTTTTACCTCTTAAAAATACTTGCCCCTCCAAATATCCTGATGCATTCACTTCTTGAATCATCCAAACTTTAGAAACCAAAATTTCTGTTTTAGTCTTGGGGCCGCTAACGACCTCTTTACAAGAAATAAATGAAAATATAAAAAGGGAATAAATTACAAATTTAATATTGCGCATTTTCAATAAAATTAGAGGACAAATTTAAGAAAATTAAATTAAATAAATAGAGGTGAGTAACAACCCACCTCTATTTATAATTTGAAAAAAATATGAATTATTTTTTAGGTCTCGAGAAAATGGATGGGTCAATATTTGCGTTCAATTCAACTCCAGTTGTATCAATTTGCATCATACCTCCCATTGGGCTTGCCGCTTCAACAGTAAAAGGGAAATACAAACCATCTACAGCTTTATAATTTGAAAAATTTGTTTCTGTATCAATTTCCTGACCATTGGCTTTCACTTTGCCGGTGGTTTTTAATACAAAATAAGTAGATGCTGAAACATAAACTTGTGCTGTTTCACCATTAGACTTAGTAACTGTCAATAAAAATACGTCTGCTCCATCTAATTTTTCTTTACTTACTAATTCAATTTTAGCTCCTTGATTTTTTTCTCCAGATAAGGCCGAACCTATTTGTTCTTGAGAATCCGAAGCTTTGATTTGATCCGTTGGTAAATCTTCTGCTTCGCCCGTACCGCCCATCATAGCAGGACGAATCATCCAACCTTTTTCTCCGTCTACAGCTGTAATGATTTTATTCCCCATTACTTCTACTTCCGTTCTAAAGGCTTTTCCTACTAATAAAGATGTTTTAGATTCAATATCCATCCCTTGTACAGAAAATTTGTTTTTAACGATAGCGGATTTGATTGAAGCCCACTTTTCAGCGCTACCCATTGCGGCTTCATGCTTAGCCAAGATTTCTTCTGTGGTTTGAGCGTTTAACTGATTTACAATTAGGGTTGAAACTCCTAACATTAGACTTAAAATAATTTTTTTCATGGATGTGGGGTGTTAAATTTTTTAGAAATATAGATAGAAAAGTTAAAAAAATACAATAAAAAACATATTTGGAAATATTCAATGATAAATGGTCTGATTTAATTCAAAATTTATCTCAAGAATCCAATTTCGATTTTTTGGGTAAAGCACGAATTGATACAAAGAGTCCGACAAAAACCAAAATTCCAGCCATTAGAAAGGCTGCGCCCGGAAAAGCAAACGGAGCGCTATCGCTAGTATAATATGCAAAAAGATTGGAAGCAATCAATGGACCAAAAATTGTTGTAACTGATTGCAAACTTGTAAGTCCACCTTGTAATTCACCTTGCTCATTTGAACCAACTTGTTGAGTGATCAAACTTTGTAAAGCTGGGCCTGCTAAGCCACCCAAACCAAAGGGAATCATAAAAGCATACATCATCCATGATTTAGTAGCAAAAGCAAACAAAACAAATCCCAAGCCGTATAATAACAATCCAAATATCACTGCATTCCTTTCTCCAATTTTGGGTAAAATAATTCTATTTAATCCACCTTGTATAATTGCAACGATTAATCCCACAAAAGCTAATGAATACCCAACTTCGGTTGGAGTCCAATTAAACACTTTCATTGTAAAATAAGACCAAGTACTTGGATGCGCTTGACCTGCTAATTGTAAACAAAAGAATCCACCCACAAGACTAGCAATAACAGGGTATTTTGTAAGATGTTTCAATGATCCAAGAGGATTAGCTCTTCTCCAATCAAAATTTCTTCTATTGGATTTTGCTAAAGATTCAGGTAGGACAAAATAGCCATACATCGCATTAACAAAGGTTAAAAAAGCCGCTGCATAAAAAGGAACTCTAACGCCATAATGACCTAACATTCCACCCACAGCAGGTCCAATGATAAATCCAATTCCAAACGCAGCACCCACTAATCCAAAGTTTTTGGCACGATCTTCTGGTTTAGATACATCTGCAATATAGGCTTGAGCTGTGGTAAAACTAGCACCTGTGATTCCTGCTAATAATCTTCCCACAAATAACCAGGTAATATCTGGAGCGTTAGCTAAGATTAAATAATCAATTGAAAATCCAAATAAAGAAGCCAAAATAATTGGTCTGCGGCCAAATTGATCTGATAAACCACCTAAAATAGGTGAGAAGAAAAACTGCATAATTGCATAGGATGCCATTAACCAACCAGAATATTGGGAGGCCGTACTTAAATCTCCACCAGTAAATCCTCTAATTAATGTTGGCATAATTGGAACTATCAGCCCAATCCCCAACACATCGATGACTAAAGTCATAAATATAAATCCAATCGCAGGGTTTCTCTTACTCGACATACGTATTAATTTGTCTGCAATTTACTAAAATTGATAGTTTATTTTGTCTCTTAAGAAATTTCTACTGATTGTACCACATTGTAAAGGTGATTTATCCACAGATGGAACACCATCTAATTCTACAATTGCCCAACCTTTGAAATTGATTTTTTCTAAATTTTTAAAAACTTCCACTAGATTTACTTTCCCTTCGCCCAATTCCACAAACTTATACGATTTAGGATTTGATTCTTGACCTTTTACTGGTGATTCAACATCTTTGATATGCAAACTATGTAACACTTTTTTGTATTTCAAAACAGCTTCAGCTGGATTTCCACCTCCCTGAAAATAATGTGCAACGTCTAGTTCTAATTGTATTTTAGAAGAATCCATGTGCTTAACAATCGTTTCAACCTCTTCCGGAGTTTCTCCCCATTGACTCATGTGATTGTGGTAGGTCGCCTGAACGCCCAATTCTTTGGTTTTAGCACCAATTTCATTCATTACGTCAGCCAATCGAATCAATTCTTGTTCTGTTGGAATTTGGTCTTTTTTCCTCAACGAATTCGTTAATTGAATGGCATTTCCACCCAAAGCTTTGACAAATTTGGCATGATTGACATGTTGTTGAATATTTGCATCCACTTTGGCAGGGTCTACCTCAACATTACCACTAGAAAACATCACCAATTGTAATCCTGCCTTATCCAAAGCAGCTTTTAACTCTTCAGGTTTATCTTTGAAAGGCGCATAGGTATTGGCTCTTAACTGTATTCCTTTAAATCCTAAAGAAGCAATTTCTTCAATTGCTAGCAAATCCTTTCCTCCCCAAGTAATAGCAGAATAACCTAATTTGAAATTTTGCTTAAAAGTTGAAGCGGGAAGACCCGCTACTATTGCAAGCAAAGAACTGTTTTTCAGGAATATACGTCGATTCATCATAGTTTTATTTTTTTACTAAAAGCCTAATATCCCAGCTATTTACTGATTCCCAAACGTAAATAATCAGCAAGTTCGACTAAATGATCTGTTCCCAAATAATCTGCTCCTAAATCATAAAAAGCTTGATAAGACAACAAAGTATCTGGAGTTGCCCATAAACGAACTTTTCTTCCTTGAGAATGAACTTTGTCTATATAGGTTTTTAACTTAATTTTTAATTCATCCGACATGGGTTTTTGACCATTCCAAATTCCAAATTTATAAAAAGCATCAGATTCTAATTCTACTTTTTTATCAATTCCTGGACCATAGTTTTCATTGGAACGACCATCAAATGTAATGAATGCAGGAGCTAAAATAAAATCTTTTACTGGAGGTCTATTTCCTGAAATAACGATACGTAATCCACGCTTTTGAATCAAATCAGCATAAGGTTCCAAGGCTTTTATGATTAAAGGCAAGGTTTCTTCGTAGGAAGTTTTACAATCAATCAAAAACTGATGAAAATTACCTTGCTTGTCTTCCTTCAAAACGGTTACAATTGGATCGATATATAATGCCTTCAGCGTTCTGTCGGCTTTTAAGTCTTTGATATCATGAGCAACCAATAATTCCCCATTAACAGCATAAACATCTGATTCGATTGATCCAAAACCTAATTGAAAAGCCTCAAAAAAAGGCTTTGTATGTTCGTAATCGTTATGAGCATGGGCTCTCCTCAATGGATTTTGGGCCAAGCAAATATTTGCAATTAGTGAAAAAACGATGATAAAAAGCCAATTTTTCATTTTACTATTTTTTTAAAAAATCACCTGAAATTATTCTATTTTTAGGGTCCACTGAACGATTATACAAATAAGCATACGTCTCAATTGCTTCTCCTTTTATTTGGACTTTTACTTTAGTTCTTGTGAACAAACTCTTATCAATGTTGTTAGCATCAAATTCTTCATATTCATCCAACACATTCAATAATTTGATGGTGTTTGACAATAAATACAATTCTCCTATTACTTGGTCTATCGGATTTTCTGAAGCTACAATTCCAGGATATTCTTCCAATTGATACATTTGTCCTTGGAAAGTTGCCATACCTACATAATCGGAATTTCTGGCAATCAATCGATGTAAGTCGTTCCCGCAATCTCTTCTTAGGGTGCCATAAACAAATAGATATTCATCCACATCGGGTTCTGGAAGTTTCGCCTCTTCCAATGTCAATACTAAATCTTCTTGCTCAACAACTGTTCCTTCATTCAAAACAACATTTCCAATAATTCCTTCGAATGGCGCCGAAACAATGGATTCCATTTTCATTGCTTCAATCACATACAAGGGAGCATTTTTCTTTACTTCATCCCCAGATTTAACCAAAATACGACTCAATCGACCTTGTAAAGGTGCACCTATATCTCCTTTTTGTTTTGCTTTGACATACTGTGCGCGTTCAACTTTGACGTTTTTATCTAATATTTTAATTCGACGAGCCTGCCCATTTAATTCAAAGGTTATATTTCTTAAACCTGACTCATCAGGATCCGACATATATAAGTACTTCACAATAATGGTTTTACCTGGTTCAATGGTAATCATTATCTCTTCATCCTGCTTCAATCCATAAAAGAATGCGGGTGTTGGCATGGCTGATAAATCACCGTAAAGTGCTTGATTTTTGTAAAAATCTTCGTACACCTTTGGATACATTTTATAAGATAAGTAATCGAAGAATGCTCCTTCATTATCAGGGAATTCCAATTGAAAAGCAGCAAAATCTTTATCAAAATCAATAGCTACCAAAGTATCATTAGGTCTACCTTCTAATGGAGACTCCCCTTTTAATATAATTTCTTGCAATTGCTTCGGAAAACCTTGGTAAGGTTGCCCCAAACCTCCTTTGAAGAAGTCTTTGACAGACTCCGGGAAAGATAAAGTTGAACCTTTAGCATAAACGTCCTCGGCAGTTAAAGAATTAGCCGTCATAAAAATTGCCATATCCCCGACTACCTTCGAGGAAGGAGTTACTTTGACAATATCTCCAAACAATTTATTGGCTTCTGAATAGTTATCTTTTAATAATTCAAATTTATCACCTACTCCCAGTGCAATTGCTTGACCACGTAAATTCGTATATTGTCCTCCTGGGATTTCATTATTATACACTTCAGCTGTACCCGCTTTCAATTCCGACTCAAATGGACAATACATTGCACGAACGGCTTCCCAATAATTGGAATATTCATTCATTCGATCTAAATCCAATTGACTATCAGCAGGATGGCCTTGCATCATGGCAACCAAAGAATTTAAATTGGGTTGAGATGTTAAACCTGACATGGCTGCTAATGCACCATCAACAACGTCAACACCCGCTTCTATTGCTTTTAAGTAAGTAGCAGATTGTACAGATGCAGTATCGTGTGTATGCAAATGAATAGGAATAGACACCGCTTTCTTTAATTCTGTAACCAATTTTTCAGCCTGAAATGGACGTAAGAGTCCAGCCATATCCTTTATTGCCAACATGTGAGCTCCGGCATCCTCCAATTGGCGAGCCATATCGAGATAATACTGCATGTTGTATTTTTCATTTGTAAAAACATCCCCAGTGTAACAAATTGCGGCCTCTGCAATGCCAGGCGTTCTCTCACGAACAGCTTTGATAGAGACTTTCATCGCATCAATCCAGTTCAATGAATCAAAAATACGGAAGACATCTATTCCTGCTTCAGAAGATTTCTCTACGAATTTTTCAATTAAATTATCGGGATAGGCAGAATACCCTACAGCGTTCGAGCCTCTAAACAACATTTGAAGCAACATATTAGGCATCGCTTCTCTAAATTCTTCTAATCTTCTCCAAGGGGATTCGTGCAAAAAGCGCATCGCCACATCAAATGTTGCACCTCCCCAAACTTCCATTGAAAATAAATTAGGAAAAGACTTGGCGAAACCTGAAGCCACCGATAACATATCTTGGGTTCTTACGCGAGTAGCCAATAAGGATTGATGACCATCTCTAAAGGTCGTATCCGTAAAAAGTACCTGCTTCGACTCTCTAATATGTTTAGCAAATTTCTCCGCTCCCATTTCCATCAATAACTGCTTGTGTCCACGCGGAAATTCAGTTGATTCATCAAAAGTTGGAATAATTGGGATTCGGAAAGCTTCAGTAGGTTTCACCTTTACATCTGGATTTCCGTTCACGATTACTTCTCCCAAATAACGTAAAGCCTTGGTAGAGCGGTCACGCGTGGGTCTAATATTAAATAATTCAGGGTGATTGGCAATGAACGGCACTGTACAATTTCCTTCTTGGAAAACGGGATGAGTTATGACATTTCTTAAAAAAGGAATGTTGGTTTTAACTCCACGAATTCTAAATTCAGATAAAGCACGATTTAAACGTTCAGAAGCACCTCTTAAGGTTCTACCTTTGGCAGAAACCTTCACTAACATGGAATCGAAATAGGGTGAAATTTTTACTCCGGGATAAGAAGAACCTTCATCCAATCGAATACCAAAGCCAGCAGCGTTACGATAAGCAATGATGGTACCAAAATCAGGTTTAAATCCATTGGATGGATCTTCCGTCGTTATTCTACACTGAATAGCAAAACCATTTAAAGGTATTTTACTTTGACTTTGGATAAAAATTCCTGGATCTGATAATTTATAGTTTTGAGCAACCAAAATTTGAGTGCGTACAATATCAATTCCTGTAACTTCCTCTGTGATAGTATGCTCCACTTGAATACGTGGATTCACTTCGATGAAATAAATATTTTCATCCTTGTCCACAAGAAATTCTACTGTACCAGCATTATAATAATTCACTATTTTTCCAATGGAAAGCGCGTAAGAATATAGTTTTTGTTTGGTTTCTTCTTTTAATCCAAAGGAAGGCGCCACTTCAACTACTTTTTGAAAACGTCTTTGAACAGAACAATCACGTTCGTAAAGATGGACCAAATTACCATGTTGATCACCTAATAACTGAACCTCAATATGTTTAGGATCATCTATGAATTTTTCAATGAATAAAGTATCATCTCCAAAAGCATTTTTGGCTTCATTTTTAGCCTCAGAATGGGCTTTTTCTAATTCATCTTCTGAACGCACCACACGCATTCCACGACCACCGCCACCGGCTGCTGCTTTTACCATGACGGGAAAAGTAATTCTTCTAGCCTCTGCCAAAGCGTTTTCATAAATTGAAACGTCACCATCAGAATCTGGAATCATTGGCACATTGGCTTTTAGGGCAGCCTCCTTGGCTTTCACCTTATCTCCTAAAGCATTCATAGCTTCCGGAGACGGACCCACAAAAACAATACCTTCTTCTCTACATCTCCTGGCCAAACCAACGTTTTCAGATAAAAAGCCATAACCAGGATGAATGGCATCAATTTTTTTTGATTTACAAAGAGAAATCAATCCTTCAATATCTAAATAAGGCTTTAAAGGTTCATTATCTTTACCAATTTGATAAGCTTCATCAGCTTTGTAGCGGTGCAATGAATAACGATCTTCAAAAGTATAAACAGCAACTGTCTTAATACCTAACTCCGATGCAGCACGCATGATTCGAATGGCAATTTCTCCGCGATTAGCGATAAGAAGACTAGAAATTTTCTTTACGTATGATTTTGGCATATTACTTCATTATAATGCATTATAACAAAAATGTAAAATAAATTGGAAAAATGATACAAGAACCTCAATTTTATTCTTAAAATATTGAAAATTTACAATTAATATCAGGTTCCTTACAAAAAAGAAAATTATCCACTAAGCAATTTATCCTACATTCTTTTTCTTAAAAATAAACTTGATAAACATCGCTATCCATGATTTATTGCAAACCCTTCCCTTTAAATTTGTTATCTTGCAAGTTGAAAAATTTTACGAGCAAAATATGAGCGATAAAAAGCCTATCATCGGCATTTCCTTGGGTGATTATAATGGTATTGGGCCCGAAATTATATTAAAAGCATTAAGCAGTCCAAGAATATTAAATTGGTGTACGCCTGTTATTTACGGCTCACAGAAGGTGCTAAATTTTTACAGGAAACAATTAGAATTAAAAGACTGGAATATTCAAACAATACAGAATCTAAGTCAAATTCAGAAAGCCCAAACCTATTTGATTTCTTCTTTTGACGATTCCCAAACCGTAGTTGAACCAGGAAAAGTGAGCCAAGAAGCTGGGAAAGCTGCTTTCGACTGTTTGGAAAAAGCAGCGGAAGATTTAGACAATGGAGGATTATCGGCATTAGTAACTGCTCCAATTAACAAACACAACATTCAATCTGAGTCATTTAAATTCCCTGGACATACCGAATATTTAACCGAAAGATTTGAAGCAAAATCTTCTTTAATGATGATGGTAAGCGGCGATTTCAGAATGGGAGTAGCTACCGGTCACATTCCACTTCAGGAAGTCAGCAAGGCTTTGAGTAGCGATTTACTTAAATCAAAAATCGATTTATTTTTAAAGAGTTTAAAAGAAGATTTTGGTATTGAAAAGCCCAAATTAGCGGTTTTGGGATTAAATCCTCATGCTGGTGAATCGGGATTATTAGGTCGGGAAGAAATTGAAATCATCCAACCTATTGTAGAAGAATATCGTTCAAAGGGAAATGTTGTATTTGGCCCTTATCCGGCGGATGGCTTTTTTGGGAAAGCGCAATTCAAGGAGTTTGACGGGGTTCTAGGTATGTACCACGATCAAGGCTTAATTCCGTTCAAATATATTGCATTTGAAACAGGTGTCAATTTTACGGCAGGACTTCCAATCATCCGAACTTCCCCTGACCATGGTACAGCCTATGATATTGCAGGCAAAAACCAAGCGGACCCAAGTTCTTTCTTGCATGCATTGTATTTAGCATTGGATTTGGTCAAAAACAGAATGTATTCTTAAATGAGAAAGAAAGTTCTAATCATCGACGAAATTCATAATTCCATGATTTCAGGTCTTGAAAATCAAGGCTTTGAAGTAGAATATGTTCCTCATATTGAGAAAGAACAAATAGATACCCATCTTTCAGGGATTAGTGGATTAGTAGTTCGAAGCAAATTGTTCATTGATGAGAAATTCTTACAAAAAGCTCCTCATTTAGCCTTTATTGCAAGAGCCGGAGCTGGCTTAGATTTGATTGATTTAGATGCAGCCAAAAGAAGAAATATTGAAGTTTTTGCAGCCAATGAAGGTAATAAAGACGCAGTGGCCGAGCATGTGATTGGTCAGTTATTAAGTTTAGCCCATCGTTTACATACCGCTGATGGGGAAGTGAAAAATGGTATTTGGGACAGAGAAGGAAATAGGGGTTGGGAAATCAATGGAAAGACAATTGGTATTATCGGATTCGGAAATATGGGGCAATCTTTAGCGGAAAAAATCCAAGGATTTGGTGTAAACATTTTAGCTTATGACAAATACCATCCGGCCAAAAAATTTACTGCAACTTTAGAAGAAATTTTTGAAAAAGCAGATATCGTTAGCTTACACGTTCCCTTAACAGATGAAACCCAAGGGATGATTTCTGAAAATTTTTTATCCAAATTTAAAAAAAGTATTGTTTTAATTAATAGTTCTAGAGGAAAAATTGGAAATTTAGATGCCTATTTATGGGGACTCGAAAATCATACAATTAAGGCATTAGCCCTAGATGTTTTACCCAACGAAAAGTTTTCCAATTGGTCCGAATCGGAAAAAAATCTATTTAATTCCATTAAAAAATTCCCTAATACAATCTTTAGTCCACACGTTGCAGGATGGACAACGGAAAGTTATTGGAAAATCAATGATGTCCTTTTAGAAAAAATAAAGTTATTTTATCATTCATGAATTACCCAGAAGGATTAGCAGAGAAAATAGGATTTACACATATTAAAGAACAAATTAGCCAATATTGTTTGAGTACAATGGGGCAAGAATTTGTTGACAAAATGCGTTTTTCCGATCGCTTTCCATTGGTAAAACAATGGGTAACGCAAGTAGATGAAATGAAAAGTATTTTATCTGAACATAGTGGAGAGTGGCCTCAAGTAGATTTTTATGATTTACGAAAAAGTATATCACCATTAAGTCTAGAAGGTCATTATTTATCTGCGGAGGAATGGAGAGATTGGCAAAGAGGATTGGATGTGTTGTACCAATGTATCCGTTTTTACAACGGAATTGATGTTGAAAAATATCCGGAGATTCATAAAATCACGCAACACATTATTGCAAAAAACCAAGAAGATGGAAGTGATTTCAGGCAAATTATCCCGATTCTTCAAGAACTCGATAGAGTATTCGATAGCAATGGAAATATCAAAGAAAACGCATCTATCGCTTTAGGGGACATTCGGAGAAAGAAGTTTTCAGAGGAGCAAAGTTTAAGAAAAAAATTAGATCATTTATTGTCACAAGCTCAACAACAAGGTTGGGTAAGTAAAGATTTTTCTTTGGCATTACGAAATGGAAGAATGGTAATTCCATTGGCTGCAGAACATAAAAGAAAGATTAAAGGTTTTGTTCAAGATGAGTCAGACACAGGAAAAACAGTGTACATGGAACCTGCTGAAGCCTTGGTATTGAACAATGAAATCAAATCGTTGGAATCCGCAGAAAAAAGAGAAATTATTCAAATTTTAAGTCGCTTATCTGACCGAGTGAGACCTTTGGTTCCTATGTTATTACAATGGTTTCAATGGCTAGGCTTAATCGATTTTATTCGTGCAAAGGCACTTTGGGCTGTTGATCATCAGGGAATTTTACCACACATAAGTGAGTCTCCAATGGTCGATTGGAAAGAAGCTCGTCATCCAGTTTTGGAAGATTCCTTGAAGAAAATTGGCAAGAAAATTAAGCCATTAACGATTCGTTTAGAGGATAAAAAACGCATTATGGTCGTTTCTGGTCCCAATGCAGGAGGCAAATCAGTTTCATTAAGTACAGTAGGATTGTTACAGTACCTTTTTCAATCAGGTTGTTTAGTGCCTTTACAAGAAGGCAGTACTATTGGATTCTTTCAACAAATCTTTTTGGACATGGGCGATGAACAAAATATTGAAAATGAATTAAGTACTTACAGTTCTCACTTAAGTAATATGAAGTACTTTTTGCAGCATTCAAATACAAAAACGCTTGTATTGGTAGATGAATTTGGGACGGGAACAGAGCCCAGTTTGGGAGGAGCTATTGCAGAAGCTATTTTAGAAAAATTAACGGACAAAGGATGTTTTGGCGCCATTAATACGCACTTTTCTAATTTAAAAAGTTTAGCAGATAAAAAAGAAGGTCTATTCAATGCCGCGATGAGATATGATACGGCACATTTAGAGCCCTTATTTATTTTAGATATGGGCAAACCAGGAAGTTCTTTTGCCTTTGAGATTGCTCAAAAAATAGGCTTACCTAATCAAATCATCGAAAATGCCAGAAAAAAAATTGGTAAAAAACAAGTTGACTTTGACAAACTATTATTGGAAACTGAAACTGAAAAGCAAATTTGGGCAAGCAAAAATGTAGGTTTGGAAGCTCAAAATGAACAATCAAAGGTCATTAAAGAGCAATACGAGCAATTGAAGAACCATTTACAAGAAGAGCAGAAAAACATCATCAATGCAGCCAAAGCAGAGGCAAAAAAATTGGTCCGAGAGGCCAATCAACAAATTGAAAGAACCATTCGAGAAATCAAAGAAAAAGCAGCAGGAAAAGAAGATACAAAGAAAATAAGAGAAGAATTAGAAGGTTTTGTACAGATAAAACTTCAAGAAGAAGTAATTGTTAAAAATCAAAAAAATACCCATAATCAACCCAAAATAGTAGCTGGTCCTTTGGAAGTTGGTCATTGGGTAGCGATTCAAAATGAAAGTGAAGAAGCAACAATTGGACAAATTTTAGAATTAAAAGGGAAAGATGCAGTCATTGCATTAGGTGGAATCCGAAGTACAATTAAAATAAATCGTTTACAAAAAATAGCTAGTCCCAAACAAGAAAAACAAAAGCCATTGGGGATGCGGGGAATAGACATGAATGACCGTATGGCGCAGTTTAGTATAACATTGGATGTCAGAGGTAAACGAGGCGAGGAGATTTATAATTTAGTGGATCAATACATCAATGACGCTATTTTATTGGGATCAAATGAAGTTAAAATTCTCCACGGAAAAGGTGACGGAATATTAAGAAATTTAATCAGAGAGCAATTAAAACGCTATTCTCAAGTAAAATCAGTTCAAGATGAACATGCTGACCGTGGAGGCGCGGGAATATCTATTGTGACTTTTAAATAAAAGAATGAATGGTTAGGTATAGTATTCACAAAAAACTAAAACAAATAATACTAACTAGCAATGCGTCGAAATCCAATAACATTACCCATGGAAATTTGACCATTGGAACCAAGTTCTTCGGTGGATAAATCCAATAGTAATTCATTCATAAAAGATTCATCTGCGAAAGAATTAATTAAATCCGCTTTCAATACGACATTTGAAATATTCGCACCCGTCAAATCAAACTCACTTAATTGGTCTATCAAAACTTGATTATCCTTTAGATGTACAGGCAATTTCGACTTCCATAAAAGTTGGCGAGTGGCAAAGGAAGGACGTTTAACCTCAAGTTTAAAAAGAAATCTTCTAAAAAAGGCAGGATCTGTTGCACCTTCATTAAATTGGTTAGTTGTACCAATGAGTAAGCCCTTGAAATCATCCAAATTTTGTAACAATTGGGTTTGACCTTGATTCATAAAATGATCTGAACTTCTTTCAATTTCAACCCTTTTACCCATTAAAGAATCTATTTCCTGAAAAACTAAACATACCTTTTTGTTTTTCGATTCAATTTCATAAGCCTTAAATAAACGTTGAATAGCTTTTGGAGTATCACCAACATATTTTGATTCAATCGCAGAGGAATGCACTTCCATCAAATGGTAACCTAATTCTGCACAAATCATCTTACTCAACAAAGTTTTTCCCGTTCCTGGAGCCCCATGTAAAATAATTCCACAACGGGTATCTTTCAATTTTTCAATGGATATATTTTTTAAAATCTTCATCAATCGATTGACTTGATTGGATTCATCACCATCATTAAAAATCATTTCTTCACACCTTAATTCTTCCGGAGAATACATCGAGTATTCTCGATTTTTCTTGTAGCTCATTTTTTTATCAGATTGCAAACCCCATTCTGGAAAAATACAATCAATACTTTTTTCTGTAATCCGGATACCTTTATCACTAGGAAAAAAATGATCTTCTGTCAACTCCCAAAAATTATTTTCGACCAATGGATGATTATTCAATTCATACCTAAATTTGATGAAATCTCTATGGTTGGATAAAATAGATTGAAAATTCTCAATATCAATAGAAGTTTGAGCTCCAGAATCAATCACAAATCGACTCAACGTGTACATCCAAAGGATACAATCCGTCTTAGAAAAATCTTCTAACATGTATTTCAATTTCTCAGAAAGAGCCCAATCACTAAATTCATTTAATAGAAAATCAAAGAATAAATCTGAAAAATTCATTCCAATATTCAAATCCTTGGCAATTTTAAAAAAATGATAATATTCAGCCAAAAATAATGTTTCATCCAATACGACATTCGACTTAGGCTGGTGTGCAATAAACACTTTTTGAAATTTACCTCTTTCATCATTAACATAAAATGACATCAAATTGCGCTTTAAAGGACCGCATTCAAATAAAAAAGCTAGACAAGTTTGATCATTCTTTGGTAAAATTCTACGAAACTTAGAAATGAACTCCTTGGATTTAATTTTTCCTTCCATCACCCAATTATCCTCTCCCTCATCACCAAAATCTAAATCGAGATCTTTCTCTATCTTAGATGTATTCGAACATTTAAGCTTAAGTTTGTTCGACAAAAATTTCTCATAATACTTTTGAAATACGACTGCTTCCATGATCCGGTAGGTTTTAAATATATCCTTGAATTAACAATACTTGAAAAAAACTGATTGATTAAATACAGCAAATTCAATAGTTGGCTCTTCTAAAATATTCGAAACTTCCTTGTTATTGGATATCAATTTAAAGCCCTGTGATTTTTGAATAAAGTGGATTCCAAAAATATCTTTCAAAATGGAAAGATACCTTCGAATCTGGCGGCTAGAACAATCCATACATTCAGCCATAATATCTAAGCGAGTAAAGGCTGTTCGCTCCGATAAAAATATTTCCAACTCTTTTACTCTTTTAAGGGTGTGAGGTGTCAAATGCTGATTTTTTGCTTTCATATACTGCCAAATTTTAAAGTTTATTTATCTCCCGTTTAAATGATGAGCAAAACTAAACTTTTAATAAAAAAATTCAAACAAGTCAATTAAATTATAAAGACAAAAAATAACTAAAAATTGGCTTAAAATAGCCTTAATTTTAAAATATAAACGATTTTTGATAGATTAAAACAGTGACAAAAATGAAAAATAAAATTCGATGAAATTTTAAAAGAGTATTTTAAAAAATGATTTTAAAAAAATAATAGTGACAAAATTTAATAAAATTTTATTAGAAAAATAATTTATATTTAAAATTATACATTGGTTAAAAAATATAATAAAAAAATATTTTTTAGCTATTTTATTCCTAATGCCAACAAATTCATCTGAATGTTTTTTTGATAAAAATCTTTAAGAGCCGAAATGAACTCGGGGGATTTTATTTCAAGATGATTTAGGCACCCTAAACAAAAACCAACCAATGGATCTGGCCGTACAATTTCTAAGGAAATACGAAATTTAGGATTAGACGTTGAATCCGATAAGGGTTCAACTAAAGTAATTAATTGGGGAAAATGCAATTCAAATAATTTCAAAGCCATCAAATCCATATCAATGACAACAGGAATCAAGGCTTGGCCCTTTATTAGATAACCAAATTGATCTCTAGATAAATCATAATTATCTTTATTTAATAAGGTTAAGGGTACTCGATCTTTTAATTTTTCTTCACTTTCAATTCTAGACAATAAAAAGGTTTTCAAGACATATCCTTCACCTTCATTTGGCTGCATATCAAAAGCATATAACTCATGATTAATCGTATTAAAATGAATAGGAGAAACTATCCGATTTTTGATACTCAATCCATTCAAAGATGTATAACTATTGAGCCGAATTTGAAATTTAATCTTACTTTCATTCACATGCTTCTCAAACCATTTAATTCGATCGATCATTTTATGATCAACTAAATTTTCTACCTTTTTCCTTTCAGAATAGATGTGCAATAACTTATTCCGAATTTGAGTTTGAATAATTGGATCGGGAAAATCCAACATGGCCATATACATTGATTGTATTTCGTCGGCACTAAATGTTAATTGTTGCCATTCAGGAACAACTCGATTAATGGAATATCTTCCATTGATCTTAATAATCGGAAATTTCAAGTCTTCCTCAATGATATTCAAATACCGAAAAATACTTCTAGCATTAACACCCAATTTTTTTTCTAATGCAGACCTACTGACGGGTAATTTTTGCTCTAGTAAATAAAGAAGCATTTGCATTATCCTATCTTGAGTGGACTTCGACTTAATGATAGAATCGATGGAAGACTTATCCGATTTTTTTGGCATTTGAATCTGATAATTTATTTAAATACCCTTTCATTTTCCAACAAAAGGGCATTTAATTATTTCAATACAATATTCACAATACGTTTTGGAACGACAATCACTTTTGTTATACTTTTTCCTTCCAAATGTTTAGCAACTGCTTCATTAGATAACACATTCGCCTCAATCTCCTGCGGGCTAGCAGTAGCAGAAAATGGAAGTGTTAACTTCACTTTCCCGTTGAAAGAAATCGGATATTTGAATTCATCTTCCTCCAAGAAATTCGCATTGAATACCGGAAATTTAGCTGTTGAAAGCGATCCTGCCTCCTCGCCCATTGCGACCCATAATTCTTCTGAAATATGTGGTGCATAAGGGGATAGCAATATAACCAATTCTCTCAATACCGCTTTTTTCGAGCATTTTAACTGAGTTAAATCATTGACACATATCATCAATGTTGAAACAACAGTATTGAAAGAATAACGCTCTAAATCATCCTGAACTTTACGAATAGCCGTATGTAATACCTTTAATTCTTCTGGTTTAGCGGTTTCGTCACTTAATTTAATTTTGGCATTCACATCATCAAAAAACAAACGCCAAACCTTTCTTAAGAAATTATGGGAACCCGAAATGCTATTGGTATTCCAAGGTTTAAATTGTTCCAAAGGCCCCAAAAACATTTCATAAACACGCAAGGTATCAGCACCATATTTTGCAATTAAATCATCTGGATTCACTACGTTGTACTTAGATTTCGACATCTTTTCAACCTCCCAACCACAATGGTATTTCCCATCTTCCAAAATAAATTCTGCGTCTGAAGGCACATCATTTCGGCTCGATTTAAATGCCTCCACATCCAATACATCATTCTCGACAATATTAACATCCACATGCAAGGCCGCTACATCATATTTGGCCTTTAAACCATGAGAAACGAAAGTTACTTTATCTGAATCTTTGACACGATAGACAAAATTAGATCTACCTTGAATCATTCCTTGGTTGATCAATTTTTTAGCAAATTCTTCTTCTTTCACATAACCCAAATCTTTCAAAAATTTGTTCCAAAAACGAGAATACAATAAATGACCTGTGGCATGTTCTGAACCTCCAATATATAAATCAACGGCTTGCCAATATTCAATGGATTCTTTACTTGCAAAGAAATCATTGTTTTGGGCATCCATGTAACGATACCAATACCAAGACGAACCCGCCCAACCCGGCATAGTGGACCATTCATAATCATATTTACCTTGATATTTCCAAGAATCTGCTGCTCTTCCTAAAGGTGGCTCTCCCGTCTCTGTCGGCAAATATTTATCAATTTTAGGCAATTCTAAAGGTAATTCAGATTCCTCGATTAAATAAGGCAACAATTCACCATTGGCATTGGGTTTGAAATAAACCGGCACTGGCTCACCCCAATAACGTTGACGAGAAAATACTGCATTTCTCATTCTGAATTGAATTTTCCCTTTACCTATCCCCTTTTCTTCTAACAAGCCGACTAATATTTGAGTGGCTTCTTTGTAGCTCAAACCATTAATTATTTCTGAATTAATGTATTTCCCTTCTTTCGTATTATCTGCCTGAATGTCCATTTCTTTTTGTGCATCCAAAATAGGAATGATAGGTAAATCAAAATGTTTGGCAAAATTCCAATCGCGTTGATCTCCGGATGGTACGCCCATCACCGCACCTGTTCCATATCCAGCCAACACATAATCAGCTAGGAAAATAGGCACTTTTTCATCATTCAATGGATTAATAACATAAAAACCAGTAAAGACTCCAGAAACTTGCTTAACTTCTGATAAACGATCTAATTCAGATCGGGATTTCGCCCAATGGATATATTCTTCTACGGCCGTTTTTTGATCTGGAGTTGTCAAATCCAATGCCCATTCATGTTCTGGGGCCAAAACCATGAAAGAAACACCGTAAATAGTATCAACGCGCGTTGTAAATACTTTTATTTTCTTTCCTTGTAAGGCCAAAGGAATATTATCTATCTCAAATTCAACTTCTGCGCCTGTCGACTTCCCGATCCAATTCCTTTGTTGCTCTTTTAAAGAATCAGACCAATCTATTTCTTCTAATCCAGTCAACAAACGATCTGCATAAGCCGTGATACGCATGGACCATTGGCGCATTTTCTTTTGTTCCACAGGATAACCTCCCCTTTCGGAAAGTCCATCTTTTACTTCATCATTTGCCAAAACGGTACCTAAAGCAGTACACCAGTTCACCACAGAATCATCTAAATAAGCTAATCTAAATCCTAATAAATAGGCATATTTTTCTTCCTCAGAATAGTTATTCCAAGAGGCGGCATCAATGCGAACTAATTCTTCATCACAAACCGCTTTTAAACCAATAGAGCCCTTTTGGGCTAATATGTCTTTTAAGGTTTCGATGGATTCAGCCTTGTTCGTTTCTTGGTTGTACCAAGAATTGAACAATTGCATAAAAATCCACTGAGTCCATTTATAATAAGATGCATCAGAAGTTCTAACTTCTTTTGACCAATCAAAAGAAAAACCCATGTTTTTTAATTGCTCAATGTAGCGGGTAATATTCTGTTCCGTAGTAATAGCAGGATGCTGCCCCGTTTGAATAGCGTACTGCTCAGCTGGTAAACCAAAAGAATCAAATCCCATCGGATGTAAAACTTGAAAACCTTGCAACCTTTTATATCGAGAAACGATATCTGAGGCAATATAACCGAGCGGGTGTCCAACGTGTAATCCTGCACCTGATGGATACGGAAACATGTCTAAGACATAATACTTTGGTTTATCATGATTGATATTGGCTTGAAACGTTTTATTTTGTTCCCAAAACTGTTGCCATTGCTTTTCGATTTCACGAAACTGATACTCTGTACGCATGTGATTCTTGTATTTTTAAAAAGGTTAGCAAATTACGGCTTTTTATTGAAAAAATATTTACTCTACTTTATTGGTAGATTAATAAAGTCTATTAACTTTGTAGGCAAATAATAGAATTAGTCATTTATGTCGGCTGAACCAAACAAAGAATCCAACGACCCAAAATCGCATTTTCCGAGCTTATCCAAGGCAATCCAAACAATCTGGAAAAGAGAAAGAAGTTTTACGGAGCTCTTCATTCACCTAAGCAATGCTTTGGCCCTGATGGTCGTTGGACATTTACTTATCAGTTATTTTACACCAGAAAAAATCAACACCTTATTCAATTCCTTAACTCCTGATATACTTTATTATGTGTTAGGTGGATTCATTGCTCAAATGATTGATGGAGCCTTGGGGATGGCCTATGGTGTTACTGCGACTACCTTTCTCTTATCAGTTGGGATAAGTCCCGCCGCGGCATCGGCCAGTGTTCATGCTTCAGAGGTATTTACCTCAGGTGTTTCAGGATACATGCACTTGAAATTCGGAAATGTTAATTCTAAATTATTCAAAACCTTGGTTATCCCTGGAATCATTGGAGCCATTTTAGGCGCTTATGTTTTATCAAGTTTAGAAGATTATGCAGGTTATATCAAACCCATCGTTTCAGTTTACACCTTATTTTTAGGTGTAATTATCATCCGTAAAGCATTAATTAAACGACAAGAAAAACGCCAATTAAAAAAAGTAGGATTATTGGCCTTGTTCGGAGGATATTTAGATTCGATTGGTGGCGGAGGTTGGGGACCGATTGTGTCCTCCACATTGATTGCATCCGGGCGTCACCCAAAATACACCATCGGCTCTGTTAATCTAACCGAATTCTTTGTTTCGCTCGCATCGTCCATCACCTTCTTTACGGTGATCGGGCTTGGTTATTGGCAAGTGATTGTCGGTTTAATTTTGGGCGGTGTGGTTGCCGCGCCCATTGCAGCTAGATTAGCAAATAAATTGCCTATTAAAACCATGATGATATTGGTCGGATTAGTTATCATTATTGTTAGTTTAAGACAGATTGTATTGGGTGCACCGAAGTTTTTTTGATTTTAAAAGAAGTGTTAATTATGAAGTATGTGGCAATAATAAAAAACTCATCATTTATACTTCATAACTCATAATTAAAAAAATCAATAATCCTGTATCAACACCTCCGCTGAAATATTCATTTTTTGATGTAAATGTCGAATCATTTCGATGGATAATTTGCGTTTTTTATTGAGAATTTCACTGGCTCGACTTCTCAAACCAATAATCTTGGCTAAATCAGTTTGATTTAATCCTAATTGTTCCATTCTAAATTTAATTGCTTCAATCGGGTCCGGTAAGTCAATAGAAAAATGTTCATTTTCATAATGCTCTATCAAAATCCCTAAAATTTCTAACTCATCACCCTCGGGAGTACCTATTTTTGCATCAAAAATAGCATCCAATCTTTTCATTGCTATTTGATAATCTTGTTCTGATTTAATCGGTCTGAATTTCATTCTAGCTAAATTTTGTTTGCATTTATTTTATTATATTCATCATGAGTACCCAACAAACCGAACCCAAATTATTTGGAATTCATAAGTTATTCTTACAATTAATCGATATTTATTCCCTTTGATATTAAATACAACCCTATTGTCCTTCAAGATACTTGCACTTGGATAAGATTTTTTCACTTCATTAGAATTGAGCCAATTGGAACTTGACGCTTCTAGATGCCAAGACTTCAATTGCTGTTCACAGTCAGGGTATTTGGCCCAAAATTCTTTCAATATTTTTTTTGATATCACTCTCAAAATCTTACGATTTATAAAATTACCGATTTATTCCCAAAATGGGAACAAGAGGGTGATTTATTTAATAATTGATTTTGAAATTAACGACTGAAACGCAACATGCCTATCTACAAATTGATAAAAAACTGATAATCTACTCCAAAACCAATCGCTTCACCTCTTTCCCGCCACTTTCCTCTATGAACTGAACAAAATACATACCTTTAGCCAATCCACTTAAACTTTCTTTCTTGGTCTCCTTCTCTTCTAAATGAAGATTACTAAACACAACTCTTCCTAATAAATCCTTTACAAGTAATTGCCCTTTTTTATTTGCCCTTACATAGAATTCCCCCGTTGATGGATTTGGCCAAAGTTGGAAAAGAACTTCTAGATTATCCAAAATTAATGAGCGACTTGTATTTTGCATTAATCGCAGACCGCCGCCACCTAAACCAAGTAGCAAATCCTGTTTTCCGTCTTGATTCCAATCGACCGACTGAACAGAAGCATTTCTACCAAAATTCATTGACAATTCACTAGGAACAAATTTTTCGATTAAACTATTACTCTTAAAATCCATTTCTGCCCAATGCAAATAACCTAATTTGTCGGTTGCAACGAATTTTAATTGGCCATCACCTAGATCATCTAATAAATCAAAACTTTGAGTTGTCCATTTTTTTATTTTGGACAAGGAAAAATAATCCAATTCAATGAGTTGCCAATCCAAAACTCCAGTCGTTTTTTCATTTATTTGATACCTCTTAATTTGCCCTGTTTTACTTAATACCAAAGCATCTAACTGACCGTTTTGGTCAATATCTTTAAAATAAGGTAATTCGCCTGGTAAAATATTTTTTAAATCATAAAGAATGAATTCTGGTTTACCTGCTAAAAGCACTTGCATTTGAGGATTCACAAATGTTTCATAAGTCAAAACTAAATCCTTTTTCCCATCTGAATTCCAATCCACTAGTTGTAATTGTAAATCGGTACATTGAATTTTTTCTGAAAATTTCAAAAAATCTTTGCTTTGATAAACATAAGATGGATTTGCGTCCATCCCTTTATTTTCGTAATAATAAAGTGAAGCCCTTACTCCTTTCTCTCCACGAATACCAGCGTTCCCAATCAATAAATCCAAGTCGCCATCCTGATCAGCATCCCATAAAATAGGCCTAGCATTTTCTCCCACGTCAATCATTTCATCTTGTAAAAAATCATCCGATTGCTTAACTAAATTGGAGCCTATTTGCTGATAATAACGTAAATTTTTTTGAAAATCTTGGGTAAAATTTACATTATCAGTGGTATTGGTAGAAACCAATAAATCCAATTTGTCGTCTTGATTAATATCTACAAGACTTGCATGAGCGAATGCACTTACTTGAACGGGTTGTGTAGCGGGAAAATCATACAATGGTGCAGAAAAGGAAGGCTTTAAACCTGATCCCTGATTACTAAGTTGAACAAGATTAGAACAAGAAATATGACCAAACAATAAATCATTTTTACCTGATTTTTGTGGATCCCAAATCGTTAAAGCATTACCCACATGAAGTGCTTGTTCAGGATTTTTAACACTTTTGGTTTGAATATCATTATTCAACATGGGATTAAACTGAATATCATAACAATCATTATGTATAAATTTTCCCCAACCCTGAACGGTTCTTTTGAATTCTAGTCCAGGTTTATATGATAAATCCACACTAAAATTTTGGTGTAATTCCAAAAAATGCCCAGCGGGTTCAAAGGCTAAAATATCTACATCTCCGTCACCATCTAAATCTTTTATTGCCGGAATGTCACTAGGTGCTACATATAAATTTATCTTACCAGAAAATCCTTCAGAATACAAAGGATCTTGAAATAGAGAAAATTGGTTAGATTTGCCTTGTCCAATATTCCGATAAACTTTGATGCCTGCTGAGCTGTAGGTAAATAAATCTTTTTTCTGGTCTTGATCAAAATCAACCAAATGTATCCAATTTTCAATAAAAGGGAATTTCGTTTCCCATTCAGGTGCATATTGGTATGTTACATTGCTTGGGGAAATCTGAACGATATAAGTACTTAGTTTTTGACAAGTTCGATCAAAAATCACTAAATCCTCTATCCCGTCACCGTTTAAATCAATGGACTCCACTTGGGCAGAATTAAAACTTCCGGCAAAAGGGTTTTTAAGCTTTCTTCCATTTTGCTCAACGGTTGCCTTTTGAATCTCCATCCAACTTGAATTCTGTGAGAAAATTTTAATAGGTGCAATCAAGAAAAGAAGAAATACTAAAATTTTCATTCGATATTTGTGGATAAATTTGAATAGGCCCTGTAAAATTAAAATGAAGATTAACAATTCAACACTATTAGAGAAATTTTTATCCTGTACTGGTGTTTCAACGGATACTAGAAAAATTCAAAAAGGTAATCTCTTTTTTGCCTTAAAAGGTCCGAATTTCAATGCCAATCAATTAGCTGAAGAGGCAATTCAAAAAGGTGCTCAATTGGTAGTCATTGATGATACGCAATTTGATATTTTCCCGGAAACACTTTTGGTAGAAGATAGCTTGAAAGCCTTACAGGATTTGGCATTAGATTACAGGAAAACATTAAAAATACCGATTATTGGTCTAACGGGATCTAACGGAAAAACGACTACCAAAGAATTAATTTATTCCATTTTATCTCAAAAACTACATTGCTACGCCACTTTTGGAAATTTAAATAACCACATTGGTGTACCATTATCCATTTTATCCATCCAACCTGAACATGAAATTGCGGTCATTGAAATGGGGGCTAATAAACAAGGAGATATCCATGAATTAGTGAATATAGCCCAACCGACACACGGTTTAATTACCAATATTGGCAAAGCACATCTAGAAGGATTTGGAGGGATTGAAGGTGTAAAAAAAGGGAAAGGAGAATTATTTGCCTATTTATCTGAACACAATGCGACTGTTTTTATACCAAAAAATTCTACTGCCGTTCGAGAAATTTTTGAAAAATTTAAGTTCAAAGAAGTCGTTGAAGTCAATGAGGGAATTGCGACCCAATTAGTAGAAGCAAAACCTACGGTGGTTTATCAAACAACAACCGGTCAACAAATAACTAGTCATTTACCGGGAATTTACAATTTCGAGAACATCCAAATGTCATTAGCGATTGGGCATTATTTTGGCCTAAGTGATGATCAATGCCATGAAGGCGTTTCTAGTTATTCACCTAATAACCACAGAAGTCAATTTTTAAAAATTGGAAGCAATCAAGTATTAATGGATGCCTACAATGCCAATCCATCGTCCATGTCTGCCGCCATTCAGCACTTTAATGAGACGGAAAACAATCCAAAAGTGGTTATTTTGGGAGACATGTTTGAATTAGGTAATGAATCGCAACATGAACATGAAATTTTAGGGCAGTTAATAGTCCAATGTCAATTTCAAAAAATTCTTTTAGTTGGTCATCAAATGCAATACGCTTTGAAACATTTACCCAATGCCTATTATTTTCCAGATAAATTTGGTCTTCACAATTGGCTGCAAGACCATCCAATCAGAAATTCTTTCATTTTGATAAAAGGGTCGAGAGGAATTCAGTTGGAAAGTGTTTTGGCTTTTTTGAATTAGAAGAGAGGAGATGTATGATGTAAAAGGTATGAGGTAAGAGGTAAAAGGTAAGAGGAGTCGAAGGCGGAGGTCGTAAGAGGTAATTTTTGACTTTTTTCTCTTTTTACACCTTACGTCTTTTACATCATACATCATATACACTCTTCTCTTCCTGTTTTCTCTCTTCCTAATACCTTTTGGCAAAAATCTTACATCATACATCATACATCTTACATCTTTTTTGTATTTTTGCATTTTATTAAGAAATCGACATAAAAATCAAAATGGCAAATTCATCAGGTACTTATGTACCATTTAAAGTAAAAGACATTGCATTGGCTGATTGGGGCCGTAAAGAAATTCAATTAGCAGAAGCAGAAATGCCCGGTTTAATGGCTCTTAGGGCTGAATTTGGTGCTGCACAACCTTTAAAAGGTGCAAGAATTGCAGGTTGCTTACACATGACCATTCAAACAGCAGTTTTAATTGAAACATTAACCGCTTTAGGTGCAGATGTTACTTGGTCTTCATGTAACATTTTCTCTACACAAGATCACGCAGCAGCAGCAATTGCAGCAGCTGGAATCCCCGTTTATGCCTGGAAAGGTATGAATGAAGAAGAATTCAATTGGTGTATCGAACAAACATTGTTTTTTGGAGAAGAAAAACAACCATTGAATTTGATTTTAGATGATGGTGGTGATTTAACCAACATGGTTTTTGATGAATACCCAGAATTAATTGCTGGCATCAAAGGTCTTTCGGAGGAAACAACAACAGGGGTTCACCGCTTGTACGAGCGCATGAAAAATGGCACTTTGCATTTACCGGCTATCAACGTAAACGATTCTGTAACTAAATCGAAATTTGATAATAAATATGGATGCAAAGAATCATTGGTAGATGCGATTCGTCGTGCGACAGATTTGATGTTAGCTGGTAAAGTGGCAGTAGTTGCTGGATATGGTGATGTTGGTAAAGGTTCTGCTGAATCCTTGCGTGGAGCTGGTTGCCGAGTTTTAGTCACAGAAATTGACCCAATTTGTGCTCTACAAGCTGCAATGGATGGCTTTGAAGTAGTTACAATGGATGAGGCTACTCCTCGTGCAAACATATTTGTAACAGCAACAGGTAATGTTAAAATTATCCGTGATCGTCATTTCAAAGCGATGAAAGATAAGGCAATTGTTTGTAACATTGGTCACTTTGATAATGAAATTGACATGGCTTGGTTAAATGGCAATTATGGTTCAACAAAGAATCAAATTAAGCCTCAAGTGGACTTGTACACCATAGATGGTAAAAACATCATTGTTTTAGCAGAAGGTCGATTAGTAAATTTAGGTTGTGCAATGGGTCATCCATCATTTGTGATGTCTAACTCATTCTCCAACCAAACATTGGCACAATTAGAATTGTGGGCAAATTCAGCGGATTACGAAAATAAGGTATACATCCTTCCAAAACATTTGGATGAAAAAGTTGCTTTTTTACATTTGGCCCATATTGGTGCGAAATTAGAGGTATTAGAGAAGGAACAAGCGGATTATATTGGAGTAAACGCTAATGGGCCTTTCAAGCCAGAGCACTATAGATACTAAACGATATTTTAGAATCAAAATATATGCTTAATCGGAAAAGCCTTGGGATTACCCGAGGCTTTTTTTATATTTATTTTTTAAACAACAAGGCTTTTATACTCCATTGCACATTTATAATGAAATACCTATTTTCGATACTTTTATTGCCAATATTATTTAGCTCTTTTGCACAAAAATTCACTCATGCTGATAGTTTAAGAGGTCAATTGAGCAAAGAAAGAACTTGCTTCGACGTTAAACATTATGATTTAAGCATCAAAGTAAATCCATCCAAAAAAGAAATCACGGGAAAAAACATCATTTCATTTCTTGTCAAAGAGAACACAAAGAAAATCCAAATCGATTTATTTCAAAATTTAAGCATCAAGGAAATCAGCTTTAAAAATCAAAAAGTTAATTTTCAAAGAGATGGTAATGCCCTTTTTATTCAATTTCCAAAGAGTTTATTGAAAGGTGAGAATCATAAAATTGCTATTTCCTATTTTGGAAAACCTAGAGCGGCCGTAAAACCACCTTGGGATGGTGGATTTTCTTGGACGAAAGACCAAGAAGGAAATGATTGGGTGACCGTATCCTGCGAAGGTTTGGGAGCATCCGTTTGGTGGCCATGCAAAGACCATCCGTCCGATGAACCAGAATCCATGGATATTAGAATTGAAGCTCCCAAGAATTTAATAGCTGTTGCGAATGGGAATTTGGTCAATCGAGTAGAAAACAAAGAAAATACCATTAGCCATTGGCATGTGTCCTACCCTATTAATACCTACAATATTTCTTTAAATATCGCCAATTATGCCCATTGGAAAGAAACATTAAACCAATACAATGGACAAGAATTAACTCTAGATTATTATGTATTAAAGCCAAATCTCAACAAGGCAAGAGCTCATTTTCAACAGAGCAGAGAAATGTTGTTGATTTTTGAAAAATATTTTGGTCCTTACCCTTTTCCCAAAGATGGATATGCTTTGGTTGAAACAGATTATTGGGGAATGGAGCACCAAAGTGCTGTTGCATACGGGAATCATTATAAAAACAATGCATTCGGATTTGATTTCATCATCATACACGAATCGGCACATGAATGGTTTGGTAATTCCATTTCATGCTCCGACCTTGCCGATTTATGGATTCATGAAGCCACGGGAACCTATGCAGAGGCTGTGTATTTGGAAGAAAAATCAGGGAAAGAAATGGCTCAAAGATATTTAAACGGCCAAAAAAATAACATTCGATATCGCTATCCCATCGTTGGACCTTATGGAGTCAATTATCAAAATCCAGATTCCGACATGTATTTCAAAGGGACATGGATGTTTCATACACTTAGGAGCATCATCAATGATGATGCACTTTGGTTTAAAACCTTGAAGGGATTTTGTGAAACATTTTATCATAAAAACACGAATACCACAGAAGTGGTAAAATATTTTGACAGTCAACTCCATTCCTCGGTAAAAGAAATTATGAACTATTATTTGTTCCAAACAGACATTCCAAAATTAGAATTTAGTTGCGAACAGAAAGAACACAAATGGAGAATGAAATATCGTTGGGCGAATTTGAAAGACAATATAAACTTTCCTATTGCACTAAAATCAGGAATAAGTATTACCCCTAAATCAACTTGGCAGGAAATTGAACTCGATCAAGAACCTGGCATTGATCAAGAACATTATTTAATAAGTTTTGAAAAGCTATAAAATTCGGCGGTTAAATAAACAAAAAGCAGTATTTTTGTTCAAATTATTAAAAAATTAGCAGAATGAAATTTGGTGTAATAGTATTCCCAGGGTCAAATTGTGACGATGATACAGTGGGAGTGATTGAAAGTTTAGGTCATCAAGCCGTTAAGCTTTGGCACAAACAAACTAGTTTAGAAAATTGTGATTTTATCATTGTCCCAGGAGGCTTTTCTTACGGCGATTATTTGAGATCAGGTGCTATCGCACGCTTTTCTCCTATCATGGATAATGTAATCAAACACGCAAAAGACGGTGGATATTTAATGGGTATTTGTAATGGATTCCAAGTATTGGTAGAGGCCCATTTAGTGCCTGGCGTTTTGTTAAGAAATAATTCTCAGAAATTCATTTCGAAAAATATCTATTTAAAAGCTGCGACGAATCATTCTTTATTAACACAAGAATTAGATTTACAAAAAGCTTATAAAATACCGATAGCACACGCCGAAGGAAGGTATTTTACCGACGAAAAAACACTGGCATCCTTGAAAGACAATGATCAAATATTGTTCTATTATTGCGATGAAAATGGCGAAATTAATGAAGCAGCTAACCCTAATGGCAGTTTATTAAACATTGCTGGAATTTGCAATGAAGGCCGTAATGTATTTGGTATGATGCCACATCCTGAACGCGCAGCGGATCCAGATTTAGCCAATACCGACGGTTTAGAAATTATCAAGCAATTGATTATTTCACCTCAATTAGTTTAATTTTTATTTTTCAACAATTATATATATCAACAATGTCAATTGCAAAAACAGGCGATAACGTAGCAGTACACTATACAGGCAAACACACAGACGGATCTATTTTTGATTCATCGGAAGGACGTTCACCATTAGAGTTTCAATTAGGTACAGGAATGGTCATCAAAGGATTTGATGATGGAGTGACTGGAATGAGTGTTGGAGACAAAAAAACAGTTATTATCCCAGCAGCTGAAGCTTATGGAGAACATTCTCCAGAAAACACTGTCACCATTGAGAGAAATCAAATTCCAGCAAATATGGAAATTGAAATAGGCATGTCATTAAACATGCATCAAGATGGTGGTCAAGTAATCGAAGTTTTGATTACAGATTTAACAGAAACGCATGTTACTTTAGATGCTAATCACCCATTAGCAGGCAGAGATTTAACATTTGAGTTAGAATTAGTTTCAATCAACTAATAAAATGAATATAAATTGGCGTTCTTTAATACCTCATGGAATAGTGTTAATCGGATTTCTTGCGATTGCATTTATCTATTGTAGTCCCGTTTTACAAGGTAAAGTCTTGATTCAGCATGATGTGATGCAAGCGCAAGCGGCAGCTCAGGAAAACGTACAATTTAAACAAGAAACAGGTCAAGATGCGTGGTGGACCAATTCTATGTTCGGAGGAATGCCAAGCTTCCAAATTGCAGGATCCTACCCTAATAGTATTTCAAGCCATGTTGGAAACTTTATTACGCAAATCTTACCCAATCCCATCAACTTGATTTTCTTGCAATTATTAGGCATGTATATTTTCCTTTGGGCAATGGGCGTTAGTCCAATCATTGGCTTTGCAGGGGCCGTTAGTTATGCCTTTGCGAGCTATAACATGGTAATTATTCCGGCAGGACATTCTTCCAAAGTATTAGCATTAGCCTATGCACCTATCGTTTTAGCTGGGTTAAGGTTATGTTGGGGTAACAAAAAATGGTTAGGCGCAGCCATTTTTGCGCTAGGAATGTCCTTAGAATTATATGCCAACCATATTCAAATTACTTATTACTTATTCTTTTTAATAGGCGCTTTCCAATTATTTACGCTGATACAATCCATCCAAACCAAGACTTTCAAAAACTGGTTGGGTAACGGTCTCATATTAGCTTTGGGCTTGACTTTAGCACTAGGAACTCATTCCATGCGTTTGTTAAACAACTATGTTTATAGCAAGGAAACAACTAGAAGTGCCTCTGAATTAATTGCCAACAAAGCTAAAGGAGATGGTCTCGATAAAACCTATGCCTTTGATTGGTCATATGGAATTGCTGAGACGGGTACTTTATTAATTCCTAATTTCATGGGAGGTGCATCTCAAGGTAATTTAGGGGGTGAAAAATCGGCCACCTATCGGGTAATGACAGATGCAGGAATTCCTGGAGAATCTGCCTTAGGATTTGTGGAAAAAGCACCTACTTATTGGGGAGAACAAAGTTACACAGCAGGTCCAGCTTATGCGGGTGCTCTTGTAATTTTCTTGTTTCTATTTGCAACATTTTATGTAAAATCCAAAGAAAAATGGTGGATCTTAGCCCCTACTCTATTGTTTATTACATTTGCCTGGGGTAAAAACTTTGGATTTAATAGTTTTCTGTTCGACTACTTTCCAATGTTTAACAAGTTCCGAGCGATTACCATGGTATTGTCATTTGTACAGTTCGGATTTGTCGCCTTGGGATTTTGGGGTCTTTTCAATTTTGTAAAGGAGAAACCTAGCTTCCAAGAAATCAAAAAACCTTTATTCCTATCTGCAGGAATAAGTGGAGGGTTATGTTTACTATTCGGATTACTCCCTGATTTATTTTTAAACTTTAAGGGATTACAAGACGGAGTTCAAATCATTCAAGATAATGCCTTAAATGAAGCCATATGGAATGCCATTCGCCAAGATAGAATCCAATTGTTCAAATCGGATGCATTTAGAAGTTTATTCATTATACTTTTAGGAGCAGGATTGCTTTTTACAGCCTCAAAAACAAAGCTGAAACCAAGTATTGTCCTAGTTTTTATTGTGTTAATTAGCATTTTTGATTTAACAACAGTATCCAAAAGATATTTCTCCAATGACGCATTTATTTCCAAAAGTGCAGCAGATGAGCAAATCCAACCAAGTCCAGCGGACACCCAAATCATGGCAGACAAAAGTCAGTTCCGTGTATTGAATTCGTCTGTTTCCTTCATGAATGATGCAACCACAAGTTATTACCATCATTCGATTGGTGGTTATCATGCAGCCAAATTGAGAAGATACCAAGAATTGATAGAAAAGGAATTTCCTCAAAATCCTGGTCAAATGAATATCATGAACATGTTAAATACCAAATATGTGATTGGGACAGATTCCACCGGAAGAAATACCGTGCAAACGAATATTCAAGCATTGGGTAACGCTTGGTTTGTAAAATCATTAAAAGTGGTAAATACAGCCGATGAGGCACTTGAAAGTATTGGTACTTTCCAGCCTCAAAATACCGCAATTTTAGAAAAGAAAGATGTTTCTCAAAAACAAATTGATTCTACCATTCAGGGAACTATTCGTTTGACTAATTATCACTTGAATCAATTGACCTACACAAGTGAAACCAACAAGGATGGTTTTGCAGTGTTTTCTGAAATATATTACCGAGGTAATAAAGATTGGAAATCATTTATCGATGGAAAAGAAGTACCTCACGTAGCAACGGATTATATTTTAAGGGGATTATCTATTCCAGCAGGAAAACATCAAATTGAATTCAAATATGAGCCTCAAACGGTTATTATTGGTAATAAAATTGATGCGATCACATCAGTAGGTTTACTCTTATTTTTAGCCTTTGCAATAGGCATCACATACAAAGAAAACAAAAAGCAAATATGATCTATTCAATGACCGGATTTGGTAAATCCCAAAAAGAAACTGCAGATTTTCAAATCCGTGTTGAATTAAAAAGTTTAAATTCCAAGTTCACAGATATTTTCTGTCGAATCCCCAGATCAATTTCTTCTAAAGAAATTGAAATTAGAAATTACTTGACTCAACAATTGGAAAGAGGTAAAATTGAGTTAAATGTCAATATACAAAAAAATGCAGAGTCCGAAGGAACGAATAATATCCTTCAACAAGCAAAAATAGAAAGTTACTATTTAGAATTAAAGAGATTAGCTATTGATTTAGGAATTACACCCAATGAAACTGAACTTTTTCGTCAAGCTTTAAGCATGCCGAATGCCATGCAAGCCGAAAGTGCTAGCGATTTAGAACCAGATGTAGAAGCTCTGTTTCAAGTAATTTTTGAAGCAATTGTTGAAGCATGTGATGAATGTAAAGCATTCCGACTAAGAGAAGGGAATGTCGTTGAAATTAAATTCAAAGAATACATTGCATCTATCAAAAACGGATTGAATGAAATCACTAACCAAGATAAAATACGTATGCCCAATATTCGAGAGAGAATGAGAAAATCGTTATTGGAATTAGGTTTGAACGAAGATTTTGATAAAAATAGATTCGAACAAGAAGTGGTTTATTACATAGAGAAATTTGATATTTCAGAAGAAAAAGTCAGATTATCAACCCATCTAGATTATTTTCTTGAAGTTTTGAAAGAAGGTAATGGGAAAAAACTAAATTTCATGTCACAGGAAATTGGACGAGAAATTAACACCATTGGTTCTAAGGCAAATGATTCTAGCATACAGCGATTAGTCGTTAATATGAAAGATGAATTAGAAAAAATCAAAGAGCAAACGGCCAATGTGTTGTAGAGAAATTATAAATATTAATTGAACCATAATTAAAACCCAATAATTCTTATGCTTACTACCTCCATTATCGCTGTTACGGCCCTTTTAATCATTTATTCGGGCTTGGTTACAGTCCAACAAGGAAACATCGCTGTTATAGCCATGTTTGGAAAATTCAGAAGAATTTTACGCCCAGGCTTAAACTTTAAAATCCCGATTATTGAAAACGTATTTAAAACGATCTCCATCCAAAACAGATCCATTGAATTAGAATTCCAAGCCATTACCATGGATCAAGCAAATGTGTATTTTAAATCCATGCTTCTTTACTCTGTCATCAATCAAGAAGAACAAACCATCATCAATGTTGCCTATAAATTTATTGATGAAAGAAGTTTAATGCAAACAATTGTCAGAACAGTTGAAGGTTCCATTCGATCATTCGTTGCAACAAAGAAACAAAATGAAATTCTGAGTTTAAGAAAAGAAATTGTAGAATATGTAAAAGACCAAATCGACCAAGTGATGGAAGAATGGGGTTATCACTTACAAGATTTACAATTGAATGATATTACTTTTGATGAAGTGATTCTTAAATCAATGAGTCAAGTAGTTGCATCCTATAATTTAAAAGCGGCGGCTGAAAATGAAGGACAGGCACTATTGATTACGAAAACCAAAGCAGCTGAAGCAGAAGGTAACGCTATTAAAATTTCAGCTAACGCGGAAAGAGAAGCTGCTCAATTAAGAGGTCAAGGAGTTGCATTATTTAGACAAGAAGTAGCTAAAGGAATGTCAGATGCAGCACGTGAAATGCAACAAGCCAATTTAGATACTTCTGTTATTTTATTTTCTATGTGGACAGAAGCAATTAAGCAATTTGGTGAGCAATCTAACGGCAATGTCATTTTCTTGGATGGTTCGGCAGATAACATGCAAAGAACGATGCAACAAATGATGAGTGTGAATCAATTAGAAACTATCAGAAAAAAATCTGCTACCAAATAAAAAAATAATATTTACACAGGTAAACTTGGTGATTAATCTATTTTATGATCATCTAGTTTACCTGTTTTTTATTTAAGTAACTTATTGAAGAAGTAATAAAATTGCAATAATTCCAATTCCTAATCCAATAAGCTGTTTTGCGTTTAACTTTTCTTTAAAAAATAACCAGGCAACTAAGGCTGAACAAGCAATAACCCCTATATTATAAACGGGTAATACAATAGACAAATCGCTTTTGTAGAAATCTAATGCTTTTAATAAGAAATAAAAGGAGAAAAAATTGGGTAGTCCTAAGGGAATTGCTGCCAAAATAGACTGTCGATTGATTGCTATTTTCTCTCTAGCAAACTGAACATTCAAAACGATTACAGAAGCAATCATAGATCCCACCAAAGCCATCAACATAAAAGGTATAGTTCCTCCTACCTTAGTGGAAACAGCAGAATTCAAATAAGAAAAACTGGTATTAGTTAATCCATATCCAACAAAAACAGCCACTAAAGCAAGGTATGATCCTTTATTTTCCAATTTGTTGATTTGAGGATTAAACAAATAAATAGAGCTCAAAGCCATCAATAAACCAACAATCGTGAACCCATTCAGATGAGCAATTTGTCCCATAAAAAACAAGCCAAAAAGAACAGGAATAACTAAGGATAAATTATTTGCTAAAGAAGTAACTGCCATTCCATTTTTTTGAGTTGAAATCCCAGAAAAAAGAAACGTAATAACAAAACCTACCCCCAAAGCTAAGATACCGAAGGATTGCGCTATATCTGGCCATTGAAAAGGAAGAGCATCCAACTGATGAAACCAACCTGTTAAAAAACAAACAGGGTAATTGAATAAAATAGCCACAGTAGTATCCACTTTCCATTTTTGATGCATTCTAAAATTCACCAATAACAAAACCGAAAATAAAATACTCAAAATTAAATACAGCATAATTAATTGGCCTTTACAAGGTCTACTAATAAATCAACCCATTCTGGTGAGTTATTTAAACTTTCGACCAATTGCCAATGTTCTCCACCCTCCTCTTCAAAGAGTTCTTTGTATTCTTCACCCACTTCAATAGTCGTTTCCAAACAATCAGAAACAAAAGCAGGAGAAAATGCAAGAACTTTCTTTTTTCCTTCTTTGACTAATTTTTTAATGGTTTCATCCGTATACGGTTGTAACCAAGGATCTCTACCTAACCGACTTTGAAATGCCGTTCCGTAAGTACCCTCTTTCAATCCCATTTCTTTAGCTATCAAACGAGTTGTTGCAAAACATTGTGCGCGATAGCAAGCATGATTTTTTTCAGTAATCGAATCGCAGCAAGAACCCAATATACACGTATTCTTTGTCACATCTCCTTTTCGAATATGTCTTTCTGGGACCCCATGATAAGAAAATAAATAGTAATCAAAATCGACCTCCTTTTGATATTTAGCGGCTCTATCAGCAAAAAACTTCGCGAATACAGGATGATCATAAAAATAATTTATGATGGAAAAATTCGGCATTGTTTGCCAAGTAGACATTAATTCCATTACTCTTTCATAAATGGAGCCTGTAGTAGCAGAAGCATATTGTGGAAAAAATGGAATAACGATTAACTTTTTCAAGTTCAACTTTTCCATTTCTGACATAGCAGTAGCTAAATCTGGACTTTGGTATCTCATCGCTAGTTTAACGATATAATTATTTCCCAATTGAGATTGTAAATCTCGGCAAACATCTTCACCATAAAATTTCAATGGTGAACCACGCTCTTCCCATAGTTCTTGGTAGATTTTTGCGGACTTTGGAGCTCTGAATGGAGCAATAATACCATTTACTAGTAAAAATCGAAATGGATATGGAATATCAATTACTCGACCATCCATTAAAAACTCTCTTAAATACCTTCTTACGGAAGAAGTATCCGAGGCATCAGGAGTACCTAAATTAACAATTAAAACACCGATCATAATTTTCTAAAATCAAAGCGCAAAGATGGTGAAAATCTTAGTATTTCCATTCTTCTGGGACAATCTTTGTTCTTGTATTCGATTCTAAACATGGTACTAAATCTTGACAAGTAGAACTTGCTGGCGGACAACTAAATATATCACCCATAAGTGGTGATATTATTGCTGATTCACCTTCAGGAATATTTGTCTTTCGATCAATATAAAAGATCTTCTTTTTAACAGAAAATACATTAACTAACCCTAAAATTCTTTCTGATGGGTTTGTGATTGATTTTATATTAATACTAAATCTAGTTTCAGCAGGTACATCAAATAATGATCCACTTGATTGGACCGCCGATATCAATGATTGATAAAAAATATGGGCATTTTTAGTAATAGCTCTTTGTTCTAATCTAAAATAGTAAGGAGTATATCCATTAAAAGGAGCCCTCGCGACTTGACGTCCTACTACACGTTG
>Ga0114962_10000228_pt1 | contig 48905 bp, 48 predicted proteins | sample C_130820_MF_Meta_FD_87017 | JGI IMG/M metagenome (GOLD analysis project Ga0114962, IMG submission 87017) | Freshwater microbial communities from Lake Croche, Canada to study carbon cycling - C_130820_MF_MetaG | ecosystem: Environmental > Aquatic > Freshwater > Lake | place: Lake Croche, Canada... | reverse complement strand
CCTCAAAAACCCATTCATTAGCACGCAAATACGCTACCGTTTTAATGACCCCTTCACGAATACTCAATTTGGGTTTCCAGCCCAGAGACTGAATTTTTTTGGTATCCAAGAATATAAAAGGGTTGTCACCGATCCAACCGCGATCTCCACCTGAATACTCCAGTTTGGGGCTAACACTTAACGCAGCAGAGATCCAACCAATTGAATCGTTCACTTCACAATAGCCATCCACTCCAAGATTGTAGATGTTGACCTTTTCTTTGGATTTATCCATCGCCAACAAAATCGCATCAATACAGTCCTGAACGTATAAGTAGGACTTACGTTGTTTACCGTTGCCTAAAACCGGCAGGCGGGTAGGGTCTTGCTTGAGTTTGTGATAAAAATCAAATACATGGCCGTGTGTATAACGTTCGCCAAGAATAGATACGAAACGGAAAATGCAGGATTGGAAACCAAAGCCTTCACAATATGCCGAAATCAAACCCTCTCCTGCTGCCTTGGAGGCGCCATAAAGTGAGGTTTGAATCGGAAAAGGACCATCTTCTGGTGTAGGTACCACTGGGGATTCGCCATAAACCGAACCCGTAGACGAAAAAGCGATTTTCTTAATGCCATTAGCGCGCATTGCTTCGAGAACGTTATAAGTAGCAATCGTATTTTGTTCTAGATCACGGCGGGGATGATCAGTACCAAACCGAACGTCGGCGTTTGCCGCCAGATGGAAAACAGCTTCCCCTCCAGCGAAGGCATGCTTCAACACATCAAGGTCTAGTAAATCAATTTCAAATAGTTTGAAATTAGAATGACATATTGCGCCATCTAGAAATTTACGTTGGCCCGTAGAAAAGTTGTCTACCCCAATAACTCGATGGCCATCTAACAGCAAACGATCAACCAGGTTGCTGCCTATAAAACCTGCACATCCCGTCACAACATAACTAGACATCTTTCACCACCTCAAAGACTGATATTGAATAAAAACTGAGCTTGAAAGGCGAAGAGATGCCATTGCCCGAGGGCCCATATTGTGCACTTTCTTTTCTAAGTTTCGGAGTTTTGGCTTGGTTTTTCCAAATAAAATATTCCTAAAATATTTTTGATTACGTCAACCAGTCAATACTTTGAGCGTTAAGTAAAGTAACAAATTGCTACAAAAGTATCCATTTAAGGTCGACTGTGGGACAAAAAACCATGCCAGCACAATTACTTGCTTCGAACTCACCCCTGTTTGCCATGGCTGGCGCACTGCGCCATCAGGCCGAAAAAAAGCTTGAAGAGGCTGAACAAATGTTGGCGCCCGCTTCCCGTTTAGCTGGGGTTTCTAAGTCTTTGGCTGAGAAGCTCGCGAGTGGTTTACGTCGTAGCGCAGCTGAACTTCGCCGAAATGCGGATGCTATTCAGGTTCAACGTGAGCCGCTGGTAGTAGTTGAAGATCGTAAAATACTAGTCGATCACGATTTATAAATATAATAACTCTTTGTTTTAATTTATTTATTTACTTATTCCTTTCTGGAACTCTAATTCTCAGATAGTTGCATGAGAAAAAGAACAGCTAATGCCTTAGCTGAACATCTCGACAGGGAAATTTGTAACTACCTCAGTTACAATTGGTAATATTTTCCTGACATGAAGGCTGTTATAGCCAAACCCCCATGCTTTTTGTGATCGACTTCGATGGAACCTTATCGCTGCGTGACAGCGTTGATGCACTGCTAGAGCGCCATGCGCCAGCTGAGTGGCACGCCATCGAGGCTGAATGGGCCCAAGGTCGCATCACTGCTCAAGAATGTATGCGTCAGCAAATTCGCATGATTACGGGAAACGAGGAGCAATTGGAGCGTTTCTTTGAAACGATTCGTTTGGACTCCACATTCTTGCCGTTTCTTAATTATGTTCAAAAATTTGCGCAAGTTGCCATCGTCAGTGATGGTATTAGTCGTGCCATTCATACGGCACTTGAATCCGCAGGATTTCCAGGTATTCCCGTGTTTGCCAATCGCCTGAGTTTTTTGCATGGAAAATGGGAGCTCGATTTCCCTAATAGCGACGTTCACTGTGCAGTTGGAAGCGGTGTTTGCAAATGTGCGGTGGCACGAAATCTTTCAGGTGCCTCTGCACAGCCAGTAGTGCTGATCGGAGATGGCCGTTCGGATATGTGTTTGGCTGGTCAAGTTGATTATGTATTTGCCAAGGAATCTCTTGCTCGGTACTGCGAGGCGGAGGCAATACCTTTTACTGAGTTTTTGTCATTTAGCGATGTTTTAGTTTCTATTAAAAGTTGGCCTAGCAGCCAAGGGTTGCCAAATCTGGCCTCTGTGCCCAAGCAATCCAAGCTCACTGGGGCTACGCGATGAATAAAGTCGAGATGAACGCGCTTCTAGAAAAAGACCGTTTGTATTGTTCTTATGGTGATACGGTGCATTACGCTGACCCTCCTAAGTTTTTTTCGGGTTGCGAGGGTAGTTATCTATTTGATGATGAAGGAACTTCTTATCTTGATCTTCAGATGTGGTATTCAGCAGTCAACTTTGGTTATAAAAATGCACGTCTTACCGAGGTTTTAAAGCGCCAAATTGATACCTTGCCCCAGCTGGCTAGCCAATACTTACATCGTGAAAAAGTTGAGTTGGCTGAAAAAATATGTACCTACATGGAGCGTGAGCACGGCGTGAAAGGCCGAGTGCACTTTAATGTAGGTGGATCACAGGCAGTTGAGGACTCGCTGAAGCTCGTCCGAAATTTTACGGGTAAAAGTCTAAACTTTGCTTTCATGGGCGGCTATCACGGTAGAACACTTGGTGCTTCGGCGATTACTTCTAGCTATCGCTATCGCAGACGCTATGGCCATTTTTCTGATCGAGCCCATTTTGTTCCGTTTCCTTATTGCTTCCGATGCCCTTACAGCATGAAACCAGAGAGTTGCGATATGTATTGCCACAAAGAGTTCGAGAAGCTCTTTGATACGGAATACAACTCGTTCTGGGATGACAAGGTAGGGGAGTGCGAATACTCCGCTTTCTATGTGGAAACCATACAAGGCACAGGCGGTTACGTAATCCCTCCAGCTAGCTATATGCAGAAACTAGCTGCAACACTCAAGAAACGCAACGTGTTGCTCGTAGTGGATGAAATCCAGATGGGTGTTTACCGCACTGGAAAATTATGGTCTTGGGAACATTTTGGCATCGTCCCCGATGTCTTTGTATTTGGAAAAGCGATTACTAATGGTTTAAATCCCATTTCAGGGATTTGGGCGCGCGAAGAATTGATCAGCCCCCAGAAGTTTCCACCTGGCTCAACACACAGTACTTTTGCTTCTAACCCCCTAGGAACTGCAGTGGCTTTAGAGGTCCTAAAAATGGCTGAAGAAGAGAATGTGGGCGCCCAAGTGATGGAGCGTGGTGCATATTTCCTTAAACGGATTCAAGAATTGAAATCTCGCTGGAAAGTAATTGGTGAGGTGAGTGGACTAGGGTTGGCGCTGCGTATTGAGTTGTGCGAACCCGATGGTTTTACGCCCAGCCGCAAATTGGCCGACCGTTTATTTAACGAAGGTCTTCTGGGCGATATTGATTTAGATGGCAAAAAATATGGACTCGTACTGGATATTGGTGGCTATTACAAAAACGTTATTACGCTCGCCCCCAATTTAATGATCAGTGAATCAGAAGTTGATCTGGGTATGCGATTACTCGAAGCGCTGCTCAAGCGTGTGGGGGCATCATGATGATTGAAAACGCACAAAGATTGGCAAACCCAAATCCAAGTTCAGATGTGGCAGTGGCTGAACTTAAGCAAGTACTGGGTTCTACTGGTTTCTATGAGCCCAGAGGAACGGATGCTGTTTTGTTGATTCACGGTCTTACAGGTACGCCTGCCGAGATGCGTCATTTGGCCCGTAAGCTCAGACGCAAAGGCTTTAGCGTCATGGTGCCGCAACTTGCTGGGCATTGCGGCTCCATCAAAGAGCTGAAGCGTTCACGTTGGAAAGACTGGTATGCCAGTGTCGATGCTGCCTTTCGGTATTTAAGTGATCGCCACCAAAAAGTATTTGTCTCGGGGCTTTCTATGGGTGCTCTCTTAGGTCTGGAACTAGCTGCAGAGCATGGAGATCGTGTTGCAGGTTTAGGCTTGCTTTCCCCCACCTTCTTCTATGATGGTTGGAACATGCCTAAATTTCGTCGTTCACTTCTTCCTTTGGCCTTCATGACGCCTCTTAAGCATTTCTTGTATTGGCACGAAGTGGCCCCCTATGGAATTAAGTGTGAACGGACGCGTGCTATGGTGCATGCGGTTCTGGAAAATCGTGATTCTCAAGCCTCAGAAAAAGTTGGGATTTTTAAAACCCCACTTGTGACTGTGCATGAAAGCAGTAAGTTGATTGCTCATGTGACTGAGTCACTATCTCGTGTGCAATCTTCAATACTGGTGGTACATTCAATAGAAGACGATATGGCAAGCACGAAGAACGTTGATTTTGTGATCCAACGTATTGCCTCAAATGACGTCGAGACTTGGCTCATCGATAATACCTACCATGTACTCACACTAGACCGGCGTAAAGACGATGTGGCTGAGAGAGTGGGTGACTTCTTTAGTGTTCGTGCGCAACCTGCTATAGCAGCTTAAGGATTTTAAGGCCTTTGGATACTCTCGATACATTGCGCGGCATGATTGCAGATAAATTTGAGGTTGAGCCTACGCACATTTTAGCTGAGGCTACTTTAGAAACCCTGGGGCTCGATTCACTCGCGGTCTTTGATTTGATTTTTGATATTGAATCTGTATTCGAGATCAAAGTTGCCAATGACGAGGTCAAGATTGTCACGGTCGCGGATGTGGTTTCGCTCATTGATAGACTCCGTCAGGAGCAAGGCGGGTCATAATGCAGCGGGTGGCCGTTACCGGATGGGGGCTGGTCTCTCCATGGGGCAGCGATCCGGTACTTTTCCAACAAGCTGTTTTTAATGGGCGTTCGGCCATTCAATTGCTTGCAAAGCGACCTGAAAACCCCTGGCCAGATCGCACTGCTGCATGGATTGATGGTTTTGAACCGCGCGCACATTTTCAATTCTCTCAGCTGAGTACCTTAGACCGAGCTTCTCAATTTGCTTTGGTGTCAGCACGAGCTGCTCTTCAGATGTCTGGGCTGGATTTGAATCGGCTCGACCTAGAGCAATGTGGTGTGTATGTTGGAACAGGGATGGGCTCAGCAGGATCTTTAGAGGCCACCTATTCCACCTTTTATGGTGAAGGTAGTAGACGCCTAAAACCCTTAACTGTACCTTTGGTGATGTCTAATTCCGCTGCTGCCCATATAGCCATTGAAACAGGTTTTGTCGGCCCGAATGTCACCTTTTCTTCAGCTTGTGCATCTTCTGCGGTTTCAATTGGTGAGGCCGCTCGTAAAATTCGATACGGTGAGGCTTCAGTGATGTTGGCTGGAGGTACGGAAGCCTTGTTGTACCCTGGCGTAGTCCATGCTTGGGAAGCTCTGCGCACGCTTGCAGACACGGATCCGAGAGATCCTGCGCATTCGTGTAAACCCTTTTCAAAAAACCGCACAGGAATGGTTTTGGGTGAGGGCGCCGCGTTTTTTGTATTAGAGTCATGGGAGTATGCGGAAAATCGTGGGGCAGTAATTTTGGCAGAACTAAAAGGCTCTTCCAGTACAAGTGACTCCGGGCATCTCACTAAACCAAGTATTGCTGGACAGGTTCGAGCCATGCAAGCGGCCTTGCGAGATGCCAATTTGCAGCCAGAGCAAATTGGATATATCAATGCCCACGGTACGGGAACACAAGCGAATGACAGCGCGGAAGCGGCAGCAATTAGAGCAGTATTTGGAATGCATGAGGCTTCGCCATGGGTGAGCTCTACGAAAGCGGTGCATGGCCATTTGTTGGGGGGAGCGTCAGCCTTGGAGTTCTTGGTAACCTTGTTGGCATTAAAAGACTGCAGTGTTCCACCCACTGCAAATCTAGAAGAAATAGATCCAGAGTGCGAAATGAATCATGTGATTGGAGCGCCCACAATGACGCCCAATTTGCGCTATGCCATGTCTAATTCGTTTGCTTTTGGCGGAACCAGTGGTGTGTTAATTGCGGCAGCAGTGAATTGAAAAAAACAATCTTTGCTTTAATTCTTTCTTTATTTACTGGTGCTGCCTTTGGCCAAGGTGGTCTCCTGTTGATAGATCCCATTCCGCAGGGACACGCAACGGTTTCTTATGGCGCTACGTTATTTGGCTTTCCCCAAGAACCCGGAGCTTCTTCACTCAGCTCTCTCCCTATTCCTGCTTTTGAATGGCTGGACCCATCAGGCGCTTTTTTTTCAACAGATATTGGGTTGGGGTGGAATTTTTCCGCCCGCAAAGATCTACAAATCGGTGTGCGGCTTTATATTGACCCTCCGCGTAATGATCAGCAAATTGCAAAAGTGTCGGGCTTGCCTAAAATCCCTTGGCGTATTGAGCGTACCGCCTTCGCAAATTGGTGGCCGGTTGAGTTTGCGCAGTTGCAATCTTCAGTTCGAACGGGATTGGGCCCCAATGAAGATGGAACCTTGGCTGAAATGGGAACCAGTTTTGGTGCCCCGATCAGTCCCTCAATTCTCCTGGGTGGCACGATAGGAATTACATGGGCAAATGGGCCTTGGAGACAGTCGTTCTATGGAGTGAATAGCATGGCTGCAAAATCCAGTGGCCTTGCTCCTTTTCAGGCTGGAGCGGGTTGGCAAGACTTTCAAACCTCAGTAGGTCTAGAGTGGAAGATGGCACCCCAGTATCGATTAGACGCTCGTTTGGATCAATGGCGTCTGCTCGGGGCCGCAGCAGCAAGTCCTATTACACAATCACGCTGGCAAAGAGGGTTTGTAATAAGCGTATGGCGAGATCTTGACTAAAAAAAGTATCTCAATTGATTGAATCCGCCGCCATAATTTCAAGTTGGTTTCCAGCGTTATCTTGCACATAGATTGAACGTGTTCCGTCACGATGGGTCACGAGAGGTCCAAAATCCCCGGCGTTATCTCGGATGATCGCTAAATGGGGGGGATGTTGCCCAGGTAGGACCAAAGCCAACTGAATGTTTTGATAATCCAGAAGTGCCCAAGTCTCATCCTGATATTTCACAGAACAGCTAGTATGGGTGGTATACCAGGACACACTTTCTGCCACGTTGGAAGTGGGAATGGCGACATGATGAATATGATCTTTCATATTTGCGTATCACTGACTATTTAATAAAGATTTTGATGCATAAAGTGTCTAGGTCAACAACGCGAGGAAGTTTTCATGGCGCTGAGAAGAAAAAACAAAACATAACACGGATTAATCTTTCCTCATAAGCAACAATATACTCTAAAAACAAGGAACTTCTTGTTGCCTTCTGCTTGACTCAGGGCTAGTATTGTATAAAGGACACATAATAAAGACGGCGAGCCAACGTCAGGTCTGTCCAACATAAATATGAAGCCAAGAGAAGAAATAGGGGTAGCGATACCAATTAGTGCTGTTGAGCGGGAAACAGCACTTTCAAAAGACACTTTGCGGATGTGGGAAAGGCGTTATGGCTTTCCCAGCCCAATAAGGGATCAATTTGGTGATCGAATATACCCTCATGCCCAAGTCGAAAAACTCAGACTGATTCGTCGTTTAATGGACAAGGGCTATAGGCCTGGGAAAATCATTCCTCAGCCTTACCATGCTCTACTTGAGTTATTGAGCGGTTCTCCCCCTCTTCATGATAGTTTTAATCAAAGTGACTTCATTACTGACTTGCTGAGATTAATCAGCGAACATCGTGTATCAGAACTTCGTTCCACGCTGCAAAGTCAGGTTCAGAATCTTGGGTTGCGTAAATTTATTTTAGAAGTGGCTGCTCCAATGACCCGAGCCGTAGGAGAGGCTTGGTTCAGAGGGGAGTTAGCAATTTTTGAGGAGCATCTCTTTACGGAAGTGATGCAAAGCATGTTGAGGAAATGGACGGGAGAAGCGCGTTCTACTGAACAAAGAGCACCCAGAATTTTATTGACCACTTTCCCCAATGAGCAGCATGTTCTGGGCTTACTGATGGTTGAGGTTTTGATGGCAATGGAAGGTGCAGAATGTATTTCTTTTGGAATACAAATGCCAATAGCAGATATTGTTTCTGCAGTTGCTGCCCATCAGGCAGATATTGTCGCTTTGTCTTTCAGTCAGGCTTACCCCCGCACCCGCAGTAGTGATGGGATAATGGAGTTACGAAGGGCACTTCAGCAGCATATTGAAATATGGGTTGGAGGAGGCGGAGTGGCAAGAATCAAGCGCTTGCCAGAAAAAGTTTTGATGATGAATGAGTTAGCCAATATCCCGGCTGAGATTGCTCGGTGGCGTCAAAAATCAGATTTTTCAAGATTGTTTACATAGTTTTTTCGATTTACCCCTTCTTCTGGACGATTACTCCCGTTCTCGATGCTGTTAGGTTAAGCTTCCGTGGCATAATCCTGATCATTGGATCAGTCCAAATTGGCAGCCTATGCAGCTTTTTTCGTTCGGTATTAATTATCAAAGTGCGCCCGTCGATATTCGCGAGCGTATCGCTTTTCCCGAGAGCGGACTTTCGGCGGCTTTGCGCGACCTCTGTGTGCAGGCAGAGGTTGAAGAAGGGGCAATTCTCTCTACATGTAACCGAACCGAGGTTTACTGTAGAACTGAAAATGCTTCTGCAGTCATTGATTGGTTGTGTCGTTTTCATCAAATTCATTTAGATCAACTCCTTCCCCACTTGTATCAACTTCATGATGAAGAGGCTGTAGCCCATGCGTTTAGGGTGGCGTCAGGCATGAACTCGATGGTGTTGGGGGAAGCACAAATTCTAGGGCAAGTGAAACAAGCAGTCAGAATTGCAGGGGAAACGGGATCCTTGGGGTGGTTGCTGAATAAATTATTTCAACAGACTTTTGCTGTTGCAAAAGACGTTCGTACAAAAACTGGGATTGGAGCTCAATCTGTTTCGCTAGCTGCTGCGGCTATTAGGATGTCTTCTCGCGTTCTTGGTGAGGTCTCTAAGCAGAATGTGCTGCTAGTTGGGGCTGGCGAAATGATGGAATTAGTGGCTACTCATGTTGCAGCCCATTCACCTCGCTCTCTCGCTATAACGAATAGAACTTTAGAACGCGCATCTCTACTTGCCGAGCGTCATGGTGGAACTGCAATGTCACTTGCTGAAATGCCTCAAGAGATTGCTCACTTTGACATAGTCATCTCTTGTACGGGCGCTCCCCTTCCCATCATTGGTAAAGGTTTAATGGAGCGCGTACTACGTCAGCGCAGATATCGTCCAGTCGTCATGATCGATCTGGCTGTCCCTCGTGATATCGAAACCGAAGTTGCCCAACTTGAAAACGTATTTTTGTACACCATAGACGATCTTGGGAAAATTATAGAAGAAGGACGAGAGGCAAGACAGTCTGCGGCTGAGGAGGCCGAAACAATTATTGCCGATCAGGTCAGTGTTTTCATGAACTGGTTGCGTAACCGTGAGGTGGTACCTGTTATCAGGCAACTTCGAGGCCACGCAGAGTCTTACAGGCAACTAGAACTCGAGCGCGCTCGCAAATTATTGGCTCGTGGTGAAAAACCTGAAGATGTCATTGAGGCACTGTCCCAAGGTTTAATGAATAAATTTCTTCATCACCCTACGCAATTGTTGCAGCAGGCTGCACCCGATGAGCAGCCTCAACTCATTCAACTCCTGCCGCGATTATTCCCGGTTTCAAACGAAGGATGAAAAATTCGCTGCGTCAGCGCTTATCCACTTTGGATGAGCGGATTGCTGAGCTTGAACTTCGTTTGGCTAGCCAAGAAGTAGCCTCTGATATGGATGCTTTTCGACGTTTAAGTCGTGAGCATGCAGAAATCCAACCAACTGTAATGCTTTTTAGAGATTTTTTGCAAGCCGAAGCTGATCGCAATGACTGCGAGGAGTTAATCCATGATCCAGACATGCGAGAGATGGCTGAATCTGAGATAAAGGATATTGTTGTAAGAATAGATAGTCTTGAAAAAGAACTGCAACGTAGCCTAATTCCGCGTGATCCTGATGATGATCGTAACCTCTTTTTCGAAATTAGGGCGGGGACAGGTGGGGACGAATCTGCCTTATTCTCGGGGGATCTCTTCAGAATGTATACCCGATATGCAGAACGCCGAGGATGGGAAGTGGAATTGATCTCCCACAGTGATGGCGAAATGGGCGGATTCAAAGAAATTATTTTTCGAGTAATAGGTCCTGGGGCCTATGGAGCCCTGAAGTTTGAATCGGGCACGCATCGGGTACAGCGCGTACCCGCTACAGAGTCTCAGGGCCGGATTCATACTTCGGCGTGTACTGTAGCCGTATTGCCTGAGTCTGAGGAAGCCGATGAGATTGCCATTAATCCTGCGGATCTTCGTATTGATACCTTTCGTGCAAGTGGCGCGGGCGGGCAACATATTAATAAAACCGACTCCGCTGTGAGGATTACTCACTTACCAACCGGTACAGTTGTAGAGTGTCAAGATGGTCGATCTCAGCATAAAAACAAGGCTCAGGCTATGTCAGTACTGGTTGCGCGTTTAAGGGACAAACAGCGTCAAGTTGCACATGACAAAGAGGCGGCTGCGAGAAGAATTTTAGTGGGAAGTGGTGATCGTTCGGAGAGAATTAGAACGTATAATTTTCCTCAAGGACGAATGACTGATCATCGGATCAATCTCACCCTCTACAAGCTGGATCAAATTATGGATGGCGATCTGCAAGAACTATCCGATGCGTTGGCTTCGGAGCACCAGGCTGATCAGCTTGCTGCTTTTGGTGATCTATGAAGAGCGAGCAAGAAAACCAACCGCAACAACAGGGAAACACGTTGACAGTTGAAGCAGCATTGAGCCAAGCACATGATCGTTGTGAGCGCGTTGATCAGCGCATGTTGCTTGCCTTCGCCATGGCACGACCGATTGCGTGGCTTTTAGCGCACCCTGAAGCGGTACTTAATGAGCAAGAAAATCAACTGTATTCCGATGTGCTAGGACGTCGACAGAATGGCGAGCCTATTGCTTACTTGATTGGTGAAAAAGAGTTTCATGGCTTGAGTTTTGAAGTAACGCCTGACGTGCTCATACCACGCCCAGAAACTGAATTGCTGGTAGATCGCCTGCTTGAAGCTTTTCCTGACGGTGTTCCGGCCAGAGTGGCAGATTTAGGGACAGGGAGCGGAGTGATTGCGGTGACATTGGCCTCTCGTCGACCTCTTCTAAGCATTGTGGCGGTAGACCGTGATGAGGCAGCTTTAGCGGTGGCTAAACGAAATGCCGAGCGAATGGGCGTGATGAATCGTATTGAGTTTCGCGTGGGGCAATGGTTCTCTAATCTCAAAGGCGAGCAATTCGATGCTGTGGTGAGTAACCCTCCCTACATCGCTGCCCTAGATAAGCACTTGAGCGAGGGAGATCTGCGCTTTGAACCGAAAGGCGCTTTAGTAGGAGGGCCTGACGGTTTGTTAGATTTAGCTGCAATTATAGATTTGACCCCATCGCATTTGCCTCTCGGAGGTTTGCTTGCATTGGAACACGGTTACGATCAAGCTGGGGTGGTTCGTAGGCTAATGGAAATGGCTGGTTTCGTGAATATCCAATCCTCATTGGATATTGCAGGGATTGAACGCGTGACAGCGGGGCATTACCGCGTTGACCGTACGGAAAGCCCCGGCTATGCTCGGCAAACTTAACATTTTTTTACAGGCTAGATTATGGATACTCAAGAACTGATTCAGCAGCAAGTTTCTGAAAATCATGTTGTGCTTTATATGAAAGGCAGCCCTGATTTTCCTCAGTGTGGTTTCTCTGCAAATGCGGTACGCATCTTAAAGGCAAGCGGAGTTGATAGCATTTTTGCGGTGGATGTTTTGCAAGACCCCGCTATACGCCAAGGTATTAAAGAGTTTTCTGACTGGCCTACCGTGCCCCAGTTATACATTCGTGGAGAATTCATTGGTGGGTCAGATATTATGACTGAGATGTATCAATCGGGTGAGTTGGCGGATTTGTTGAAAAATCCTGCTTAAGCCTGAGGTGAATGACAAGTAAGGAGCCCTGCAAACATGAGTCATTATGGAGCGGTTCTGGTAAGACCCATGACCGCACCGCTTTCTGGAAAGGTATCTGCAGCTTTAATGCTGGGACTGCTCTGCTTGTTGTTGTTCGGAAGTCTGGCAGTAGATCAATTATCATCCTACTTTAAATACGCTACTCCCATTCTGACAAAAGCAATTGTAGTAAAAAACGAAAAAGGTTTGCCCTCAACGTTTACGCTTTACGATCGAAACAGCACAAATAAATCAGGAGAAGGAGACCGCGCGATTGAAGCTTGGATTGCTTTCCTAAATGCGCATCCTGAGTCACGAGTTAATCTTTCGGTTGACGCTAAAAGTGGAACAGCAACTGAGGATAGCCGTCGAATCGCATCACTCATTCAACGACTGTCATCGGCGGGGGTAGACCCGCATCGTATTAGATTGATTGAGCCTCCTCAATTTGAGCTTGCGTTAGATAATCCGCTGGGTAAAGTCTCTTCCTTAAACGATCAAGTTGTTGTGGAGATAAAACTGGAATGATTACTGAGCATTTGGTTTGGGTGGTGCTGATGTGGTTATTCCTCTCTTCGGGATTAGGTTTTGTGCTGGCATGGTTTATTCAGCACTGGCGTTATGCTGAGGCGCGTGCTCTGGGAGTGGCACTTGAGCTTGAGGCTGCGGACCTCAAAGATATTCAGGATGAGTTGCTGGAGCAACTTCAAAGTGCCGAGATGGCACTGAGTTCAGCTAGTACTCAGGATCAAAACAGAGATTATTCGCACGATAAAAGATTTGAAGAACTTAAGACGATCATAGCCAAAAAACAAGAAGAGCAAGCCGCTAAAGCACGTCAAATGGAAATGCTGCAAGTTGCTTTGAGTGATAAAACGCGTGATACAGAACTTGCACGCAATGATATTCAAAAACTTGAGTATGATTTGTCTGAGCAGCGTACTCGCTTTAACACATTGCATACCGAGCTCAATGGTGTTCAATCTTCACTTAAAGAGAGCCAACAAACCGTTGAAACTTTCCGACGTGATTTAATTGATACACAAAAAACACTTACCCTGGCTGAGGCAAAACATCTTCAGCAAGAAGCTGTAATAGCTGATATGTCGAATAAGCTCGTTGAAGCAAATCAAGAAAACACTTTGCTCATGGAAAATGTGCGTGGTTTGCAAAATCATATCGCAGAGAGAGAGCGTGAGATTAACGATACTTTAGAATCTCTCCCTGCGATGCCAAACGCAACGCAAGAAGAGCGTGAAATTGCCTTCCTTCGCCAGCAACTCTCTGAAGCTAATGTTCGTGTTCTGGAGCTGGAACAAGCCACCCAGCAGTTACAGCTGGCTCTGGTTTCAGCAAAGCAGGAACCACGAGCTACTCCGCCTGTCCCAGACTCAGCGGTGCAAGTTCGAGATGCTGCTGTAATGATCACCGACGACGAGTTGGTGAGCTATCGATTGGCCGCGCAGAGGTTGCAAGAACTAGAAGATTCCTTAGCCAAATCAGTTTCACAAGCACAAGAAAGAAAAACCGAAGTCGCTGGTTTGAAAAGCCGCATTCAGGACTTGGAAGCGACGGTGGCACAAATGTGGAAGCAACCACAGTATCAAACACACACAGATCTGCAAGCCAGTAACGAAACAGCAGCCTAAAAGCTTCACAATCTCCCTTTTTCAAAGAGTATCTCCATGCCTGCCTTCAGTGCACTCTTACTAGGCTTCGTTCTTTGCTGTATGGCATTCATTGCCGTATGGGTCAGACAGCTTAAAACTCGAAATGCAGGAATGGTTGACCCCGTTTGGTCTTGGAGTATGGGAGCGATGGGGGTGTTATATGCCATAGTGGGCGACTCCGATTTAACTACACGTTTTATAGTCGGAGCGATTGCTGGCGCTTGGGGCTTTAGATTGGGAACGCATTTATATCTGAGAAACGCCGGCAAGCCAGAGGATGGCCGTTATCGTCGGTTACGAACTGACTGGGGGATCATGGCTGATCGCCGGATGCTGCATTTTTTTATTTTTCAGGCCGTCGCAGCCAGTTTGTTGTCTTTGGGGATGTGGGCTGTTTGCTGGCAACCCGGAATTTTAGAAAATTGGCAAATCATCTCAGCGCTGGTTTTGGCAGCCCTATCTTTAGGCGGTGAGGCTTTGGCTGATGTTCAATTAGAACGATTTCGAACCCAACCTGACAATAAAGGCAAAGTGTGTCGCTCTGGTTTATGGGGGTGGTCTCGTCATCCCAATTATTTTTTTGAGTGCTTGCATTGGCCCTGCTATACCCTTTTGGCATGGGGTACCCCTTGGGTATGGTTGTCGTTTATTCCTCCTTTAGTGATGGCTTATCTGCTCATAAAAGTTTCCGGTATTCCGATGAATGAGGCTGAAGCGGCAGCTAAACGTCCGGAATATGCGGACTATATTCGCACTACAAGCGCTTTCATTCCCTTTCCGCCCCGCAGATCCTGAGGTTTTCGTGACAGATTCAAACTCTTCAAATTATTGTCCAAATCCAGTAATGGCTTGGTCGCCCATAGACCTGTGTGAAAAAGGCTGGATTCCAGATTGGATTGCTCGTGCAGGAATGCGTCGCTTAATGCGACAGCGCCTGAATATGGAGAATTCCTTGGGTGTGGAGGGCATGACGGAGCGAACCCGCGCGATGGTGGCCTCGCTTCGTGCCAGTCCAATTGCAATCGAAACCCAAGCAGCGAATGCTCAACATTACGAAGTACCCGCACCTTTTTTTCTGAAGCACTTAGGGCCCCGACTTAAATATTCTTGTTGCTGGTATCCGGTGGGTACAGAAAGCTTACAGAGAGCCGAAGAAGCCATGCTGGAGTTGTATGCATTGCGAGCCCGTCTTATGGATGGCCAGCGTATTTTGGATTTGGGCTGTGGTTGGGGTTCGTTGTCACTTTGGTTAGCTGAGCGGTTTCCTAATGCCCAGATTGTTGGTTTATCCAATTCTCAAGGGCAAAGAGAATTTATACAGGCCAGAGCAAATGAACGTGGTATCAAGAATCTAAAAATAGTCACAGGTAATGTGGTTGAATTTGATTTCATTGGAGAGCACATAGAGCCTTCGTTTGATCGAATCGTATCCATCGAGATGTTTGAGCACATGAAGAATTACAGTGCTCTGTTTGCGAAGGTAGCTCGTTGGTTGAGTCCAGAGGGTTTGTTATTTGTGCATATATTTGCGCATCGTACGCTCACTTACCATTTTGAGGATCATGGCGATGATGATTGGATGACGCGTTATTTCTTCTCGGGCGGCACTATGCCATCAGAGCATTTGCTTTTGTTTTTTCAAGATAAGTTGAGTTTGTTGGATCAGTGGTGGGTGGATGGTCGGCACTATGAGAAAACGTCGAATCATTGGTTGGAACAATTAGATGCCAATCGAAGTGAGTGTCTCGAGGTTTTATCTTCAGCTTACGGTGATGCTGAAGCGGCGATATGGTTTCAACGCTGGCGCATGTTTTATATGGCTGTGGCTGAACTATTTGGTTTTGATGAAGGTCGCGAGTGGGGCGTTGCCCACTACCTTTTTGCAAAGAGATAAAAAATTGAAAACTTACTTGAAGAATCCTCAATCTTTAGTCATGACAGCCATCGCAAACACGTTAGTTTTGCTCTGTTCAGTGATCTTGGCTTCTCCAGCGTTCGCAGCAAAAGAACCTCGTAAATTTTATGGTTTTGCATTTGATGATGCGACAGGAAAGTATTTGTATACCGAAGTACACCAACATATTTATGACGGAGATCGTTGGTTGAGTGGAAGCGTTCGTTATTTCTCACCGGATAATCATCTGATGGGAGAAAAGACTCTAGATTTTTCAAAAGATCCATATATTCCGGTGTTCCGTTCCAAGTTCCCCTTGGAGCATTACGAGGAAGCGGTAGCTAACCTTACCCCTTCAGCAATTGAACTAGAAAAACTATTCGAGGGGAAGCAACAAAAAGTGTCAATAGATCGTCAACCAGGTATGGTGGCGGATGCTGGTTTTAATTGTTACATTGTGGATCATTTGGCTGATCTTTCATCGGGAAAAACGGCACAGTTTGCCTTCGTTGTTGCGGGTCAACTAGACAAATACAGTTTCCGCTTGAAAAAAGCGGGTGATGGCACGGTTGATGGGCACCCGGTCATTAAAATCAAAGGGGAGCCGGATTCGTTTTTACGTTATCTCATCTCTCCGCTGCAGATGACTTACGATTTGCAGACCAAGACCTTAGTAGAGTATCGCGGTACATCCAATCTCCATGACCCACAATCGGGCAAGGTCTACTCGGCAGTACGAATCGTTTATCCTGGCAAGCCTCCAGTTGGTGCGCCCGCTCAGCTCCCTGCTTTTGACAATTAAGTCTGTTGAGTATCGATGGGATTGAGAAGCAATTCTTCCTGATACTTTAAGCCTAAGCGCCATGCGGGCGCTTAGGCTTTATGCCGGCAACTCAATGAAGTTTGATGTGTGGCTCTGTAGCCTTGCGCAGTTGAACTGATAACAAATCAAGTACGGTTTTAATCACCCCATGCAGCGCAAGCTGATGCATCTGGTAAAGGGATTTATACATCATTCGGGCAATTAATCCATCGATAAACATATTCCCACCCATCAATCCGCCCATCAAATTACCCACAGCACTGGTACGACCCAATGACACGAGTGAGCCGAAGTCATGATAACTAAAGGAGCCGACTTTTTTTCCTTTCAATTGCCGGCTGAATAACTTCGCCAAATACGTTGCTTGTTGATGTGCAGATTGCGCGCGAGGGGGAATATAACCATGACCCCCTTTCCATTCGCATTGTGCGCAATCCCCTAATGCATAAACATCCTCATCCTGAGAGGTCTGAAGGTGATCATTCACCACAAGCTGGTTGATGCGGTTTGTTTCCAGACCATCTAGCTGAGACAAGAACTCCGGGGCTTTTAAACCGGCAGCCCATACGATGAGATCAGCGGGGATATATAAACCTGAGGCCGTGCTTACTCCATCGGCTCGTACTTCAGTGACTCGCTCGGAAACACGAATCTCGATGCCCATGCTTTGAAGTAATTTCCCTACGGATTGCGATAAGCGGGGTGTCAGTCCCGGTAAAATCCTGTCTGCTCCTTCAACCAAGGTGATATTGACATCTTTATGGGGATCCATTTGATGAATCCCATATGCGCCTAGCACCTTACTGGTATTGCGAAGCTCTGCGGCAAGCTCAACGCCTGTTGCACCCGCGCCAATAATGGCAATCGATACCTGGTGGCTTTGTCCCTCTGCTGCTCGGGTCTCGGCTCGCATGCAGGCTGCAATGAGTTTCTGACGGAACCGCTCCGCATCAAAAACGGAATCTAAACCTATTGCATATTCTGAGGTGCCGGGAATATTAAAGGTATTGATTTGACTTCCTACGGCAATAACGATTTTGTCATAGGAGAGGTTTCGTTCTGGCAGCATAGGCTGGTCATCACTATCGTTGACGCTAGCAACTCGAATCACTTTCTTGGCGCGATCAATGCTCAGCATGCTGCCCATTTGAAATTCAAAATAATGCCAGCGAGCTTGGGCAACATACTCAAGACGATGCAAACCCACATCCATACTGCCCGCGGCTACTTCATGTAGGTGTGGTTTCCAGATATGGATGGGAGATTTGTCGACTAGGATAACCTTGGCTTTTCCAGATTTTCCAAGTGTATTTCCCAGAGTGGTTGCCAGTTCTAATCCCCCGGCGCCGCCGCCGACCACAATGTATGTGGGAATATGCGCTGCATGCATGAGTTGCGCTCCAAAAATATATGACTACAGTGTAGCAAATCAAAAAATGATGACTGCTTTTATACTAAGCCTCGTGAGGCAAGTTCGGCGGCGGAGATGACCGCTTTCGATTTGTTCACTGTTTCTTGCCATTCAGAAGTAGGAACTGAGTCGGCAACGATACCCGCCCCAGCTTGAACATACAGAGTGCCGTTTTGAATCACCCCTGTTCTGATTGCAATGGCTAAGTCCATATCTCCATTAAAGCCCAGATATCCAACGGCTCCGCCGTATACCCCTCTTCGAGAGTTTTCAAGTTCATCGATAATCTCGAGAGCGCGAACTTTAGGGGCTCCGCTTAATGTTCCAGCAGGGAAAGTAGCTTTCAGCACATCGATCGCATCAAATCCCTTTCGTAAGGTTCCTTCTACGTTTGACACGATATGCATCACATGAGAGTAGCGCTCAATCACCATGTTCTCTGTGAGCTTCACCGAGCCAGCATCTGATATGCGTCCCACATCGTTACGTCCAAGGTCGATCAGCATGACATGCTCTGCGCGTTCTTTAGGATCCGCCAATAGGTCTTCAGCGAGGGCTTGATCCTGCTCTGGAGTCTTACCGCGAGGACGCGTCCCTGCAATAGGTCGCAAGGTAACCTGGCCATCTTGCAGTCTGACTAAAATCTCGGGTGATGCCCCCACTACTTGAAAAGCTCCAAAATCATAATAGAACATGTATGGAGAGGGGTTTAGGGTCCTTAGGGCACGATATAGGGTGAGGGGGGCGGCATGATAAGGTCTACGCATACGCTGACTCAAGACTACCTGCATGGCATCGCCATCATGAATATATTTTTTAGCCTGTAAGACCATTTCTTCGAAACGCTCCTGCCCAATTTCGGATAGGGCAACGGCTTCTGCATCAGAGCGATTAGCAGGGGAAATAGGGGGAATTGCTGCTGCAGAGCGAAGGTCATCTCGGAGTTGTTCTAATCTATGGACTGCTCGTTGGAAGCTTCCTTTTTCAGATGGGTCTGCATACACCACTAAACGTAGTTTGCCACTGAGGTTATCTACAACAATCAATTCAGTGGAAAGTAGCAAGAGAATATCCGGTGTTTCGGCGCCCCCTTTCTTCCATCCTTGGTTCAGTCGGCGTTCCATGTAGCGCACACAGTCATGCCCAAAATATCCCACTAGGCCCCCACAAAAACGGGGGAAGTTCGCAAGGGGCGCTACCTTATACTGACTTAGCCAAGTCCGGACAAAATCAAGAGGATCGATCTGCTGGGACTGCTCAATGATCTGATCTTCTCGTATCACCTGAACATCATGGCCATGAGCCACAATGCGGGTTTTTGCTGGAAGACCAATAAATGAGAAACGACCAAATCTTTCCCCACCTTGAACCGACTCCAGCAAATAAGACCAAGGCTTATTTGCCAGTTTAAGATAGGCTGATAAGGGCGTATCGAGGTCTGCCAAGGTTTCAAGTACAAGCGGAATTCGATTAAAGCCAGCAGCAGCGAGCGCTTGAAACTCCTGCTCAGTAGTGACAACTTGATTCACATCGCCTCACTTGCTTGTTGGATTTCTTTTCGCATTGCTGCAATGACTTCGGCATAGTTTGTAGCGCCAAAAATTGCAGATCCTGCCACAAAGGTATCTGCTCCTGCATGAGCAATCTGCCCAATATTATCCACCTTCACTCCCCCATCTACTTCTAACCAAATATCACGACCACTTAAATCAATACGTTTTCGAACACTAGAAATTTTGCTGAGTGTTTCAGGTATAAAGCTTTGACCGCCAAATCCTGGATTGACTGACATCAATAAAATCAAGTCAAGGCGATCCATGACATGATCGAGAAAGTGTAAAGGTGTTCCTGGATTAAAGACCAAACCAGCCTTGCAACCATTATCTCGAATCAATGCCAAAGATCGATCTATATGTTCTGATGCTTCAGGGTGAAAACTAATGATATTTGCCCCGGCTTTGGCAAAGTCAGGGATGATGCGATCTACGGGTTTCACCATTAAATGAACATCAATGAGTGCCTTAGTGTGCGGGCGAATTGCACTGCATACCATAGGGCCAATAGTGAGATTGGGAACATAATGGTTATCCATTACGTCGAAGTGGATAATATCGGCACCCGCATCGACTACATTGCGAACTTCGTCGCCAAGGCGAGAAAAGTCAGCAGAGAGAAGACTAGGGGCAATTCGAGCGGGATTCATTGAATTCTCCAAAACTTGCGGTCGCAACAGGGTTTGGTGTGGAATGTGGTCATGACAGAACTTTTAAAATATCGCATTACGGTACAAGCTGTATCTCAGTATTTACCCGATCAATCAGATGAATCTGATCGGCGTTTTGTATTTGCCTATACAGTAACCATCACCAATACCGGCGAGGAAACTGCACAACTACTCAGTCGACACTGGGTGATTACTGACTCCGACTCCCAGGTTCAAGAAGTTCGAGGAATGGGAGTAGTGGGCGAACAACCGACTTTGCGACCAGGTGAAAGCTTTCAGTACAGTAGCGGATCTGCAATCGCTACTCCAGTCGGGACTATGTCGGGGAGCTATCAAATGATTGCCGAAGACGGCACTCGTTTTGAAGCAGAAATCCCCACCTTTGTTCTCAGCGTTCCTAGGGTACTCCATTGAAATCGGCTTATTTAGGGTCTGACTTGTTCTTGCCTTCACGCGGTAGTGTCCACCAAACGATGAATAAAGCGAGCAACAGCGCCAAACCTGCTTCAAGTAAAATCCACTCCATGAATATATCCTCATGCACTATGCGTCACTATTCTACTCTGTTCGTCAGAGCACTTCTGGCTCTTACTTTAGGGCTGGCTGAACTCAGTCTGAATCCCGCATTTTCTGCAGAGTCATCTAAAACTCCTGCGCCCAAGACAACATCTGCTCTTAAGACAGCAGCTGCTACCAGTAGCAATTCAAGTTCTTTACCTTCGGCATGCATTTGCACTGATCCTTCTACTTCAGAGAATACCTCAGCCACATTGCTTAGCCGTAAAGGAAGTTTACGTTTAGCCAGCTGGGCAGATCTTCCAGGGGGTGACGCCAAAGCGGTTATCAAGCCAATGTGGCAATCCTTGTTGTTTGGGTGCGTGGCTTTACGTTCAGACCCGATATGGACAGAGATTTGTGATGCTGCAGCCAACCTAGGGGAAGATAAAGACCAAGAGACCAAATTTGAGTTTCTTAAAGCCCACTTCATGCCATGGCAAGCCCTAGGTTCTGAAGGGCAAAGTGATGGTTTGGCTACGGGTTATTACGAACCCATCTTGCACGGAAGCCGAAAAGCAGATGAACGTTTTCGTATTCCTTTGTATAGCAAACCGGATGACCTTTTAACGATTGATCTTGAAAGCGTCGTGCCTGAACTTCGCGGTCGTCGGGTGCGTGGCCGCTTGGAAGGAAATCGCGTCATTCCGTATTACTCACGTGCAGACATTGATCAAGATACCCCGTCAAGCTTGAAGGGCCGTGAAATTGTCTGGATAGATGATCCAGTTGAAGTATTTTTTCTGCATATTCAGGGGTCTGGGCGCGTTGAATTAGCTGAAGGTGGCGGGATGCACGTAGGATATTCAGATCAAAATGGACAGCCATTTCGCTCCGTTGCACGGCTGTTGATTGAGCGAGGGGAACTCAGTGTTGCACAGGCGACCTTGCAAGGCATAAAAGCATGGGCATTAGCTCACCCTGATCTGGTTGCAGAGTTTTTGCAGGCTAATCCTAGCTATGTATTTTTTAGAGAATTACCAGGGGATTTACCCGGGCCACTTGGGACGCTGGGAACTCCATTGATTGGTGAAGGAAGTGTTGCTGTCGATGCAAGAATAATTCCTTTAGGGGTTCCTGTTTTTGTTGATACGACTTTCCCCTTGACCCAACAGCCCTTGAAACGCTTTGCGATGGCCCAAGATACGGGTGGAGCCATTAACGGCTCGGTGCGTGTAGATTATTTTTGGGGTTTAGGGGACCCAGCTTTGGCGCAAGCGGGAAGGATGCGTCAAAAACTAAAGCTATGGGCCTTGCTGCCTCTTGGGACGCATGCTGAAATGGGGGCTCTGGTTAGGGAAACCACTCCGCTTGGTTCCGCTGACGCTCAGCGTTGAGATTAAATCTGAATTAACGATTGCGGGAGATTGCGGCCCTTGAGCCCAGTGGGGTCAAGAAAATTAGCCAGCATCCTGTGACCGTGTTCGGTCAAGATAGATTCTGGATGAAACTGAACACCTTCTACCTCTAGCGTTCGGTGCCTGAGCCCCATGATTTCTCCATCTGCGGTCCATGCTGTGATTTCTAGGCAGTTAGGGAGCGTTTCTGCTTTGACGGCTAAAGAGTGATAGCGGGTTGCGCGAAAGGGATGAGGTAATCCTTGAAACACTCCTTGATCGTGATGCATGACGGGAGATGTCTTTCCGTGCATCACTTCTTTGGCATGGATCACATCACCACCGAAAGCAGCTCCGATACTTTGATGGCCTAGGCAAACGCCAAGAAGGGGGATTTTCCCGGCAGCAGCCAAAATCAGTGGGACCGAAATGCCTGCTTCTTTAGGGGTGCAAGGCCCAGGTGAGATTACGATGCGATCTGGGGCGAGCGCCATGACGCCCGCCACATCGATTTCATCATTGCGAATGACTTTCACCTCTTCACCTAGCTCAGCAAAGTACTGAACGAGGTTATAGGTAAAGGAGTCGTAGTTATCAAGCATGAGCAACATAATCAGACCATTATACGAGAGCTCAGCGGGAGCTGAGTCCCTTTTCTATTTCATCGGTGGGGATCGCGCCTGGAACCAAGCGGCCATTGGCGAAGATGAGAGTTGGTGTAGCTTCAACACCGAGTTTGCTGCCAAGTGTCTTTGTTTTATCTAATGCACTGGTGTCGCAGTTACGCGCTTCAGGCAGCACGTTCTTAGCCCAATACTCTTCCCACGCTTTGGCGCGGTCAGAAGCACACCAAATTCGTTTAGAGTGATCGATTGCATTGGGATGAAGGGCTGGAATGGGGTACAAAAAGGTATAAACAGTGATATCCGTTATGGAAGCCATATTCTGTACGAGCTTTTTACAATATGGGCAGTCAGAGTCAGAAAAGACAGCAACTTTGCGCTTACCATTTCCTTTCACTTGTTTAATTGCAAAATCAAGTGGCAAAGAATCAAATTTGACTGCAGTGATCTCGTCAAGACGCTCACCGGTGAGATCTTTGAATCCTTTCATTTCGAAGATATGGCCCGTAAAAAGATACGTGGCACGTTCATCCACGTAAACTAATTTATGATCCTCAGTGACTACTTCGAATAGTCCGGCATAAGGCGTGGCACGGACACTCGTGATGACAATGCCTTGGCCATCCTCGCCACTTTGAACGAGCTTTTGCTGAACAAGCTTTTTAAGTGTATCAAGGTCGGCCGCTTGGCTGGCAAGGCTCAGCATTCCAATCAAAGCCCATGCCAAAGGCATCCGAAGGGTCTGTGCGATAAGAGAGATCAAAGTATATTCCTTGGGGATAAGCTAAATAGAGATTTAGCGCTCAGAAATGCCAGCGGCATGACTTACGATTAAAGACTTCAAAAAAGGAACATTGTTCACTAAATTCATTCCTCTATTTCTTAAGTGCCGGAATGTAGTGAGGTTCTGAGAAAATAAATGATGAAGTCCATCTGTTACCCCCTGCATAAGAGACACAGGGAGGGCTCGTCGCCGTGCATACCGCCTGAGCACACTTTGATCGCCGACGTGGGGGCCGAGCCCACGTTCTTCAATGGATTGGGCTAAACACTCGGCATCGGCAAAACCTAAATTGAGTCCTTGTCCGGCTAACGGATGAATACCATGCGCAGCATCTCCTATTAAGGCACAGCGTTCCCCTGCAATTTTTGGAACTTTGACTAATTGAAGTGGAAATCCCCGTGCTGGACTGAGCGCTTGAAGTGGGCCAAGAGGAGTTCCGATTTTGCAGCGTAAAAAATCGATGAAGTCACAGGGCTCTAAAGCTAAAAGGGTTTGTGCATGATCTTGATACGCTGACCACACCAAAGAAACATGATTGCCGCCTAAGGGAAGCAGAGCGATGACCTCGCCATCCATAAACCATTGTCGAGCAATCTCATGGTGCGGTTCAGAGCAACAAAGATTCATCACAATTCCCTGCTGATGATAATCGTGGCAATGCGCTTCCCAATTAAGAGTTTGGCGAAGCCAAGATTGAGCTCCATCGGCACCTATAAGCAAGGAGGCGCTCAGCGATTGAGATGCATTGAGTTCAATAGAAATATCATTTTTTTTGAGTTGTAAAGAATGCACCTCATTCACTTGAAACCATGATTGGCCATACATATCCTGCAATACTGATCGCAATGCTGCCTGAATAGCGCCATCTTCTACCACTTGAGCAAGATAGTTTGATCTGTCTCCAAACCGAAGATGGCCTTGGTCATCCCCAAATACTTCCATTTCTTTAATGATGCCAATACGCGATTTATCCAGGTATTTCCAAGCCCCCAGTTTTTCTAGTAACGCGCACGACTGAGGGTTCAGCGCATACACGCGCCTATCAAATTCAACAGGGGGAATCCATGGGGTAGATGGGCGCCGATCGATCAGTGATAGGCACAAACCTTGATTGAGCAGCATTAAAGCGAGGCTTAACCCAACCGAACCGCCACCTAAAATGATGACATCATTTTTTTTTGAGGGGACTGAAAGGGGTTTCATACCGCTAAACCGTCAGACATGAGTCTTGCAAAACGATCGCGCAAAGAAGGGGTGATGTCCATCGCGCTTAGGGCAAACGATCCTAGGCCGCGTGCTCCAGGTATAGGCAAGGTGAATCCTTGGGCAAGGAGGTGGGTAAGCCCACCCGTTAGCCATCTGTCGGCGCGGCGCTCCTTTGAAAATAGATTCAATATTGATGCGTGACCTGGGTCTTGAGAGCGTGCCAGTCCTAGGCAATTTCGGAGTTGTGCTACATCACGCAATCCCAAATTAAAACCTTGACCGGCAACAGGGTGCAAGGTTTGGGCCGCATTCGCGATCCGAATCACACGATGTTGAGCAGGGCGCAAAGAGAAACGGGATTTGAGAGGATATCGAATACGTGGACTTGCACTTACAAAACACCCCGCACGGTCGCCAAACCAATCCTGCAAAGCAGACAAAAACAGTTGATCATTTAAATTGCATAGATCTTGAATGCGTGCCGATGAACCTGTCCAGATGAGCGCAAGCCCTTGTGCAGAAGGCAGCAAAGCGATAGGGCCCTCAGGGGTAAACCTTTCCCAAGCAAGTCCTGCTTTCGCGCCTAAGCTTGTTATTTGGCAGGAGAGTGCTTCGGTGCCGTAGGACCAGTTGACCGCTCGAGGATCATCAATCTCCGCACCACCATCAGCCACTATCGATAAAGCGCTGAGAATACTGTGTCTAATTGAAGAAGCGGATTGATAGCTTATTCTTGCTGCGGTATTGGATCCTTCGATCGATAAAACTCTGGAATTCGACTCAACGGTGATCAGCGATTCTGATTGGATCTGATTGCGTAATCCAGTCAAGAGTGCTTGATAAGAAACGGTGTAACCAAAGGCATCTTTGCCCGCATCCTCGGCAGACAAAAGAACTTGGCCAGGCATCCCTCGTTGAGATACATGGATAGAACGAATCGCCTGAGCGTTTAAATCTTGCGGTGCAATACCGATTTCAGCCAATACATCCCAAGATGACTGACTTAATGCCAGCGTTCTTTCAGACTTTTCTGAATGCTCAGCAGACCAGTTGCCCGCTTCTATGACATGTGTAGGCCAACCTTGTTGAGCCAATAACAGGGCCATGCAACAACCTGCTGGACCTCCGCCGATGATGCAAATGGAATCCGCCATTTTGTTCATGCAGACATGAGACTTTCAATTTCATCCACTTCTTTTGGGGCGTCAGAGGTAAGCACTTCGCGACCCGTCTCTGTGACTAATATATCGTCTTCAATGCGTATTCCGATGTTCCATAAGGCACGAGGAATGGAGCGTTCAGGGCGTATATAAAGCCCTGGCTCAACGGTCAATACATTGCCCGGGGCGAGTCTCCGGGCCTTGCCATTCATTGAATAACTTCCAACGTCATGAACATCTAATCCCAACCAGTGCCCAGTGCGATGCATATAAAAGCGTCGATATTCTCCACTTTCAATTACCCGCATTACAGGACCTTTGAGCAACTTAAGATCTATTAAGCCCTGAGCTAAGACCTTCACGGCTGCATCGTGATAACTTGTGAAAAGTGCGCCAGGCTTCACTGCTTTGATAGCGGCGAGTTGGGCAGCAAGAACAATTTCATAGCAATCGCGCTGAGCGGGTGTAAATACCCCGTTCACTGGGAAGGTACGTGTGATGTCTGATGCATAGCCATCAAGTTCACAACCTGCGTCAATGAGAAGTAATGATTGATCAGCCAGAGGTGAGTTATTTTCGATGTAATGTAAAATACAAGCATTGGCTCCGCCCGCAACTATCGATGGATAGGCGGGTGATTGAGCCCCATGACGTCTAAATTCATTGATTAATTCTGCTTCGATCTCATACTCGAACATGCCGGGCTTGGTCATCATCATTGCACGGATATGAGCTTGAGCGGCGATATCGGCAGAACGACGCATTGTGCGAATCTCAGCCCGATCTTTGATCAAGCGCATTTCGTCGATCAAGCCACGAATATCTGAAAATTCAGTTGGTGCTCTCATTCCACTGCGAACTTGAGAACGCACTACCTTTAGCCAATTCATTACCTTTGTATCGAAAGAGGTGTCTGCACCAACAGGGTAGAAAAGTTTTTTTTGGCCAGCCATTAGATCTGGCGCCATTTCGTTCAGGGATTCAATTGGATACGTTTCAGTGAAGCCAAATACTTGCTGCGCTGCTTTAGGTCCATAACGATAACCATCCCAGATTTCGCGCTCCATATTTTTTTGACGGCAAAACAGGATGGAACGGGGAGATTTTCCTCCAATGATAACCAAAACAGACTCGGGCTCAGGAAAGCCTGTTAGATACCAAAAATGACTATCAAATCGGAAAGGATAGTGAGTATCTGCGTTACGTAAATACTCATGTGCAGTAGGAATAAAGGCAATTCCCTCTCCCATTTCTTTTTGCAAACGGCGACGGCGTTGAGCCTGTGAACGAAAGTCTCTAGCTACTCCCTGTGCCGAGGTTTTGGGTGAGCGAGTTGAGGACATGCAAGCTCCAAAAATAGAGAATGATTAAGCTAAGAGCGAAGCGAAGAGGAATTGTTCACTCTTGCTAAGTCGGTTGGAGTTCCTACGTTATCCCATTTGCCTAAATGTTGCAGACCAGATACTTGATCGGCCTGAACAGCTTTTCGCAAAAGGTTTCCCAGATCTGCAGGCTGGCCTGGGATCAAACCATCAAAAAAAGAACGCCGGTATACCCCAATATTGCCATAGGTTAGGGATGGCTTTTCGCTTTGGATAACACGATTGTTGCTTAGATCAAAGTCTTGGCTCACTCGATGATCATCCACCAGTATTAAGTGTGCAAGATTCTGATTGTTTAAAAGTACATTGGAGAGGGAAAGCGAACCGTAGTCAAAGTCTGTATAAATATCTGCACTGGCTACCAAGAATGCATCTCCTCTTAGTTTGGACAACGCCTGAACAATCCCTCCCGCGGTACCAAGAGCTACATCCTCAGGAGACCAAATGATTTCCACCCCAAAATTATTCCCATTACCCAAGGCTTTTTCGATTTGGTTTCCCAGCCAGGCATGATTGATCACAACACGTTTGTAACCAGCTTTGGAGAGCGCCAAAATTTGCCACTCAATGAGGCTGTGTTCCCGCACCTTTAAAAGAGGTTTGGGTGTCTTGTCAGAGAGAGGACGCATACGCTCCCCCCGCCCAGCTGCTAGTAACATGGCATCCATCATGGCGCTAGAAACTTAATCCTTCTGATAGCTGGTCGTGACTGTCAGCGAGCAACCTAGAGAGAGGGCGCAGTTCAGAATATCTTTCGCAGGCTTTTTGGGTATATCGTAAAACCAGAGGTATAGATTCCAGATACCCCGATTTTCCGTCTCGATGATGTAAACGTGCAAATATCCCTAAGACTTTTAGGTGGCGTTGAACCCCCATCCATTCAAAATCTCGAAAGCATTCGCCCACATCATCGGGAACAGGAAGCTTCTGGGTTCGAGCCTGCTCCCACCAACGCACTAGCCAGTCTAATTGTTGCTCTTCATCGAACTCAATGTATGCATCTCTAAGGAGTGAAACGAGGTCATAGGTGATTGGGCCAATGACTGCATCTTGAAAGTCTAAAATACCTGGTCCTGGATGACATGCCATTAAGTTACGACTGTGATAATCGCGATGAACGAGAACTTGTCCCTGCGCTAAGCAGTTTTGAATAATGGTTGAAGTAGCTTGGTTCCATATTTCACTCCCCTCGGCATTGAGTGGGCGACCTAAGTGCTTATCCAGATACCAAATTGGGCAGAGATCCATTTCAGTTTGGAGTCTGGGGCCATCATAAATGGGGATACCATCTGAGGTTTGAACTGTAATTCCCTGAAGTTTACAGAGTGCAGTAAGTGCTTCTCGGTAAAGAGGATCCGCTTTCTGAGTTTTTAAAGCTTGTAAATAGGTACTTGCCCCCAGGTCTTCCAATAGCAAAAAGCCTTGTGTGAGATCCTTAGCAAACAGTTTAGGGGCTCGAAGACCAGCAGAACGCAGAAGCTTTCCAATAGCAATAAAAGAAGCACAATCTTCTAGTTCTGGAGGAGCGTCCATGACAATAAAAGACCTTTCGCCCTGAGTAATGCGAAAATAGCGGCGGAAACTAGCATCACTGGAGGCAGGCTCAAGATGACCGCCTACTATCCTGCATTCAGTTTCCAACCAGCGTGCCATGGCTTCTAGCCGCGTCATACTTCGATTCCTTTACAATTTATTTTATTCAGATGGCAAATATGCCCCAAGTGTGCGATTTTAACACCCGTTCAACTCGTTCATCTTTGCAGGTAGGCATGCGTAATTCGCTTTTTTTTGCTTTATTCTTGGTTTTTGGTCCCGCAGTATGGGTGTTTTCCTATGCTGACCAAGCTATGCCTGTTGCTGGCCCACAACAAACCACTGAGATTGATGCCGTTCATATTGAAGGGGTAATGACCGGCACGATTACCGCTACCGGTAGAGCGGTCGCCAGCCAACCTAATTTAGTCATTACTGCAGATCAGATCCAATACCTAGTGCCAGATGAGCGCTGCATTGCCCAGGGTGATGTAGTCATTGAGCGAGGCAAAGATTTAATTGCAGGGCCTAAAGGTGAATACAACTTAAAAGATCATTCGGGTTCTATTGAGTCGCCTGAAATTATCATGCCGGCGGGCCCTGATCGATTGCGCTCTAGTCGTGCAACAGCTTCATTAGGGATTTTTTTGGATGATCTTCATAGCCGATTTGAGAATGCGCATTACTCTACGTGCCCTGCAGCAGAAGAGGATTGGTATTTAACTGCCCATAATCTGGAGCTAGACTCAAGTACGCAAATTGGCGAAGGGGAGAATGCGCGGATCGTATTTCAAGGGGTACCTATTGTGTACTCTCCATATATCAACTTTCCGATGAACAGTAATCGTAAATCAGGGTTTTTAACGCCAGATTTTGGCAGTACGAACAATGGTTTTGAAACGATCACCCCCTACTATTTCAACATTTCGCCAAACATAGACGATACGCTGACCCCGCGGTTGATGACCAAGCGAGGTTTAATGTTTGCTGACGAATTGCGTTATCTCGAGCCCGGACTCAAAGGCGTCTTTGCTGGTGAGTATTTGGCTAACGATCATTTAACAGGTACAAACCGATATTTTGGTAGCCTAAAGCAAGAAGCGCAGCTAGGAAATGGTTTTACGTTAAATATTAATGCCCAGATGGCATCTGATGATGCCTATTTACGTGATTTGGGCTCTACTGCCAACACGGTTCCAAATGCTGCGTCAAACCCTTATTTGCCCAGGGATTTTTCGCTTACAAAGCAATATGATTTTTGGGCGTTTCAATTTCACGCTCTGTCATTTCAAACTTTGAACGATCCTGCTAATCCAATCGTGGATCAATATCGAATGCGCCCTCAGTTTGTGGCGAATTATTCACGCGACTTATTCGGTATGGATGTGGATTTCAATAATGAATATACCGATTTTCGTCATCCAAGTTTGCAGGATGGTCAGCGCTATGTTTCTGTTCCTTCTTTGCGCATGCCGATTAATCTGGGTTGGGGATTTATTGCCCCGAAAATCTCTTTGCACTATACCAATTATGTTCTTAACGCTTTGCCAAGTTCAGGGCTGACTGGAAAAAGTATTTCCCGAACATTACCCATTTCCAGCTTTGATTCGGGGTTGTATTTTGACCGTGATGTAGTTTGGAACAATAAGCAGATGACCCAAACACTTGAGCCTCGTTTGTTCTATGTTTACATTCCTTATAAAGATCAAAGTACCTTACCGGTCTTCAATTCTGGTGTGGCCGACTTTAGTTACAGTCAATTATTCTCCGAGAATCAATTTAGTGGACCAGACCGAATGAATGAAGCGAATCAAGTAACCGCTGCGGTGCAGTCTAGACTGATTGATCCAGCCACCGGGACCGAATTGATTAAAGGACTTTTGGGACAGCGCTATTACTTTGAATCCCAGCAGACTATTATCCCTGGGCAGATAGCGCGCGCAGGCAATACTTCGGATATCCTTGCAGGGTTGAGTGGGCGAATTAGTAAAGAAATTACGTCAAGCTTCCTCTGGGACTACAACCCTTCATTAACAAGAACAGAAAAATTTAGCCTTGGTGGTCGTTACTCTCCTCAACCTGGACAAGCCATCAATCTGGGATACAGAATTAACCGCGACACCCCCGGGCAGGCAGATATTCGCCAGATTGATGTTTCAGCAGAGTTGCCTATCGCTTTTGGGTGGTCGGGGGTGGCCCGCGTGAACTACGATACAGCTCAGTCGACCTTGGTAGAGGGCCTATTCGGTGCTGAGTATAATGCTGGGTGTTGGGTTTTTAGAATAGTGACCGATCGTCAAACGGTATCTGCAGTGCAAGTGAACTCCGTATTATTTGTCCAGCTCGAACTGAATGGTATGGGCGGGCTGGGGAAGAACCCGCTTGAAGCTCTAAAAACAGCCATTCCTGGCTACAGAAAGACTAACGAGATTTATTAATGAACTGTTTTTTGCGTTTATTGTTTCTTCCCTTTCTTGTCCTAATTCTGATTAATCCTATACAGGCTGCTGAACTAGGGCCGCGCTTTGATGAGAAAGACGTGGTTGCTGGATCGAATGCAACTTCCTCAAAAAAAGTGGGGGCAGTAAAAGACACTCAACCCGTCCTAGATAAAATCGTTACTGTCGTCAATAACGAAGTCATTACTCAAGTTGAGTTAGATGATCGTACAGACACATTGTATAAGCAATTTGTCCAAAAATCGGGTCAGACACCAGATAGAGAAGCCCTTCGAAAACAGGTGCTTGAACGTCTTATCACCGATAAAGTTTTGATTCAGTATGGCCGTGAAACCGGATTGCGTATTGATGATGGGATGCTCGATGGTGCAGTAAGCCGTATCGCTGAAGATAACAAACTGGATGTACCGAACTTCCGAATCAAATTGCAGCAAGAAGGCATTGAGTGGACAAAATTTAGAGAGGAAATCAGAAAGGAAATACTCTTCGCTCGATTACGCGACCGTGAAATTGATAGTAAGACTGTTGTAACAGATGCTGAAGTGGAGAATCAACTCAGATCTGAGGCGGCGGCGGGGGGGAATGAAGAAGAAATTCTAATCTCTCATTTATTGGTTTCTATTCCAGAACAAGCGGATCCTGAGCAGATTGCGCGGAGAGAAGCACGCGCCAAGCAGGCGATGGATAAACTGAAAGCCGGGCAAAGCTTTGTGCAGGTTGCCGCGACCTTCTCTGATGCGTCTGACGCATTACAAGGCGGGAGTTTGGGATGGCGGCCTATGAGCCGTGTTCCCTCTTTATTTTCGGGTTTGGCTCAAAGCATGAAGAAGGGGGAAGTATCTTCTATTATTCGTGCTGGAAATGGGTTCCATATTTTTCAAGTCGAAGACCGTCGCGGCTCCAAAATATCTCAGATAGTGAAGCAATATCATTTACGCGAAATTTTGGTTCGCTTAAATGCAACAGTGACGGAGAACGATGCCCGCGCTAAATTGGCTGGAATACGAGCAAGATGGCAAGCAGGAGAGGATTTTCAACTGCTAGCTAAATTAAATTCAGAAGATGAAAATCGTAACAAAGGAGGCGATATTGGTTGGGTAAGCCAAGGTGAAAGTTTTCCCGAGTTCGATAAAATAATGACCGTTTTGAAACCGGGTGAAGTGAGTGAAGCGGTGCGCACTCAAATGGGCATGCATTTACTTCAGTTGGTTGAGTTGCGAGAAAACGAAGTAGGGGAAGAACGCCGTCGTTTGGCAGCCAAACAAGGTGTTCGTGTCCGCAAAGTGGATGAGGCATTTGAAGATTGGGTGCGACAGCAGCGCGATACCGCATTTGTTGAATACCGAGATAAGAGTCTACAACCCTGACCCATTTTATCGTTCTTTCAGCTGGAGAACCGGCAGGTATCGGCCCTGATCTTTGCGTGACTTTGGCTGCTGCAGGTGCACTTAAAGATGTGGTGGTGGTGGCCGATCAGAAAGTATTAGCAGATCGCGCACATACTTTAGGTTTGCAGCAGGGAAGAGATATTGCGTTTCATACAGCAAACGATTGGGCCACGGCGGCATCCAAAACTCTAGCTCCGGCATCTTGTCCGATTTTAAGGATATGGCATCACCCATGCCCTTCAGCTGTTGTTGCTGGAGAATTAAATATAAAAAATGCGAGGTATGTACTAGATTGCCTTGATGGTGCTATTGAAGTTTGTCGGCAAGGGGAGGCCTCCGCGCTGGTCACAGCCCCGGTCCAAAAAAGCATCATTGCTGATTCAGGAATACCCTTTACTGGACACACAGAATATCTGGCTGAGAAAACTCTAACTTCCCAGGTTGTGATGATGTTAGTGGGCGGCGGGCTGCGGGTGGCGCTCGCTACGACCCATTTACCTTTGTCACAGGTGTCAGCAGCAATCACACCTGAATTACTAGATGAAATGATTGAAATAGTATTAACGGATCTGCAGCAAAAATTTGGAATCGCTTCTCCCCATCTCTTGGTAGCGGGTCTCAATCCTCATGCGGGTGAGGGCGGTCATCTGGGGCACGAAGACCAAGAAATCATTCTCCCTGCGATTAATCGCGCTCGCACTCGCGGGGCAAATATCACGGGACCTTTGCCTGCAGATACACTGTTTACTCCTGGTGTATTGGCTGAAGCTGACGCTGTTCTTGCCATGTATCATGATCAAGGATTGCCCGTACTGAAAATGCTCAGTTTTGGTGGTGGAGTAAATATCACTCTTGGGCTGCCCTTCATTCGTACCTCTGTTGACCATGGAACAGCTCTAGATTTAGCGGGGAGTGGCCGCGCTGAAACCGGTAGTCTTAGTGAAGCCTTGGTGTTGGCACGCGCACTGGTTTTGAACAAAAAAAGTTACTCTGATTCACGCAATTAATATGGCAGTGCATATTCCTCGTAAGCGATTTGGACAGCATTTCTTGGTTGATCAATCGGTTATCGCATCTATAGTGGATGCTATTAACCCTCTGCCAAATGAGCGCTTACTGGAAATCGGACCTGGATTGGGGGCTATTACTCGACCTTTATTGGAGCGAATTCCTAAGCTGATGGCAGTAGAGTTAGATCGTGATGTTGTGCAGAGGCTTAAGCAGCAATTTTCGGCGGAGCGTCTGGAGCTATTTGAAGCAGACGCTTTGCAATTCGATTTTGAGGCCCTAGGCCCTCAACTTAGGATTGTGGGCAACCTTCCTTACAATATATCTACTCCTCTTCTATTCCGTTTTGCAGATTTGGCCTCTGGAATGAGGGATGGACATTTTATGCTGCAAAAAGAGGTGGTGGATCGTATGGTGGCGCTTCCTCGTTCATCTGACTACAGTCGCTTATCTGTTTTACTGCAATGGCATTTTCATATGGAATTGTTAATTGATGTTCCTCCTGAATCTTTTGATCCTCCGCCTAAAGTGGATTCAGCAGTGGTTAGATTGATTCCGCGCCAACGCGATGTAGACCTTCAGGTCAATGAACATCATTTACGAAAGGTCTTATCAGCAGCATTTTCGCAAAGAAGAAAAATGCTGCGAACTACATTAAAGCCTTTGTTCTCTGAGCAGGATCTCGAAGGACTGAATATTTTGCCTACGGCGCGAGCCGAAGAGTTGTCCTTGCAGGACTTTGTGAGATTGGCTCGCACACTGCCGTTGAATCATTAAAAATTTCGGTAAGACGGGTCTCGCAAGTTGAGTAATTTTGAAATTGTTTTCCAATTTGGATACAATGTGCTCACAGTGTTCCAAAATGCGGCACTGTGATTCATGTGAACAAGATGTGCACATTCATGCGCAATCACATAGTCGATTTCTTCAGGGCTAGCCTTCATTAAGCGCCAATTAAGGCGAATCAAGCCATGACGATTACAACTTCCCCATCTACCTTTAGCTTGGCTGACCTTTATCCCTCTTGGGAAATAGCCTAATTTATCTGCGAAGTGCTGAGTGCGGAACCTAAACCATGGGAGTGCATGGGTGACATACCATGCAGTGATTGCTGCCAGGCGGTCGCTACATTCTTCCCAAATGGGCAGGGCTTTAAGGTCTTGTAGCTCAGTGAGTGAGAGTTGGCGCGGCAAGGCATCATTTGAAGATACTAAACGTATTGGGATTTGGTGGCCCAACCACCCAACCAAATCGCCATCATGAAATAGCAAAGGAGAGGAGCTTGGAGCACGATCTGCCCAAGTTTTTAGTTTGCTCAAAATCCAATCTGATTGTTGATGAAGGGCTTGCTTGATGTCTGATTCTCTGACCCATATTGGGCTACTTACTGTTAGGCCATTAGTATCAACTTTGAAGCCTATGGTTCTTCGTCTTGGTGAAATACGGAGCACATACTCTAGCTCTTTTCCATCGATGACAATATTGCACTGAGTAGAATGAGGGAGAGGCTTCCTGATCATTCAGGTCACTCAAGCAGGATCTTCGTCAGATTTTGTAATCGAAGACAAAGATGATTTTTTTGCAGACACGAGAGCTTGAGCTGGAGGATGGCCGAACCGTTCAATCTCGGCTTCAATCCATTCCTCCACGCGACGCGTTAAACCGGTGGAGGATTCATCAGCACTTGCCGGCCATATTGACGTGCTCACCCTTACTTGGATAGTTCCACCGCGTTTATCAAAGAGACTTTTTTTCCAGAAATAACCTGCGTCATGTGCGACAGCAATGATGGGTACCCCTGCTGCAAGAGCTACTGCAGCACCACTACTGGCATAGCGCCCGCGAAAACCCGCGGGCGTTCGTGTCCCTTCTGGGAAAATACTGACCCAAAGACCTTTTTGCAGTCTCGCAATACCTTGGATTTGAACTTGTGATCTCGCTTCGCGAGGGGAAGATCGATTAATAGCGATAGGTTCGCACATTGCTAAGCCCCATCCAAAAAAAGGAATACGAAGTAGCTCCTTCTTAACGACGATCGCAGCAGGTGGAAAAGCCTTCATGAGGAAAAAAGTTTCCCAGGCAGACGAGTGTTTAGCCAGGATCACTGCTGGGTTGGAAGGAAGAGGGCCATCCCAAGTTACTTGGTAACGCATGCCGAGAAGAGCGGCAATATCGACATTTAAGCTGCACCATATGATTGCCAGACGCAGTACAACTTTACCGCCTAATGGAAGTGCCAAAATCATCAATATGGCAAAAAAAGGTGTGGTGATGCACTGAATTAGAAACAGTGTTATCCCACGGAGGGCGTTCAAGCTGTTTCCTCGATGATGATGGCGCGCACAGCTTCAGCCAGGTCATCAAAAATTAGAGTGCCTTTGGGCAGTCCTCCTGTTGCTATGGTTTTCTCCCCTTTTCCTGTCCGCACTAAAATAGGTTTGGCTCCAGTCGTCTCTGCTGCTTGCAGATCCCGCAAAGAATCGCCAATACATGGAACTTGGGATAAGGGAATACTGTAACGTTGACTGATTTCTACAAACATACCGATTGCGGGTTTACGACATTCGCATCCAACATTGGCAGCATGAGGACAAAAGAAAATGGCTTCGATCCTGCCCCCTACCCGCGATAACGCATCCATCATTTTTTCGTGAATGGCGTTGAGGGTAACCATATCAAACAAACCACGCCCTACCCCTGATTGGTTGGTAGCAATAACAACCCGATAACCCGCTTGATTTAGTTGGGCTATAGCTTCAAGACTTCCAACGATAGGCTTCCATTCATCAGGATGTTTAATAAACTGGTCGCTATCTACATTGACCACCCCATCGCGATCCAATATCACTAATTTGTCTTCTCTGGCTTCCATGGTATCAAGTTGATAGTTTTGAGATGTCTGCTACGCGATTCATTAAAATTTCTAAACGGGCAAGAAGGGAAAGTCGATTATTTCGAATCGCTTGATCGTCGGCCATCACCATCACTGTATCGAAGAACTCATCAACGGGTCCACGTGCTGAAGAAAGTGCTTTTAACGCTCCGACATAATCCCCTTCGGAGAGCTGAGATTCGACAATAGGTGCGAGTCGTAGGATTTCTTCAAATAGCTGATGTTCGGCGTTTTCAGAAAAGTGTTGTGAGTCAACGCTAAGCTTAGGGGGGGACTCTGCTTTTCGAAGAATATTACGAATTCTCTTATTCGCGGCTGACAGGCTGGGAGCTTCCTCTAATAAGCGGAATTGCTTAACGGCTTCTAAGCGTGCTGGTATGGTATCGAAACGAGCAGGGGAGGTAGATAGGACAGATTCGATCTCTTCTGGCGTGAAGAGTTTTTCGCGTAATAGATGTCGAGCTCTGTCCAGAATAAATGCATATAAATTTTCGGCAGTATCATTCGCAATTAAACCGTCAGGGAAGGTAGAGGCTGATTGATCAAGTAATGCGGGTAACTCGATAGGCAAGCCCCGTTCCATTAAAATCCGCACAACCCCCAAGGCTTGTCGACGCAGGCCAAAGGGATCTTTATCGCCTGTTGGTATTTGTCCAATTCCGTAAATCCCAGAAAGCACATCTAACTTGTCTGCAAGAGCAACAGCACAGGCTGTAGGGCTATTGGGGAGATCGTCCCCAGCAAAGCGGGGTCGGTAATGTTCACCAATCGCATGGGCAATGTCTTCCGATTCACCGTCATGACGGGCGTAATAGGCCCCCATCATGCCTTGCAGTTCAGGAAACTCACCGACCATTTCTGTTACGAGATCTGCTTTGCACAGGAGGGCAGCACGGGATGCCATTGCTGGATCACTTTGTAGTGCATTGGCAATCCATTGAGCGAGAGCTTCTAGTCGCTCTATGCGATTGAGAACGCTGCCAAGTTTATTGTGATACACAACATTAGAGAGCCCAGCGACACGTGATTCAAGGGTTTGCTTGCGGTCTTGTTGGTAGAAAAAGCGAGCATCAGATAAACGCGCTCTTAATACGCGCTCATTTCCATGAATAATTTCATCTGGTGTATCTGTCTCAATATTAGAGACCAATAAAAATCTATTCAGCAATTTCCCATTGATATCACCTAGAGGAAAATATTTTTGATGCTGTTGCATCGAAAGCGTTAAACACTCGGTAGGGATATCGAGGAACGAAGCGTCAAATTCACCAGAATAAACAAACGGCCACTCCACAAGGGCAGTGACTTCATCCAGTAATTCAGGAGCAGACAATAATTTCGCGCCCTTAGCTGCCAGATCTAGTTGATTTCTAATTTTTTCGCGTCGTTCTGTAAAACTAGCGATCACTTTCCCTTCGCGTTCCATTGTACTGGCATAGTCTTCTGCGCGATGAATGTTGATGACACTACTAGATAAAAAGCGATGGCCCAGCGTGGTATTACTTGCATGGTGCCCCATGGCCTGAATAGGAACAATTTCATTTCCATGTAATGCGATGAGTCCATGCACGGGGCGAACGAATTGTGCATCTCCTGCCCCCCAACGCATCACTTTATGAACGGGTAATTTTGCTAGTACCTCGGTGAGTATTTCCTGAAGCCCTTCTGCCAATGCTGAACCCTTGTGAATTGAACGATGAAGGTAAATTTCTATACCTTTAGCATCGAAGCTCGTTTCAAGGTCTTCTAAGGCTATTCCGCAAGACCTGGCGAATCCTGAGAGAGCTGGAGTGGGGTTGCCTTGAGCGTCATGGCCTGCTGCCTTAGCAGGGCCCTTCCGTTCAACAATCCTGTCTGGCTGAAAGGCTTCGACGCTGGTCACTCTGACTGCAAGCCTGCGGGGAGCTGCATATCCCTCAAAAGGCGCATGCTGAGGACAATAACCGCGCTCCTTCAACCCTAAGGTGATTCCCTCAGAGAATACTTTTCCTAGTTTGGATAAAAGTTTTGGAGGAAGCTCTTCCGTTCGAAGTTCGAGTAGTAATGTTTCAGCCATGACTTACTCCTCCTTCGATATTTTGATGTGTCTCAGGTTTTAACATCGGGAACCCAAGCGCTTCTCTGGAGTGGTAATAAGTCTGTGCAACCTGACGAGCCAATGTTCTGATCCGGCCGATATAGGCTGCACGTTCAGTCACTGAAATGGCGCCACGAGCATCTAAAAGGTTAAAAGTGTGTGAGCATTTGAGCACCAATTCATAAGCAGGCAATGGTAATCCTGCTTCAATAATTCTTGTTGCCTGTTGTTCGTAATTTTTAAATTGCTCGAACAACCAGTTGGCATCACTCAGCTCAAAGTTATAGCGCGATTGCTCAACTTCATTTTGCTGATATACATCACCGTAAGTGACACCCGGTGTCCAAACGAGATCAAATAAATTATCTTTGCCTTGAAGATACATGGCCAGCCGCTCTAGGCCATAGGTGATCTCTCCAAGAACAGGTTTGCAGGGGAGCCCTCCCACTTCTTGGAAATAAGTGAATTGGGTAACTTCCATACCATTTAGCCATACTTCCCAGCCCAGTCCCCAAGCGCCAAGTGTAGGATTTTCCCAATCATCTTCAACGAAACGTATATCGTTTTTTTGTGTATCAATACCCAGAGCCCGAAGAGAGTCTATATAGAGCTCTTGAATGTTGTGAGGAGAGGGTTTGAGAACTACTTGAAATTGATAGTAGTGTTGCAATCGGTTTGGATTTTCCCCATAGCGCCCATCCTTGGGGCGGCGAGAAGGTTGCACATAAGCGGCCTTCCAGGGCTCAGGTCCTAAAGACCGAAGGAATGTAGCGGTATGCGAAGTTCCTGCCCCAACCTCCATGTCAAAAGGTTGAAGAAGAGCGCAGCCTTGCGCAGCCCAAAAATTTTGGAGTCGCAGAATCAGATCTTGAAAACTCAGCATGAAGTGGGAGATAACTGAAAAATATATATATTAGAATTTTAACTTGGATAGCCAGTTTTCTGTGGCTTTACGATAATTCACCCTTACTTGAGTGGGTCTGCAACCAAGCCCATCCCATCAGCAGGATAAAACAAATCAAAGTCCATTCGGGAATGCTGAGACTGAGGAATGTCCAGCCCACCGCTGCGCATTCCCCTGACCCTGAGAGAACTTTTCTAAGTACCTCAGTGAAAGGAAAGGTATCAAAGAGGTAGGATAAGCCTGGTCCGCATTCAGGAAGCTGATCTTTGGGTAAATGTTGAATCCATATATGACGTATGGCAATTAAAGCTCCTAAGCCGCTGCTAGCAAAAATGAGTAGGGCATAGACTTTAGCGCCGCGCGCATCCGGTCCATGGACGGCTGCTAAGAAAAAAATAATCCCAGAAACGATTACCGCAACTCGCTGAAAGATACAAAGTGGGCAGGGGTCTTCGCCTAATTGATATTGAAGATAGAGAGCAAAGCTCATTAAAGCCGTGCAGATTCCCGCTCCAATTAGGTAAGCGAGGCGTCTAGAACGCAGGGGTCTGAAGCGCAACATAATGCAAAGAAATCCTTTTTTACTTACTTTGAATCCTATGTGGGGATGAGTAAATGTACTGATTCATACACTTTTATCTAAAGGTAAGCGTATTTTTTTGTGTTTATCAACCCGGCAATTAAATATCCAATAAGACACAAGATCACCAAACCAAGATTACCCTGTTGAACGAAAGGTGTGGAGCCTTCTCTTCCTTGAATATTGCTTTCCAAAACAGCAATTTCTCCTTTTGGGGCGCGTTCTATGATTCGGCCGTCAGCGCCAATAAATGCACTGACGCCTGTACTGGTAGCGCGCACCATAGGACGCCCAGTTTCAAGCGCACGAGTTTGGGCCATTTGCAGATGCTGTTCAGGGCCCATGGCCGTTCCAAACCAAGCGTCGTTGCTGACATTAATCAACAGACTGGCTTCAGGTAGTGCCGTAATAATTTCCTCGCCAAAAGCGTCCTCATAACAAATATCCATGCCTACTTTTTGTCCTGCTACGTTCATCACACCTTGACCAAGAGGCCCAAAGCTTTGGCTTCCAATAGGTATTTTAAGAACGAATCCCATTACGGGACCGATCATACTTTCTAGTGGTATGAACTCTCCAAATGGAACCAAATGATGTTTTTGATAATGTTGGGATGGGGATACACCCAGGCTCATCATCGTATTGTGAATTTCACCTGGTTTGGGCTCATCAAATACACCCAGCAAAATATCCCCATGGTTTCGGATCGCAATATTTCGCAGGACATTGATGTATTCGGAGGGAACGTCAGAAAACAAAAGAGGAACAGCGCTTTCAGGCATGACGATGAGCGAGGAATGATTCATTTGCGCTAGGCTTGCGTAAAGCTGCATACCTTCATAAATATGATCAGGATCAAATTTATCATCTTGCGATATGTTTCCTTGTAATATCGCAACTGAGGTTGGTTGGCCTATCCCTTTGGTCCAAGATACCTGCTGCAATTGAGCGCCTGAAACAAAAAAACAAAGTGCCAGCACAATACAACTACTCCATGCTTTTGCGCTTCTGATATTTAAGGAGAGATGAGCGATTGCACCCGCAAGAATGGCGCACAGAAAACTTGCTCCGTATACCCCCAATACCGGAACCCAGCCCGCCAAAGGCGAATTGGGAACTTGGCTATAACCAACGGCAAGCCAAGGAAATCCTGTGCAAAACCATGTACGTGACCATTCAATTAAGGTCCAGCTTGCGGGGATAGCTAGGTAGGCCGTCAGGTAATTTTGGTTCTTTCCTGAAATTTTTGATCCAATCCCTGCCAGGGCTGGCATCAATGCGACAAAGGCAGAAAAGGCTAATAAAGATAAACCTGCTAGTGCTGCGGGCATTTCACCGTGGTCATGCAGGCTGATATAAATCCAATGAACGCCAACGAGGAAAAGACCTAATCCAAAGGCGAAACCGGATAGGCCGCGCTGTTCAGGCTTTTTAAGCCAAGCATGAAATAAAATGCTTAAAGTGAGTGGGGCTAGCCACCATAGATTGAAAGGCGCAAAAGCAAGAACAGTAGCAGCGCCTGCGCAAAAAACAGACCCAAAGTGGAGTATTGCTGCAGATAACTGCGCAGAAAAACGGTTGGGAGGCTTAGCGAAACTCATTCCTGAGTGCTGGACTCCGGTTCACTGATGCGTTCAACTAGAACAGCGAGGAGGCGGCGACTATCGGCGCGGAGTACTTGAAAATTGAGGCCGCCAAAACTCACTTGTTCCCCGCGTTTGGGAACGTGTCCAAAGTGGCCAATCACTAATCCCCCTACCGTATCAAAATCTTCATCGCTGAAGTTTGTTCCCAGCGCTGCATTGAAGTCTTCGATTTCTGTTGTTGCTTTGACGCGCCAACGCCCTGTGCGATCAAGAAGAATATTGTCTTCAGTCTCATCGAAATCATATTCATCTTCGATTTCGCCGACAATTTGTTCCAATACATCTTCGATCGTAACGAGGCCCGCTACTCCACCATACTCATCCACGACAATAGCAATATGGTTTCGGTTATTGCGGAATTCTCGTAACAAAACATTCAACCGTTTAGACTCTGGCACAAACACGGCAGGCCTTAACATATCTCGAACATTGAATTCTTCTCCGGCATAAAAACGCAACAGATCTTTTGCCAATAGAATGCCGATGACGTTGTCTTTACTTTCTTCTACTACTGGAAAACGTGAGTGCGAAGTTTCAATGACAAAAGGAATGAATTGTTCGGGCGTTTGAAAAATGTCGATAACATCCATTTGTGAGCGGGGGATCATCACGTCTCGAACTTGCATTTCTGAAACCTGAAGTACTCCTTCGATCATCGACAAAGCATCACTATCCATGAGGTTGTGCTCATACGCTGAATGCAACAGATCAATCAATTGTTCGCGATCTTCTGGCTCGCGTAACAACATAGCGCTTAAGCGTTCAAGAAAGGTACGGCGGTGTGGCTGTTCGTCCATGATTTTCAAGGGCCTAGGTCGTTGACGAGATAGGGATCTGGAAATCCCATCTGAGACAAAATTTGAGTTTCGAGAGCTTCCATTTCGGCGGCTTCAGATGCCTTGATGTGATCAAGACCCTGAAGATGCAACATGCCATGCACAATAAGGTGTGCACAGTGTGCTTTAAGAGTTTTGCCTTGAGCCGCTGACTCACGGCGCACGATAGGCCAACAGAGTGCGATATCACCACACAAGGCACCACTCTCGTCTTTGCCATAAGGAAAGGTTAAGACATTGGTTGCGTAAGCGTGGTTTCGAAAACCTTGATTCAAGCTGAGACCTTCTTCTTCATCCACAATGCGAAGGACAGCTTGAACTGGACCAAGGAGTGCTTTTGACGCCCAAGCCCGGAGCTGCTGCCGCGAGGGTAAATGGCGGTCACGCAGCGCAAATTGCACACTGAAATGAAGCGGAAAGTGACCAGTAGGAGGCTCTGGGCCCATATTAATCTGCTAAGCGCGTATAGCGTTCGTAAGAGTTAACAATAGATTGCACTAAGGGGTGACGAACGACATCCTCGCTCTGGAAGATCGTAAAGGCAATGCCTTCAACTCTTTGTAAAACATTTCGGGCATCAATCAAGCCACTCTTCTGGCCGCGATGTAAATCAATTTGAGTGACGTCGCCAGTAATAACGGCTTTGGTACCAAAACCAATACGGGTTAAAAACATTTTCATTTGTTCTGGTGTGGTGTTTTGAGCCTCATCCAGAATGATAAAAGCATTATTCATCGTTCGTCCGCGCATGTAAGCAAGAGGCGCAACTTCAATTGTGCTGCGTTCGAATAACTTGGTGACTTTGTCATAGCCCATTAGGTCATAGAGCGCATCATAGAGCGGTCGCAAATAGGGGTCGACTTTTTGTGATAAATCACCTGGTAGGAAGCCTAGTTTTTCACCTGCTTCTACTGCAGGTCTCACTAATACAATGCGTTTTACTTCATCGCGTTCGAGTGCATTCACAGCTGCTGCTACAGCAAGATAGGTTTTTCCTGTGCCTGCAGGCCCTACCCCAAAGGTGATAACGTGCTCTTGAATATTGCGAATATAGGCGACTTGTCGCTCTGTTCTTCCTCGCAAGTCAGGGCGGCGTGAAAGTAAAATCGGAGAAGCATGCTTGTCATGATCTTGCCCACCATCGCACGACAGATCTCGAAGTCCTAGCATGATCTCTTCTTGAGAAAGATTGCGTTTAGCTGAGCGATAGAACTTCTTTAAGGCTTCTGCTGCGATGGCCGTTTGATCAGGTTCCCCGAGCAAACTGAAATGTTCTCCTCGGCGATGAATGGTGATAGAGAGGGTATCCTCAATTTGCTTAAGATTTTCATCCAAAACCCCGCATAAATTTGCGAGGCGATGGTTGTCAACTGGAGTGAGATCTAATTCACGAGAAGCTAGAGCGTTATTCGCTGGCACGCCAAACTCCCCTTAAGCTATGAGTTGCAGTTTCGCTAATCGTCACATAAGTAAATTGTCCTATCAGACTCGCGGGCCCAGGGAAATTCACCACGCGATTGTTATCTGTGCGTGCTGCTAATTCTTGCGCATCTTTTCGTGCATGGCCTGTGACCAATACCCTCTGGCGCGACCCCACCATTGATTCTGCAATACGCGCAGCTTGGGCATCAGTGGCCTCAAGTAAGGTATGTAATCTAAGGGTTTTGATCTCGTGGCTTACTTCATCGATCAAATTGGCGGCAGGGGTTCCTGGTCTAGGGCTATATAAGAAACTAAAGCTTCCATCAAAGCCTACTTCTTCAATCAGTTTCATGGTGGCAGCAAAGTCTTGCTCTGTTTCTCCGGGAAACCCCACGATGATATCGGTAGAGATCGATACATCTGGGCGGGCAGCACGTAAGCGACGAATAATGGATTTATATTCTAGGCTCGTATAACCGCGTTTCATTGTGGCCAGAATACGATCGGAGCCTGACTGCACGGGTAAATGAACGTGGGAGGCCAACTTGGGAAGCTGCGCGTGGGCATCAATCAACCGTTGGGTAAACTCAAGAGGGTGAGAGGTGGTGTAGCGTAATCTTTCAAGCTCTGGAATGTCGCAGACCCACTCTAGTAAATCAGCAAAATCAGCATCACTGCCGTCATCCAATTGACCGCGCCAGGCATTGACGTTTTGTCCCAGAAGGGTAATTTCTTGAACACCTTCTTCTGCCAGTGTGCTGACCTCTGCAAGAATGTCTCCGAGAGGCCTAGAGAACTCAGGACCTCTCGTGAAAGGCACCACGCAGAAACTGCAATACTTACTACAGCCCTCCATGATCGATACGAACGCAGTGGGGCCTTCTTTACGGGGTGCAGGTAAGTGGTCAAATTTTTCGATTTCAGGAAAACGAATATCGATTTGAGGCTTGCCAATTAGGGTGCGCTCGCGAATCAGTTCGGGAACGCGGTGAATGGTTTGGGGACCAAAAATAATATCTACCCAGGGCGCGCGTTTCAGTATGCCTGCACCTTCTTGGCTTGCAACGCAGCCGCCTACTGCGATGAGCATTTCAGGTCGTTCTTCCTTTAATTCGCGTAAACGCCCCAGATCAGAGAATACTTTTTCGGCAGCTTTTTCTCGAATAGAGCATGTGTTTAGGACGATGACATCGGCGTCCTCAGGAGAGTTGGTAATCTCGAGTTGACGGGCCTCACACAAAAGTTGAGCCACTTTTTCCGAGTCATACTCGTTCATTTGGCAACCGAAGGTGCGGATATACAGCTTTCCAGGGTTCAAGGCGGCTTCAAGGGCCTGAATTTGCAGGCGAAGTTCTTAAGACGTTGAAGCATACCATAAGCTCAAGATGTCCTCACGGGACAACAAAAAAGCCTGTCCAAAATAATTTTGGACAGGCTTTTTTAAGATTAAAAAACAAATGGGCAAATTTCACCCAATGCGGTTAATTACTTGAACAGAACGGCTGCTTTCTGGATGGTGAGTGATACACCCCATGCCAATGGTAAGCTTACGGCCAACCAAGCCAGAGCAACAGTCATCGTGCTGCTAGAAGCTGAGCTTACCTGGTTACTAGAAGCGCTTGAAGCGGCCATAGATTTTTCATGCGCCAATTGCTTTTCATGTGCCAATTCTTCTTCAGTCATAAAGAATTTTTCATCCACCGGACGAACCATTAAGTTTGCGATAAAACCAACCACTAGCAAACCAGCAAGAACATAAAAAATGGGACCATAAATCTGATCAAAAGGAACCTTAGATTCCTGACGAATATCATGCATGTAGTTCACGATAACTGGGCCTACGATGCCTGCTGTGGACCAGGCAGTAAGCAAACGACCATGTATCGCGCCTACAAATTGCGTGCCGAACATATCTGCGAGATAAGCCGGGATCGTTGCAAAACCGCCACCGTACATAGATCCGATCACGCAAATACTTGCTACAAACAAACCAATAGACTTGGACCCTGCAAAGGTTGAGGCCAGTAAGTAAAGCGCTATCCCCAATACAAAGAAAACTACATAGGTTTGCTTGCGTCCAAGTTTGTCAGAGGACGAGGCCCAAACAAAGCGTCCGGCAATGTTAAATAAGGAAAGTAATCCTACAAAACCCGCAGCAATCGCAACAGCACTAGCCAGTAATTCTTTGTTGGCCTTTAGCTCTGCAAAACCCAGTTCTGGGTGCCCAATTAAGGTCCCTGCAAAGGTTTCTTGCATCATGGGAGAAGCTGCCCCAATGATGCCAATACCGGCCGAAACATTCATGCAAAGAACGAGCCACAACAGCCAGAATTGAGGTGTTTTGTGCGCGTTCTTTAAATGTACGTGTTTCGAAGCGATCATTGAGCTGGAGCCAGCAGCCACAGGTGGTTCCCAACCCTCAGGCTTCCAACCTGTTGCCGGTACGCGGTAACCCAGTGCTCCAGAAAACATAAAGACCGCGTAGATGACTGCCATGGCTACAAAGGTTTCCCAAACACCTGCATTGGTCGGTGTGGAAAATTTAGCCATGAGCATGGTGGCAAGGGGGCTACCAATCATTGCGCCGCCACCAAAACCCATAATCGCCATGCCTGTTGCCATTCCACGACGATCAGGGAACCATTTGATTAAGGTTGAAACGGGGGAGATATAGCCTAGTCCCAAGCCTACGCCACCAATCACACCAGATCCTAACCAGATCATCCATAACTGATGCTGATAAACACCAGATGCCGAAATCAGAAGGCCACCACACCAGCACAATGCAGATACCACGCCTGCTTTGCGAGGACCGGAACGCTCTAACCAGCCGCCCCAGGTAGCAGCTGACAGACCTAAAATCACAAAAAATAGGGTGTACAGCCAACCTAAATCAAACTGTGTCCAATTACAGTCGGTAGCAGTTAAAGCACGCAAAGTGCCAGAGAATTTATCAGCAAAAGTAGTTGCTCCGGCAGCACATGCAGCGATAGGTTTTCCGTCAGGACCAATCAGCACGTTTTGTAAGGGTTTCCAAAATACAGAAAAGCCATACGCCATTCCAATACAAAGATGAATGGCAAGGGCTGCGGGGGGGACTAGCCAGCGGTTAAATCCAGAGCCAGCGATCGTGCGTTCTTTATCAAGCATAGCGAACATGCGTATGTTCTCCTCTGTTGTCTTAAGGTGTGGCTGACACCCTAGTTTTGTTATTCGGGTTCACATGGTTGATCAAAACCTTGCTAAACCGTCTTGAACTTCTTTAATCCCAAATTTTGAATTTAAGTGTTACTTAACGCATAAGGAATCACATTTATAGCATACCTTACAGACTGCATCAGTTGTAGTCTTTAAACGAATTTTTTCCTTCAAAACCGCTGCGTTGCAGCATTTTCTTGATATTTTGAAGGGGTCTTTTTGAAGAGTTTTAGCGAGTGCAATAACAGAAAAATTGATTGAAATCGTCCATTACATATTTTGTAAAAGCTTGTTGTTTTGACTAGGTTAAGATGATCAGTCAATAAAATTAATCTTTAACCTATGATCTCCTTAAATTTAATAAATGAGCCAAATGCAGGATAGTTCTCAGTTGTATATGCGTTTTTTACATCTATCCCAAGTTGTTAAGCTCATACCAGGGATTCCCAATATTGATGCCACAGAAGAAAAGCTTCTCAATCTGTTTGCGACAGCTTGGTTTGTTGGAAAGAATATTGGGGTAATGGATGCCATGGAAATGGTTGAGGGTATTTCTCCCCGGACGGTGCATCGCCGAATGAAAACATTGCGAGCTAAAGGTTTGATCTCTCTGAATTCTGATCACAGCGGCACCAAGAAATATGTCGTCCCTACCGCTCTAACGGATCAATACTTTTCTGAAATCGGGAAGTGCATGGCAAAAGCGCTAGAGGGTTAAACTCCAGTAATCTTGATACACATCAACAACCGCATTCCTAAAACGACTCACACTGAGAACCATAAGTTCAAGTTAGCCTGAAAAGGTGCGAGGAGTTGTGATGGTTCATGTTGAAAGATTAGATGCTTTTCTCAGGCATGTACTTTGGCGCCTTGGCCTAGTTTTTGTTGTATTGACTAGTCTATTTTTTTCGGGTGATGCTTTTTCGCTTCCTGTCTTTGCTCGGCAGACTGGGCAGAGCTGCTTGGCCTGTCATGCGGGCGGCCAGTTTCCTGAGCTTACACCCTATGGACGTTTATTTAAGCTCACTGGATACACGCAAGGAGTTAGGACCGACATTCCTTTGTCAGTAATGGCGGTTGTCTCTTACGCAAAGGTCAGTTCATATAATGGAAGCGATACTCCAGGAACAGATTTTCCTCGAGACGGTACGGTAAACCTCACTACGGGAAGTCTCTTTTGTTGCGGCAAAATCACCGACAACATAGGTGTCTTTGCTCAATACACCCATGATCTATGGGCTAATCAGGATGTGGCAACCGGTAATTGGCAAGGGCATTCTCATGTCGATCAGGTTGATATTCGTTACGCTGATCGCTTTATCGATGAGTCTCATGACTTTATATATGGATTTAGTCTAAATAATAATCCTGGTGTAACTGATGTTTGGAATACCCACAACAGCGCGTTTGCTCCGGTTTCTAGTTACGTCCCAGCTGGTAACGCCATCTTCTCGAGTTCTGCACTCCCCCATGATGTACCAGTAACGCCCATTTTGGATGGCCTACAATACAGCGCTGGGTTGACGGGATATCTCTACCTTAATCATTTAATCTATGCAGAAATTGGAACTTACAAGGCATCTACCTCTGGTTTCTCTTTTTTGCATGATGCGGGCTCAGGTGGGCCGGGTGCGCTATCAACCAGGTTGAGCGGAAGTTTTAACCCTTATCTTCGGTTCGCTACAAACCATGAATGGGGGGCAAATAGTTTAATGCTGGGGCTTCATGGTTTGCATGCTTCAGTATTGGATGACGCTACCTTAGTGAGTTCAAATAGCTATTCT